>ERZ778018.1426-NODE-1426-length-19700-cov-224.690812_pt1 | contig 19700 bp, 11 predicted proteins | sample MGYA00375748_ERZ778018 | MGnify/ENA primary metagenome ERZ778018 (study PRJEB29350, sample SAMN05509839) | bioreactor metagenome | biome: bioreactor; material: wastewater | place: South Africa: University of Cape Town | collected 2014-04-22 ... | reverse complement strand
TCACAGCACGCCGGCGCCGAGGTCGGCGTTGGCGGCGGCCTGGCGGAACAGGCCGAACAGCTCGCGGCCCATGCCGCTGTGTTCGCGCGACAGGTCGGCCGCGTGCGGCAGGCGCGCGTCCAGCTCGTGCGCCTCCATCAGGACGTCCAGACGTCCGTTCGTCGCGTCCAGGCGGATCATGTCGCCGTCGCGGATCTTGGCGAGGTTGCCGCCGGCCACCGCCTCGGGCGTCACGTGGATCGCCGCCGGCACGCGGCCGGAGGCGCCGGACATGCGCCCGTCGGTGAGCAGGGCGATGCGGTGGCCGCGGTCCTGCAGCAGCGCCAGCGTGGGGGTGAGCTTGTGCAGCTCGGGCATGCCGTTCGCGCGCGGACCCTGGAAACGCACCACCGCCACGAAGTCGCGGTTGAGTTCGCCGCGCTTGAACGCGGCGGCCACCTCGTCCTGGTCGTCGAACACGATCGCCGGCGCCTCGATCAGCAGGCGGTCGTCCGGCACCGAGGACACCTTGATCACCGCGCGGCCGAGGTTGCCGTCGAGCATGCGCAGGCCGCCGTCGGCGCGGAACGGTTCGTCGATGCCGCGCAGCACGCCGCGGTTGCCGCTCTGCTTCGATACCGGCGTCCAGTGCAGCGTGCCGCCGTCGTCGAGAGTGGGAACCTGCGCGTAGCTGTCCAGGCCGGTGCCGAAGATGGTCTGCACGTCGCCGTGCAGCAGGCCGGCGCCGAGCAGCTGGTCGATCAGGAAGGCCATGCCGCCGGCGTCGTGGAACTGGTTCACGTCGGCGTAGCCGTTCGGGTAGACGCGCGCCAGCAGCGGGATCACGCCGGACAGCGCGTCGAAGTCGTCCCAGCGCAGCTGGATGCCGGCGGCATGCGCGATCGCCACCAGGTGCAGCAGGTGGTTGGTGGAGCCGCCGGTGGCGTGCAGGCCGATCACGCCGTTGACGATCGCGCGCTCGTCGATGATGTGGCCCAGCGGCAGGCAGTTGCCGCCCGGCGTGCTGAGCCCGGCGACGCGGCGCACCACCTCGGCGGTGAGCGCGTCGCGCAGCGGCGTGTCCGGCGCGGTGAAGCTGGCGCCGGGCAGGTGCAGGCCCATGATCTCCATCAGCATCTGGTTGGAGTTGGCGGTGCCGTAGAAGGTGCAGGTGCCGGGCGCGTGGTAGGAGGCCGCTTCCGCTTCCAGCAGTTCGGCCTTGCTCGCCTTGCCGTCGGCGAACGCCTGGCGCACCTTGGATTTCTGCTCGTTCGGGATGCCGCTGGGCATCGGCCCCGACGGCACGAACGCGCCGGCCAGGTGGCCGAAGCTCAGCGCGCCGATCAGCAGGCCCGGCACGATCTTGTCACAGATGCCGAGGAACAGCGCGCCGTCGAACATGTCGTGCGACAGCGCGACCGCGGTGGCCAGCGCCACCACGTCGCGCGAGAACAGCGACAGCTGCATGCCGGGGCGGCCCTGGGTGATGCCGTCGCACATCGCCGGCACGCCGCCGGCGACCTGCGCGGTGAAGCCGGATTCGCGGGCGATCCGGCGGATCAGCGCCGGATAGCGCTCGTACGGCTGATGTGCCGAGAGCATGTCGTTGTAGGCGGTGACGATGGCCAGGTTCGCGCGCTGGCCGTTGCGCAGCGCGTCCTTGTCGTCGCTGCCGCAGGCGGCGAACCCGTGGGCGAGGTTGCCGCAGGACAGATGCCCGCGCCGCGGCCCGCTGCGATCCACCGCGTCGATCCGCGCGAGATACGCCGCGCGCGTCTCGCGGCTGCGTTCGCGCAGGCGTTCGGTGACTTCGGCGACGACGGGATGCAGCGTGGTCATGATTCAAATCCAGAAATGAGTGAAGACGAGTGAGAAACGAGAGGCGGCGGGAGTGGCGGGTGCGGTTCACTCATTTCTCACCCCTCCCCACTCGTTTCTCGCTCTCAAGGGCACCAGTACACCGCCACCGGCACGCGTTGCTGGGTCAGCACGGCGCGCACCGGATAGTCGCGTGCGGCGCCCAGGCCAAGCCGCGCGTCGGCGAGCACGTCACGCTTCTTCTCGCCGGCCACCAGCAGGTACAGCGCGCGCGTTTGCAGCAGCGTGGGCAGGGTCAGCGTGATGCGCGGTTCGCCGGCGCCGGGTGCGCGCATCGGCAGCACGCGGGCGCGGCCGTGCGGGTCCAGCGCCTCGGCCAGGTGGTCGCCGCCGGGGAAGAACGAGGCGGTGTGGCCGTCCTCGCCCATGCCCAGCACCACCGCGTCGAACGGCAGCGGCAGCGCGCCGATGCGCGCGTCGGCGGTGGCCAGCCCGGCCTCGGGGGTGGCGTCGCCGGTGTACAGCGGCACGAAGGACGCCGCGGCGGCGGCATGCTGCAGCAGCCGCGATTTCACCAGCCGCGCGTTCGAACGCTCGTCGGTATCCGCCACCCAGCGTTCGTCGACCAGGGTCACCTGCACCCGGGTCCAGTCGAGTTGCTCGTGCGCGAGGCGGTCGAAGAAATCCTTCGGCGTGCTGCCGCCGGAGACGGCCAGCACGGCGTGGCCACGTTCGGCCACGCCGCGGCGCAGGCGTTCGGCGACGCGCTCGGCCAGTGCCGTGGCCTGCGCGCGGCAGTCGGTGAAGCTGTGCGTGGTGACGTTGAGATGGGTAGTCATGGCGGCGGTCGCAACAGCCACGCGGGCGTGGCCGGGCGTAGCGTGGGGAAGGGACTGCCAGTCTGCCGCGGGCTGGTGCAGCGGCAGGTGAACCGGATCATTCACTGTCTTCGTTCCAGGTGCGGCCATCGCGCTCGATCAGCGCCACCGCCGCGCTCGGCCCCCAGCTGCCGGCGGTGTACGGCCGCGGCGGCTCGCCGCTGTCGGCCCAGGCGGCGAGGATCGGGCCGGCCCAGCGCCACGCCGCTTCCACTTCGTCGCGGCGCATGAACAGGGTGGGGTTGCCGCGCACCACGTCGAGCAGCAGGCGCTCGTACGCATCCGGCTGCTACACGCCGAACGCCTCGGCGAAGCTCATGTCCAGCGGCACGTGGCGCAGGCGCAGGCCGCCGGGGCCGGGGTGCTTGATGGTCAGCCACAGCTTCACGCCCTCGTCCGGCTGCAACCGCAGCACCAGCCGGTTCTGCGCCAGCGAGCCGGAGGCGGCATCGAAGATCGAATGCGGCACCGGCTTGAAGGTCACCGCGATCTCCGACACGCGGTGCGCGAGGCGCTTGCCGGTGCGCAGGTAGAACGGCACGCCGGCCCAGCGCCAGTTGCCGATCTCCGCCTTCAGCGCGACGAAGGTCTCGGTGTCGGATTTCGCGTTGCCCAGTTCCTCGCCGTAGCCGGGCACGCTGGCGCCTTCGGCCACGCCGGCGCGGTACTGGCCGCGCACGGTGAGCTGGGCGGCGTTGCTGTCGTCGATGGGCTTGAGCGAGTGCAGCACCTTCAGTTTCTCGTCGCGTACCGCGTCGGGTGCCAGCGAGGAGGGCGGCTCCATCGCCACCATGCACAGCAGCTGCAGCATGTGGTTCTGCACCATGTCGCGCAGCGCGCCGGCGCGGTCGTAGTAGGCGCCGCGATGGCCGACGCCGAGCGTCTCGGCCACGGTGATCTGCACGTGGTCGATGTGCGCGGAGTTCCACAGCGGCTCGAACAGCGCGTTGCCGAAGCGCAGCACCAGCAGGTTCTGCACCGTCTCCTTGCCGAGGTAGTGGTCGATGCGGAAGGTCTGCGTCTCGTCGAACACCTGGCCCACCGCGTCGTTGATGCGGTTGGCGCTGTCCAGGTCGCGGCCGATCGGCTTCTCCAGCACCACGCGCGACTTGCCCCGGTTCAATCCGTAGTGGCCCAGCCGCTTGCAGATGTCGACGAACAGTTCGGGCGAGGTGGACAGGTAGAACACCCGCACGTGCTCGGGCTCGGCGCCGATGAAGGCGGCGAAATCGTCCCAGCCCTCGTCCTTGCGCGCGTCCAGCGGGCGGTAGAACACCTGCTGCAGGAACACGTCCAGCTGCGCCGCCGCGCACACGCCGATCAGCGCCTCGCGCAGCTGGGCGCGGTAGCCGGCGTCGTCCAGCGCCTCGCGGGCGACGCCGACGATGCGGCTGCTGGCCGGGATCTGGCCGTCGAGGAAGCGGTGGAACAGCGCCGGCAGCAGCTTGCGCACGGCAAGGTCGCCGGTGCCGCCGAAGATCACCAGGTCGAACGGTTCGACCGATTGGGAGGAAGCAGTCACGCGATCACCTCGACTCGATGCCGGATGGCGGGCCGCCGCCGGGTGGCGCGGTTGCCCGGGTTTTCTGCGATGGTACCAGTGAAATACCAGCTCGACCACGGGTCTGCATACGAATTCATGATGCGAGGATGGGCATGCTGCAGGCTTGCGGCCAGTGGTTCGCTATTGGTATCTTTCTGCGCATGGAAGCCGCCCTTGCCCACGAATACCGCCGGATCTGCCACGACCCGGCCACGCACCAGCCGCTGGCCTACCTGCGGTTGCGCCAGGCGATCCGCAACATCATCGGGCACCGCGACATCGAGCCGGGCCAGGCGCTGCCCAGCGAGCGCGACCTGTCGCAGGCGCTGAAGCTGTCGCGGGTGACCGTGCGCAAGGCAATCGCCGGGCTGGTCGAGGAGGGCCTGCTGACCCAGCGCCACGGCGCCGGCACCTTCATCGCCGAGCGCATCGTCAAGCCGATGTCGCGGCTGACCAGCTTCACCGAGGATCTGCGCGAGCGTGGCCTGCGTCCGCGCTCGGAGTTCTTCGAGCGGGTGATCGGCGAGGTGACGCCGGAGGAGTCGATGGCGATGAACCTCTCGCCCGGCTCGCTGGTGGTGCGCCTGCATCGCCTGCGCTACGGGCAGGACGAGCCGCTGGCGATCGAGCGCAGCGTGGTGCCGGCCAGCGTGCTGCCCGACCCGCTGCTGGTGCACGACTCGCTGTACGAGGCGCTGGAAAAACTCCACGCGCGCCCGCGCCGCGCGCTGCAGCGACTGCGCGCGGTGTCGCTGAATGCGCAGCAGGCGCGGCTGCTGCACGTCAGCGTGGGCAGCGCGGGCCTGAGCATCGAGCGGCGCAGCTTCCTCGACGACGGCCGCGTGGTCGAGTTCACCTGCTCCTGGTACCGCGGCGACATCTACGACTTCGTCGCCGAACTGCAGACCGACTGAAGGAACGCCATGGACGCCCGCGACACCCTGATGTTCCAGGAGGCGCACGAGTCGGCCGCGGTGCTGGCGCGCCAGTTCGCCGCCAACGAACTGGTGGTGGCGGCGCTGGCGCGCGAGCTGCGCGCGCAGCCGCCGCGCTTCATCGTCACCTGCGCGCGCGGAAGCTCCGACCATGCGGCGGCCTACGCGAAATACGTGTTCGAGACCCGGCTCGGCATCGTCACCGCGTCGGCGTCGCCGTCGGTCACCTCGGTGTACGCGGCCGAGCAGCGCTGGCAGGGCGCGCTGTTCATCGCGATCTCGCAGTCGGGCAAGAGCCCCGACCTGCTGCGCAATGCGCAGGCGGCGAAGATCGCCGGCGCACGCGTGGTGGCGCTGGTGAACGTGGCCGATTCCCCGCTGGCCGCGCTGGCCGACACGGTGATCCCGCTGCATGCCGGTCCCGAGCGCAGCGTGGCGGCGACCAAGAGCTACCTCGCCGCGCTGGCCGCGGTGCTGCATCTGTGTGCGCGCTGGCGCGACGACGACGAACTCGGCGTGGCGCTGCAGGCGCTGCCCGGTGCGCTGCGCGCCGGCTGGGACGCGGACTGGTTGGCGCTGGTCGACGGCCTGGCCGGCGCGCACAACCTGTTCGTGGTCGGTCGCGGCTACGGCCTCGGCATCGCGCTGGAAGCGGCGCTGAAGTTCAAGGAAACCTGCGGCCTGCACGCCGAGGCGTTCAGCGCGGCCGAGGTGAAGCATGGCCCGATGGCGCTGGTCGGCCCCGACTTCCCGGTGCTGTGCTTCGCCCAGGACGACGACACGCTGGAGGGCACGCTGGCGGTGGCGCGCGAATTCCGCGGCCGCGGCGCGCAGGTGTTCGTGGCAGCGCCCGGCCAGCACGGTGCCGGCAGCTTGCCGGTGGCCGGCGGCCTGCCCGCGCTGTGCACGCCGCTGCTGGCCGTCCAGAGTTTCTATCGAGCCGCCAGCGCGCTGGCGCTGCGCCGCGGCTTCAACCCCGACGTGCCGCCGCACCTCAACAAGGTCACCGAGACGGTTTGATCCATGGCAAGGGTAGGAGCCCGCTCGCGGGCGATGCTCTTGCGTCGTTCTCCCGCTCCGTTCCCGTCGAGTAGCATCGCCCGCGAGCGGGCTCCCACCTCAGGTTTCGCCTCCATGGTCGATTACGCATGAAGTCGCTCACCCACGCCCGCGTCCTCACCGCCCACGGCTGGCGCGACGATCTTGCCGTGCTCATCGAAGGCGAACGCATCGCCGCGCTGCTGCCGCACGACCACGCCGCCGTGCGCGCGGCGCAGGTGCACGATCTCGATGGCGCGCTGCTGCTGCCCGGCTTCATCGACGTGCAGGTGAACGGCGGCGGCGGTGCGCTGTTCAACGCCGCGCCCACGGTGGCGACGATCCGCACCATCGGCGCGGCGCATCGCCGCTTTGGCACCACCGGCTTCCTGCCCACGCTGATCAGCGACAGCGTCGACACCATGCGCGCCGCACTGGCCGCGGTGGAGCAGGCGTTCGACGAAGGCGTGCCGGGCCTGCTCGGCGTGCATCTGGAAGGCCCTTGGCTCGCACCCGGACGCAAGGGCGTGCACGATCCGAAGTGGTTCCATCTGCCGGGCGAGGATGAGCTCGCCCTGCTGTGCGCACCGCACCGCGGCGTGCGGCTGGTGACGCTGGCACCGGAGCGCGTGTCGCACGACATCATCGCGCGGCTGGCCGCCGCCGGCGTGCTCGTCAACGCCGGCCATACCGCCGCTGACTACGCGGCCACCCGCGCCTCGCTGGATGCCGGCGTGCGCGGCTTCACCCACCTGTTCAACGCGATGACCCCGTTCGGCAGCCGCGAGCCGGGCGTGGTCGGCGCGGCGCTGGACGACCCCGGCAGCTGGTGCGGCCTCATCGTCGACGGCCACCACGTGCATCCGGCCAGCCTGCGTGCGGCGATCGCCGCCAAGCCGCGCGGCAAGATGCTGCTGGTCACCGACGCGATGCCGCCGGTCGGCGCGGCCGAGCCCAGCTACGTGCTGAACGGCGAGACCATCACGGTGGAGGACGGCATCTGCCGGACCGCGGACGGCGTGCTGGCCGGCTCCGCGCTGGACATGGCCAGCGCGGTGCGCAACACCGTGCAACTGCTCGGCCTGCCGCTGGACGAAGCCGTGCGCATGGCCAGCACCTACCCGGCCGAGTTTCTCGGCCTGGCCGAAAGCCATGGCCGCGTCGCGGTGGGTTGCCGCGCCGATCTGGTGGCGATGGATGCCGACTGCCGCGTGCGGCAGAGCTGGATCGGTGGCGTGGCCGCGTAGGGGCCCGCCGGCGCGCGATGCTCTCGTTCCGATTTTCGCCACATCAGAGCAAAGGCATTGCCCGCCAGCGGGCTCCTGCGGCAGCTGCATTGCCGAAATAACTGTCTGAGGCTAGAGTGGCGCGGTTCTGGTGTCCCGAAGGCTGTGCCCGAGGGATGAAACGGGAAGCCGGTGCGTCGTGCGCATAGCGCACTGCAAGGCCGGCGCTGCCCCCGCAACGGTAAGCGAGTCCGCGAACGGCGAAGGCCACTGTGCGCTGCACGGGAAGGCGCCGTTCGAGGCATGCGGATCGCCGCATGCCACTCGCCAGCCCGGAGACCGGCCCGAACGATTCCTGGTGGCTCGCGGTGGGCGAGGCCGAACCACGTGTCGGTCGCTGCTGCCTGCCCGTCGTTCCGTCTTCCTCCCCGCCTGCCGCCAGCTCATTGAACCCATGGGCCGTGCGCGGGTGCGCGGCATGAAAGGAACGCACATGAAGAAGACCCTGCTGGCTGCGGCCCTGCTTGGCTGCACGACGGCCGCCCAGGCCGCCGACCAGAACGACGCGGCGCCGCTGAGCCCGGTGATCGTCACCGCCACGCGCACCGCGATCACCGCCGACGAGGTGCTGTCGTCGGTGACCGTGATCACCCGCGCCGACATCGAGCGGTTGCAGCCGCTGTCGGTACCGGATCTGCTCAGCGGGCTGCCCGGCGTGAGCTTCGCCAACGTCGGCGGCTACGGCCAGCAGACCTCGCTGTTCCTGCGCGGCAGCAATTCCACCCACACCCTGCTGCTGGTCGACGGCGTGCGGGTGGCCTCGGTCAGCGCGGGGCTGGCGGCGTTCGAGCAGATCCCGGTGGGGCAGATCGAGCGCATCGAGATCGTGCGCGGCCCGCGTTCGAGCCTGTACGGCGCCGACGCGATCGGCGGGGTGATCCAGATCTTCACCCGCCGCGGTACGCCGGGCGGCGGCCTGCGGCCCTCGTTCAGCGTGACCACCGGCAGCGACAACCTGCTGCGCGGTCAGGCCGGGCTGTCCGGCGGCAGCGAGCAGGCCTGGTACCACCTCGGCGTCGGCGCACAGTACACGCGCGGCATCAACGCCTGCCGCATCGGCGCGGCCGAGGCGTTCGCCGGCTGCTTCACCGACGAGCCGGACCGCGACGCTTTCCGCAACAGGAACCTCAGCGCCGGCGGCGGCTACCGCTGGGGCAACGGCGCCGAGCTCAGCGGCACCTGGCTGCGCAGCCTCGGCGAGATCCATTTCGACGGCAGCTACCAGAACCGCAGCCGCACCCTGCAGCAGGTCGCCGGCGCCACCCTCAGCCTCGATCCGCTGCCGGCATGGAAGAGCAGCCTGAGCGTGGGCCAGAACCTGGACCGCTACGACAACTACGAGAACGCGGGCTTCGTCGGCTACATCTACTCGCGGCGCAACCAGGCGTCGTGGCAGAACGACCTCGGCCTGGCCGACAATCAGCTGCTCACGCTCGGTCTCGACTGGCAGGGCGAGCACATCGACAGCGACACCGGCTTCCTCGCCAGCCGCCGCAACAACACCGGCGGCTACGCGCAGTACCAGGGCACGTTCGGCCGCCACGAGCTGCAGCTGTCGGCGCGGCGCGACCACAACGGCCAGTTCGGCAGCCACAACACCGGCGCGGCGGCGTGGGGCTACCACTTCGATGGCGGGCTGAAGCTGTCGGCCAGCTACGGCAGCGCGTTCCACGCGCCGACCTTCAACGACCTGTATTACCCGTACGGCAGCGGCAACCCGGATCTGAAGCCGGAAAAATCGCGCAGCGCCGAACTGGGCCTGAGCCGGCAGCTGGACGCGTGGCACTGGGCGCTGAACGCCTACCAGACCCGCATCGACCAGCTGATCGCGCTGGACAGCCACTACTTCCCGATGAACGTCAGCAAGGCGCGCATCCGCGGCGTGGAAGGCCAGCTCGGCGCGGCCCTCGCCGGCTGGCAACTGCAGGGTTACCTGACCTGGCTGCAGCCGCGCAACGACGACGGCGGCGCCAACGACGGCAAGGCGCTGCCGCGCCGGCCCGGGCGCAGCGCGCGGCTGGACCTGGACCGGCGCTTCGGCGCGTTCGGCGTCGGCGCCACCGTCAGCGCGGCCGGGCGAAGCTACGACGACGCGGCCAACCGCCGTCCGCTGGGCGGCTACGCCACCGCCGACCTGCGCGCCAGCTGGCACTTCGCGCCGGACTGGCAGCTGGAGGGGCGGCTGGCCAACGTGTTCGACCGCCACTACGAGACCGTGTGGTACTTCAACCAGCCCGGTCGCGGCGCGTTCCTGACCCTGCGCTACAGCCCGCTCGCGCGTTGAGCGCGGAACGGCCGGTTCCGCGGGGCGCCCGCCCCGCGGGACTTCAGGCACATACGCCAGAGCGCGCCAGCTGGCATAAAGCGGCAATGAAAGGAATCCTCGCCCGGCCCCGAAGCGCCGTTCCGGCCGACCCGGCAGGCGGGCGCGCCCGGGAGGCCGCTTGAACATCTTCGCCCCGCTGGTCCGCCGCCCCGTCGGCACTTCGTTGCTTGCGATCGGCCTGATGCTGGGCGGGTTGTGGGCGTACCTGCTGCTCGGCGTGGCGGCGTTCCCGTCGATCGAGTTTCCCGGCGTGGCGGTGTTCGCGCAGATGCCGGGCGCCAGCGCGCAGACCATGGCCAGCACCGTGGTCGCGCCGCTGGAGCGGCACCTGGGGCGCATTCCCGGGGTGCGCATGATGGCCTCCAGCGCCAGCGAGGGCGGCGCGCAGATCCAGGTCATCTTCAACATGGACCGCGGCGCCGACAAGGCCGCGCGCGACGTGCAGGCGGCGATCAACGCGGCCGCGCCGGACCTGCCGACCGGCCTGCCCAGCCCGCCCGGCTACTTCAAGTTCGACACCTCGCAGATCCCGGTACTGCTGGTCTCGCTGACCTCCGCCAGCCTGCCGCCGGACCGGCTGTACGACCTCACCGATACCTTGCTGAAGCCGGCGGTGGCGCAGATCCCCGGCGTGGCCCAGGTGCAGGTGGGCGGCGGCACGCCGCATGCGGTGCGCATCGTGCTGAATACCAGCGCGCTGGTGGGCATGGGCGTCACCGCCAACGACGTGGCCAATGCGCTGCGCGCGGCCAACGTCACCTCGCCGCAGGGCACGCTCGTCAACGGCGCCACGCGCATGATGGTGAGCGCCAACGACGCGCTGCACACGGTGCAGGATTTCGCCGCGCTGGTGGTCGCCAGCCGCCACGGCGTGCCGGTGCGGCTGGCCGACGTGGCGACGATCGGCGGCGGTCAGGAAGACAAGTACGCCGCGGCGTGGTTCAACGGCCAGCGCGCGGTGGTGATGCAGATCAACAAGCGGCCGGAGGCGAACGCGGTGGCCACCGTGCAGGCGGTCCGCGCGCGCCTGCCCGAACTGCGCGCGCTGCTGCCGGCCGACGCCACCATCACCCCGATCTTCGACTTCACGCCGACCACGCTGTCGGCGCTGCACGAGGTGGAGGTGGCGCTGGCGATGGGCATCGTGATGGTGGCGCTGGTGATGCTGGTGTTCCTGCGCCGGCTGCGGCCCACCGTGATCGCCATGTTCAGCGTGCCGCTGTCGCTGGCCGGCGCGTTCGTGGCGATGTGGATGCTCGGCTTCACCTTGAACATCTTCTCGCTGATCGCGCTGGTGCTGTGCGTGGGCTTCGTGGTGGACGACGCGATCGTGGTGATCGAGAACATCGTGCGCCACATGGAGCAGGGCATGCCGCCGCTGCAGGCGGCGCTGACCGGCGTGCGCGAAATCGGCTTCACCGTGCTGTCGATCACGCTGTCGCTGATCGCCGTGTTCGGGCCGATGGTGTTCGGCAACAACATGTTCACCATGCTGATGCGCGAGTTCTCGGTGACCCTGATCGCCACCATCGTGATCTCGGCGCTGGTCTCGCTCACGCTGACCCCGGCGCTGTGCGGCGCCTGGCTGGCGCACGAGCCGGCGGGCACGCGCACGCCGGGGCGGCTGGAACGCCTGGCCGAGCGCTTCGACGGCGGCATGCTGCGCAGCTACGAGCGCGCGCTGGACTGGGCGATGCGCCATCGCCGGATCATGCGCTGGCAGCCGCTGATCCTGCTGGCGCTCACCATCGGCCTGGCGGTGGTGGTGGTGATGACCGCCGGCGGCGGCCTGATGCCGAAGGAAGACACCGGCCTGCTGCAGGCCAGCATCACTGCCGACGCCAACGTCTCGCCGCAGCTGCTGGCGCAGCGCACGCAGGAGGTGGCGGCGAAGATCAAGGCCGACCCGGCGGTGCGCGACGTCTCCGCCTTCCTCGGCGGCAACAACGGCGGCGGTGCGGTCGGCAACCAGTCCAGCCTGTTCGTCGACCTGAAGCCGCCGGGCGACCGGCCGGGCGACCGCCACGTCAGCTCCCAGGCGGTGGTCGACCGGCTGGACAAGTACTTCAGGAACGTGCCGGACCTGGACGTGTCGCTCTCGGTCAACCAGTTCATCGGCGGCGGCGGCGGCTCCGGCGGCGGCAAGGGACAGTACGCGTTCCAGCTCGACAGCGTGGACGGCGTGCCGCTGCAGCAGCCCACCCTGAAGCTGGCGCAGGTGATGCGCGGCATGAAGCAGTTCCGCAACGTCAGCACCAGCTTCGACAGCATCGGCAAGCAGCAGATGCTGCAGGTGGACCGCGACGCCGCCGCGCGGCTGCACGTGAGCCTGGCCCAGGTGGACACCGCGCTGGCCAATGCGTTCGGCCAGACCCCGGTCTCCACCATCTACTCGGACATCAACCAATACCGCGTGGTGATCACCGCCGGCAGCGCCGAGTCGCTGAGCCCGGCCACCCTGCTCAACACCTATGTGCGCAATACGCAGGGGCGGATGATCCCGCTGTCCGCGCTGGCGCAGATCCGGCCGCACATCGCGCCGGTCAGCATCAGTCACTTCGACCAGCTCGAATCGGCGACGATCAATTACAACCTGGCCAAGGGCGTCAGCCAGGCCGAGGGCCTGAAACTGGTCGAGCAGGCGATGTTCGCCGCCCAGCTGCCGCCCGGCGTGCAGAAGAAGTACAGCGGCGACAACAAGAACCTGGTCGACGCGATGAACAACGCGCTGATCATGCTGCTGGCGGTGATCCTGGTGATGTACGTGGTGCTGGGCATCCTGTACGAGAGCCTGATCCACCCGCTGACCATCCTGTCCACCCTGCCGGCCGCCGGCATGGGCGCGTTCCTGGCCATGCTGGTCACCCAGACCCAGCTGACCCTGATGTCGGTGATCGCGGTGCTGATGCTGATCGGCATCGTGAAGAAGAACGCGATCCTGATGGTGGACTTCGCGCTGGTCGCCGAGCGCGACCGCGGCATGTCGCCGCCGGCGGCGATCCGCGAGGCGGCGCTGGTGCGCTTCCGCCCGATCACCATGACCACCCTGGTGGCGATGGGCGCGGCGCTGCCGCTGGCGGTGGGCTTCGGCTACGGCTCGGAGCTGCGCCAGCCGCTGGGCATCGCGATCCTCGGCGGCCTGCTGGTGTCGCAGCTGCTGACCCTGCTGAGCACCCCGGCGATCTACCTGTGGCAGCACGACCACCGCGAGCGCAAGGCGGCGCGGCGGCGGTTGCGCGCCGAGATCAAGCGCCAGCGCCTGGTGCAGCAGCAGATGCCGGCGCTGCCCAGGTAGGAGCCCGCTGGCGGGCGATGCTCCAGCTTTGGCGAAGCCCGGCTCCGGCGCCAAAAGCATCGCCCGCCAGCGGGCTCCTACCAAAGGCACGCCACCCCTGCCTTCCGGCAGGGTGTGGACTTCAGGCACATACGCCGTGGGGCGCCGAAAGGCATAAAGTGGGCATGCACGGACTGCCCGCCACTTCCCCGACCCCTCCACGCCCGCTTCGCGCGCGGGCGGAAGCGCCATGAACATCTTTGCTCCGTTGATCCGCCGCCCGGTCGGCACCTCGCTGCTCGCGCTCGGCCTGATGCTGGCCGGCCTGTGGGCCTACCTGCTGCTCGGCGTGGCCGCGCTGCCGTCGCTGGATTTCCCCGGCGTGTACGTGGTGGCCAGCCAGCCCGGCGCCAGCGCGCAGACCATGGCCAACACCGTGCTGGCGCCGCTGGAGCGGCACCTGGGGCGCATCCCCGGCGTCGACGAGATGTACGGCAACGCCAGCGAGGGCCAAGCCTCGGTGATGGTGCGCTTCACCTTCGACCGCACGGCGGACAGCGCCGCGCGCGACGTGCAGGCGGCGATCAACGCGGCCGCGGTCGACCTGCCCAGCGGCATGCCGTCGCCGCCGCAGTACTTCAAGTTCGACACCGCGCAGATCCCGATCCTGTTCCTCACGCTGACCTCGACCGGGCTGCCGCAGGACCAGCTGTTCGACCTGGCCGACACCATGCTCAAGCCAGCCGTGGCGCAGATCGACGGCGTGGCCCAGGTGCAGGTGTTCGGCGGCACCCCGCACGCGGTGCGCATCGACCTGGACAACCGAGCGCTGGCCGCCAAGGACCTCACCGCCAACGACGTCGCCAACGCGTTGCGCGCAGCCAACGTCAACTCGCCGCAGGGCATCATCAGCGACGGTCGCACGCAGATGACGGTGAGCGCCAACGACGGCCTGCGCGAGCCGGCCCAGTTCGCCGACCTGCTGATCGCCGAGCGCAACGGCGCGCCGGTGCGGCTGTCCGACGTGGCGCATGTCTACTCCGGCCAGCAGGATCAATACCAGGCGGCGTGGTTCAACGGCGCGCGCACGGTCGGCCTGCAGATCACCAAGCGGCCGGAGGCGAACGCGGTGGCCACGGTGGCGGCGATCCGCGCGCGTCTGCCGCAACTGGCCGCCTCGCTGCCCTCTGACGTCAACATGCAGCCGGTGTTCGACCTCACCCAGACCACGCAGTCGGCGCTGCACGAGGTGAAGGTCGCGCTGCTGATCTCGATCGCGATGGTGGCGCTGGTGATGCTGGTGTTCCTGCGCCGGCTGCGGCCGACCCTGATCGCCATGCTCAGCGTGCCGCTGTCGCTGGCCGGCGCGTTCGTGGTGATGTGGATGCTCGGCTACACGCTCAACACCTTGTCGCTGGTGGCGCTGGTGCTGTGCATCGGTTTCGTGGTGGACGATGCGATCGTGGTGATCGAGAACATCGTGCGCCACATGGAGCAGGGCATGGCCCCGCTGCCGGCGGCGTTGACCGGTGTGAGCGAGATCGGTTTCACCGTGGTGTCGATCACGCTGTCGCTGGTGGCGGTATTCGCGCCGCTGCTGTTCGGCAACAACATGCTGATCATGCTGCTGCGCGAGTTCTCGGTGACGCTCACCGCCGCGGTGGTGATCTCGGCGATCGTCTCGCTCACCCTCACGCCTGCGCTGTGCGGCCACCTGCTCAAGCACGAGCCGGTGCCGGCGCCCCCGCCGGGGCGCATCGAGCGGGCGGTGGAGCGTTTCGATCGCGGCCTGCTGCGGATGTACGAAAGCGCGCTGGACTGGGCCATGCGCCACCGCCGGCTGATGCGCTGGCAGCCGCTGCTGCTGCTGTTCCTCACCTTCGCGCTGGGCGCGGCGGTGGTGAAGACCGCCGGCGGCACCTTCATGCCCGACGAGGACACCGGCCAGCTGCAGGTGGACATCAGCGCCGACGCCAACATCTCGCCGGCCGAACTGACCGCGCGTGCGCTGGCGGTGGCGAAGATCATGCAGGCCGATCCGGCCGTGCTCGACCAGCTCACCATGCTCGGCCGCGACGGCGGCGGGGGCGGCGCGGTGGGCAACAACGCGCAGATGTTCGTCGACCTCAAGCCGCGCGGCAGCGGGCCGGGCGAGCGCCGCGAAGGCATCAAGCAGGTGGTCGAGCGGCTGTCCAAGCAGTACGACAAGCTGGCCAACGTGAAGGTCTCGGTCAGCGCCGCGCAGTTCCTCGGCGGCGGCGGCAGCGGCGACAAGGGCGGCCAGTACGAATTCCAGCTGGTCAGCTCCAACGGCGGCGACCTGCAGCCGTGGGTGCTGAAGATGGTGCGCCAGCTGCGCGGCATGAAGGAGTTCCGCGACGTCAGCAGCAACTTCGACCAGGTCGGCAAGCAGCAGCTGCTGAAGATCGACCGCGAGGCGGCCGCGCGCCTGCACGTGGGCATCGGCACCATCGACTCGGCGCTGTACAACGCGTTCGGCCAGCGCCAGGTCTCGCAGATCTACTCCGACATCAACCAGTACGCGGTGGTGCTGAGCACCGGCGCGGCCGAGCGGGTGAGCCCGGAGTCGCTGCTGGACGTGCGCGTGCGCAACGAGCAGGGGCGGATGATCCCGCTGTCCGCGCTGGCGAAGATCGAGCCGGACATCAGCCCGCTGCGCGTGCGCCACCACAACCAGCTCGAAGCCGCCACCATCAGCTACAACCTGGCCAAGGACGTCACCCAGGACGTCGGCGTGAAGCTGGTCGAGCAGGCTGCCTACGCCGCGCGCCTGCCGGCCGGCATGCGGGTGGATTTCACCGGCGCCAACCAGCGCCTGAAGCAGGCCCAGTCCAACGGCATGGTGCTGCTGCTCGGCTCGATCCTGGCGATGTACATCGTGCTGGGCATTCTCTACGAAAGCCTCGGCCACCCGCTGACCATCCTCTCCACCCTGCCGGCCGCCGGCGCCGGTGCGTTCCTGGCCATGCTGGTGACGCAGACGCAGATCTCGCTGATGGCGATCATCGCGGTGCTGATGCTGATCGGCATCGTCAAGAAGAACGCGATCCTGATGGTCGACTTCGCGCTGGTGGCCGAACGCGAACGCGGGCTGCCCGCGCCGGAAGCGATCCGCGAGGCGGCGCTGGTGCGCTTCCGCCCGATCACCATGACCACCCTGGTGGCGATGGGCGCCGCGCTGCCGCTGGCGATCGGCTTCGGCATCGGCTCGGAAATGCGCCAGCCGCTGGGCATCGCCATCGTCGGCGGTTTGCTGGTGTCGCAGTTGCTCACCCTGTTGAGTACGCCGGCGATCTACCTGTGGAACTACGACCGCAAGATCCGCAAGACGGCGCGCCGCGAACGTCGGGCGGAGAAGAAGCGGCTCAAGGCGCTGGGCGGAGCGCAGGCGGCGAGTTGACCGAGCATGCGTGTCCTCCTGAAGCATGCGCGGCATATCGCTGACTTGGTCGACACTTGGCGGCTCGGGCGCATGGATGTATGAAAATGTGACACACATCACGCCACTTGGTCGAAGCCGCTGGCTTCGGTGATTGACGCCGCAAGTATTTACGAACCAACCTTGTCCCATGACCCCGCGCACCATGCCGGGGTCAAGGGGAAAACACGATGCGTATCGTCCGGCAAGGGATCTGCCTGTGGGCAGTGGTGCTGCTTTCGTTGGCCAGCATGTGCCACGCGCAATCGACTCCGGTGACGCCGGAGGACGAGTTCAAGCAGAAGATCCGGGTATCGCAGGACATCCAGCCGCTGGAGGACAAGCCGTTCGGCGAGAACATCAGCCTCTACAACGGCAGCCTGTCGTTCACGCAAACCGACGTCGATGCGCCGGGCAATGGCCCCGATCTGCTGCTCACGCGCTCATACCAACTTCCCGATCTGCCGGCCAATCAGTACTACGTCGGCATTGAAACCAGTGCGCTTACCGACTGGACGCTCAACGTGCCGCGGATCGAGACCGTATCGGCGCAGGATGCCTGGCAGAACAAGCAGTGGTTCTTTCTGGAAGACACGCAACGCTGCACGAACTTCCGCCCCGCACCCGACATTAGCGTGCAGCAGACACCGCAAACGCCTCCGACGGACTACCAGCCGGAGGAGTGGTGGCATGGCTACCAGATGATCACGGCGGACGGCGCCAGCCAGGACCTGCTCAAGCGAGCCTCGCAGAACACCCTGTCGCCCTCGATGAGCGGCGTGTCGTTTCCGATCGTGACCAAGCAGCACTGGATGATCCGTTGCCTGGCGCAAACCTCGAATGGCCAGCCGGGTGAAGGATTCTTGGCGGTGGCGCCGGACGGCACCAAGTACTGGTTCGACTGGCTCGCGTACAAGGAGGCGCCGGCCATCATCCAGAAAGCGGGCTCGGCGTTGCGCCGCCGGGTCGCCATGATGCTGGCTTCGCGCGTCGAGGATCGCTTTGGCAACAGCCTCACCTATGCCTAGACAGCCTCGGCAACCCCACCAGCATTGCCGCCAGCGATGGACGCCAGCTGACGCTGGCCTACCAGGCATGGACTTCAGGCAGTTCGATTGCCGGCACTCGACTGGTCTCGGCCACGCTGCAACTCGCCAACGGCGCTCCCCGCACCTGGACGTACTCGTACGCCGTGCCCGGCAGCACCCCGGTGCTGAGCCAGGTTCAGTTGCCGGATGGCTCATCGTGGGGGTTCGACTTCGGAGCCGTCACGTCGGTGGCGCCCAGGGAGTTGTTCGACTATACCGACGGCTGCCAGCACATCAGTCGCCGGACAGGCAGCAGCTATGTCGTGTCGTTACGGCACCCGTCGGGATTGCTGGGCACGTTCACGCTGACCAATCTGGTACGGGGGCGCTCATATACGCCGGACACCTGCAGCAAAGCCAATCCAAACCATTGGAGAACGCTTACCCCGGACGCATATGCCGTAAAAGCGGTGACCCAAAAGGTGCTTTCTGGCGCTGGACTGGCTGCAGGCACATGGACGTATGCCTATTCCCCCGCCAATGAGAGCGCGATCGAGGACTGCGCCAACGGTTGCGCCTCAACCGTGTGGACGGACGTCACCGACCCCGAGGGCCACGCCACCCGACACACCTTCAGCAACCGCTTCGACGCTTCCGAGAGCCTGCTGCTGCGCACCGACTACTACGCGGGAGCGGTCGGCTCCACGGTCCTGCGCAGCGAGCTCGCTACTTATGCCGCGCCGGATGCGGGGCCGTGGCCCAGCGTGTATGGCTCGACCCGGCAGATGTACCTGAATGTGGCCCAGACCGAACAGCGGTCGCCGCTGGTCCAGCGTACGATCACCCAGGACGGCGACAGCTACGCGTGGCGGGCGCAGTCGTTCAACGAATTTGCCCAGGTCACACAGACCCAGCGCTCCAACAGCATCGCTGGACAAAGTGCGATCGAGGAGCAGACCAGCTACCTCAACGACCTGCCGCACTGGGTGCTGGGCCTGCCGCTGCAGGTGGACAACCTGACCACCGGCGAGACGGTGAGCCAGAACGTCTACGACCTGGCCGCGGTGACGCTCAAGGAGCGCTGGCGCTTCGGCCAGAAGCTGATGAGCTACACGTTCAACGGTGCCGGCCAACTGGCCAGCTTCACCGACGGCAATGGCCACACCACCACGCTGGGCAGCTACAAGCGCGGCATCCCGCAGACCATTACCTTCCCGGCAACGGCCGACCAACCCACCCCGGTCACGAAGAAACTCGTGGTCGACGATTTTGGCGGGATCACCTCGATCAACGACGAGAACAACAAGACCTGCTACGACTACGACGCCATGGGCCGGCTCACCGGCATCACCTGGCCGTCCGAAGCCGCCGCCGACACCTGCAACACCAGCACGTGGGCCAAGACCACCCTGTCGTTTGCGCCGGTGGCGGCGGCCGAGTACGGCATCCCCGCCGGGCACTGGAAACAGACGGTGAGCACGGGCAACGGCCGCCAGGTGACCTACTTCGACGCGCTGTGGCGACCGTTGGTCGAGGAGCGTTACGACACCGCCAACGTGGCTGCCACCCGCAGCGTGACGGTCAAGCGCTACGACGCGGCCGGCCGGCTGGTATTCCAGTCCTATCCGATGGCGAGCCTGGGCAACTACGCCGACATCGCGCTCAAGGGCAGCAAGACCACCTACGACGCCCTGGGTCGGGTGACGAAGGCGCAACAGGACAGTGAATTGGGAGTGCTGACCACCACCACGGCGTACCAGAGCGGGCTCAAGATCAAGGTCACCGACCCACGCGGCAACGCCACCACCACCAGTTTCATGGCCTATGACCAGCCGACGACAGACTGGCCGGTGGCCATCGTCCACCCCGGCGGGGCCTACACCGACATCGCCCGCGATGCGTACGGCAAGCCGACCGCGATCACGCGACGCAACAGCGGCGGCACGATCGCCGAGACGCGAAGCTACACCTACAACGCCAACCAGGAGCTGTGTCGGCGAACCGAACCGGAAACCGGCGCCACCCTGCTGGGCTACGACGGCGCCGGCAACCTGGCGTGGTCGGCGGCGGGCCTGGCCACCGGCACCGCCTGCGACGCTGGTGGCACCACGGCGGCGATCCTGGCGCGCAAGGTCAGCCGCGGCTACGACGCCCGC
>ERZ778018.1425-NODE-1425-length-19713-cov-486.255875_pt1 | contig 19713 bp, 22 predicted proteins | sample MGYA00375748_ERZ778018 | MGnify/ENA primary metagenome ERZ778018 (study PRJEB29350, sample SAMN05509839) | bioreactor metagenome | biome: bioreactor; material: wastewater | place: South Africa: University of Cape Town | collected 2014-04-22 ... | reverse complement strand
ACGATCTCGTAGCGCTCGGCGAACTTCTCGATGGTCTTGGGGATCTTGTACAGCGAGGAGTTCAGCGCCTCGATGTCCTCGCGATCCAGCGCGGTGACGAAGGTGTTGACCAGCCCCTCGCTGATCTGCGCGGCCAGCTCCTTCTCCCGCGCGCGGGTCGCCGCGAAGCGCGCCATCACCGAGCCCTGGTCCGGCTTGGTCAGCAGGTCGTGCAGGGCCTGGGCGCTTTCGCTGGCGGCGCTGGCGCTCTGTTCAAGCAGGCCGTAGAACTTGTCGCCTTTGCCGAAAATCGTCTGCAATGAAAACATGCTGGCCATGCCTGAGGGAGCGGGATGACGGAAATGTTACAGGATGCCCGTGCTGCCCTGCATCAATATCCGCGTGAAGCGGAGCCGCGCTGCCCTTACACTGTGCCCATGCACCCTCCGACACCTTCGCCGCGATGCTGACCGAAATCGCGCTCGTCTTCGTGCTTGCGCTGTGCAACGGCTTCTTCGCGCTGTCGGAGATGGCCCTGGTCGCATCGCGGCACAGCCGCCTCAAGCAGATGGCCCGCACCAGCCGCAAGGCCGCGGCGGCGCTGCGCCACGCCGAGACACCCGAGCGCTTCCTCTCCACCGTGCAGGTCGGCATCACCCTGGTGATGCTGGTCACCGGCGCGGTCGCCGGCGACGCGCTGGGCGCCCACATCGCCGCCGCGCTGACCGGCGAACACATGAGCTGGCTGCTGCCGTACGCGCGTGGCGCGGGCATCGTGCTCGGTTTCGCGCTGATCTCGTACATCCAGATCGTGATCGGGGAACTGGTGCCCAAGCGGCTGGCGCTGGCCGCACCGGAAAAAGTGGCGTCCTGGACCGCCATCCCGATGCTGGTGCTGGCCCGGATCACCTCGCCGTTCGTGTGGCTGCTCAACGCCTCCAGCGGCCTGCTGCTGCGCCTGCTGCGCATCGACACGCACGGCCGCGGCGTGGTGACCGAGGAAGAGATCCGCCTGCTGGTGGCCGAGAGCGCCGAGCAGGGCGTGCTCGACGCCGACGAGCACAACATGGTCAACCGCGTGCTGCGCCTGGGCGACCGCACGGTGGACAGCGTGATGACGCCGCGCATGCGCATCGCCTGGCTGGACCTCACCGCATCGCGCGAGGAGAACATCGAGGTGATGCGGCAGACGCCGTACTCGCGCTACCCGGTGTACCGCGGCGACGAGAGCGACGTGGTCGGCGTGGTCGAGGTCAAGCGCATGCTGCACAGCTTCGCCGAAGGCAGCCCGGAGTTGTTCGGCCATCTGTCCCGGCCGCTGTTCGTGCCGGCCACGGCGCGCGCCCTCGACCTGCTGGAGGAGTTCCGCGACGCGGAGACGCCGCTGGCCCTGGTGGTGGACGAGTACGGCGACATCGAGGGCGTGGTCACCGTCAACGACCTGCTGGCCGCGGTGGTCGGCGCCAGCCAGATCGGCCACGGCGGCAGCGACGAAAGCCCGATCAAGCAGCGCGCCGACGGCAGCTGGCTGATCGACGGCAGCCTGTCCACCGACGACCTGCGCGAACTGCTGCGCACCGGCGAACTGCCGGGCGAGGCGGACCACGATTTCCGCACCGTGGCGGGTATGGTGATGACCGCGTTGGGCCACGTGCCGCAGGTCGGCGAGGTATTCGCCTGGCGCGGCATCCGCTTCGAGGTGGTCGACCTGGACGGCGCCCGCATCGACAAGCTGCTGGTCACCCCGGCGCCGTCGCTGGAACCGGCCGACGACGAGATGTAGGAGCGCCGTTCGTCGGCCCGACGAGCTGTAGGGCGGGCACTGCCCGCCGCCCTTGCACCGCTACGGCATCGCCAGAAATGGCGGGCACTGCCCGCCCTACGGATCGTGCCGTTTCGCCAGACCGGCCATGCGCTGTGCATCGGCCAGGATGCCGTGCAGCACACGCAACTCGCGCTGGTCCGGCTGGGCGCGCTGGAACAGCTTGCGCAGGCGCAGCATGATCGTGGTCGGCTCGCGGCCCTTGTGGAAGTCGATGTCGTCCAGCGTTTGCGCGAGGTGGCGGTAGAACTGCTCCATCTGCGCGGCATCGGCGGGCGGCTCGTCGTGCCCCGGCGGCGGCACGGGCACGTCGTCGCCCAGCGCGGCCATGCGCAATTCGTACGCCATCACCTGCACCGCCTGCGACAGGTTGAGCGAGCTGAAATCGTCCACGCTGGGAATCCGCACCATCGCATGGCAGTGCGCCAGCTCCTCGTTCGCCAGCCCGCTGCGCTCGTTGCCGAACAGCAGCGCCACCTGTTCGCCGCGCTGCGCGGCAGCCAGCGCCTGTCGCGCGGCTTCGCGCGGCCCGAGTTCCGGCAGGGTGATGCCGCGCCGGCGCGCGGAAAGGCCCAGCGCAAAACTGCAGCCGACCAGCGCGTCGACCAGCTCGCCGTGCACACCGGCCTGTTCGAGCACGCCATCGGCACCGGCCGCCAGCGCGTTCGCCTCGCGATCGGGGAAATGCGCCGGGTTGACCAGCTCCATCCGCGCGAAACCCATCGTGCGGATCGCCCGCGCCGCACTGCCGATGTTGCCCGGGTGCGAGGTGCGCACCAGCACGAAACGGAGGCGGGAGGCGAGGTCGACGGTGTCGGGCATGCGCGGATCGGCGTGGCGGGCGGAACACGCAAGGATAACGGACGAGCGCCGGCACCGGCCGCTTTCCGCCCGCAGCGGCGGGCGGCCTGCTAGAATCGGCGGCCGCAAACCCCGCTCTCTTCCAAAGTCGATAGCCATGGCCAGACCACACGTCACGATCGCGGCGCGCGCCGCGCGTTCCGCAGGCAATGTGATCCTGCGCTACATGAACCGCATCGACGGCCTGCACGTGGTCGAGAAGCAGCAGATGGACTTCGTCTCCGAGGTCGACAAGCTGGCCGAGGCGGAAATCGTCAAGGAACTGCGCCGCGCCTACCCCGACCACGCGGTCCTCGCCGAGGAAAGCGGCGCGACCGGCAAGGGTCCGCTGACCTGGGTGATCGACCCGCTCGACGGCACCCACAACTACCTGCGTGGCATCCCCCACTTCTGCGTGTCGATCGCGCTGCTGGAAAAGGGCGTGCCGATCCACGCGGTGGTGTTCGACCCGCTGCGCGACGAGCTGTACACCGCCAGCAAGGGCGACGGCGCCTACCTCAACGACCGCCGCATGCGCGTGGGCAAACGCGAGAACCTGGGCGGCGCGATGATCGCCACCGGCTTCCCGTTCCGCCAGCGCGAGCACCTCGGCCCGCAGCTGGACATGACCCGCGCCATCCTCGGCCAGGCCGAGGACATCCGCCGCTCCGGCTCCGCCGCGCTGGATCTGGCCTATGTCGCTGCCGGTCGCTACGACGGCTATTTCGAGATCGGCCTGAAGCCCTGGGACATGGCCGCGGGCGTCTTGCTGGTGCACGAGGCCGGCGGCCGCTACTGCGACTTCGCCGGCCGCGACGGCATCCCGGAAAGCGGCAACCTCATCGCCGGCAACCTCAACGTGGCCAAGGCGATGGTCGACGCCATCGGGCAACAGGCGACGCCGGTGCTGCTCAAGGCTTGAGGTAGCCGCGCGCTACTGTGCCCACGCAGTTCACCGGTTCCCATCTGAAAGCGGCGGACACTTCGCGATATCAGGTTCACCGATGCGAGTCGCCGAAATGATGTCCGGCGGCACGGGCGGTGAATCGGGTGCCACGGCCCCGACAGCACCTCCCCAAATAGCGCTCGTGCCGCCGAGCCCCGTCGGCGTAGGGTGCAGACTTACTCCGTAACCACCATCGGGGGAGCGCACGAGTTCCAGTTCGACGGTGTGTTCGCGCATGCCCCAGGAAAAGAAGCCTTGCGCGGGAACGTAGTCGCCCTCCGCTGGTGCGCCAACGCGTTCAAGCACGAAGCAGGCATTGTCAGGATCACGCCGAAGCGAGTCGCGAAACGTGTAGCCCTGCCGATCCAGCAGGGGTTGCTCGAAGAGAACCATCGTCCCGCTACGGAACACACGAGCTGACGACCCTGCACAGGAACCATGGCAGATTCGCACCACATAGGTGCCCGCGTAAACCGCCGGATGAGTTGCCGAATAGGGCTCGACCGTGCTTCCAAGAAGCGCCGCGATCACGACGCCGGAGAACAGCCACGCCATGGCATCGACTCCCGATGTTGCTCCGAGGAATCATGCGCGTGCGAAACAGCTCGCACAAGAACGACTCGACAACTGCGCGCGCCAACAAGGCCATCGGCGCCTGGCGCGGTTCGCCCGGTCGCACGCTGGCGACCGGGCAATGGACAGACTACTTCACGACCAGGTTCGCCTGCATCGTCGGGTGGAACTTGCAAAACACCACGAAGGTGCCGGCCTTCGCCGTCATGCGCGCCGTGGCGCCCGGCTTGAGGTCAACGTCGAAGCTGCCGTCGCGGGCGGTGGCGCTGTGTTCGAGGATGCCGTGATTGGCCCATTCGATGATGTCGCCGGCGCGCACGTCGGCGGGCATCGGGCCAAAAACCATCTTGTCGATCACGATCACGTGCACGCGCGGGGTGGCGGCCGCGCCGGTGGCGGTGGCCGGCGCGAAGCCGCCGACCAGCGCCAGCGCGATGCCGAACCAGAGCATCATGCGAAACATCGCGCGCTCCCTACTTCAGGCTCTGCGCCAGGTGCTCGGCATGCATCTGGTGCGACTGGAACAGCTTCAGCCCGGTTTCCAGCAGCGACTTCAGCTCCGTGTTCTGCGCCGCCGGAATCAGCGTGCCGCTCAACGCGCCATTGACGGTCTGGTGGAAGGCGACTTCGTTGGCGGCGTAGGCCTGGTCGTAGGCGTCGCCACTCAGCGCGGCGAGTTTGGCCTGTTCGTCCGCGGCGGCGCTGGCCAGCGACTGGCTGGTCGGGTTGTCCTCGGGCGTCACGCCCAGTTTCTTCACCAGCGCAAGCGCCTGCTCGTTCACCGCGGCGTGGTCGCGTGCCATTTCCTCGGCGAAGGCGCGTACCGCCGGGTTGTGCGACTTCTGCAGCGCCTGCTTCGCCGCGGTGACGTCGATCGCGCCGGCGGTGTAGGCGATGTGCGCGATCTGCGCGTCATTGAGCGCCGGTGCGGCGGCATTGGCGTGCATGGCGGGACCGGCGACCAGGGCCAGACCGAGGACGAAGGCAAACAGCGGCTTGTTCATGATGGGTGGTTCCTTGAGTTTGTTGGGCGGCACGCAGCGGCCGCCCGTGCGCATCTGATGCGGCCGCGGCGCAGCGGTTCCCGGGAACCTCGCGGCATGCAAACGCATCGGATCGGGTGTAGAAGGAGATCACCATGCCCAACCAAGCCCGTATTGCACCCGTCGATTACGCCTCGCTGGACGACCACGCGCTGGTGGCTCGCGTCCTCAACGGCGAACGTTCGGCGTTCCGACACATCATGCAGCGCTGCAACCAGCGCCTGTTCCGCGTCGCGCGCGCGGTGATCGGCGACGACTCGGAAGCGGAAGACGTGCTGCAGGAATCGTATATGCGTGCCTATCACAAGCTGGATTCGTTCCGCGGCGAGGCGACCCTGTCGACCTGGCTGACCACGATCGTGCTCAACGAGGCCCGTGGTCGCCTGCGCAAGCGCCACACCATGGTCGGGCTGGAACAGGTGGACGCCGCGCCCGACGACACGCACCAGATCATCCGCTTCCCCTCTGCCTTCGGCAGCGAGGACCCCGCTGCCGCCGCCGCCCGCGCGCAGATCCGACACTTGCTGGAAAACGCCATCGACGAATTGCCGCCGGCCTTTCGCGTGGTCTACATGCTGCGCGAGGTGGAGGAATGCAGCGTGGAGGAAACCGCCAGCCAGCTCGGCATCAAGCCGGAGACGGTGAAAACCCGCCTGCATCGCGCCCGCCGCCAGCTGCGCGCCGCGTTGCACGACAAGCTCGCCACCACCGTCGGCGAGGCTTTCGCCTTCATGGGTCGACGCTGCGCCCGCGTCACCGACGCGGTGATGGCGCGGCTGGACGCCGAGACGGGCGAGGCCTGACGCCGGTCAGGACGCGCCAGCCCCACCCTCGCGCAGGAAATCGCGCAGGAACGGGATGGTGACGCGCCGCTGTGCGGCCAGCGAGGCGGCATCCAGCTTGTCGAGCAGGTCGAGCAAGGCGCCGAGGTCGCGCGCATAGCGGGCGAACAGCCAGTCAAGCACGCTGTCGTCCAGCTCGATGCCGCGCGAGGACGCCTGCGCCTTCAACACCGCGCGCCGTTCGTCGTCGTCCAGCGGCTTCAACGCGAACTGGGTGCAGGCGCCGAGGCGCGAGCGCAGGTCGGGCAGCTCGATGCCCATCTGCGCGGGCGCGGCGTCGGCGGCGAACAGCAGCGCGTGACCTTCGGCTCTCGCGCGGTTGTAGAGGTCGAACAGCGCATGTTCCGCATCGCGCTTGCCGGCGATGGAACCGAGATCATCCAGCGCCAGCAGCTCGCTGCCGGCGACGCCGCGCATGACGGCCGCGGCATCACCCATCGTGGCCAGCGGCAGGTATTGCGCGCGCCGGCCGGCCGCGGTGGCGGCCTGGCAGGTGGCCAGCAGGAGGTGGCTGCGGCCGCTGCCGGCCACGCCATGCAGGTAGATCCAGGGCACACCGGGCTCCACCGCGAAGCGGCGCAGCGCGGCCAGCGCGGCCGCGTTGGCGCCGGCGTGGAAATGCTCGAAGCGCTGGCGTCGCGGCCAGCGCAGCGAGAGCGGCAGTTGCCGGTTCATTCGGCCGGCCGGTCCCCCGGCGCGGGCGCCACCTGCGCCCCGGCAGCGACGTCGCCATCGGCGCGCACGGCCACCTCGACCTCGGCGATCACCGGATCGGCGGGCCCCTCGTCGTTGTACAGCTCGCTCATCCGGTAGCGCTCGACCAGATAGCGCAGCAACACCACGATCACCGACGCGGCCGGCAAGGCCAGCAGCACGCCGAGGAAGCCGAACAGGTAACCGCCGGCCAGCACCGCGAAGATCACCGCCACCGGATGCAGGCCGATCTTGTCGCCAACCAGCTTGGGCACCAGCACGTAGCCTTCCAGCAGCTGGCCCAGCATGAACACGCCGCACACCATCAGCACGTGGGCCCAGTCGCCGAACTGCACCAGCGCAGCGATGATCGCGGCGACGAAGCCGATGATGAAACCGAGATACGGCACGAAACTGAGCAGGCCGGCGACCATGCCGATCAGCAGGCCGACCGACAGGCCCACCAGGCCCAGCCCGGTGCCGTAGAACACGCCCAGCGCGAGCATCACCAGCAGCTGGCCGCGCACGAAGGCGCCGAGGATGGCATCGGACTCACGCGCCAGGTGCGCGATGGTCGGCTGCACCGAGCGCGGCAGCATGCCGTCGATGGTGGCCACCAGCCGATCCCAGTCGCGCAGCAGGTAGAACGCCACCACCGGGATCAGCACCAGGTTGGTCAGCCACATCGCGATGCCCACGCCCGAGCGCGACACCTTGCCGATCACCGCGGTGGCGACGCCGCCGATCGAGCCGATGTGCTCCTTGATGGTGCCCAGCAGGCGTTCGCTGTCGAACGTGTGCGGGTCCAGGTGCAGGCGCGCCTGCAGCCATGGCCAGGCCACGTTCTGTGCCCAGTCGCCGTAGCGCGGCAGGTTGCTGATGAGGTTCTCGACCTGGTGGACGATCATCGGGATCAGCAGCAGCAGCACGCCGACGACCACCACCAGGAGCACCACGAAGACGATCGTGGCCGCCCACATCCGCTTCAGCCCCAGCCGCTCCAGCCGGTCGGCCAGCGGATCGCCCAGGTAGGCCAGCATCGCGGCGATCGCGAACGGCATCAGCACCGGTGCCAGCAGCCAGAGCAGGTAGACGATGACGGCGACAAGCGCGAACAGCTGCCAGCGCCGCGAGATGTCCTTGTCCTGGGTCACCCGATCCACCGCCTTCACCGCAGCCAGCGCAGGTTGGCGTCCGCACCCTCGTGCGGTTCGCCCTGCAGCAGCAAGCGCCCGCCCGCGGCGAGGCTGGTGGCCAGCGCCTTGATCGGCATCGACGCGCTGACGTCCAGCAGGACGCCATCGTTCAGCGCGCCGATCGTGGTCACCTGGCGCACCGAGGGATCGTTGTCGAGGGTGGCGAGCAGGCTGGCGTACTCATCGGCCGAATCCACGCCGCTGATCCACAGCTTGCCCTCGCTGGCTTCCGAGCCGATCACGTTGAGCTGCTTGCCCAGCCGGTCGACCAGGCCGTTGCCGGCGTCGGCCAGCACGGCATTCTCGTCCGCGCCCTGGTTGCTCCAGCGCTGCGCCTGGCCGCCGGAAATCAGCGTCCAGTCCGCCGTGCCGGCGTGCAGGCTGCCGAGCAGGACCAGGCCGGTGTGGTACTGCCGGTTGATGCGCGCCAGCGTGGCCGGGTCGGCCGCCGCGACCAGCGCCGGATCGGGCGCGCTGCCGGGCTCGGGGAAGACCACCGCGGTGCCGCGCGCCGCGGCGGTGGTGGCCAGGCTGGCCAGTTGCGCCGGATCGGCGGCGCTGCCATCGGCCTGCTGCACCAGCAGCAGCACCGGCGGCTTGATCCCCGCGCTGGTCACGCCCAGCTTGCCGATCAGCCGACGCACCGAGGCCGGCGCGAAATCCACGTCCAGCACCAGACCGGTGGCGGCGCGCTGGTACTGGAATTTCTGCACCAGCGAACTGGCGCCGCCCAGCGCCTCGGCATAGCCGGGGTTGCCGCGCAGGTCCTGCCCGCCGGCGACCCGCGCCATCACCTGCGCCAGTGCGGTGGAGAACGCCTGGTCGCGCTGCTCGTCGCTGGTGTCGGTCACCGGCACGGTGACCGAATACGGCGAGCCGCCGGCCTGCGCATGCAGGCGCGGCAGCGCCGCCAATCCCAGCAGCAGGAACACGATCCACAGACGGTGCAGGCGCATGGGCACGGCGATCTTCCTGAAGAAAACACCGGTGAAGTCTGCCCAATCCCGCCCGCAGCGTCCATCCATGCCGCGCGGCGGCGACCGGGCGCGGCGGGTTTCGGTTGCGCATCCTGCTAAACTTGCGCGTTTCTTCCAGGCCGGTTTCCGCCATGTCCGACGCCCTCACCTACCGCGCCGCCGGTGTCGATATCGACGCCGGCAATGCCGTGGTCGAACGCATCAAGCCGCTGGTCAAGCGCACCTTCCGTCCCGAGGTGATGGGCGGGCTGGGTGGCTTCGGCGGGCTGTTCGATCTCTCCGGCCGCTACAAGGAGCCGGTGCTGGTCTCCGGCACCGACGGCGTCGGCACCAAGCTCAAGCTCGCCCAGCAGCTGGGCCGCCACGACACCATCGGCATCGACCTGGTCGGCATGTGCGTCAACGACGTGCTGGTGCAGGGCGCCGAGCCGCTGTTCTTCCTCGACTACTTCGCCACCGGCAAGCTGGACGTGGACACCACGGTGGCCGTGGTCGGCGGCATCGCCAGGGGCTGCGAGCTGGCCGGCTGCGCGCTGATCGGCGGCGAAACCGCCGAAATGCCCGACATGTATCCGCCGGGCGAATACGACCTGGCCGGCTTCACCGTCGGCGCAGTGGAAAAGTCGCGCATGCTGAGCGGCGCGTCGATCGTCGCCGGCGACGTGGTGCTGGGCGTGGCCTCCAGCGGCCCGCACTCGAACGGCTACTCGCTGATCCGCAAGATCCTGGAGCGCGCCGGCAATCCGCTCGACCTCGACCTCGGCGGCGTGAAGCTGGCCGACGCGCTGATGGCGCCGACCACGATCTACGTCAAACCCATGCTTGAGCTGCTGGGCAGCTCGTCCCGAATCCCGAATCCCGACTCCCGAATCCCGATACACGGCCTCGCCCACATCACCGGCGGCGGCCTCAAGGAAAACATCATCCGCGTGGTACCCGACGGCCTCGGCCTGGCGCTGGACGCCGCCGCCATCGTGCTGCCGCCGGTGTTCGACTGGCTGATGCGCGAAGGCAAGGTGGCGCGCGAGGAAATGTGGCGCACGTTCAACTGCGGCATCGGCTTCACCGTGATCCTGCCGCCCGACGCCGTGGCCGGCGCCTCCGCGCTGCTGGCGCAGCACGGCCTGGCCAGCTCGGTGATCGGCGAGGTGGTGAAGGCGCAGGGCGACGAGCGCGTCCACATCGGTTGAACTTCATCCATCCCCGTTCGCCCTGAGCGCAGACCCGAGGGGTCGAAGTCGAAGGGCCCTGCGACGCCGGCGCGAAGCGCCTGCGCTCAGGGAGAACGGGTTCAGGCAGACGTATCCATGGCTGTTCCTCCCCGCATCGCCGTCCTCGCCTCCGGACGCGGCAGCAATCTCGCCGCGCTGATTGCCGCGCGCGACGCCGGCAGCCTGCCGGTGGAATTCGCGCTCGTGGCCAGCGACAAGGCCGACGCCGGCGCGCTGCGCCTGGCCGAAGCGGCGGGCATCCCCACCCTGGCGCTGTCGCCGAAGGCCTACCCCGACCGCCGCGCCTACGACCTGGACCTGTTCGGCCGCGTCGCCGCCAGTGGTGCCGAGCTGCTGGTGCTGGCCGGTTTCATGCGCGTGATCGACGCCGAGGCCTTGCGCCCGTGGATCGGCCGCGTGATCAACATCCATCCCTCGCTGCTGCCGAAGTACCGCGGCCTGCACACGCATCGGCGTGCACTGGAAGCCGGCGACATCGAACATGGCGCCAGCGTGCATTTCGTCACCGCCGAGCTCGATGGCGGCCCGGTGATCGCCCAGGCACGGCTGGCGATCGAGGCCGGCGACGACGAACTGCGCCTGGCCGAGCGCCTGCTGCCGCTGGAACACCGCCTGCTGCCGGCCGTGCTCGGCCTGCTCGCCAGCGGTCGCCTGCAATGGCGCGACAACGCGCCGTACTACGCCGGCCAGCCGCTGTCGGCGCCGCTGCTGCTGGGCGAGCACGGCCTGGAGTGATGCGCCATTCAGGCCGGCACGGGCAGACTCCAGGCATGACCACGCGCCCCCTGCTCGCCACCCTGCTGGCCCTTTCCTGCTGGCTCGGCACCGCCACCGCGTCCACCACGCCGGGCGCGTTCACCGCCACCTACCAGGTATCGCGCGGCGGCAGCCCGATGGGCACCGCCACGGTCAGCCTGCGCGACGACGGCCACGGCCAGTGGACCTACCGCAAGGCGGTCAAGGGCACCGGCGGCCTCGCCGCGCTGCTCGGCGCCAGCATGGACGAGACCTCGCGCTTCCGCTGGAAGGGCGGACGGCCCGAGGCGATCAGCTACGACTACGACCTGCAGACCGGGATCAAGGACAAGCAGCGCCATCTGCGCGTGGACTGGCACACCAACCAGGTGCACGTCGAAGACAACAAGCGCAGCGAGACCTATCCGGCCCAGCCGGGGATCGTCGAGCGCAACACCTTGCCGCTGGCCTTGGGCGTGGCGCTGCAGCGCGGCCAGCAACAGGTGGCACTGGCCGTCGCCGTGCGCCAGCGGGTGGAGACCCAGCAGTTCAGGGTCGTCGGCAAGGAGAACATCCAGGTTCCCGCCGGCAGCTTCCAGGCCGAGCGGGTCGACCGCACCGACGCCGACCGCGGCTTCAGCGCGTGGTACGCGCCGGCCCGCTATCCCTTGCCGGTGAAGCTGTCGCAGCACGACGGCGGCGATCTCACGATGGAGCTGGTGAGCTACACCCCACAATGACTGCCACAGCGTAGGGCGGGCACTGCCCGCCGGTTTTCGATGCGTCACCAGGAGCGGCGGGCGGTGCCCGCCCTACACACCTCGGCCCACGGCCGGGATCAGCTCGGCAACCGGCGGATCCGCGCGCCGAGCACGCCGAGCTTCTCCTCGATGTTCTCGTAGCCGCGGTCGATGTGGTAGACGCGGTCCACCACGGTTTCGCCGCTGGCGACCAGGCCGGCCAGCACCAGGCAGGCCGAGGCGCGCAGGTCAGTGGCCATGATCGGCGCGCCGCTCATGTGATCCACGCCCTGCACGATCGCGGTGTTGCCTTCCAGGCGGATGTCGGCGCCGAGCCGCTGCAGTTCGTGCGCGTGCATGAAGCGGTTCTCGAACACCGTCTCGGTGACCACGCCGGTGCCTTCGGCCACGCAGTTGAGCGCAGTGAACTGTGCCTGCATGTCGGTCGGGAACGCCGGGTACGGCGCGGTGCTGATGTTGACCGCCTTCGGCCGGCGCCCGCCCATGTCCAGCTCGATCCAGTCGTCGCCGGTGGAAATCTGCGCGCCGGATTCCTCCAGCTTGGCCAGCACCGCGTCCAGCGTGTTGGCGCGAGCATGGCGCGCGCGCACCTTGCCGCCGGTCATCGCCGCGCCGACCAGGAAGGTGCCGGTCTCGATGCGGTCGGGCAGCACGCTGTAGTCGGCGCCGTGCAGGCGCTCGACGCCATGGATCACCATGGTCGACGTGCCGGCGCCCTCGATCTGCGCGCCCATCGCCATCAGGCAGTGCGCCAGGTCCACCACCTCGGGCTCCTGCGCCGCGTTGTCGATGATGGTGGTGCCCTGCGCCAGGGTGGCGGCCATCATGATGTTCTCGGTGCCGGTGACGGTGACCATGTCCATGGTCACGCGCGCACCCTTCAGCCGCGACGCCTTCGCCTTGATGTAGCCGTTCTCCACCGTGATGTCGGCGCCCAGCGCCTGCAGCCCGCGGATGTGCTGGTCGACCGGGCGCGAACCGATCGCGCAACCGCCCGGCAGCGAGACCTCGGCCTGGCCGAAGCGCGCCACCAGCGGGCCGAGCACCAGGATCGAGGCGCGCATGGTGCGCACCAGGTCGTACGGCGCCACGCAGGTGCTGGTGGTGCGCGGGTCGACGTGCATCTTCATGCGGTCATCCAGCACCAGTTGCACGCCCATCTGGCCGAGCAGTTCGATGAAGGTGGTGACGTCGTGCAGGTGCGGCACGTTGCCGATGCTGACCGGCTCGTCCGCCAGCAGGCAGGCGGCGAGGATCGGCAGCACCGCGTTCTTGGCACCGGAAATGCCCACTTCGCCATGAAGTGGCACGCCGCCGTTGATGAGGATTTTGGCCATGGAGAGCTGGGAATAGGGAATCGGGAATAGGGGATCGGAAAAGCCGGGATGCGAGAGCTTGGGAGGGAACGGCTCTTGCCATTCCCTATTCCCTATTCCCTATTCCCGGCTTCCTCCGGCGTCATCGTTTTCAGCGCCAGGGCGTGGATCGCGCCGCCCATCAGTTCGCCGAGGGTGGCGTAGACCAGGCGGTGGCGCGCCAGCGGGAGCTTGCCGGCGAACTGGCTGGCGATCACGGTGGCCTCGAAATGCACGCCATCGGCGCCGTCGACCTCGGCCCGGGCGCCGGGCAGGCCGGCTTCGATCATCGCCTGTATGCGGTTGGGATCCATGGGTGTTCCATACGGAGTCAGGCCGGCGAAACCATGGACGGGCGCGCGTGGCGGCACCATGGGGCGGGCAAAGACGTTAAAATGCGAATGTGCCATGGTAATGGAATTCTTCTGGCACAGAAACGACGCCGGCGCCCCTCCCCCACCCGAGCCCCCATGAACGCACGCATCGCCCCACCCGCGCCGAACGCACCGAACCCCGACGCCATCACCCGCAGCGCCCGTACCGTGATCGCCACCGAAGCGGCCGCGATCGCCGCACTGGAGCCGCGTATCGGCGACGACTTTGTCGCGGCCTGCCGCCTGATCCTGGGCTGCAAGGGTCGCGTGGTGGTCAGCGGCATGGGCAAGTCCGGCCACGTGGCGCGCAAGATCGCCGCCACCCTGGCTTCCACCGGCACGCCGGCGTTCTTCGTGCACCCGGGCGAGGCCAGCCACGGCGACCTGGGCATGATCCTGCCGCAGGACGTGGTGCTGGCGATCTCCTACTCGGGCGAGACCGACGAACTGCTGTTCATCCTGCCGGTCATCAAACGCCAGGGCATCCCGCTGATCGCGATCACCGGGCGCGCCACCTCCTCGCTGGCGCGCGAGGCCGAGGTACACTTGGATGGCAGCATCTCCAGCGAAGCCTGCCCGCTCGGGCTGGCGCCGACCACCAGCACCACGGTGGCGCTGGTGCTGGGCGACGCGCTGGCGATCGCGCTGCTGGAGGCGCGCGGCTTCACCGCCGACGATTTCGCCCGCTCGCACCCGGCCGGCGCGCTGGGCCGGCGCCTGCTGCTGCGCATCAGCGACGTGATGCATACCGGCGACGCCATACCGAGCGTGCCGCCCGATGCCTCGCTCACCCAGGCGCTGATGGAAATGACCCGCAAGCAACTGGGCATGACCGCCGTGGTGGACGCCGGGCAACGCCTGGTGGGGGTGTTCACCGACGGCGACCTGCGCCGTGCGCTGGACGACGAGGAGGTCGACCTGCGCGGCGCCCGCGTCGCCGACCTGATGACCCGCGGCCCCAAGACGATCGGCGCCGAGCGCCTGGCCGCCGAGGCCGCGCAGCTGATGGAGAAGCACCAGATCCACGCGCTGCTGGTGGTCGACGACGAACAGCACGTCGTCGGCGCGCTGAACATTCACGATCTGCTTCGTGCGCGCGTGGTCTGATTTGCCTTGGCAAATCAGAAAATCAGGCAAGCTCGCGCTTTCGCTCTGAAACCCGAAATCACAATCGTGCCCAATCCCGTCTATCTCACCAATCTTCCGGCAGCGATCCTTGAGCGCGCGGCCCGCGTACGCCTGGCCGTGTTCGACGTCGACGGCACGCTCACCGATGGCCGCCTGTGGTACGGCGAGGACGGCCGCGAGACCAAGGTGTTCCACGTGCACGACGGGCTGGGCCTGAAACGGCTGCAGGCCTACGGCGTGCAGGTCGCGCTGATCACCGCGCGGATCAGTCATCCGGTGGCGCTGCGCGCCGAGGAGCTGGACATCGCCCACGTCTACCAGGGCCAGGGCAACAAGCGTGCCTGCCTGAACGAATTGCTCGACGCGCTGCAATTGCAGCCCGCGCAGGTGGCCTACGTCGGCGACGACCTGCCCGATCTCGCACCGATGCGCGTGGCGGGCCTGGCCGTGGCGGTGGCCAATGCACACCCGTGGATCGCCGAGGCGGCGCACTGGCAGACGCGTGCGCCCGGCGGCGAAGGCGCGGCGCGCGAGGTGTGCGACCTGATCCTGCACGCGCAAGGCCACGGCGACGCCGAGCGGGAGCACTGGCAGTGAGCTTGCGCCAGTGGCTGCGCGACCGGCGCCTGCCGGCCGCCATCGTGCTGGTCGGCCTCGCCGCGGGCACCAGCCAGTTGCTGCTGTGGTGGCTGGGCCCGGCGCCGCGCGCGCGCGACTTCGTCGGCCCGCCGCGTTCGAGCTACACCTTGAACGATGCCCGCGTCACCGAGTTCGGCGTCGACGGCAAGCCCAGCGTGTACCTGCAGGCGCCGCGGGTTGACCGGCGCGAAGGCGACGAGTCGCTGTATCTCGACTCGCCCACGTTCCAGATTCCTGCCGAACAGGCCGGCGTGCCGCCGTGGCGCGGCAAGTCGCGCTACGGCTGGGTCAACAAGCCGGGCACCGTGCTCAAGCTGCAGGGGCCGGTCGAGCTGCACCGGGATGCCTTCACCGACGCGCACGGCGTGGCCCGCCCCGATGCCGGCGTGAAGACCTCGGAAGTCACCGCGTGGCCGCGCGAAAACCGCCTGGAAACGGCCCAACCCGCCCAGCTCACGCAGGGCGACAGTAGAATGAACGGGGTCGGCATGCGCGCCAACCTCTCTGACAACCACCTGGAACTTCTCCATGACGTCCACGGCATCCTCTTTCCGCACCCACGGAATGCTCCGGCTCGCCCTGCTCGTGCTGGGGGCGCTGCTGCTGCAGCCCGCCCTGGCCAGGAAGGATGACCGCAGCCAGCCGATGCGGGTGGTGCATGCCGACTCGTTCAGCGGCTTCAACGCGCCCAACAGCATCACCACGCTCAACGGCAATGTCGAACTGAGCCAGGGCACGCTGAAGATCACCGGCGACCTGGCCAAGATCCACGTCGACGGCAACCAGCAACTGAGCCGCATCGTGGTCACCGGCAACGCCCACATCCAGCAACTGGACGACGCCGGCAACCTGATGTCCGGCGACGCGCGCACGCTCGACTACGACAACATCAAGGGCATCGCCACGCTTCAGGGCCAGGCCTCGGTGCACCAGCAGGGTCGCGGCGAAGCGCACGGCGACACCCTCACCTACAACACGCAGACCAGCGAGATGACCGGCAGCAGCGGCAACGACGGCATGGTGCACATGATCTTCCTGCCCAAGCCGCAGCCCGCTCCCGCGCACTCCGCCCCCGCCCCCGCATCCTCCGCCGCGGCGCCGGCCGCCGCGGCCAGCAGCCCGGCGCCGCAGGGGCAGCGCTGATCCCATGCTCTCCGCCGAAGGTCTGCAGAAAAGCTTCAAGTCGCGCCAGGTCGTGCGTCACTTCGCGTTCTCGATCCGCGAGGGCGAGGTGGTCGGCCTGCTCGGCCCCAACGGCGCCGGCAAGACCACCTGCTTCTACATGGTGGTCGGCCTGATCGAGGCCGACGCCGGCACGATTACCCTGGACAAGCACGACATCACCGGCCTGCCGATGCATGCGCGCGCCCGGCTGGGCATCGGTTACCTGCCGCAGGAGGCCTCGGTGTTCCGCCGGCTCAGCGTGGCGGACAACATCATGGCAGTGCTGGAGCTGCGCAAGGATCTCGGCTCGCAGCAGCGCGACAGCGAGCTGGAAAGCCTGCTGGACGAGCTGAAGATCGCCCACATCGCCGGCCAGAAAGGCATCAGCCTGTCCGGCGGCGAGCGACGCCGCGTGGAGATCGCCCGCGCGCTGGCGGCCAACCCGCGCTACATGCTGCTGGACGAACCGTTCGCCGGCGTCGACCCGATCTCCGTGGGCGAGATCCAGCGCATCGTGCGGCACCTCAAGGAACGCGGCATCGGCGTGCTGATCACCGACCACAACGTGCGCGAGACCCTGGGCATCTGCGACCGCGCCTACATCCTGAACGAGGGCGAGGTGCTCTCGCGCGGTACGCCGGCGCACATCCTGGCCGACGAAAAGGTGCGCGAGGTCTATCTGGGCCGCGAATTCCGGCTCTGAGCGCGGGTGTGACGGCCCGCGCTGGCCGCTTCCGGGGCCACGCGCTAGGATGGCCGTACGTTACTTCGACCCGGCTGGCATGAAACCCGCATTACAGTTTCGCCTCCACCAGCAGCTGACCCTGACGCCGCAATTGCAGCAGGCGATCCGCCTGTTGCAGCTGTCGCAGCTGGAGCTGGAAGCCGAACTGCGGCAGATCGCCGAGAGCAACCCGCTGCTGGAGTTTGCCGAAGAGGTCGAGGACGAGGAAGCCGAAAGCCTCGACGCCGCCGAAGGCGACTTCCAGACCGCCGACAAGGCCCCCGAAAGCCACAACGAGAACGACGAAGGCGCCATCGACTGGGCCGACGGCGGCGGCGCGGCGGAGTCGCCGATCGACTTCTCCGGCAACAGCCCCGGAAGCGGCAGCAGCGGCTCGCGTGGCGACGACGAATTCGAACCACAGAACGCGGCCCCGGAAACCCTGCAGCAACACCTGACCTGGCAGCTCAACCTGGCCTCGTTCAACCCGCGCGAACACCTGATCGCCACCGTGCTGATCGACGCGCTCAATCCCGCCGGCTACCTGGCCGAGGGGATGGAAGCGGTGCTCGCCGCGCTGCCAGCCGGCTTCGACGCCAGCGTGGAGGAAGTGGAGGCGGTGCGTCGCCGGCTGCAGGGCTTCGACCCGGCCGGCGTCGGCAGCCTGGACCTGCGCGACTGCCTGCGCGTGCAACTGGAGCAATTCGACCCCGACACCCCGCATCGCAGCCTGGCGCTGCGCATCGTCGACAGCGAGCTGGAATTGCTGGCGCGCAACGACATCGTGCGACTGGCGCGGCGCCTGCATGCCACGCCCGACGACGTGGCCGAGGCCGCCGTATTGATCCGCAGCCTGGACCCGCGCCCCGGCGCGGCGCTGGACGCCACCCCGGTCGAGTACGTGGCGCCGGACGCCTATGCGATCCGCGACGGCATGCGCTGGCGGGTCAGCCTCAACCCCGATTCGCAGCCTCGGCTGGGCCTGAACCAGCACTACTGCGGCCTGATCGCCCAGGCCCGCGGCGAGGACGCCAGCTGGATGCGCGGCCAGCTGCAGGAGGCGCGCTGGCTGATCAAGAGCCTGGAATCGCGCGCCGAAACCCTGCTCAAGGTGGCCGAGGCGATCGTGCGCCGGCAGAGCGCCTTTCTCGACTACGGCCCGGAAGCGATGCATCCGCTGGTGCTGCGCGAGGTCGCCGAGGAGGTGGGCATGCACGAATCCACCATCTCGCGGGTCACCACGCGCAAGTACCTGCATACGCCGCGCGGCACCTTCGAGTTGAAGTATTTTTTCTCCAGCGGCGTGTCCACCGAGGATGGCGGCAGCGCCTCGGCCACCGCGATCCAGGCCATGCTGCGCAAGCTCATCGACGCGGAGAATCCGCGCAAGCCGCTGTCCGACCAGGCCATCGCCGAAGAATTGCAATCCAAGGGCATCCAGGTCGCCCGCCGCACCGTGGCCAAATACCGGGAGGGGCTGCGCATACCCACATCCAGCGAACGCCAGCGCGCCGGCTGATCGGTCGCGGCATGGCGCGGGCGGGAACTTGCTTGTCGCCAAAGTGTTCCCATGTCTTGTAGACGAGATGACTGAAAGACGTGCCAGGTCGAGCCGACCGCGGCACGTCCACCCGCCGCGAAACGCGGCACTGCACCACCAGAGGAGGCGCCTCCATGCAATTCCAACTCAGCGGCCAGCAGATTGAAGTCACTCCGGCGCTGCGCGACCACGCCACCGCCAAGCTCGACCGCCTCACCCGCCTCGACGACAAGCTGAAAAGTCTCGTGATCGTGCTCTCGCTGGACAAGCTCCAGCAGCGCGCCGACGGCACCCTGAACGTGGTCGGCGGCAGCCTGCACGCCGAAGCCACCGAGGCCGACATGTACGCCTCCATCGACGTGCTGTTCGACAAGCTGGTCGCGCAGTTGCGCAAGTACCGCGAGAAAGTCGCCGACAAGCATCAGCGCCAGGCGCGCGAGGAACGCCAGTACGGCTGATCCCTCCGCATCGGTCTGATCATTCCGTGCAGCGCGGCTCGCCGGTTCTCCGGCGGGCCGTTCTTGCCTCTGCACGCCGCGCAAGCCGCAAGCTGGCACAATGGCAGAGGTTCGGGCGGCACACGTCGCCCCCTCACGCGACACAAGGGCCGCAGGCTTGGACCGGATCAGCGCACGACAACTCTACGACGGCGTGCACGAGCGCATGGCGCTGCGCTGGGTGTCGGGCATGCGCGGCGAATCGCGGTTGCTGGAGCCGGGCGTGGCGCAGGCGCGGAGACCGTCGCTGATCGGCTACCTCAACATCATCTACCCGAACAAGATCCAGATCATCGGCTCGGAGGAACTCAACTACCTCGACGGGCTCGACTCGCGCCAGCGCTGGGAGGTGATGCACAAGATCGCCGCCTACCAGCCGGTGGCGCTGATCGTGACCAAGGACCAGTCCGTTCCCGCCGACCTGCGCGAGGTCGCCGAGGAAACCGACATGCCGCTGTGGATCAGCCCCAAGCGCGGCCACGAGTTGCTGACCTACCTGCAATATCACCTGGCGCGCATGCTGGCGGCCAAGACCACGCTGCACGGCGTCTTTCTGGAAGTGTTCTCGATCGGCGTGCTGATCACCGGCGAGGCCGGCTCGGGCAAGAGCGAGCTGGCGCTGGAACTGATCAGCCGCGGCCATCGGCTGGTGG
>ERZ778018.1413-NODE-1413-length-19898-cov-21.089049_pt1 | contig 19898 bp, 19 predicted proteins | sample MGYA00375748_ERZ778018 | MGnify/ENA primary metagenome ERZ778018 (study PRJEB29350, sample SAMN05509839) | bioreactor metagenome | biome: bioreactor; material: wastewater | place: South Africa: University of Cape Town | collected 2014-04-22 ... | reverse complement strand
GCACGGCCGATCTATCCCGCAGTGGCCTGCAGCAGCTGGCACGGAAGATTCTGGCCGCCGCAGCGGAAAATTAAATCCGCCAACCGCAGTCGATGCGCCCGGCAGTACCGCGATCGCCTCTGCGGCGAACCGGGCCGAAGCGTCGCACCTTGATTTCACACGACGAACCGAAGCAAACAAGGCGCTCGACTGCCGCTTCCAGGTTAAATCAGCTTGCCCAGCACGAAGCCGATCACGATACCTATGATGATCGCCACGGTCAGCCCGCGATAGGTCAGCACATCCTTTGAGTAGCCGCGGCGGATGGCGATATAGGACACCAGATAGCCTACAGCGTTGAGCAGCCAGATGAAGCCGATCGACAACACCTTGACGATGACCGGACCAATGACCGGCACCAGGGCGATCATCCCCAGCAGCCAGGCAAAGGCGTTGGAGATCAGCCCGATTGCCACCACGCTGCCGGCGATCACGCCGCGATCGACGTTGAAATGCAGCCCCAGCCCCACCAGCACGGCCATCCCCAGCCACAGCGGCAGCATCACTTTCCAGTTGCGCCACCACGGTGTACGCAGCGTGAGCGCGCCTTCGGGCGCGTCGTTTGCGGGCGGCGTCTCCGGCTCGGGCGGCACGCTCACACGCCCAAAGCGGAAAGATCGGCCCCATTGCCGGCCATGGGCGGACACCAGTAGTAGCCGCCGGTGAGCGGGCGGGTGAAGTGGAACAGCGCATCGCTGATGCCGTCGTCGTGCCCGGTCATGCGGCGCAGCTGAGCTTCGAAAGCGTCGAACGACTTGCCGAAGGCGAGAAACATCAGCCCGGCATCCGCGCCTGCCACCCAGGGCATGGAACGGCGCACCACGAAGGCCTCCGGTTCGAAGTCTTCCTGCGCGGTGCGCTTGACATGCGCCGATTCGGGCGCATCGCCGATCTCCTCGTTGTCGTCGCGGCGGCGGCCGAAGCAGTTGTCCTGTTCAGCGCGCGGCATCGCCTCGAACGCGGGAAAGTTATGCAGCCATTGCTGCACCGCGGCGAAGCTTGAGCCATCGATGCCGGCGCCCTGCCCCTGCGCGATCGTCGCTTCGACTGCGGCTTCACCCTTGGGATTCTCGGTGCCGTCTTCGTAGCCGGTGAGGTCGCGGCTGTCCCGATAGCGGAAGCTGTCGATCGCCTGTGCCTGGATAAATGCCGGCTCGGCCATCGCCTGCAGCGCATGTCCGCGCAGCAGCAGATCGCCCGGCTCGTCGCCGCGCAGCCACAGCCACAGCGCATGCTGCGTCGCCGGGATCGCCGGCTTGGCCTGAGGCAGTTCGGGAAAGCCGCGCAAACCGGCAAAATCGACCCCCAGCGTCGCGGCAACCCCTGCGCCGATTCCCAGCACGACCGCTGCGCCGTCGCACGCGCCGGCCAGTGCCCGCAGCGCAGCACGCGGGTCCGCTGCGGGCTTCAGATCGAAAAACAGGTGGCGCGCATGGTCGGGAATGGGCTGAAGAATGGCGGATTGCGGTGTCATGGCAGACTCGACGAGGAAGGAAACGGGATACCCCGACAATAAGCGGAAACTCAGCCGCGCACCACTTCAATCACGTTCTGCACATGCTGCAGGCGCGCCAGCAGACGGGCCAGCTGCTGCAGTTCCCTGATGCGCACGGTGAGCTGCATGTGGGCATATTCGCCGCGGCTGTCGGTATTGACGCGCAGCACGTCGAGCTTTTCCTTGGCGATGACGTCCGAAATGTCGCGCAGCAAGCCCTGCCGGTCGAAGGCCTTGAGGCGGATCTCCACCTCGAACGCAGCACCCGCATCGATCAGCCATTGCGCCGGCATCGCGCGCGCGGGATTGGCGCGCTTGAGCGAGGCGCAGTCGGCGCGGTGCACCGTGACGCCGCGTCCGACCGTGGTGTAGGCGACGATGGCGTCGGGCGGCTGCGGCTTGCAGCAGCGCGCCAGCGTCAACGGCACGTCGCCCAGCCCCGGAATGGTGACGGGATTGCCTGATTTGACGCGAACCCGGGGTTTGCCGGTGGGAGCCAGCGCAGCCAGGGCTTTGCCGGATTCCGGCAGGGCATTGACCAGGTCGCGCTGGCCCACGTCGCCGCGTCCGAGCGCGGCAAGGAACTCTTCGACCTTGCCGAACTTGAGGCGCTGGGCGAGTTTTTCCTGGTTCGCATCCACCACGCCCAGGCGCTTGAGCTCCTTTTCCAGCAGGGTGCGGCCGAGGCTGACCTGTTCGCCGACGTCGCGCTGGCGGAACCACGCGCGCACCTTGGAGCGTGCCCGATGGGTGGCCAGGTAGCCGAGCGCAGGATTCAACCAGTCGCGGCTCGGCTCGCCCTCCTTGGCGGCGACGATCTCGACTCGCTGGCCATTCCCCAGCGCGGTATTCAACGGCACCATCGCACCGTCGATCTTGGCGCCGCGGCAGCGGTGTCCCAGATCGGTATGCAACGCGTAGGCGAAGTCCACCGGCGTGGCGCCGCGATCGAGCGCCACCACCCGCCCCTGCGGCGTCAGCACGTAGACCTGGTCATGGAACAGCTCGGTCTTGAACTGTTCGGTGAATTCGCTGCTGTCGGCAACGTCGTCCTTCCATTCCAGGATGCGCCGCAGCCAGGCGATCTTTTCCTCGTACTGCGCGTCCTGCCTGCCGCCCTCCTTGTAGCGCCAGTGCGCGGCGACCCCCAGCTCGGCATGGCGGTGCATGTCGAAAGTGCGGATCTGCACTTCGAGCGCGCGATCCTCGGGGCCGATCACAGCAGTATGCAGCGAACGGTATTCGTTGCTCTTCGGCTGCGAAATGTAGTCGTCGAACTCGCCCGGAATCGGCTGCCACAGGTTGTGCACCAGTCCCAGCACGGTGTAGCAGTCGATCTCGTGGCGCACCAGCACGCGCACCGCGCGAATGTCGTAGAGCTGCTCGAACGAGAGCCGCTTGCGCCGCATCTTGTTGACGATGCTGGCGATGTGCTTGGGGCGCCCGCTGACTTCGGCTTCGATGCCGTGCAGCGCAAGCTCCGCCTGCAGGCGCTCGATGATGCCCTTGATATAGGTTTCGCGGGCGGCACGCTTTTCGTCGAGCTGAACGGCGATGCTCTTGTAGGTATCGGGCTCCAGATAACGAAACGCCCAGTCTTCCATTTCCCACTTGATCTGCCATACGCCGAGCCGGTTCGCCAGCGGCGCGAACAGCTCGCGCGCCTGTTGCCCCAGCGCTTCGCGCATGGCGGCATCCGCGCTGGCGGCGCAACGCAGCGCATGCGTCCGCTCGGCCAGCTTGACCAGCACGATCCGAATATCCTCCACCATCGCCAGCACCATCTGCCGCAGCGCTTCCAGCTGGGCATGCGGGTCGACGCGCTTGTCGGTGGCGCTGCTGGCCAGCGTCTCGATGCGTGCCATCGCCGCCACACCGCGCGCCAGCCGCGCAGCGGTGCCGAACGCGGTATCGAAATCGGGCGCTTCGCCCAGGCAGGTATGCAGCAGCGCCGCGGCGACGGCATCCGCGCCCACGCGCAACTCGGCGACGATCAGCGCAGTGCCCACGCTATGGGCAAAGGTCGCGCTGCCACCCAGCCGGTCGTGTGCATAAGCCAGCGCGCGCCAGGGCAGATCGTTTTCCGCCACCGGCAACACACGCGACAGCGCCTGCCGCGCCGATTCCAGATCGGTGGCGTCAAAACAGCGGGAACGGACGATTTCATTCATGGGGCGGCGGCGTGTCGTGCCAGTAACGACGGTGGGACGGGCGATATTCTGAGGCCACCACCCCGGCTTCGCCAAACGTCAGCCGGATGAGGCCGCTCATGTCGCTGCGCAGAATCCGCGCACCCTGCTCACGGAATCGCGCTGTCACCTGCGGATGCGGATGACCGAAGCGGTTGCGGTAGCCCACCGTGAATACGCCATAATGCGGCCGCACCTGCTCGACGAATTCCGCCAGCGACGAAGTGCGACTGCCGTGATGTCCGGCCACCAGCACCGTGGCCGCGACATCCGCGCCCGACTCCAGCAATTCGAGTTCGCCGCGCCGCTCGGCATCGCCCGTAATCAACAGGCTGTGCCCGCCGCGGCTGATTTTGAGCACGCAGCTGGAATCGTTGTCGCGGCGAGTGGAATCGGCATCTGCGGTGACGGGCGGGTTCAGTATCTCGAAGCGCACGCCCTCCCATTGCCAGCGCTGACCGCGAACACAGCGGCGCGGCGCGGGCGCATTCATCAACAGCGGGCTGGCGGCGGGCAGACCATGCAGCAGCCAGCCGGTCGGGACGTCGCGCAGCAGCGACCGCAGGCCGCCACTGTGATCACTGTCGTCGTGCGAAACGATCACGCCGGACAATTCAGCGACACCGGTGGCCCGCAGATAGGGTACGACGATGCGTTCGCCCGCGTCGCTGTCGGCAAACGCTGCGCCGGTGTCGTAGAGCAGCGCATGCTGCGCGGTGCGGATCAGGATGGCGGTGCCTTGCCCGACATCGATGATTTCGGCCTGGAAGGTGTCGGGCGCCACACTGGCGCGCACCGGAAACAGCAGCGGCAGCCACAGCAGGCCGCCCATAATCCGCAGCGGAAACCCGCGCGGCAACAATAGCCAAACGGTGCCGGCGACGGCCAGCAGCACAGTCCACTCCTGCGGCGCAGGCTGGGCCGCCACCGCCCACGGCAGCGCACTCGCCCAGACCAGTCCTTTTCCCAATCCTGCCATCAGCCATGCCGCCGCATGCCATAGCGGCGGCACGATCACGCCAAGCAGCGCCAACGGCGTGACCAGCCAGCTGACGAGCGGGATGGCGATGGCATTGGCGAGCGGCGAAACCAGCGACGCCTGCTGGAACAGCAAGAGCAAGGCGGGCGCCAGCGCCAGCGTCACCGCCGCCTGCACCGTCACCCAGCCGCGCAGCCTGTCGGGCAGCGCCAGGCGTCCGAACGTCGTCCACAGGATCGCCGCCATGGCGCCGAACGACAGCCAGAAGCCGGCCGACAACACCGCCCACGGATCGATCAGCAACACGGCAAACAAGGCCCACACCAGGGCCGAAAAGGGACGCGGCTCGCGGCGTCCCCAGAATGCCAGCGCCAGCACGCCGAGCATGAACAGGGTACGCTGCGCCGGCACCTGAAAGCCGGCCAGCACGGCATAGACGCACGCCGCCATGACCGCGGCCAGCAGCCCCGCCTGCCGCGCCGGCAGCCGCTCCGCCGCACGCGGCCAGCGCCGCCAGCCGAACGCCAGCGCCCAGCCGGCGAGCGCGGCGATCATGGTGACGTGCAGGCCGGAAATCGACAGCAGATGATTGACCCCGGTGCGGGTGAAGGCACGCCATTGCTCGTGCGGGATGCCGCGCTGGTCGCCGATCACCAGCGCCGCGATGACGCCGGCATAGGGTGCAGCGCCCAGCGTCGAATTGATCCGTTCGCGAATTGTGGCGCGCGTGGCGGCGATCCGGGCGCCAGGCGTGGCCGCGCGCGCATCGAGGCGGCGCGGCAGGGGCTGCCCGCGCACGTACCCGGAAGCGGCGATGCCGTGCTCGAGCATCCAGGCTTCGAGATCGAATCCATGCGGATTGTGCGTGCCGTAAGGCCGCTTCAGCCGCACCGTGAACTGCCAGCGCTCGCCCGCCTGCACCGTCGGGTTGCGCGCCGCATCGCGCGGCCAGTAGCGCGCGAGCTGGATGCGCCGCAGGTTTGGCGCACCCGGCGTGACGACCCGCTCGACATCCAGCACGAAGCGCTCGCCGCGCGGGTCGGCCAGCGGCAAGTCGCTCACCACGCCAACCACGGTGATGTCCACGCCCTGCCAGTGATCGGGCAGGCGATCGGCCAGCTGCAGTTCGGCCCGCCAGGCCGCCCAGCCAAAGCCGAACGCGGCGCACAGCAGCGCCACCGCCAACCGGCGCAGCATTTCCGGAAAAACCCGGGGGGAATTCGGGACCAGCAGAACGACCGACGCCAGCGGCAGCAGCCACAGCCCGCGCGCGGCAGGCAGCGCCGCCTGCTGCTGCAGCAGCCATACACCGAGACAGAACGCGATGAGATAGAGCCGCATCGCGTCGAACGCTCAGGCCGGTTGCAGTGCCCCGTCCACCAGCCTCGACTGCCGGTCCATGCGTGCGGCAAGCTCGCTGTCGTGGGTGACGACGATCAGGCTGGCGCCCTCTTTGCGGTTGAGCTCGCGCATCAGGTCGAACACGGCATTGGCGGTATGACGGTCGAGATTGCCGGTCGGCTCGTCGGCAAGAATGCACGCGGGTCGCGTAACCAGCGCGCGCGCAATGGCGACGCGTTGCCGCTCGCCGCCGGAAAGCTCGCCGGGGCGGTGGGAAAGCCGGTGGCCCAGCCCGACTTCATCCAGCACCTTGGCCGCGCGCGCCAGCGCCTGGGCGTGCTCCAGACGACGGACGATGAGCGGCATGGCCGCATTTTCCAGCGCCGAAAACTCCGGCAGCAAATGATGGAACTGATAGACGAAACCCAGCGCGGTGTTGCGCAATTCGCAGCGCGCCGCTTCGGAAATGGCGAAAGGATCGCGCCCCAGCAGTTCGACCTGGCCGCAGGTCGGCGCATCGAGGCCGCCCAGCAGGTGCAGCAAAGTGCTTTTGCCGGATCCCGAGGCGCCGACGATGGCAAGCGACTCGCCTGCGCGGATTTCGAGATCGACGCCCGCCAGCACCGGAACGTCGTTTTTTCCCTGGCGGAAGGTTTTACCCAGGCCGCGGCAGCGCAGCACGACCTCACTCATAGCGCAGCGCCTCCGCCGGGTTGATGCGCGACGCGCGCCAGCTCGGGTATAGCGTCGCGACCAGACTGATCAGCAGCGAAACCCCGCCGATGATGCCGACATCGTCCCACACCAGCTTGGACGGCAGTTGGCTGATGTAGTACACGTCTGCCGGGAACAGGTCCATGCCGGCCAGACGTTCGATGAAAGGCACGACGGTTTCGACGTTGAGCGCGAGCAGCACCCCGCTGACCACACCGAGCAGGGTGCCGAACACGCCGATGAATGCGCCCTGCACGATGAAAATCGCCATGATGGACGCAGGCTTGGCGCCCAGCGTACGCAGGATGGCGATGTCCGACTGCTTGTCGGTGACGGCCATCACCAAAGTGGAGACGATATTGAACGCCGCCACCGCCACGATGAGCAGCAGAATCAGGAACATCATGCGCTTCTCGATCGCCACCGCACGGAAGAAATTGGCGTGGCTCTGCGTCCAGTCGGTAAGGTAGTAATGGCCGTTCAGGCTCTGCGACAGCTCGCGCGTGACAAGCGGTGCACGGAACAGTTCGTCGAGCTTCAGCCGTACGCCCGACACGTCGTTGCCCAGTCGCAACAGCTTTTGCGCATCCTGCAGGTGAATCAGCGCAAGCCCGGAATCGTATTCGAACATGCCGGCCTCGAAGATGCCGGTGACGGTGAACTGCTTGAGCCGCGGCATCACGCCCGCCGGCGTGATATTGCCCTGCGGCGTGAGCAGCACCAGCTTGTCGCCCGGATAGACGTGCAACGCGCGCGCCAGCTCCGCGCCCAGAACGATGCCGAAGTCGCCGGGCTTGAGGTCGGCCAGCCTGCCTGCCTTCATGTGCTGCGCAAAGTCGGCCACCTGGCTTTCCAGTTCCGGCAGCACGCCGCGGATGATCGCGCCGCGCACCATGTCGCCGTTGGCCAGCATGCCCTGCGCGTTGACATAGGGCGCGCCGGACAACACCTCCTTGTTCTGCTGCGCCTGCGCCAGCACGCCGCGCCAGTCGGCCAGGCGATCCGCCGGGCCGCTGATTTCCAGATGCGCCGCCACGCCGAGAATGCGCGTACGCAGTTCTTCCTGAAAACCGTTCATCACGGAGAGCACCACGATCAGCGCCATCACGCCCAGCGCAATGCCCGCCATCGAGACGATGGAAATGAAGGAGATGAAATGGTTGCGGCGCTTGGCGTGGGTGTAACGCAGGCCGACCAGAAGCTCAAAGGGAAGCAAAGCGCGACTCGCTGAAGGAATGGCCGGAGTATGCCACAGCCGCCCTACTCGCCCAGCAGGTGCAGCGCCACGTCGCGCGTCTGCGCGGCGCGCCGGTGCTCGAATACATAAATCCCCTGCCAGGCGCCGAGCAGCGGCCTGCCGTCCGCGACCGGGATCGCCAGATGGGTTTGCGTCAGCGCCGCACGCACATGCGCCGGCATGTCGTCCGCACCTTCCAGCGTGTGTTCGTAGATCAGATCGCCTTCCGGCACCAGCCGCGACAGGAAGCGCTCCAGATCGGTCTGCACGGCCGGATCGTGGCTTTCCTGAATCAGCAGGCTCGCCGAGGTATGGCGGATATACAGGGTGAGCAGGCCCTGCCTGATGCCGCTCGCCCGCACCCAGTCGGACACCTGCGGGGTAAAGGCATACAGTCCTTTGCCGCGGGTGGGAACGGCGATGTCATGGAAGCTCTGGCGCATGTCCGCCATTCTAGCGAATCCGCTTTGCTACACTCGCCGCATGCTGTTTCTCGTCCCCTATCTGTTCCCGCCTGCGCGCCTGCTGGAAACGGCGACGCAGGATCTGCGCCTGCCCGCGCTGGAAACGCTGCTGGCGCGCGGCGCCCTGCGGCCTTGTCCGGCCGAGGGGGTGGAAGCCGCGCTGTGCGGGGCATTGGGCATCGAACGCCAGCAGGACTGGCCGCTCGCGCCGATCACCCTGGAAGCGGACGGCGGGATGGCCGGAGACGCATACTGGCTGCGCGCCGACCCGGTACACCTGCGGGTCATGCGCGATCGCATCGTGTTGGCGGACAGCCGCGATCTGGCATTGACGCAACCGGAGGCCGCAATCCTGGCTGCCGCGATTGGCCGTCACTTCGGCGAGGACCTGAGCCCGGTTCCGCTCACGTCCAAGCACTGGTATCTGCGCTTTCCGCACGCGCCGCGCCTCGCCACCACCGCTTTGTCAGTCGCGGTGGGGCACGACATTGATCCCCTGCTACCGCACGGCGCTGACGCGATGCGGTTCCGCGCGCAATTGAACGAACTGCAAATGCTGCTGCATGTCCATCCGCTCAACCAGGCGCGCGAAGCGCGCGGCGAACTGCCGGTGAATTCGCTGTGGCTGTGGGGCGGAGGCAGCAAGCCGGCCGCATCCGCGGTCCGCATGCCCGTTTATGCGCGTGCTGGCGAAGCGCACGCGCTGGGGGCATTCTGCGGCGCACCGGCGCATCCCCTGCCGCTGCATCTGGAAAAATCCATGCTTGAAACGGAATGCGTGGTCCTGCTCGACGAATTGACGAACGCCGGGCAATACGGCGATGCCTATGGCTGGCGCGAAGCCATCCGCGTGCTGGAGAAAAACTGGTTCGCGCCGCTGCTCGGCAACCTGCGCGCGCTTGGCCGGCCAGGACTGCACCTGGCCGACCCGGTCAGCGGCAAAATGCTGCATCTGCAACGAACGGACCACTGGAAAATCTGGCGGCGGCCGCGCGGCCTGAGCGCGATGCCGGATTGAGGCCGGCTCAGAGCGGCACCGCCCACAGGTCGTGCTCGTCAGCCTCCGCAACCCGGACCTTGAGACGCGTCCCCGGCTCCAGATCGAACACGCCTTCGAGATACACCACGCCGTCGATTTCCGGCGCATCGGCATGGCTGCGCGCCAGCGTGCCCACCTCGTCCTCCTCGTCGACGATCACCTCGATTTCGCGGCCGATCTTGGCAGCGAGTCTGGCCGCCGATATTTCCGCCTGGACTTCCATGAAACGCTCAAGCCGCTCCTCTTTCAGCTCTTCGGGCATCGCACCGGGCAATTCGTTGGCAGCGGCTCCCTCGACCGGCGAATACTTGAAACAACCGACACGGTCGAGTTGCGCCTCCTTGAGAAAGGCCAGCAACTCCTCGAACTCGGCGTCGGTCTCGCCGGGAAAGCCGACGATGAAGGTGGAGCGCAGCGTGAGATCAGGCACGGCGGCGCGCCAGGACTGGATGCGATCCAGCGTTTTTTCGACCGCGCCGGGGCGCTTCATCAATTTCAGGATGCGCGGGCTGGCGTGCTGAAACGGAATGTCGAGGTAAGGCAGGATGATGCCGTCGGCCATCAGCGGAATCACGTCGTCCACGCTGGGATACGGATACACGTAATGCAGCCGCACCCATGCCCCCAGGCTCCCCAGTGCGCCGGCGAGTTCGGTCATGCGGGTCTTCAGCGGGCGGCCGTTCCAGAAGCCGGGGCGATACTTCACGTCCACCCCGTAGGCGCTGGTATCCTGCGACACCACCAGTAATTCCTGCACGCCCGCACCGACCAGGGCCTCCGCCTCGCGCATCACCTCGCCGATCGGGCGGCTCACCAGATCGCCGCGCATCGACGGAATGATGCAGAAGGTGCAGCGGTGATTGCAGCCCTCCGATATCTTCAGGTAAGCGTAATGGCGCGGGGTGAGCTTGATACCGCCAGGCGGGATCAGGTCTTCGAACGGGTCGTGCGGTTTCGGCAGCGCGGTGTGCACCGCCTCCATCACTTCGTCGAGCGCATGCGGGCCGGATACCGCCAGCACCTTGGGATGCGCCTCGCGCACCACGTCGCCCTTGGCGCCGAGGCAGCCGGTGACGATGACCTTGCCGTTTTCCGCCAATGCCTCGCCGATCGCCTCCAATGATTCCTGCACCGCAGCGTCGATGAAGCCGCAGGTGTTGACCACCACCACATCGGCATCATCGTAGCTGCCGACGATGCCATAGCCTTCGGCGCGCAGCTGGGTGAGGATACGCTCGGAATCAACCGTCGCCTTCGGGCAGCCGAGGGAGACGAAACCGACGGTCGGCGTGCGCGGGCGTTTTGCTTTGGTTACCATGACGTTGAATCCTGATGGAGCTTGTGATGTATATCGTAGCGATTGGCTGGGCCTACGTGATCCTGATGATGGCGATTACCGCCAGCAGCATCGGCAAGGCACTCGCCATCCTGGTCTTCCTCGGCGTGCTGCCGATCGCGCTGTTCGTCTATGCCTTCGGTGGCCGTAAGTCTGCCTATCGTTCAGGAACCATGCCCGATCAGATGCCCGACCAGCCCGACACTGCCAATTCCCAGTCCGATCAACGCTAGCTGCTGCAAGGTTGCGCCGATTTCCGCCCGCTTGTGCAAACCCGGTATCAGATCAGACAAGGCCACATACAACATGCTCGCCCCCGCCATCCCCAACAACACCGGCATCCAGCCTTCCAGCATCGACAGCGCAAAATAGCCGACCAAGGCACCGATCAACGTTGCCACCCCGGTCAGAAAATTGAGCAGAAGCGCCTGAGTGCGGGTGTATCCCGAGTGCAGCAGAATGAGAAAGTCGCCGATTTCCTGTGGAATCTCATGTGCGATGATCGCCAACGCAGTGACCACTCCCAGGCGAAAGTCGACCAGAAAAGCCCCGGCAATGATGATGCCGTCGACAAAATTGTGAAAGGTGTCGCCCACCGTGATCATCATGCCGGAACGCCCATGGTCATGGCCGTTACCATGACTGCCATGGGCTTCGCAGACCTCGTCATGGCAGTGCCGCCACAACACCAGTTTTTCCAGCAGAAAGAACAACAAAATACCGCCGAGCAAAGCCTTGGCGACGGTTTCTATATCTCCCCCCATTGCGACCGCTTCCGGCAATACTTCCAATAGCGATGCCCCCAGCAATGCACCGATGGCGTAACTCACGAGAACCGGCACCCAGCTGGGGCGGGCCGAGAAAGCCAAAATCGCCGCCAGCAGCAAGCTCAGCAAGCTGCCCGCGGCAGTTGCGATCAAAATGATGGCGAGGTTAGACATGAAGAACCAGGGGTGTAAGAAAGGGGGGATTATACTGGGCAGCGGCACATAAGCTGCTGTCGGCATGATCGAATGGATGAATCGCCTTCGTATCTCGCAGCTTTTGCTGGCCGCGAGATACGTCAATAGCTAGCGACAGTTTCTAGCGGAAATGGCAGATACTACTTTTTGACTTTCTCTGGGCCAACCGACAATTCCTCCTTTAATTTGTCGATACTGGCCTTGCCAAAGCCTTTCACGTTATCCAGTTCATCCAGATGCTTGAAATTGCCGTTGGCTTCCCGGTACGTGATGATTGCCTTCGCTTTCGCAGGCCCCAGACCCTTGACCACCTCGAGTTCCGATTGCGTAGCAGTATTGATATTCACCGCCGCGAAAGCCGGAAGCACCATCAACCCAAGCAATGCCAACAGACTCTTATACAGCTTGTTCATACTTTCTCCTTTTAAGGTTTAGCGATCGTGAGCTATGCCCACGCAGCCAACTTACCTTCAGGCGAAGAAATGTTCCATACAACTAAAGTTGTAGATGAAAGGTAATTACATGTTTTTATTGAGAAAATATTTTTCATCCAAACGCGCGCAACAAAAAAGTGCCGGTGTCAAGTCTTTCGCGCAAATCACGCAGGGCTTGAAACCGTATATGGGACAGTAGGTTAGCTCTTTTCGGGGCCGCTTTGCAGAACCGCGGCTTCGTCGGCTAGGAGCCACATAAGAGCGTCGGGAGAGAAAGCCGCATCGCACCGTGTCGTGCTGGATTGCCGAGGAACGGCGGGCCTGTCGCGTCATCATAGCCCAAGAGGCTTGGCGGCATCCAGAATGAAGAACGCGCAGCCGGTGGCTGCGCGTTCGATGGATGCCGTTGGTATGTGACGCCATCATGTCGGCTTCGATGGCGCGCTCCGGGTCGCCGTGCCCTTCCTGAATCCCCGATCCCCCGCCATGAACGCCTCCAGCATGTGCGGGATCAATTTCTCTGCATCGACCGCCTCGCCATACGCCTGCGCGTGCAGCGAGGCGTAGCGGTCGAGGTCGGCTTTCAGGCTTGCCGGGCAGGCGAAGGTCAGCTTGACACTCTCGGTCTTGGGCAGAGGCCCGAGCCGCAGCTTCTTGGTCGTGGTCATTGCGAAGCTCCCCGGTTAAAGAACAGGGGCTGGTACGGCCGCAGCACCAGATCCCGGTTGACGATGATCCGCACCGGCAACCCTGGCCGCGCCGTCAGTGTCGGCTGGATGTTCATGTTGCGGCGGGTGATCTCCTGGCCGACCTGGTTGATGCTGTCTTGCGCGCTATCGCGCCCGGCGATCACGATGCGGTTGCCATCCTGGCGATTCTCCGGCGCGGCCAGCTCGGCGCCTACGCCCAGCAGCGTCGTCAGCACCGCGCCCGAGACGATGCGCTTCCAATGCCAGTCCACGTCGTCCTCCAGGCCGGCGTAGCCCGCTGAATCGGTGCCCACAAGGTTGTCGAGCGTCAGCGATGAGGTATCCGGCAGGATGACCCGGTTCCACACTATCTGCACGCGGCTCTGCCCATAGCTGACCTGGCTGTTGTACTTGCCCAGGATGCGCGAGCCCTGCGGGATCAGCAGGAACTTGCCCGTGGCCGTGTCATAGACCGGCTCCGTGACAGTGGCGATCACGTCGCCCGGCAAGTCCGACTTCATGCCAGTCACCAGCGCGCCCGCGATCACGGTTCCGGCCATCACCTGATAGGGCGACGCCGGCAGCGCCAGATTGCCGGAATTGCGGGTTTCCGTAGAGCCGGCTTTCAGGAACGCCTCTTTCTGGTCTTGCCGGTTCTGTACGGCGGTCGGGTCGGCAGGCTGCGTCGCCACCGATGCCGGCCCGGCCGCGAGTGGGTCGAAGGCCGCGAGCGCGCTTGCACCACCAGGCGCACCCGGTGTCGCCTGCGCCACGGTCGCGGCGGCTTGGCCTTGGCCGCCCGAGCGGAAGAACACCGACGAAGCCGCAGCGGCTTCCGCCTCTTTGCGCAAGGCATCGTTGGGGTCGTGGCCGGGGGCCGCGTAAGCGGCCACGGCCGGCTGCTGCGAGTTCACGATGGCAGGGCCGAGGTCGCCCGGCAGCGGCGGCCCCAGCTCGGGCACCTTCGGCGGCAGCTTCGAGTAGTCGGCCGGCAGACCGTCCAGCCCTTCGGACTTCGAGACGCGATCGACGTTGTATAGCTCGGTCTGTTCGCCTGCGCTGCGCCGCTGCGGTTGCAGCGACCAGATCGTGGCCCCGAGCACGGCGACCGACAGGCCGCCGACAAGGACGGCCAGCGTGCGCCGGTTCAGGCGCGTGACCGGACGCGGCTGGGCGCGCAGCGTCACCGACTCGGGCGCGACCTTGCCCGCCTGTGGCGTGTCGAGGTCGGGGGTGTCGTCCTGGCTCATGGTCAGTCCCTCCGCGCCACGCCGTCCGTGCGCTCGATTCGCACCACGTCGCCCTTGTCACCGCCCAAGCGCAGTTCGGCCGCGCCGAACAGCCGATCCACGATGTAGTACGGCGAGCGGAAGCGGTAGTTCACCAGTTGCCCATCGCCCTGCGCACCGATGACAAAAAGCGGCGGCAGCTCGCCTTGCGCGATGCCGGCGGGGAACTGGATATAGACCTTCTGCCCGTCGTCGAAGGCGCGCAACGGCTTCCACGGCGGATTGCTGCCGCTGATCGCGTAGCGGAAGCGCAGGTTCTCCAGCGACAAGCCGGAGTCCACCGGCGCAGCGGCGCTAGCGGCCTGTGCCTGGCGCTGCAAGGCCAGCATCCGGTCGCGCGGGTACTCCCAGGACACCGATGCCATCCACGTCTTTTCCGTCGAAGCCAGCTCCAGCAGGTACGTCCTGCGGCTGGTGGTGATGACGAGATTGGTCTTGAGGCCCGAGCGAATCGGCTTGACCAGCACGTTCACGCGCAGATCGGCACCGCTGCCGCTGGACGTGTCGCCCACGATCCAGCGCACGGTATCGCCGGCGGCCACCGTCACCAGTTCCTCGCCCGGCTGGAGCGAAACGACGGTCACGCGGCCCACGGCCGCATAGACCTGATACAGCGCGCCATCGGTGAAGGGCCACACCTGAATCGCGTTGACGTAGCCCTCGCGCGTGGGCGCGACGCGGGCCTCGGCATTGGCGCGCGAGACGCGCACCGTCTCGTCGGCCGGCTCCGGCGTGGGCTTGGCGTCCTCGGCTTCGGGCAATGGCTTCAACTGCGCCGGCATCGGCAGCACCTCGGGCACGGCCACCACCTCCACCGGCGCGGGCGGTTCGGGCAGCGGCTGGGCCTGCACCGGCTCATCGAGCGAGATGGTCGGCGGTGGCTTGCCCTGCGTGGCGCAGCCCGCCAGGGCAAGCAAGATCACCGGCAAGGCGGATTTACGGAAAAGATCATTCATGGCTTGGCTCCTTCGGAAGAATCCAGTTCGCGGCTCCACGACAGGCCGTTGACGTAGATGCCCAGGGGGTTCTTGCGCAGGCGTTCTTCGGTGCGCGGCGGCTGGAGCACGATGGACACCACGGCCGTCCACCGCTCCAAGCCCGCCGCGGCGCCGTTGACGTAGCGGCGTTCCGTCCAGCGCACGTTGAAAGACGTGTCGCTGGCGCGCACGACGCTGGTGATCTGCACCGTCACCGACTCCTTGCCGATGCGCGCGAACGGGTCGTTGACCCGTGCGTAGTCGTTGAGCACGGCCGCGCCCTTGTCGGTCGTGTAGTCGTAGGCGTCCAGCCAGTTCTGGCGGACGACGATGGGGTCGATGGACAGCGAGCGCACCAGCGTCACGAAGCGCGCGATGTGGTGCGCGGTCTGCGCATCGTTGGGCCGGTATGGCGTGGCGGCTTCGCCCACGGCGCGTACCTGGCCCGTGTTGTCCACCTCCACGACGTAGGGCGTCACGATGGATTGCGCCGAGCGCCACACCAAGCCGCCGGCCATCAGCAGTGCAAGCGTCAGGCAGCCGAAGGCCATCAGGCGCCAGTTCTTCGCCTGGACGCGCGGCGAGCCGATGCGCTTGTCCCACACCTGGCCGGCAGCTTGGTACGGCGTGGCAGGCTGCGGCGTGTCGGCGTAGCGCACCTGCGGTTTCTTGAATCGCATGGTCAGTTCTCCTTATGAATCGGAATCGCGCAGGCTCGGCCCCTGGCCGGAGCCGCCGCCATCGCCACCGCGCAGCGCGTGGGCGGTGGTGGTCGCGGCGTGGGTGAGTTGCTGGCGGCGATGCAGGCGCTTGGCCCAAGCGGGCTGTTCCTGTGTCTGCGCCGTAGCGGCGCCGGATGCGGCCTCGCCTGCGGCACCCTGACCGGATGCCGCACCCGCGCCGCCATCGGCAGCAGCGCCATTCCAGCCAGCGCGGAAGGGAGCGGCCATGCGTTGCCCGGCAGCGGAAGCGCGGGATGCAGCACCTCGCCCGGCTGCCTGCGCGCCGGTCTTGGCGACGTTGCCCAGGCCCGCCATCGCGCCCTTTGCGCCGCCGCCAGCGGCGGCGGAACCGGCCTGGAACGCCGACTTCGCACTGCTGGCCGCCGACGTGGCGGCGCGCGCACCGCTACCGGCCAGCTTGGCGGCAGCCGGGGCCATGCGCGCACCAGCAGCCACGGCGCCACCCACGCCCGTCGCGGCGGCGCCGATGGCGACGGCCGTGCCGGCAGCGCCGACAGCAGCACCGGCCATTGCGCCAGCGCCGAGCTGCGGCGCACCGGAGACGAGGCCCGTGGCGATGCCAGGGCCGAAAATCCCGAGCGCCAGCAAGGTGAGCGAGGCCAGCATGATGACCAGCGCGTGGTCAATAGACGGCTCGGCGGGATGGACTTGGAACTGAGCGAACAAGCCCGAGCCGATACCGACGATCACGGCCAGCACCAGAACCTTGACGCCGGAGGCCACCACGTTGCCCAAGACCTTTTCGGCGAGGAACGCGGTCTTGTTCCAGAGCGCGAATGGCACCAGCACGAATCCGGCGAGCGTGGTCAGCTTGAACTCGATCAGCGTGATGAACAGTTGGATCGCCAGCACGAAGAAGCACAAGACCACGACCAGCCACGCGAGGAACATCACCACGATGGGGTCGAGGTTCACGAACACTTCGGGAAAGCCCGCCATCTCGCCGATCTGCTCCAGAATCGGCGCCCCGGCGTCGATGCCGGTTTTCGCCAGCCGGCCCGGCTGCAAGAAGTTCTCCATCGTGATGGCCGAGCCGGTGGCGGTGATGCCCAATCCCGCAAACGAGCGGAACACGATGCTGGCCAGCCAGTTGAAGTTATTGATGATGTAGGCGAAGGCACCGACGTAGAGCACCTTGCGCAGCAGCTTGGCGATCACGTCCTCGCCCTGGCCGGTGGCGTGGCTCATGGCCCAATACAGGCCGGCGATCGTCATGTCGATGACGATCAGCGTGGCCGTGAGGAACGCCACTTCGCCCCGCAGCAGCCCGAAACCCGAGTCGATATAAGCGGCAAAGGTGTTGAGGAACTGGTCGATGATGGTCACGTCATTCATGGCGTGTCCTCCGGTTCGGCGGGATCGGCCGGCGCCATGCCATCGGCCGGCTCCTCGAAGCTCGGCGGGATCGGCGGCAGGTCGGCCAGCGTCTGGTATTCATCCGGCCCGGCCTGGCCGGAGAAGAAACGCCGCCGGAAGGCTTCGGCGGCGGCGCGGCAAGCGTCCTCGCCCGTGGCCTGCCGGTCGGCCGCGCATTGCGCGCGCAATGCCTTCAGCCGCACGGGATCGGCGGCCAAGGCATCGGCAAGGTCGTCGGCCGGCTGCTCGCCGCAAGCGGCCAGCAGCACGACACCAAGGGCGAGGACGCATCGCATGGCGGCCTCCCGTCAGTTGCCGTAGAAGTTCACGGACTGCGGCGTGTACGGCGTGCCGTCGCCGAGGAAGCGCCGCCGCACCTCGCGGGCGCGCTCCGTGGCTGCCGCCTGCCGCGCCAGCTCCAGCGATGCCGCCCGGTCTTGCGTGATCTGGAGTCGCTGCGACTGGATCGACTGCTTGGCCTGCAAGGCCAGCAATTGATTCATGGCCTGCATCGCCTGCAACGCACCTTCGGCCGACTGGCTCTTGCCCACAAGATCGGCCAGCACGCTTTCGTCTTCGCCCAGGTTCTGCGACACCTGCGCCTGCATCTGCATGGTGGTCTGCAAGCCGTTGAGCGTGTTCCGCCAACGCTCCTGCGCGTCGCGGTACATCTGGTCGCCGCTGACGGTGGCGGCGTACTGCTCGGGATACAGGCGCGCGAACTCCCGATCCAGATTCGTCACGTCGTAGGCCAAGCCCCTGGCCTGGGCGATCAGCCGCTCGGTGGTCGCCAGATTGGCGCGCAACTGGTTCACCACGCTGGACGGCAGGCTGGCGAGGTTGCGCGCCTGGTTCATCAGCATCTGCGCTTCGTTCTGAAGCTGCTGGATTTGGTTGTTGATCTGCTCCAGCGTGCGGATCGCGGTCAGCGTGTTCTGCACGAGGTTCGTGGGATCGACCACGACCCATTGCGCATGGGCGGTGGCGGTGCAAAGCATGGCCGCGATGGCGGCGGCAATAAGACGCTTTTTCATGGCAGGTTCTCCAGGGGTTGGTCAGCGAGGGAACCCGGCGCGAGGCCGGGGAACGAGGGCAGCAGGTCGGCCGCCCAATCGAGGCCGCGGTGGCGAAGCCAGGCACCCGCGAAACCGGGCACGCCGGCGTCCAGCAGCACGCGGTCTATGTCGCGCTGGTCTTGCGGCGTGGAAGCGCCCGCGAAGGCCAGCGCCGCCGGCCCCAGGTCGAGGTCGAACAGGCGGTTGCCGAGGCGGGATTGGTAGTAGTAGTCGCGCTTGGGCTGCGCGGTGGCGACGATTTCGATCTGCCGCCTGTTGAGGCCGAAGCCCTCGTAGATCGTGCGAATCTGCGGCTCGGTCGCCTGCGGGTTGGGCAAGAAAATCCGACTCGCGCAGCTTTCGATGATCGCGGGTGCGATGCTCGAATCCTTGATGTCGGCAAGGCTCTGCGTGGCGAAGATGACGCTGACGTTCTTCTTGCGCAGTGTCTTGAGCCACTGGCGGATACGCGCGGCAAACACCGGGTCATCGAGGAACAGCCACGCTTCATCGAGGATCAGCAGCGTGGGCGCACCGTCGAAGCGTTCATCGAAGCGCGCAAAGAGGTAATGCAGCACGGCCATGACGGCGGCCTTGCTGTGCATCAGCTCCTCCATCTCGAAGCACTGCACGTCGGCCGTGCCCAGCCGGTCGTGGTCGGCGTCCAGCAGCTTGCCGTGGGCACCGCCGAGCACATAAGGCGACAGCGCCTGCCGCAGCGTGTTCGATTGCAACAGCACGGAAAGCCCCGTCATCGTGCGCTGCTCCACCGGCGCCCCGGCGAGACTTCCCAGCGCCGACCAGATAGCCGCCTTCTCGTCGGGGCCGACCGCCACGCCTTCGTGCAGCAAGCGGCCTTCGATCCATTCGGCGGCCCAGGTGCGGTAGCCCTCGCGGTCGATGCGTGCCAGTGGCTGGAAGGCGATTTCGCCATCCGTGCCCAGGTCGTAGTGCTCGCCGCCCAGGCCCAGGATCGTGGCCCGCATCGAGCGGCCCATGTCGAAGGCGAAGATGCGCGAACCGCGATAGCGGCGGAACTGCATCGCCAGCGTGGCGAGCAGAACCGACTTGCCCATGCCGGTCGGGCCAGCCACCAGCGTATGCCCCACATCGCCGATGTGCGTCACCAGCCGGAACGGCGTCGCGCCCTCGGTGCGCGTGACGATCAGCGGCGGGCCGTCGAGGTGGTAGTTCTTCTCCGGCCCTGCCCACACCGCCGACACCGGCATCAGGTGCGCAAGATTCAGCGTCGAGACGATGGGCTGGCGCACGTTGGCGTAGGCGTTGCCCGGAATGGACGACAGCCACGCATCCACGGCGTTGAGCGCTTCGGGAATGGTCACGAAGCCCCGGCCCTGGATGACGCGCTCCACCATGCGCAGCTTCTCGTCCGCCACGGCGGCGTCCTCGTCCATGACGGTGACGGTCGCCGTCAGGTAGCCGAAGGCGACTTGATCGCTGCCCAACTCCTGCAAGGCAGCGTCCGCATCGGCGGCCTTGTTGTTGGCGTCGGTATCGACCAGCGGGCTTTCCTGCTGGAAGATCGTTTCGCGCAGCAGC
>ERZ778018.1411-NODE-1411-length-19928-cov-10.853872_pt1 | contig 19928 bp, 19 predicted proteins | sample MGYA00375748_ERZ778018 | MGnify/ENA primary metagenome ERZ778018 (study PRJEB29350, sample SAMN05509839) | bioreactor metagenome | biome: bioreactor; material: wastewater | place: South Africa: University of Cape Town | collected 2014-04-22 ... | reverse complement strand
AGGTCGCCGGCCGTACACCCGGCACCGCTCAAACCCGCAATCCGGTAGAGTCAGCGAATTTCAACGGTATCGCATCAAGGAGGCCATCGACCAGAAGGTCTTCGCCATGAGCAAAGATCGAAAAGTTGTTCATAATCATTAAATACAATACTGCAATGATCCGTTTTCCGTACTTACAGGTTGGGTCGCAACCCAGCTTGCGAGTACGCCAGACTTTGCGCGGGCTGGGTCTCGACCCAGCCTACTAGACCGACGCTCTTAAGATCGTGGGTCGGTCGCCTGGTTTTTGTAGGCTGGGTCGTGACCCAGCTTGGAAAAAGCCAAGGCGCGCGAGGGCTGGGTCCAGACCCAGCCCGCGCAAAGCCCGGCGTACCGGGAAGCTGGGTCACGACCCAGCCTACGAAGGCGGGGCGAGCGGCCCACCAAATTGGGTGCGACGACCTACTACGAGAGAAGCCCGCATTCCTAAGAGCGACGGTCCACCACGAGGTCGGTCCTGAAATTCAAAACGTGTTAAGGCACGAGTCCCGTGCTCAGTTCGCCACGAAGTTGATCAGCTTGCCGGGGACGACGATCACCTTGCGGACGGTCTTGCCGTCCAGCAAGGAGGCGACGCGGGCGTCGCCGCGGGCGGCGGCCTCGACGGTTTGGGCGTCGGCGTCGGCGGGGACGGTGATCTTGGCGCGGAGCTTGCCCAGGATCTGAACCGGAATCTCGATCTCCTCGTCCTTCAAAAGCGCGGGGTCGAAGGTCGGCCAGGGCTCGTAAGCCAGGGTCGACTCGTGACCCAGAAGCGACCACAGTTCCTCGGCCAGATGCGGGGCCATGGGCGCGAGCAAAAGCGCGAACGTCTCCATGGCCGATTTCGGCCGGACGTCGGCGGCGGTGAAGGCGTTGACGAACTCCATCAACCGGCTGACGGCCGTGTTGAAGTGGAGCGCCTCGTAGTCGTCGCCGACCGCCGCGATCGTCCGGGCGACGACCTTGGCCTGCTCGGGCGTCGGCGGGACGTCCCGGACGCGGGGGTCGAGGACGACGTCCTCGGCCTCGTAGTGGACGACCATCCGCCAGGCCCGGCCGAGGAAGCGGTGGACGCCCTCCACCCCCTTCATGCTCCAGGGCTTCACCGCCTCCAGCGGACCCATGAACATCTCATAAAGTCTAAGGCTGTCCGCGCCGTACTCGGCGACCACGGCGTCGGGGTTGACGACGTTGCCGCGGCTCTTGGACATCTTGTGCGCGCGGGCGTCCACGCGGACCTCGGGCGCGTCCTTCAGGACGAACCCCTCCCCCTTCTTGACGACCCGGTCGTCGTCGAGTTTCACCGTCTCCAGCAGGGTCGCCGAGGCGTCCCCCTTGCGGATCGGGCCCTTGTCGGAGTGCTCGACGGCCGTCGCGGAGAGCCAGCCCTCGGTGGGATCGCGATACGACGTGTACTCGGTTTCGCCCAGGATCATCCCCTGGTTGACCAGGCGCTGGAAGGGCTCGGGCGTGGAGACCAAGCCGCGGTCGAAGAGGACCTTGTGCCAGAACCGGCTGTAGAGCAGGTGGAGCACGGCGTGCTCGGCGCCGCCGACGTACAGGTCGACCGGCAGCCAGTACTTCTCCTTCTCGGGGTCCCAGGGGCGATCGACGTTCTTGGGGTCGATGTACCGCAGGTAGTACCAGCACGAGCCGGCCCACTGGGGCATCGTGTTAATCTCCCGGCGCAGCGTCTCCGAGTACCGCACCCACTCGCGCGCCTTGCTCAAGGGCGGCTCCGGGGTGCCGGTCGGCTTGAAGTCGTCCAGGTCGGGCAGCAGGACCGGCAGTTCGTCCTCGCGAACGGCCGATACGCGGTCCTGCTCGTCGAGCACGACGGGGAACGGCTCGCCCCAGTAGCGTTGGCGGGAGAAGAGCCAGTCGCGGAGTTTGTAATTGACCGCCTTCTTGCCGACGCCCTTCTCGGCCAGCCAGGCGGTGATGGCGGGCTTGGCCTCGGCGGTGGGCTTGCCGTCGAGGACGAACTCGTCGTTGCGCGACTGGATCGAAACCCCCTCGTCGCAAAAGACGTCGGCGAACGCGCCGGGGTCGGCGCGGTGGGCGGCCTTGAGATCGTCGGGGGCGTCGGTGGGGGCGTGGGCCTTGAGCCAGTCGGCGGGGGGCTCGACGACGGCCTTGATGGGGATGTCGAAGGTTTTGGCGAACTCGAAGTCGCGCGCGTCGTGGCCGGGGACGGCCATGATGGCGCCGGTGCCGTAGCTGATCAGGACGTAATCGGCGATCCAGATCGGGATCGGCCCGCCGGTGACGGGGTTGACGGCGAAGCCGCCGGTGAAGACGCCGGTCTTGGTCTTGGCCAGGTCGGTGCGGTCCAGGTCGCTCTTGCGCGCGGCCTGCTCGCGATACTTGGCGACGGCCTCTTTTTGCTCGGCCGTGGTGACGCGATCGACCAGCGGGTGTTCCGGCGCCAGCACCATGTAGGTCGCGCCGAAGAGAGTGTCGGGGCGGGTGGTGTAGACCCGGATGACGTCCTCGGCCGGCTTGGCTGGGAAAGGCCCCGACGGCGCGGGGGGAGCTTTCCCCTCGACGACGACCGGGAAGTCGACCTCCGCGCCCTCGCTGCGGCCGACCCAGTTGCGCTGCATGTCGCGGATGGATTTGGGCCAGTCGACGATCTCCAGGTCCTCGACGAGTCGGTCGCCGTAGGCGGTGATCCGGAGCATCCACTGGGTGAGCGGCATTCGGACGACGGGATGTTGTCCGCGCTCGGACTTGCCGTCGATGACCTCCTCGTTCGCCAGCACGGTCCCCAGCGCGGGGCACCAGTTGACGGGGACCTCGGCGCGGTAGGCGAGGCGCCTGGAGTCGCGATGGGCGTCGGGATCGACGCCCTCGGGGATCGGCAGTTCGGCGATGGGCCGTCCCTTCCCCTTGCGGGGCCGTCCGGCGGGGTCGACCCATTCGAAGTCGGGGTCGTACCAGGTGTCGTGGATCTTAAGGAAGATCCACTGGGTCCACTTGTAGTAGGCGGGGTCGGTGGTGTCGACCTCGCGGGACCAGTCGTAGGAGAAGCCCAGCGACTTGATCTGGCGACGGAAGTTATCGATGTTCGCCTGCGTGGTGACGCGGGGGTGGGTGTTGGTCTGGACGGCGTACTGTTCCGCGGGAAGCCCGAAGGCGTCCCAGCCCATGGGGTGGAGAACGTTGAAGCCCTTCATCCGCTTGTAACGGCAAAGGATGTCGGTGGCGGTGTACCCCTCGGGATGGCCGACGTGCAGCCCCGCGCCGCTGGGATAGGGGAACATGTCCAGGACGTAGAGCTTGGGCCGCTCGGGGTCGAGATCGGGGGTGGCGAACGTCTGGTTCCGCTCCCAGTAGGCTTGCCACCTGGGCTCGATCCGCTGCGGGTGATACGCGGGCATGAATCCACTCCGGCGCGCCCCGGCGCGCCCCGACCAAATCGACCTCGACCGTTCCTCATCCACGAAAAACGGCCCGCCGAGTTCCTCGGGGGCCGAGTCGATCGAGCATACCGTTTCTCGCCCCGCGCCGCCATCTCGCGGAAGCGATCCCCGGACGCTCCCGCTTCCCCATGGGCTTTTGTCACTGTCGTGGTAAAATGAGGGCATGAGCACGACGGGAACCCAAATACAAGGCCCGAGTCCATCAAGCCGCGTCCCGACCCCGGATCGGGTGCGCATCGTGAGTACGCCCGGAACGTGCGGAGGCCGGCCGCGGATCGACGGCCACCGCGTCACGGTCGAGGACGTCGCCATCTGGCGCGAACGGATGGGAATGAGCCCGGACGAGATCGTCTCGACCCACCCGACGCTCACGCTCTCCGACGTCCACGCCGCGCTCGCCTATTTTTTCGAGAACCGCGAAGCCATCGAGAAGGACGTCCAGGAGGGGAGGGAGTTCGTCGATCAGTTGCGAGCGGGCCAGCCCTCGATTTTCGAGAAGGCGCGACGACGGAATGCCCGTTCAAGAAAATGAACTGACTCTACGTTCCCTGCTATGTTCCCTGAATTGGCACTGTTTTTACTTAGAAAAGCAATTAACATGAGAAAGCCGATTATCAAAGACTACCTCAAAGCGACAGACGTCTCAATCACGCCCGATTTCGGTCGACTCGTGGCGGAACAGGACAAAGACTTGGCCGATTATTATGTCGCGCCTGAGCGATACGTGGCCCGTGCCGTTAACATCGACGACCCCGCGACGTTCTTCGTGGGGCCTAAGGGGATCGGCAAGTCGGCGATCCTGCAGATGGTCCGCCTGACGCGAGAATCCGAGGAAAATCGCATAATTAGCATCGCACCCGACGATCTTGCATTCTCAGCGCTCGCAAATATTGATGCCAGCACCCCATTAATGAAGGATGCCAGCAACAATCAATGGTTGTTCAAGTCGCTATGGGATTATGTACTCTCGTTGGAGGTATTGAGGAAAGAATTTCAGGAACATAGCGCGTATGAAAATTATTTAAAACGGATATTTAAGAGCGAAAGCAAAAAGAAGGCTGAGTCGCTCCTGAAAATCAGCCTCAGCGACGACGGCTCGCTGCAGAGCCTGTCAAGCAAGATCCTCCAACTAGTTCGAGAAGTAGAATTGTCGGCGGGGTATGACAAGACCAAGCTGTCCGGGAAGGTCTCTATTGATGGCAAGGACGTCGGTAAAGGCGATCAGTTGAACCTGCTCGGTCTGGTGAACTCGGTGGCCAAGAACTTGCCAGCGACTTTGAAGCATCCATACTATATCCTCATCGACGACTTGGATCTGCACTGGAGTAACACGCCGATCCAGAACTCCTTCATCGCAGCGCTCTTCCTGTCGCTTCGATCTTTGAGCAAGCCACCTATCAAGTGCGTGGTCGCTATGAGGGATCATATTTACAAAAGCCTGCCGCTGAAGGACCGTGACAAGTTCCACGATTGGGTTTGCGAGATGGAGTGGGACTTCCTAACCGTGAAGCACATGATCACGAAACGCGTGCAGAAGAAGCTCAAGTGCGGCGCGGCGGAGATCTGGGGCGGTGCCTTCCCGGCCAGCGCGTTCGACAAGATGTGGCATCACACGTTCGGTCGTCCCCGCGAGTTGGTCAGGCTCGCTTCGCTCTGCTTCCAGGAAGGGCGCAGACAGGGACATACAGCCATGGATGAGGCGGATGTGGCGTCCGCCATCCGAAGGTTCTCGGATGAACGCATCAGTGACCTCGCGAGCGAAGTCCAGCATGACTATCCCAGCTTCGACCTTCTGGTAAGGAAGTTCGCCGGTTGGCCAAAGGAGTTTTCTTTGAATGACTTCAACGTGAAGTTCGCCGAATATATCGACATTGAAGTCAAGTTGCAGGAGGGGCATTCGTCCCGATACTCATGGACGCGAGGCTACACCCAAAATCCGAGGAATTTGGCCACCATCTTTCTGGAAACTGGATTTTTTATGATTAAATCGAATCGCAACACGCCACCCAGGCGGTACGATATTAACAACCCCCAGGACATCACCGACGACACATGGCTCGCGATCCATCCCACATACTGGTACGGGCTGAATCTGATCGGCTCTTCCGATTTCTAGAGCGATTTTCACACAGGTGTAGCGTGGCGTGCCGGTTGCGATCGCGCGCGGTACCCGGAGTGCGCGAGGAAGTTGCGGCACTCGTCAGGCGTGAATTCGTCGATCAGGCGGCCGAGCCGACGCCACAGCCCCTCGAAGGACCGCTCGCCGGCCTTGCGGAGCAGGGCCTTGAGCTTGGAGAACGCCTGCTCGATCGGATTGAAGTCGGGGCTGTACGGCGGCAGGAACAGCAGCCGACAGCCGACCGCCTCGATCGCCTCGCGGACGCCGGCCCGCTTGTGGGCCCCCAGGTTGTCCATCACCACCACGTCGCCGGGCCGGAGCGTGCGGACGACGAATTGGCGGACGTAAGCCTCGAACGTCTCGCCGTTGATCGCCCCGTCGACCACCAGCGGGGCGGTCAGGCCGTCGGCCCGCAACGCCGCGACGAACGTCGTGGTCTTCCAGTGGCCGTGCGGGACGGCCGCCACCAGCCGCACGCCGCTGGGGGCGCGGCCGCGAAGGCGGGTCATGTTCGTCGTCGTCCAGGTCTCGTCGATGAAGACCAGCCGCGTCGGGTCGAGGTCGGCCGCGTCCTCACGCCACCGGCGGCGGCGTTCGGCGACGTCCGGGCGGTCTTGCTCGGACGCCCTCAAGGCTTTTTTTTCAAGGTCAGGCCCAGGACCTTGATCGCCCGCCAAAGCGTGGAGACGCCGAGGTCCAGGCCGAGCCGTCGGCGGTGCTCCTCCAGCGTGGCGTCGGGGGCCTCGCGAACCGAGGCCCGGATGGCCTCGACGTGTTCGGCCCACTTCGGCGTCACGCCCCGCCGTTGCGTCCGCGGGGCGGTCTCGCCGGTCTCGCGGCGACGCTGCTTCAAGCGCCGGACCCAACTGGCGCTGACGCGGTATTTGGCCGCGACTTCGGCGGTCGGCATGCCGGCATCGCCGTCCGCGAGCACGCGCTCACGCAGATCGTCGGAGTAGGCTTTCATCGGGGTCGCCCTCGGGGGTGGATACCGAGAGACTACCCATTCTGTCAATGAGGCGCTATACCTTTATGGAAATTGCTCTAGCCGTCAGGCGCTGCCTGCGAAGGTGGCGGCCAGCGGAAGGACGGCGGAGAAGGACGGCGGTGTCAGTTCATTTTCCCACCGAGAAGGACGGCGGTGTCAGTTCATTTTCCCACCGGAAGGCCGGCGGGGAAGGCCGGGGATGTCAATCCATTTTCCCGCCGGATCGGTGGCTGCCGGCTTAAGGGGCTGGCGAGGCGAACTCATGGGGACGGAAAGCGTCCTTCCGCGATGAGGGCCTCGCGGGACTCGATCATGATCGGATCGTTGAGCGCCAGGACGTGGCGCGTCGTCCGGTCGACGGGGCTCAGGCCGGCAAGCCGGGCGTCTTGCCAGGCGAAGTGGTCCTTCCAGCGATCTCGACGAGGGTGGAAGAGACGGGTCAACCCGCCGGTCAGCGGATCGCGTCCCGCGATGTTCGGGCCCTTGTGCAGGTTGCCGTGGGCGCATGCCAGAGCGAGATTCAAGAGATCGTCGCCGCCCCCGTGCTGGACCGCGACGACGTGTTCGATCTGGAGACGCGACGAGACGGCCGACTGGAGTATCCGGCGATACTCGCATCGGTTCCGAGCCCGACGCCGGACGCGCCGCTTGAGATCCTCGGTCATAGGCTCGACTGGACGCTTTTGAGCGACACGCGAGCCTTGGATTTGAGGACCGCCAGTTCGAGATCCACTCGAATGAGTTCCTCCAATTCCGCCCGCTCCTCGGGCGCGAGCGCGCCGCGCCGGGTTTTCTCGGACAGTTCGTCCACACGGCGGAGGTCGGCGGCGGCGAAGTCGAGCTTGAGGATGGCTCGGGCGACCTCCGGCGCAAGGTCGCCTTGCTCCGGCTTCACGACCCTGCTCCAGATCGCCGACGCGGTCTTGCCAGGCGAGAGCGCGGTGTCCATCGGGCGGTCCTTCCGTCTCGGGACTTGGTATCGATGGGACTGACGACCGCGATTCTACCATGTCGAGCCGATCGCGACGATCCGCCCGGCGACGGCTTCAAGAGACCCATGATGAAGGGCCCGCGGTGCCGGTTCATTTTTTTCCGCCGGCAGCCGAAAAACCTGAAACCTCGGGACGCCCGCCGCGGATCGTATGAGGTGGCGGTCGTTCTTTGACAACTAGACAGATGGGAAGCAGAGGGGTCTTGCCCCTGGAAGTCGTCGCCCGATCGGCGGGGTTTGGCTTCGGGATGTCCGGGACGATCGACCGGAGCGATGAGCGGCGGGATGGGACTCGCGAGGTTCGCCGGGCGCGCGGAATTGCAATGCGACTTCGACGTTCAAAGCCAATTTCGTGAGCGACTTAAAATTCGCAATCACCAAGATGCCAAGAGTTTGCGACAACGAACCGTTTCGGCGACGCCGCGCGAACGAAGCCCAATCGGAGCCGATGACGGCGGCAGTCGACGGGGCCGGCGTCGGGTCATTGGGCCGGCTTCGGGGAGGGGGCGGGGGGTTCGAGGACCGGGAGGGCCAGGGCGTCGAGTTCGCGGGCGAAGTCGGCGCGGGCGGCGCCGAGGGCTTGCTGGGTGGCGGCGCCCATGCGGAGGCTTCGGTCCCTCATCTCGGCCGTGACGGCGCCAAGACCCAACGAGCCGGCGAGGTTGAAGACCGATTGCACCTGGGGGTCCTGGCCGATCGCGTCGGCGACGCCCCTGGGGACGTCCTCCGGCCGGACGACCGAGTTTCGCGAGCCGTACTCCGTCCAGCCCCGCGGGCCTCGAATCCAAAGGGCCACGTTCACGCCGACCCGGCTCAGGTCGGGGGCGATGTCCAGGCTCGTGACCACGGCCCCGACGCCCCCCTCGCGGCCGATCTTCGCCAACGCCGGCGCCAGCGGGTCGGCGGCCGCGGCGTTGGGATCGAACAACCGGGCGATCTGCCCCAGGGCCGCGTTCAGGTCGATCTGGGCGTCCAGCCTCGCGCCCGCGCCCGGATCGGGGATGAGGAGCCCCTGATAGCGGAGGAACCGCCGGCCGGGATCGACCGTTAGCTCGGTCGCCGCGCGACGGGCGAGCCACTTCGCCTCGGGCTCGGTCGTCAGCGGCGTCAGCTTCTCCAGCGAGGGGAAGTCGGTCCCGTCGGCGACGAACCCGCGGGCCTCGATGGAGCCCTTGAGTTCGTCGGGCGTCTTCTCCTCCGGGTCGGGGAGGTTGCAGGTCCAGGCCAACGCCAGGGCGCGGCGGTCGGCGTCGGCGGCGCGCTCGGCGGCGCGGCAGCCGTCGCGACCGATCCGAACCGCCAGGAGCGGCGACTCCAGCGCCCTGGGGTCTTCCAGCCGCTTCAGTTCGGCGTCGATCCAGGCGGTGACGCGGTCCTCGCCAACGGTCGCCGTCCGCTCGGCGCGCCAGGTCTTCAGCCGGCGCTGGCGTTCGGCGACGGCCGGCCGGCGCATGGTCTCGGCGTTGCGGACCCAGCGCTCGGCCAGGTCGGCGACGTGGGCCTCGGCCCAGTCGCGACGGACGAGCATGTCGAACCCCACCCGCGGCCCGGCGGTCTTCGACGTCACCAACCCCCGCAGTTCGCGGCCGTCCTTCAACACCACGCGATCCGCCGCCGTCGCGGCCGGTGGCGACGCCTGCAAGCCCAGCCACGCCGCCAACATCCATACGCCGATCATGATGCGTCCTCCCCGCGGTTCGGATCGCCTTCGCCGCCGTCTATTATAGATGAAGGGTCGCCGCGACGGATGGGTCGAAGGAGTGGAAAGACGATGCCGATCGACCTGGTCCCCATGGGCGACCGCGCGTTCCTCGCCCGGTTCGGCGACGAGGACGAGGCCCGCCGCTGGGCGGAGGCGGTTCGCTCGCGAAGGCCGCCGGGGGTCGTCGACGTGGTCCTCGCGTATCGCTCGGTCGCCGCGATCGCCGACCCGGAGCTTTGCGACCTCGACGAGTTGGAGGCCGTCCTCAAGGCGGTCGCGGCCGGCGACGCGGCGGTCGATCCGGGGGCGCTTCACGACGTCCCCGTGCTGTACGACGGGCCCGACCTGGCCGACGCGGCGGCGCGGTTGGGGATGGCGCCGGGAGAGTTGATCGCGCGGCACGCGGCGGTCGAGTATCGCGTCTTCGCCGTCGGCTTCCTCCCCGGCTTCCCCTACGCCGGATACTTGCCCGAGGGATTGCGCGGGCTGTCGCGGCTGGAGTCGCCGCGAACGGCGGTCCCGGCAGGGTCGGTGGCGATCGTCGGCCGCCAGACGGCGATCTACCCCGCCGCCTCCCCCGGGGGCTGGCGGCTTCTGGGACGCACGCCGCTGCGGATCGTCGACCCCGCGGCCGAGTATTTCCCCGTCCGCGCCGGGGACCGGATCCGATTCCTCCCCGTCGATCGCGACGAATTCGAGGCCAGGACCGATGAACGACTTTGAGCCCGTCGATCTGAACGCCGACCTCGGCGAGGGCTTCCCCCACGACGCGGCGTTGCTCGCCCTCGTAACCTCCGCCGCCGTCTCCTGCGGCGCGCACGCCGGCGACGCCGATTCGATCCGACGGACGCTCCGGGCCGCCCGCGCCCGAGGCGTGGTCGTCGGCGCCCACCCCGGATACCCCGACCGCGAGGGCTTCGGCCGCCGCGACCGCGACCTGACCGCCGCGCAGGCGGAACGACTGATCCGCGACCAGTGCGCCGACCTTCGACGCCTCGCCGACCATGAAGGCGTGACGATCCGTTTCCTCAAGCCCCACGGCGCGCTGTACAACCAGGCCCAGCGCGTCGAGGAGACGGCGCGGGGCGTGATCGCGGCGGCCCTGGCGCTGGGGCTGCCGCTTTTGGGCCGGCCGGGGACGCTCCTGGAGACGCTGGCGCGATCGTCGGGCGTCGCGTTCGTCCCCGAGGACTTCCCCGACCGTCGCCACCGCCCCGACGGCGGCCTCGTCCCGCGCTCCGAGCCGGCCGCCGTCCTCTCCGCCGACGAACTCCCGGCCAACGTCCGGGCGCTGCTGGCCCCTCGCCGCGTCCGGACCCTCTGCCTCCACGGCGACCACCCCGACGCCCTCGCCAACGCCCGCCGCCTCCGCGCGATCCTGGACGAACTGGCGGTTCCCGTCGGCCCGTTCCTGACGCCCGGGTGACGTATTCATCCCGCGATCCAGTCCCGGTCGATTGACAGGGGCGGCGCGGAGTCGGATATTGAACTTGGATCATGTCGCGGTCGAGGCGAGTCGGAGTCCAGTCAGGCGACACCCGGCGAACGGCGAGGAGGGCGGAATACATGCGTCCGAGACAGGCGACGGGCGGGGCCTGGCTGGCGTTCGCGATGGCGAGCGCCGCGCTGATCTGGCTGGCGGGCGGCGGCGCGGCGACGATCTGGGCCCAGGAGCCGGCCGACGGCGCCATGCCCGCCGACGCCCAGGCGGCCGACCCTCCCCAGGCCGAGCCCCCCCCCGCCGTCGTCCCGGCCGACGAGGAGCCCGCCAAGGCCGAGACTCCCGCCGCGGCCGCCGCCGCCGAGGGGACCGCGCCGAGCGCCCCGGAGAACATGCTTTCCTGGGCCATCCGCGCGTCGGGGCCGATCGGCGTGTTCCTGGTGTTCCTGTCGGTCTACTTCACGGCGCTGGTGATTCGGCTGTTCATCGAGTACCGGGTGACCGAGGCCGTCCCGCCCGCCCTGGTGGAGAAGCTGGAGACGGCGATCAAGGATAAGAAGTTCCAGGAGGCTTACGACCTCTGCCGCGACGACGACTCGTTTCTGGCCCGGCTGGTCCGCACCGGGATCGCCAACCTCCCCAACGGCCGCGCCGAGGCCAAGGAGGCGATGGCCGTCGCCTCCGGCGAGATCGTCACCGAGCTCGAGGTGAAGATCAGCTACCTGGCGACCATCGGCACGCTGGGGCCGATGATCGGGCTGGTCGGCACGGTCTGGGGGATGATCGAGAGCTTCCGCGAGATCGCCACCGCCGCCGGCACCCAGCCGCGGCCGGACAAGGTCGCCGGCGGCATCAGCACGGCCCTGTTCATCACGCTGGAAGGCGTCACCCTGGCCGTCCCGGCGATCTTCTTCTTCGCCTTCTTCCGCAACAAGGTCGCCCAGATGACCATCGAGGCCAACCGCGTCGCCGACCGGACCATCAACTCCCTGGTCTCCGCCGCCAAAACCCCCAAGCAGCCGACCGCCTGACACGTCGCCAACGACCGGGGAGCCGTCGCCATGAGCGGAGCCGCGATCTCGAAGGAGAAGGCCGAGCCCAACCTCACGCCGCTTTTGGACATCGTCTTCCAGCTCATCACGTTCTTCATGCTCGTCATCAACTTCGCCAACGACAACTACGACCAGCGCATCAACCTCCCCGACGCCGGCTCCGCCCGCCCGGTCGAGGACGACTCCCGGATCGCCCAGGACCGCCTGGTCCTCAACGTCGACTCGGAAGGCCGCATGCTCAAGGGCGATCGGATCCTGGGGATCGACGAGGCCGCCCAGGCGATCCGACACGAGGCCGACCTGGTCAAGCTCGGCCTGCGGACCTCCGGCGTGAAGTTCGACTCGGCCGTCGACACCCTGCCGACCACCATCATCCTCCGCGCCGACAAGGAGACCACCTTCGGCGCGGTGCTGGGAATCATCAAGGCGTGCCAATCCCAGGGGTTCCGCAAGTTCGCCCTCAAGGCGATGATCCGAAGCTGAACGAATCGCGACGATTGGACCGGGAGGGCTGGGAGTGGCTCGCAAACGCGGCGGACTGGAGATGGACGCGCCCGACGTGCCGGTGGCGCCGATGCTGGACATGGCGTTCCAGCTTCTGACGTTCTTCGTCCTGACCTACCGCCCCGCGCCGGTGGAGGGGCAGTTCATGATGAACCTGCTGCCGCCCCAGCCCGTGACCGCCGAGGCCGCCGCGGCCACCGAGGCGGCGGCCACCAACGACCTCCCCGCCACCCTGCGGACCCTCCCCGTCGTCCTCCGCGCCGACGACCAGGGCCGGCTCGCCCAGATCAACATCGCCGAGTTCGACGTCTCCGACGACCCCAAGGCCCTGGCCGCGGAACTCGACCACCAACTCCTCGACCCCGACGCCCCCTTCGACCAGACCCTCATCAAGGTCGACCCCAACCTCCGCTACTCCGAGTTGATGACGATCATCAACGCCTTCACCGACGCCTTCATCCGCGCCAAGAAAGAGCCCAAGCTGAGCTTCGACGAGCTGAGGGCCGGCGACGGAGCCTAGCCATGCCCGACCTGCGAAGCCCGTTCTTCCACGGCTCGGAACTCCCCAAGCTGGCGCTCCTGGCCGCGATCGCCGTCGCCGGCTGGGGGGCGGTCTACTACGCCGCCCACCGCCCCATGGGCCCCGCGGCCGAGCACCCCCTCCGCGCCGGGGGCCCGGCCAAGCCGATCGAGCCCGACCGCGACGAGGCGTTCGAGACCGTCTCCGACCGGACTCCGATGGGCTTCCGCGACAACGCCGCCTACGCCCATTTGCTGGAAAAGGCCCGCGAGACGCCCCACGCCGAACTCGCCGCCGAGGCCCGCCGCGACGTCGTCCTGACCCACCTCTGGGAGCGTCCCGAACTCTACCGCGGCGTCCCGATCCACATCCAGGGGACGGCCCTCCGCGTCATCCGGTTCGAATCCAAGCTCAGCGAGACCGGCTGGCTGTACGAGGCGTGGATCACCACCCCGGACGTGCGTCGGCTGCTTTACGACTGCGTCTTCGAGAAGCCCCCCGACGGCTTCCCGATCGGCACCGACGTCCACGAGCGGGTCGTCTTCAACGGCTACTTCCTGAAGCTGATGAAGTACCAAGCCGGCGACGTCGCCCGCGCCGCGCCGGTCTTGGTGGGCAAGCTCGGCTGGGACCGAACCGCGGTCGCCACCCCCGCCGAGCAGTCCGACCGCGTCCTGTTCTGGTCGCTGGTGACGGTGGGCGTGCTGTTCGTCGTCTCGCTGGGCCGCTGGTCGTACCGCCTGATCCAGTACGTCTCCTTCCCCCACCGCCGCGCCGCCCCCACGCGCACCTTCCCAGACGACATCCCCTCCGCCGACCTTCAGGCATGGGTCGAATCCCAGGGGGACGACGAGAAGGAAGAAGGTCCGTGACGACGCGAGCCGGTTCACCCTCTGGAGGCTTGACGGTGAGCGTGAAGCTTGAAGACGTGCTGTCTTCCTTCTCCACCGAGAGACAGGCTTAGTTCGCGGCAGGGGCCGCGAGGCTGGAGGCCGGGTATCTCGTCTTCGAGTCGCTGAAGGGTGCCGATCTGGACTCGCCCGAGACGCGGGCGAAATTCGCCTCCCTGGCCGTGAAATACCGCGCCGAACTCCTCCGCTTGGCGGCCGAGAAACGACGGCTACAAGCCCGCGCGATGGGAGGCGAGTTCCGAATCACGGCCAAGTTCCCCGGCTCCAAAGGCGGCCCTCGACGACTGGACTGAGAGACGATGGCCTTCGACCGCCCTTCAAGAATATCATTCCCGAATACGATCGACTTCCACGATGATCGGCTTCGATCGCGACACGAACTTTTGCAGTGGGTCGACGAGGCCGGCCACGGCTTCCGGTTCCTCTTTCCAGTACGGCACCTCGATCGTGATTGAGTAGCGTCCAGGCAGAGTCATGTCGTAAAGCAGATTCGCATCGAACGATTGAACCCACTTCGACCCTGGGGCCCATGGCCCGCGGGGATATGATATAATCGGCGCCGCCTCGACTTCATGGATGTAGTAGGCCGTGCGGCCCACCTCGACTTCCTTGCCGAGTGTGTCGTAGCGACGGACGACGACATCGAACCGCTCATAAGGAACGGACAGAGACGAATAAAATACATCCTTGTCGCCGACGTTGATGGCGGTGAAGACGAGATGGATCGGCTCCAGAGGCCGATAGACATGCTTGTTCACAGCGACGGACACGTCTACGCGATGCGGCCGGTGAGCGTTCTGGCCTCCCTCGTCGCCAAGACAAGACAGGCATGTGGCCATTGCGATCACAATGTATGACATTGTCTTCAACTCAATTGTTCGCACCACCGAATCCCTGCCCGCCACGCAATGAAGAGAGCGATCGGCCTATCAGCCGAACACCTTCAAAACACTGATCTTCTACTTTTTAATGTAATCACTCCACTTTGGGATCGTGTTGCCGGCAGTGCCGTTGATGGTGCCGGCCGTGGCCGGCGTTCTCACATTAATGGTCCAGTGGGCAGGGTCAGCATAGTCGCTCTGTGAAGTGTAATTTTGATTATTAAATATAGCCGCTCCCTCAACCTCCCAAGATAGATTGCCAATTGCCACCCAGATTCCAGTATTTTGACTAGTATAAGCTTGGAACACCAGATAAGTTTTAAATTTATAGTCAAACTCGAAGCCAGTTATATAGTCTCCCGTCGGGAACAAATTCGTCTTACCCCCTAGATTAGGGCTGTCGTTCGCCTCTCCGTTTGGCGACACTGTCCCATTGCCGTTGGGAGAGAGTGCCGCCGAATACCCGCTCAGGAGGATCGGGTTGCCAGTAGAGCCAGTCCAGTTGTCCAAAACAAAACCATTGGTGTTGACCTGTAGAGGTGTGCTATTTCTGAATCCTATCGTACGGCTTGATTCGACAAGCTGAATAAATCCAAAATTTCCATTGCGTCCTGGCGGAAGGCTCACGGTCGCAGTAAATGCATTGCCCACCTCGCCACCAGGCCCAATCTGAAGAAAGCCGACACTGTTTATACCTGCTGTAGCAAACGGCGTGAATATCAGCTTTTGATACACGTCCTTGTAGAGCGAATAGGTTGGTGAAGCCACATTCACATCGATGACAGTAGTACCGCTAGTCCCGTTCGCGTACGAGGCCTGCACGGTGATTTCATGGACTCCTGGGTGCTCATCCCAAAACCACCTGGCGGCGCCCACAGTGGTTCCGATGGCCTCTGCCACGCTCGTTTGATTGGCGAACGCCGTCACCGCGCCGGTGGACGTGGTTTGGGTCGCTGTCGCATATGCACCCGTGACCGAAACCGTAAGCGCAGTAAAATTAGAACCGTTAGGCGATTGAATATACATTGTAGCGGAATCGCCGACTACGTCAGAGTACGTTCCATCGCCTTCACGGTAAATAACACCTCCGCCAGCTGGATCAAATCCAATTATCGGATCGTTGGGGCCCGCCGTGAGAGTGGAGGACACGCCGCCAAAGGGCACCAACGCCGAAGGCCGCCGCATAGCGACAGTAGGCGTGGGCGCGGCGGAAATAGTCCAGCCAAATGTACCCGGCATTTCCAGCTTCGCGGGCAAGGGGATCGCAGGCCTCCTCAAAGCGGACACGCCATGGACCGAATCGCCTTTCCGGACACGCGGCCACGGCGGAGAATGTCGTGCAGCCCTTTGGTCGACGACCGCCCGAGTTTTGTCGTGGCGCATGAAGCCCACCGAAGCCAGCGCGCACGGATCAGCGAACTGCCTGTGGCTGAGGCCGCCAAGATTTGATGCCGTGTTCGATGAATCGAAATTTGAATTCCCTTGCTTATCAATCGACTGGCCGCGATGGGAAACCGATGCGTTTGACGGTGACGGAGGAGACGCACCTGATTCAGGTAGCAAGGAGGATAACAATCTGATGTCCTCCAGTGAATCAACCTAGGCACGGAACCGACGGCCTTTCGATCCAGACATCACGATATCCCTCGTTAGCTGTTGCGTGGATGGTCGTCAGCAGGACATGAAAGGGCAGGTGTGGACACGGCCCTTCGGGCGAACCCAAGGCGTTAGCCAGCAGAGTAACTAATCCTATAGTCACATGCAAACCCATGATGCCAAAACCACAGTAGGGCGGTCCTCAAGGGGTCTCCGGGTCCGGGACGAACTCGCCGCGGCCGTGGCGGTGGCCGGCGGGGCCGTCGAAGCGCCAGCGGCCGTTCTCCTCGACCATGCGGTAGACGACGCCGTCGCGGTCGGTGGGGCGGAGGAGGAAGGAGGCGCCGTCGCGCCAGACCGGGAAGTTGTGATCGACGTCGGGCTTGAGGCCCTCGACGGTCCCGTCGGCGACTCGGATCGGGCCGGCGGCCAGGCGGCGGGCGGAGAAGAAGTTGCGGGCCGTCTCGATCCGCTCCTCGTCCGACAGCCCCGGTCGGTTCACGGCGTCGATCAGCTTCAGGAACACGCGCGTCGCGTCCCGTTTCGGGCGGGTGGTGACGGACTCGTAGACGACGAAGCCCACGAACCCCAGGACGACGGCCACCAGGATCGTTGCGTTGCGGACGTCCTGCTTCTTCATGGCTTGATCCGAGTCCTCAATTCGTCCCGAAGTCGATCGACGATCGAATCGGCCCTGGCTTGCGCCAGCAAGTCTTGAACCACCGTCTTCACGCCCCGAGGCCCCCACTGGCCCCCCTGCCTCAGATATGTCCCGGCCGCGTGGCCGATGACGTAGGAGGCCGTCGCGCCGGCCGCCGCCTGGGTCAGGCCGATCGCCCCGTAGCCAAGCGCCGTAAGCGGCGCGGCCAGGCCGCCGGACATGACGGTCAAGCCGGCCATCGACGCCTTCACCCCGCTGCCGATCAACCGCGCCGCGACGTGGACCAGTCCCGTCGCGCCCAACGCGATGGACATGTCGCGGACCAGCTTGATCGCCGCGGGACGGGTCAGCGGGATCCCGTAGACCCGGCTCAACGCCAGGATCATCGCCACGTCGACCGCCGCGCCGCCGGCGAGATCGGCCACCGGCACCGGGTTGATCGCCACCGCCGCCCCCTTCGCCAGCGCGTACCGCCAGATCAGCCGGTCGGCCTCCTCCTCCCGCGAGCGGACCTTGCCGTCGAGGATCTCGGCGTGAAGGTCGCCCGCGGCCAGGAGCGCGTTGAGCGCCACCAGCGCCTTGCCCTCGCGGCCCAGCACGTCCAGGATTCGATTCCGCAACGGCTCGATCAACGGCGAGGGCCGCTCCCACTCGGTTCGGACGGCGCCGTCGGGGGTCTTGATCTTGATCGGCGTCGGGTCGGGCCGGGCGGCGCAGAGGACGACGTCCTCGGGGCGGACCAGACCCTTGACGCGCTCGTCCTCGATCGTGGCGAGGATCGCGTCGCGGTCGGCGTCGGGGTAGCGGTCGACCTGGTTGAAGACGACGATGATCGGTTTTTGGTGGCGGCGCAGTTCCGAGAGGGCGTCGACCTCCAGGCGCTGCATGTCGCCGGAGACGACGAAGAGGATCAGGTCGGCGCGGCGGGCGGCGTCGCGGGCCTGGACCTCGCGGACCTCGCCGCCGATCTCGTCGATGCCGGGGGTGTCGACGAGGATCAGGCGGGCGTCGGGGAAGCCGCCGGCCTCGGCGTCGATCCACTCCTGGGCGCCGCGGCGGACGGTGGTGCCGTGGGTCGCGCCGACCTCGAAGACGTCGCGGCCCAAGAGCGCGTTGAGGACCGACGACTTGCCCCGGCTGACCATGCCGAAGGCGACGATCTCCACGGTCGCCTCGTCGAGCTTCCTGGCCAGGGCGCGAAGCCGTTCGAGTTGCGGGGCGAGCGTCCGCTCCTCCTCGGGCGAGAGCCGGAGCGTTTCGAGCGTGGCCTTGAGGCTGTCGCGGGCGCGTTCGACGGCGTCGGCGCCGGCCTGGCCGTCGGCGGCCGCGGCGGCGCGTTTCAGGTCGTCGAGCAGCGGGCCGACGGCCTCGGCGCCGGGACCGGGGGGCGAGGGGTCGGGATCGGTCGTCGTCTCCATCGTCTGGTCCGTTCCCTCGCGTCAATCCTGGGTCGCGGGCCTCGTCTTGCTCAATATACGGTCGAATACCTGGCGGGCGAACTGCTGGAGGAAGTCGGCCCGGCCGAGGGCCTCGAACCGGGCGAGGAGGGCGGCCTCGATCCCGCCGGGCCCCCAGCTTTCGCCATTACGATAATACTCCGCGAGCGCCTCGCCGGCGACGCGGGCCAGGTAGGCGGCCGTGGCCGCCTGGACAACCCCGCCGGCCACGAAGGTCGCCGGGGTCCGCTTGAAGATCCCCGCGACCACCGACGTCGCCGCCTCCGGCAGCCCCGCCCCGAGCATGGCCCGCCCCAGATTCCCCGCCAGCGCGTGACGCTGGGAGGACGACGGGTTCAGGTCGTAGACGCGGGCGAGATCGGCCATCAGGTCGAGCTGCACCGCCGCGCCCTGGACCAGGTTCAAGGCCGGGACGGGGTTGGCGAAGACGGTGGTCGCCGTGACCCACTGATAATGCTCGATCAACTTCGCGCACTTCCGACGCCGCTCGTCGCCCAACACATCCTGGGCCTCGCGGTCCACCATCCGGGTCTTGAGCAGGACGTTGGCGGCGCGGAGGAGTTTGCCCTCGTTCGCCAGCACCGCGGCGATTCGGTCGCGAAGGTCTTTCACGTCGGGCTCCTGAACGTCCAGCACGGTCTCATGCGAGCCGTCGGCCTGGACGACGCGGACGGGGATCGGTCGAGGCGACGCGGAAGCGGCCACGACGTCGGCGGCCGTCGCGACGCCCGCCAGCCGCTCGCGGAGCTTGGCGAGGATCGCGTCGCGGTCGGCGTCGGGGAAGCGGTCCTTCTTGTTGAAGACGACGATCGACCGCTTCCCCAGCCTGGCCAACGCCACGATCGCGGCGTGCTCGTTCCGGACCAGGTCGTGGTCGACGACGAACAAGAGCAAGTCGGCGCGCTCGGCGAGTCGTCGGGCCTCGGCCTCGTGGGCGTCGCCCTGCAGACCGGCCTCGGCGAGTCCCGGCGTGTCGACCAGTCGCAGGACGCCCTCGGCGCCTTCCAGGGTATAGACGTGGCTTTCGCCCTGGCGGGTGGTCCCCATCACGGCGCCGGTCTCGCCGACGTCGCGACCGACGAGCGCGTTGATCAGCGACGTCTTGCCCGCCGAGACCGTGCCGAAGACGACCAGGTCCATCTCCGCCCGCGCCGGTTCGACGTCGCGGCTGGCGTCCAGCCTGGCCAATTCCCCGCGCAGCTCCTCGCGGCGGCGGGCGTCGCGGATTTTCTCGACGTGCTCCCGGACGCGCTCCGATTCCCGTTTGGCGGCCTCGGCGAGCGCCGCCGGATCGAGCGGGATCGGTTCGTCGTCGGTTCGCTCGTCCCGCCGTTGCTGGAGCGCGGCCCAGGCCAGCCAGGCGAACGAGGCGGCCGTCGCCAACCCCAGCGGAAGCAGCAGCGCCGGTTTCCAGCCGCCCAGCCGATCGCCCGTCGCGGCGACGACCGCGAACAGGGCCGCGGCGAGCGTCGCGGCGGCCAGTGGACGCAGACGACGGGTTGGAGACGAAGGGGACATGGGGATGGATTCTCGCGAAGGATCCGAGGCTTCCCGACGTCCCCTCTCCCCCCAGGCTGACGACCCGACACTTTTTCAGAGGCCGTGGCGATCATCGCCTTCTCCCCTTGAGGGAGAAGGTGGCCCGAAGGGCCGGATGAG
>ERZ778018.1410-NODE-1410-length-19931-cov-4.024401_pt1 | contig 19931 bp, 20 predicted proteins | sample MGYA00375748_ERZ778018 | MGnify/ENA primary metagenome ERZ778018 (study PRJEB29350, sample SAMN05509839) | bioreactor metagenome | biome: bioreactor; material: wastewater | place: South Africa: University of Cape Town | collected 2014-04-22 ... | reverse complement strand
GCGTTTACGGTCAATTCCAGCCGCTGGCGAGAAAACCGACAGGCAGCCACCAGCCCATCCCCTTCCAATCCGAGAGTTTGCATGGTCCGAATGTTGAGGCCGGCGATTCCTGTCGCCGATCTGCGCATCGCTCGACCTCGCGAGAAACGCGTTGATCCCGAGCTTTCCACCCAGGCTTACAAGCGCTGGGCCGAAGAGGTGAAACGTCGTGCCGGTTACCGGTGTCAGTGGGTCGATGGTAGCCGACGCTGTCCCCGGTCGCAGGCGAACGGATACAGGATGATCGCGGACCACATCACGGAACGGAAGGATGGTGGTGCGGTGCTCGATCCCAAGAATGGCCAGTGCCTATGCGTCTCCCACAATACCGCGAAGGGCATCGCCGCCCGCGCGGCGCGCATGAAGGAAAGGTTCTGATCGTGACGAATGCTCAGATGGTGAAGTGCTTCAACGAGTGGATGCGACGGTTCATCGAGGACCCGGACAAGTTCAGCGCCGAGTTCCAGACGGTGAACCAGTTCCTCGCCGACCAGGCGGATGGTCGCGAGCTGACATATGGCGAGACCTGCGCGGCTCTCATGACGAAGCTCGCCGTCGAGGTTCCGGTCGAGTAGGCCCCAACATCATGGTCGCCACCAAAACTCGCGGTCGGCCGGCGTTCAAGCCCACCGCCGCCCAGCGCCGAACTGTCGAGCAGATGATTTCCTGTGGTGACAGCAAGGCGATGATCGCCCGCGCCATTCGGATCGACGCCGATACGCTCGACAAGCACTTCGCGGAGGAACTGCTGAACGGCGCAGCCAAAAAGCGCCGCGAGGTTCTGGATATGCTCTACCGCGGCGCGAAGAAGGGGAACGCGACCCTGATCAGGCGCCTCGAGGAGATGACACGCATCGCCGGCGCGAAGGAAGACTTCGAACAGCTGGAGAAGCCGAAGGGCCAGACTGTGCCGCCGGCTCGCGCAGTGCGGCCCGGCAAAAAGGAAATTGTCCATCAGGAGGCGCTGGCTGCCGGGATCGGCTCGGAGTGGGAAGAAGATCTCCAGCCACAGTCTGGAACCCGGCCTAACTGATGGAATGGTCCACCGCTCGTCCCGATTGGGAGGAGCGCATCGTTGCCGGGCAGAGCTTGCTGCCCGACAATCTGCCGATCAATCGAGCGCGTGCCGACAAGGCGCTGCGCATTTTCAAGCGCCTGAAAGTCACCGACGTCATCGGATCACCCACGCTGGGCGAAAGCTCGCCGCAGTGGATGTTCGATTTCGTGTGGGTGATCTTCGGCTGCTACGATCCGATCCTTCGTCGGCAGCTCATCCGCGAATTCTTCATCCTCATCTCGAAGAAGAACGGGAAGTCGACGTTCGCCGCCGGCGTCATGATCACGGCCCTCATCATGAACGAGCGCCCACTCGGCGAGTACATGATCCTGGCGCCAACGAAAGAGGTGGCCGACAACAGCTTTGAACCGGCCGAGGGAATGATCAAGGCCGACGAGGCCTTGCTTGCCCGCTTCCACGTCAACTCCATCGAGCAGATCATCACCAACAAGCTCGATGGCTCGACGCTTTCGGTGAAATCGGCCGATGCCAACGTTGTCGGCGGCCAGAAGGCTATCGTCGTTTTCGTCGACGAACTCTGGCTGTTCGGCAAGAAGAAGCAGGCCGCGAACATCCTGTCGGAGGCGACCGGATCGCTGGTCGCGCGGCCCGAGGGCTTCGTGATCTATGCGTCGACGCAGTCGGACGAACCGCCGACAGGCGTCTTCGAACAGAAGCTGCGCCTATTCCGCGCCGTTCGCGACGGGACCGACGTCAAGCCGAGCCTGCTCGCGCTGATTTTCGAGTATCCCCAGCACATGCTGGTCGACGCCAACGGGGTAAACCTTCATCCTTGGCGCGATGAGCGGACCTGGTACATCCCGAATCCTGGCATCGATCTTGTGCTCGATCGGGATTGGCTTCGTGATCAGATCTCGATCAAGGAGACGGAGGGCCTTGATGTTCTCAGCCTGTTCGTTTCGAAGCACTTCAATCTCGAGTCAGGCCTCGGATTAAAATCCGGCTACTGGGTTGGCGCTCAATTTTGGCTTGGCAATGCGAAGTCCGGCGCGTCGAATATCGACGAATCCCTCACATTCGAGGAAGTGCTTCGCCGGTCCGAAGTTGTAACGATCGGCGTCGACGGTGGTGGCCTGGATGACCTTTTCGGCCTAGCGATACTCGGTCGCTGCAAATGGTCGGGCAAGTTGCTGCTCTGGAACCATGCCTGGGCGCACGAGGTGGTGAAGGACCGGCATCCTGAGATAGCCAGCAAGCTTGATGAGCTTGAGGCGAAGAAGTGCCTGACCTTCGTGAAGAATCCAGGCGACGATGTCTATCAGCTTGCCGACAAGGTGATGGAAGTAGAGGCCAAAGGCCTGCTGCCTGCTCCGGGTGATTTCCATGCTATCGGCGTCGACAGCTACGGCGTCGCCGAGATCGTCCGGGCACTGGAAGACCGCGGCTTCGACAAGGATCGGATCGACGGCATCCCTCAGGGCTGGCAGCTAAACGGCGCGATTAAGTCGCTGGAGCGCGCGCTTGCCGGCGGCAGCATTCGGCACGCAGGCAGCCCATTGATGGCTTTCGCGGTCGCAAACGCAAAGGCTGAGCCGAAAGGCAACGCCGTCGCGATTACCAAGCAGATTTCTGGAACCGCGAAGATCGATCCTCTCATGGCCACGCTGGCGGCATTCGTCCTCATGGGTCGGAACCCCGAGGCCGGCAGCGACACGCTGCCCGAAGAGTATGATCTTCCAGTATGGGGATGACATCGTGTCGATGGACGATCAGGAAGACCGCATCCCCGCAGAACGGAAGGCGGCCGAGCCCGTTCCTGACGTAGCCGCTGATCTGGTTAGGTTGGGACTAGCCATCGTGGCCGTTGCCCTCGTCGGAATTGGTGCCTGGATGCACTATCCGCCGCTCGGTCCGCTCGCGGCCGGTTCATTGCTGTTCGTCATCGTGCTCATTGGCGCCTTGAGGGCACATTGATGCTGGCGCTTTCGCGGATTCTCGGCAGCGGGCCGTCAGCATCGGCCAGCCAGGCCCGATACCAGGATTTGGATGACGAGTGGCTGAAGGACACTTTCGGCGGCTACGTCAGCGCAACCGGCCTGCATGTTTCGACCGAAGACGCGCTTACTGTGCCTGGCATTGCAGCGTGCATGCAGGTGCTCGAGGACGATCTTGCAAAGGTTCCGATCCAGCTTTTTCGGAAGCAGTCGAAGAATCGGCGCGTTCCTGCCGAGGATCATCGCCTCTATCGACTGTTGAAAGAGAGCCCGGCCCCGTGGCTGTCTTCGTACAACTGGCGGCGCGCGATCATCCACAACGCCCTGGCCAGCGGTAACGGACACTCACGCGTCTGGCGATCGGCAGAGGGCAACGTGGAGCGGATCACGCCGCTGCGCCATGGCAGCACCGTCATGCGCTGGCAGAAAGACGGCGAGCCGTTTTTCGATGTCGGCGACGATCGCGGCCTGTCCTGGCAGGACGTCATCCACATGCCATATCGGTCCTCGACGGATCGTGGTGTGAACAACGGCATCGCAGGCATTTCGCCGATCGACCAGCATCGTGAGACGATCGCTCTTGCTGTCGCGGCAGAGCGCTTCGCGGCGCGGTTCTTCGCCAACGGCGCTCGCCCGTCCGTCGTGCTGGAAATGGACAAGAAGTTCCCGAACGACAGCGCCGCTCGCCGAGTGCGCGCGAGCTTCGAGCGGGTTTACGGTGGCGTCGACAGCGCGTTCAAAGTCGCAATCCTCGAATTGGGCATCAAGCTCAAGGAGTTTTCGACCAACCCGGCCGACAGCCAGCTTATCGAGACGCGCAAGGAACAGGCCGTCCAGTGCTGCACGATGTTCGGCGTTCCGCCGCATAAAGTCGGGATTCTTGACCGGGCGACGAACAACAACATCGAGCATCAAGGCATCGACTATGTGACGGGGCCGCTCTCGTCCTTGGCTGAAAGCCTCCAGTCCTCCATTGAGATCGCCTGTCTGTCGCTGGACGAGCGCGAAGAATACTACGTCGAGGTCAACCTCGATGGCCTCATGCGCGGCGACCTCGCGAGCCGGTACCGCGCCTATTCCATCGGCCGGCAGTGGGGTTGGTTGTCAGCAGACGACGTTCGCAGCAGGGAAAACATGGATGACCTGCCGGGCAACCAGGGCAAGACGTACCTCATGCCCATGAACATGACGCCGACGGACAAGAACACCGCGGAAGAGGACGACGGAGCCGGCGACAAGAAGCGTCCAGCCAAGCCGTCTCGCAATGTCGTTCGGCCGTCCGCCGAAGAAATCGGGCGCTTCGGCGTCACCAGCAACTGAGGAAGCAATCATGTCCAGACTGCTGAAAGCGATCACGGCCGAGCCGTGGGCGATCTATCCGGAATATCTCCACCGCATCGCCGCGATCGCGCAGCGTAATCTCGACGCGCCCGAGGTTCGCGATGCTGGCGAATGGCAGAAGCGCGACTATGACATGCTGGCCGGCCCCGGCGCGCAGCGCCTCGCCGGTGCCTATCGCACGATGGTCATTGGCGGCGTCGCCGTCATTCCGGTGATGGGGCCGATCTTCCCGCGCGCCAACATGATGACCGAATATTCGGGGGCGACGTCGATCACGATGCTGCAGAACGACTATCAGGCCGCGCTTGCGAGCCAGGAAGTCGGCGCCATTATGCTGCTGATCGACAGTCCCGGAGGTGTGTGGGCTGGCGTTGATGCCTTCGCTGCCCAAATCACGGCGGGCAGGAAGAAGAAGCAGACCATGTCCTACATTTCAGGCATGGGCGCTTCCGCCGCGTATTGGATCGCCGTCTCCGGCACCGAGATCGTTGCTGACCGCACGGCGCTGGTCGGATCGATCGGCGTCGCCATCGCCACCGAGCGGCAGGTAGAGCCGGACAGCGACGGCTATCTGCAACTCGATATCGCAAGCTCGAACGCTCCAGCGAAGCGGCCTGATCTTGGCACCGAGGAAGGCGTCGGCGAGATCAAGGCCACGCTGGACAGCCTCGAGGCCATATTCATCGGCCACGTTGCTGCCAGTCGAAATGTCAGCGTCGAAAGGGTGAAGAGCGATTTCGGCCAGGGCGGCATTAAGGTCGCCGGAGAGGGCAAGTCGGCGGGGATGATCGACCGGGTTGCGAGCTACGACTCTGCACTTCAGGGGCTACGACGCGCTGTCGCCAATCAGCGCCGTCTGGACGACCTGAAGAGATAAGAATTCGGCGGCGAAGGCCGACGATAAGTGGGCGCCTGAGGCGCCCTTTTTTCATGGAACGAGCAAGGAGTAGATAGATGTTCCCTGATGTTGCAAGCCTTCGCCAAGCACGCGCGACGGCATATGAGGCGTTGATGGCGCTGGGTCCGGTTACCACGGATGAGGAGCAGGCCGCATTTGACGCGGCCGAAAGCAAAGTCACGGGTCTTGATCGGCAGATCGTAAATGCCGAGCGCGCTCAGGCGCTCAAGGCAACCACGGCGATTCCGGTACCGTCCACGCCGGCCGCGACCGTTCCCGCACAGCCGAAGATGTCCGATGGCCCCTTCAAGTCGCTCGGCGAACAGTTGGTCGCTGTCGCCGCCGCTGCCCAGCCAGGCGCTGCCGAAATGCGCGATCCTCGTTTGACATGGGAAAACTTCCGCGCCGCCTCCGGCCAGTCGGAGGGTATCGGCCAGGATGGCGGCTTCCTCGTGCAGCAGGATTTCTCGACGGATCTGCTGCAACTCGCCCACGATCAGGCGATCCTGCGTCCGCGGACCCGCCGGCTCCCTCTCGGCCCGCGCTCCAACGGGATCAAGCTGAACGCGATCAAGGAGACCAGCCGCGCGACCGGCTCCCGGTACGGCGGCGTTCGCGTCTGGTGGACGGCGGAAGGCGAGCAGAAGCAGGATTCCAAGCTGAAGCTCCGCCAGATGGAATTGAAGCTGCATAAGCTCGCCGGTATCCTCTATGCCACCGACGAACTGCTCGAAGACGCCCCGGCGCTCGAAGGCGTCATCAAGGACGCATTCTCCGAGGAGTTCTCGTTCGTCATCGACGACGCGATCTTCGAGGGCGACGGCGCAGGCAAGCCCCTCGGCATCATGAACTCGGCCGCTCTTGTATCGGTGGCGAAGGAGGCCGCCCAGACGGCTGACACTGTCGTCATCGAGAACATCGTCAAGATGTGGTCGCGGCTCTGGTCGCGCAGCCGTCGCAACGCGATCTGGACGATCAACCAGCAGATCGAGCCGCAGCTCTACACCATGAAGATCGGCGATACTCCGATCTACGTGCCCGCCGGCGGCGCTTCGGCGGCTCCCTACGCGACGCTTCTCGGCCGCCCCCTTGTCCCGACCGAGTTCAATTCCCAGCTCGGCGACAAGGGCGACATCGTGCTGATGGACCTCGATCAGTACGTCATGATCGACAAAGGCCAGGTGAAGCAGGACGTCTCCATGCACGTCCGCTTCATCTACGACGAGCAGACCTTCCGCTTTGTGCTGCGCGTCGACGGTCAGCCGATTTGGGAAGCACCGCTCACGCCCTTCAAGGGCTCCGACACGCTTAGCCCCTTCGTCACCCTCGACGAACGCGCCTAAGCGACGGCTCGTTTCGACACGGTCTCGGCCGGGACAATCCGGCCGAGGCGAGCACCACCACGTTTCCTCGAAATCCCTCCACAGGAGAAATACGATGTTGAATGGTCTTCTGAGCGAGGACGTCGCGGTTGTCGGCGTCATCGATCCCGACGCGAACGCCGCCGGGGAACTTCTCACGGCGTGGATTCCCATCGCCAAGTACGGTCAGCTCATGGCCGTGATCATGGCCGGGGATCTCGGCGTCTCTGCCACCATCGACGCCAAGCTGCGCCAGGCTAAGGACGCAAGCGGCACTGGCGTCAAGGACATCACCGGCAAGGCGATCACGCAGTTGACGCAGGCCGGCACCGACCGATCGAACAAGCAGGCGATCCTTAATGTCCGAGCCGAGGAACTCGACAGGAATAACGGCTTCACGCACGTCGCCCTGTCGATGACGACCGCGACGGCGACAAGCGACAGCGCTGCGATCGTCGTTGGCACGCGCTCGCGCTTCAGCCCCGTCGAGCAGTCGGCATCGGTTATCCAGACCGTCGCTTGATCGTTTCGTCACCCTGAGTGCAATCACAGCGGCCGCCTCGGCGGCCGTTAACAACGGAGAACACGATAATGGCGAATAAGGTCGAAACGGTGAGCGTCACCTTCACCGATACTCGCATCGTCCAGGACCAGTATGCCGGAACCTCGCGCGAAACGCGGTTCGAAGCGGATCGTTCCTATGATCTCAGCCCCGTCTCGGCAGATCGCTGGGTCAAGCGCGGGGTCGCCTACTACACGACGGACAAGGATGCGGCAAAGGCCGCGGCTTCAACCGCAACCGACGATGACGGCGGTGCCGTTGACCTCGCTTCGATGAACAAGACGCAGCTCCTCAAGCGAGCCGAGGAATTCGGCGTCAACGTCACCGGCGCGAAATCCAAGGAAGACTTCCTCGAGGCGTTCCGCCTGCATGAGGAGGCCACCCGTCCGTTCGACTACGACACGGCGTCGGACGAGGACCTGAAAGCCGAGGCGGAACGCCGTGGTGTGGACTTTTCGGCAATCACTACGAGAGAACAGGCCATCGCCGCGCTGAAGGCGGCAGAAGAACCGGCCGAATAAAGCTCAACCCACCGAACTGAGGAGGCCTTCAATGCGGCAGTCCTTCACTGTCACAACGCCGGCCTCCTCGACGATTCTTTTGTCTATCGCGCAGCTTCGCGCGGCCGCCGGTCTCGATTCAGCCGACGCCTCCCGCGATCCGGAGCTGACTGAGTTGGGAAAGCGGATATCGGCAGATATCATGACTTCCTGTCAGATAGCGTCTGATGGCCTCCACCTCCCGACCTTGCTTGCCGAGACGATTGAGGAAGTCCACTGGCTGCGCCATCGCGAGGACATGATCCTCTTGGGGCGCCGCTTCGTCTCCTCCGTCTCGGCTTTGTCTGAGTCCGGCACGACGGTAGTGGCGGCCGACTATTCCCTTGACCGGGAAGCCGGTATTCTGGAGCGTCTTCGCGATGAAGCCCCGTCTCTCTGGTGTCGCGGCCCGGTTTCCATCACGTACATTGCCGGTTTCGACGTCGACAAGCTGCCGGCGGATTTGATAGGTGCCGCGACGGATCTCGCGCGACTGCGCCTCTCCGCTGATGAAGTGGACCCGCTTGAGAAAGCGACCACGATCACCATTCCCGATGTCGAGACGCGGCGCGTCGAGCGTTGGGTGGGCGCAGTCCCCGGTTCGTCATCCGGGCCATTGCCGGCGGATATCATGGCCCGCCTCACCCGCTTCATGACGACCGTGGTGGCATGATCTCGAATCTCACGCCTGCCCAGCAGATTGCCGACCTCGATGCCGCGCTCGAGCGGCGCGGCACGGCGATCCAGCTCCGCAAGACCAACTCGGCAGCGGGCCAAGTTACGGTTCCGGCCAAATGGCGCGGCTATAAGCCGGACGAGGTCATGGGTATCATTCTCGCCGGGGACACCAAGGTCATTCTGTCGCCGACCGGGCTGGAGACATTCGGCATCCCCCCACAAAACGGCTATGCGGTCGTCGGGGGCGTCCCGCGCAGAATCATTGTGCCGACGCCTATTTACGATGGCGGCGTGCTCGTTCGGATCGAACTTACTGTACGCGGCTGATGGCGCGGCTCCAGTCCGTCGGTGAACTGTTCAAGGTCGCGATGCAGCAGACCTTGGCAGAAACGCATCAGCTTCTCGTCGATACCGCCAAGCGCGAGCATGCCCGCGTCATGGACACCGACCCGCGTCCAACTAGCTTCCGGCGCATCGTAGACGGTCAGATAGGCGCGACCGAAGAGGTGGTGAAGCCAGCCGGCATCATCGTCTATCAGTACCCTCGTCTCGACCAGGTTGTGCAGTTCGCGATGGAAACCCTATTCGATCGAAGCCCGGTTGACAGTGGCGACTATCGCAACGCGCACATGATCTTCATCGAGAATTCACCTGCGCGGAACCTCGCCGAGCTTCGGTCGGGAGACGAGATCACGATAACAAATCCAATGCCGTATGCGCGGAAGATCGAAGCCGGCTCGATGACGATGCGCGTTCCTGGCACCGATCACGTCTACCAGCAGGCACGCCAGATCGTGGCCGCGCGCTGGGGCAACGTGGCGAAGATCAAGTTCACCTATCGGGCGCTCATCGGCGGACACGTCGTCATGCAGGAAAAGGCGCATTCGTTCGGACAGGCCTGGTGGCTGGGCGGGGCGTCAGCCCGGCCGGCGACTGGCGATTTCGAGAAGCAGCTCGCGCCAACCCTGCATAATCGCGCGAACCTTCGCTTTCCCGCGCTCGTAATATCGGAGCTTTAACGTGCCGGAAGTCGCCGCAGACGGCCCGATCCGTACCTTCTTCGAGGCCGGATGGGGGGCTACCACGCGCGTTGCGTACGAAAACGAGCAGCCGGCCGATCCATGGCCGCCGGTCAACGGCGACTTTGAGCTTCTGCCTTGGGCGTTTCTCGAAACCGTCGTAACCGGCAGCGAACTGGCGGGCGCGACCGGACTGAAAGGACGCCGCCTATGGCGCGATTTCGGGCTGATCCATGTGCACGTCTTTGTGCCGATCGGCTCAGGCAAGTCGGAGGCTAACAGTCTGGCTAAGGCGGCAGGGGAGATATTCCGGGCAGCGGAATTCTACCAAGGTCCAGACGGCCGCGCGATCAGAACGCTTGCCCCTTCCATCTCCGGCGGCGGCTCCGGCAGCGACGACGACAAGCTGTTCAAGGTGACCGGCACGAACAGCGACCATGGCGCATGGTTCCGGTGCACCATGACCATCGAGTTCAATTTCTTCTACCGCGGCTAGCCGCTCAACCCACTATCTCACGGAGAACGACCATGACCGGCTACGCCGAGCAGTGGAATGCCTATGTCGCGTATAAAGCGCAGGCCGGACGCGGGGTGCAGGCGTCGGGCGCTGGCGCGCTGATCCTGCCTCAGGCCGGCGGTCAGGGTGGCCGCATGACGAAAAACACCATCGCCGACCCGATCATCCGGCGCGATGCAATGCAGATTCGTGGCCGCCACGGCTCGCAGAAGACGAACGGCACGTACAACGGATCGGTGTCGATCGGCGCGCTGGACCCGATCTTCGCGGCCCTCATGCGTACAGACTGGTCGACCGCCGATCTCGCCATCACCGAAGCCGATATGACGTCGGTCACCACCACGGCGAACACCATCGTCGCGACCTCCGGCGACTGGATCGCGAAAGGATTGCAGGTCGGCAATGTCATCCGCGCGACGGGTCTTCCCGATGCCGCCAACAACGGCAAGAACCTCCGCATCACCGGCCTGACGGCGTCGACAATCACAGTCGCGGAAACGCTGGTCGTCAACGCTGCGCCCGATACCACGTTCACCATCACCCGGCCCGGTCGCATGCTTACCAATCCCGGCGCCGGAGCTCTGGTAAAAACCTACTTCACCATCGAGGAGCACGAGTATGATCTCGACGCTTCCGAGGTATTCACCGATTGCGTGTGGTCGCGACTCCGCATCTCCATGGCCCCCGATGGCGTCCTGTCGACCGAAGTTGCTTGGACCGGCACCGGCAAGTTCGAGACGAAGGAGGGTGCCGAAGCTCCCTTCTTCACCACTCCGACCGAGCCTACCGGTCTGTCCCTCGCAGCCGTCGATGCCACGCTGCGTGTCGGCACCGAAGATATCCTCGAGCTGACCTCGTTCGACATCACCATCGATCTTCAACCCAATGCTCCGTCGGTCACCGGCCCGAGCAAGTACGCCCCCGACACCTTTCTCGGAGTGCAGATGGTTTCCATGAACCTGACCGCGCTGCGCAAGGATATGCTGGACGTGGCCGACTTCATCGACGAGACGCCACTGTCCCTGCACCTGCTCGCCCAGGAGAACGAAGCCTCGCCGGCCGACTTCTTCGCCATAACCGTCCCGAACTTCACCTATGGCGGCGTCGACAAGTCGGCGCTGTCAAAGCAAGGCGGGCCACGAACGGTCACCCGCAACGTTCCGACCGATCTGGTCGGCATCGACACGCGTGGCGGGGCGTTCCCGCCCTCGCAGGTGATGATGCAAGTGTCCAACGCAACCTGAGGAGCTATCCATGAACTCGAAGGAAAAGGCGGTGCGCGAAGCCGCCAACGCGCTATCGATTGCCATCGCCGACGCCCGGTCGTCCGGTCTGCATGTCTACTGGCCGCACTCGCCGGAAGGCCTCACGGCCATCGCGATCAGCGAGACGAAGAAGACGGTCGTCACCGTGCAGGTGAACACGTCCGACGACGTGTCCGCCGAGGCAATCGCCAAGGCCGGCGCGGCAGCACAGAAGGCTGTCGACAAGGTGATCGAGAAATCCCAGGCCTGAAAGAGTACCCGTCCCACCGGGTCCTGACAGCGGCGCCGCCCGGCGGCCGGCGCGTGGGAGTGTCGGCCGCCACCTGTCTCCCACCAGAAGGAATCTCCCATGACCAAGACCGATGAAGCCATCGACATCACCGGCTTTCTCCCCACGCACGATTTCCGGCTGCAGATCATCGCCGCCAACGGCAAGCCAACCGGATGGTGGTGGACGCTGGCAGCGGCCTCCCACGAGAAGAACATTGCTTTCACCGAGGGACGCGCCGCCAGGAACCTCGAGCGTGCCAAAGTGCTTCGCGAGGCGCAGTTCAATGGCCAGCGTTATGAGGCCGAGGCAAAAACGCCGGAGGAGGACCGCCGCGAAGACGTCCAGTGGATCGTGGCACGCACCCTGGATTTCACGGCGATCAAGCTCGGAGACACCGTCTTCACCTTTAGCGATAAGGCGGTCGAAGACCTGCTGATCCGGCCAGAACTCAACTTCGCCGTCGTCCAGATCGTGAAGGCGCTCAACGACGATGCCCGTTTTATCAAGCGCTCCGAGGCTCCTTAAAGAGCTATTCGGAGCGCTCTTTCGCGCTTGATGCCAGAGGCCGCGACGGCACTTCGCAGCGCCAGCGGCTTGAAGGCCTTCTGAAACGGACGCGCCGGAAAAAGCAGCGCGCCGAGTATGAAGCCGAACTCCGGCTTCCGAGATTTCCGATCGAACTGGATCACCTCTGGTCGACCTTCTGGCGGCTGCGGAACCGCGTTCGGAACATCAACACCCACCAGCCGATCACCTGGGACGACATCCTGAAATTTCGGGAACTGACCAAGGCGCAGATCGGCCCTTACGAAGTCGAGCTGATTGAAATGCTCGATGACCTTTTCCTGAAAGCACAAGCAGAAGCAAAAAAAGAGGAAGGAGACGGCTAGCGTGAACCAAGTCGTCACCGAACTCGTCATCGATGGACGCGGGGCCGAAACCGGCTCCGCATCGTACGTGCGCGCCATGCAGGTGGCGCAGGCTGCCGTCGATCGCCTGCGTGACAGGGAAGATGCCCTGAAGCTCGCCAATGAGGCGAGCGGCGCCTCGATGATCACCTCGTCGACGTCCACGCTGAAGGCGGCGTCGGCGTATGATCGCCTCAAGGCGTCGATCGATCCCGTTTTTGCAGCGTCGAAAGGTCTGGAAAAGGACATCCTTACCCTCGATCGCGCGGTGACGCGCCTTGGCGTTTCCGAGCAGGAAGCTGCGCGGGTGATGGATCTCGTCGTGTTGAAGCACGATGCCGCTGCCCAGGCAGCAAGAAGGCAGGCCGCCGAGTATGAAAACCTCGCCCGCGCAGGGCGCGAGGCACAGGCTGCCGATCGGGCTCAGGGTTCCGTGAACACCACGCTCGGCGTGCGCGATCCTGCCTCGTTTGTTGGCGCGGCCCGGCAATCCGCCGGCGTTTTCTCCTCCGAACTTGACCGTCTCGACCAGATCTCCCAGCAGAAATCCGCGCAGATTGGCCAAAGCTTCGCGGCCAACCTGGAAAGCTCGCTGATTGCAGGCACGAGAAAGTCAGCGCGCGACGCCGCCGCGGTATTCTCCTCCGAACTCGACCAGATGGACGAAGTCGCGCGCATGCGCGCGGTTGAAGCTGGTTCGGCTTTCACCTCCGACTTGAACGCGCGCCTCGGTGTCGGTGCCACGACAAATTCCGCTCGTGCATCGGCGTCGGTCTTCGCGGAGGCTGATCGCGAAGCAGAAAGCTATCAGCAGCGGCTTGCGGGCGTTCGTGCGCAGATCGATCCTCTTGGCGCCGCCGTCGCCCAACTCAACGCAGAGCTTGGCGAATACGCTGTCATGATGCAGCGCGGCGATATCTCTACAAAGGAATTCGCAGTCGCACAGCAGATGGCGCAGAGCCGCGTGGATATGCTGCGCGCTCATATTGATCTGGGCCAGAGGAACCGGCAGTTTGGCGGGAATTCGTTCGCCGCGATCAACAGCGCCCAGCAATTTCAGGACATTCTCATCACCAGCATGATGGGCCAATCGGTTCCCACCATTGCGCTGCAGCAAGGCACGCAGCTCGGTACGGCAGCCATGATGGCTGGTGGCGGGGGCGGCGCCGTTGGGCTGATGAACGCCTTGAAGTCGTCGGTGTCGGCGTTGGCCAACCCGATCATGCTCGGCGCCGTCGCCTTCACCGCGGTCACGGCAGCAGCCATCAAGTTCGGCAGCACCGTGATTGGCAGCGGCAAGAACATCGAAGACGTTCTCAAGCGGCATAAAGAGGTCATCGACGAAATCGCTGCTGCCTTCCCTCAAGCCGCCTCTGCCGCCAAGGCGTATGAGGACGAGGCGAAGAAACTGCCTCAATCAGTCGTCGAAGCCGACACAGCACAACAGCGTGAGGATGAGCAAAAGCTGTTGACGAAGCGGCTGGACGATCTTCGTCTCAGCCTCAAGGTCACCGGCAGCGATTATGGCCTCTTCGGCGCGGCCGGCTCCCAGGCCTTCTCCGATCTAGCAGAAGACATGCAGAAGGGAGAGGCCGGCGCGGTCACGGTGCAGAAACGGCTCGGCGAGCTTCGCATCGATCCGGAACTGTCCGACAACGCCCACAAGTTTGCCCTGTCCCTGCAGGAAACCGCCAACGAGGCGGCGAAGCTCGAGTTGCAGCTCGGCGGCACAACCGCCGCCGCCTCTGCCTTCGCAGGCGTGACGGTGGGGCGCGGCGACGAGGCCGACAACATGACGCGGTACCTCGCGAAGAACCGTGAAACCCTTCGTCAAATGCAGATCGATCGCGATGTGGATATGGCGAAACTGTACGCCCGCTCGCCTTCTGAACAGGCTGCCGCGGCGCGCAAGGAAGAGGAAGCCAAGCCCGTAAATCCCGAAAACGAGAGCAGCGAGGCTCGGAATTTCCGCATCCAGACGGCCGGCGCCATGGCGTACGCCCAGGCATTGAAGCAGATCACCGATGCACAGGACGATCGCAAGCGCTCGATGGAAGCATCACTGGCATCACAGCGCCTCGATATCGATCTCATAGGGAAGACCGCTGGCGAGGTAGCGTCGGCTCAATTCGCGTTTCAGGCACTCCAGCAGGTTCGTGAGGAAGCTGCGCGCAACGGCATTACCAACGAGGAGGAATTCCAGAAGATATTCGGCAAGGAACTCGATCTGATCGATCAGGCGGCCGCGAAAATGAAGGAATATGCCGATCAGGCTGCACGCGCGAAGTTGCGCGATGACCTTGGTTTTGACCGTGACCAGCTTGGCCGCTCGGATATTGAGCAAACGGTCGCTGGCTCGTTGCGGCAGCGCGGGCTGTCGGTCGATCTTGGGTCGCAGGATGCGGCGCTCATCCGCAGCAACGAGTTGCTGAAGAAGCAGGTCGATCTCTGGAAAGACGTGCGCCAGACCGGCATGGATGCTTATTCCGACATCTTCGATATCGCGCTCGACGGCTTTGACGACTGGCAGCAGCGTCTTCTTGATATCGGCAAAGATATCGCCAAGAACCTGTTCACGTTGAGCGCGAAAAACCCCTTCCTCAATTCGCAGTATCCAGGCGCCAACCTGCCCACGATACACAGCATTGGCGGCTTGGGCGGATTCTTCGGCACCATGCTGGGACTTACCCCGAACCCGGCGGCCGGCGCGCAATCTGTCGGCGCCATGACCGTAAGTGCCGCTTCCGTTGTCGTGAATGGCGGGCTCGTCGGTGGCACAGGCGGCACGCTCGGCAATGTCACGAAGATGTTCAACAGCGGGAACGACAACTACGCTCCCGGCGCCGTTACGCGCGCGCCGCTGGGCGATGTCGCCGGGTACATCAAGCAGGCGGCAATCGCGCGGAATATCGATCCAGACGTTGCTCTCCGAGTGGCGCAATCTGAAGGTCTCGCCTCTGGTGTTTGGCAGAGCAATGTCATGAAGAACGGCGTGCGAGAGCCCTCCTTTGGCCCCTTCCAGCTTCTGAAGGGCGGTGCAGGAACCGGCTTCCCGACCGGCCTTGGCAACGCATTCATGAGCGATACTGGGCTCGATCCTGCCAATCCGGCCAATGTTCGTCAGGGCATAGACTTCGCGCTCGATCATGCAGCCACCAACGGTTGGGGCGCTTGGTACGGCGCCAGAGCTGCCGGCATCGGCAATCGGGAAGGGCTCGGCGGTGCATCTGCTATCGGGATCGACAAGTTCAACAAGGCGCTCGGCAACGCCACGGACGGCCTTGGCGGCTTCGATTCGACCATCACCAACAGCATCAAGTCTCTCGCCGGCGCTTTTGGATCGAAGGAAAGCTGGGCAAGCCTGCTTCCGCAGAACTTCCATGCCAACACCACCCTGTCATCCTATCTCGGATACACGCCGCAGCAGTCGAGCGGCGGAGGATTCCTCGGTAGCCTGCTTGGCGGTGTAGGTAAATTCTTCAGCGGGCTCTTCGGGTTCGCCGACGGCACCGACTACGCTCCTGGCGGCCTCGCACGCATCAATGAACGCGGCGGCGAGATCGTTGATCTACCCCGTGGTTCGCGTGTTATCCCGAACGACATCTCTGTACGAATGGCCGACGCGGCGAGCAGAGGCGGAGGGCAGACCAACAGCGTGGTAATCCACCAGACGTTTAAGCTCGACGGAGCCTTTACGTCGAAGGATGCTCAAGCAATGGCCAGGCAAAGCGCCGCATCAGCAGTCGAGGAAGTTAAGAGCAACTTCCAGGGCTGGCAGGTAGAACTCCAGCAAAGCGGTGGACTGTCGTGATTGATCCCGTCATTTACGATTGGCCTTCCTCTGTGCAGCCGTCTCGGCAGATATTCCATGCTGGCGGGCAGTCGCTTGAGGGCGGGTTCACCAGCGGCTCGGTGCGCGTGCTCAATCCGGAGCCCGGTGGCGTGTCCTGGCTGGAAATGGAATTCGGCTATCAGGATAACGCGCCGGCAGACGCGCTTGTGTCCTGGTTGATGTCGAAGGTTTCGAACGGGAACGTCTTCCGCGTTCCGATCGCCCCATCTCCGCAGGTGATCAGCCTGCCGGCGCTGGGCATTACGGGCCTATTCGAAGATTTCGGGCTTCCATGGGACAACGGGCAGCCATGGGACGTCGGTAGGAACTGGCAAGTCGAGCCTGGCGCGATAGCCACTGAGGCTGCTCTGGACGGTACAATGTCGCTGAAAATGAACATGGGGAATTTGTCCAACGGGCTCCGGCCGGGCCATGTTATTGGCCACAACAGCATGGCATACATGATCGACGACATTGAGTATTCGGGTTCCATCGCATCGATCACGCTCATGTCGCCGCTGCGGATCTCAGTCGGCGTGGACGATTTCATCAATTTCCGCCCAAAGGGCCTGTTCACTGCCAGCAACCCGGACGCCTTTCGCGGCCTTTATGAGACGGCTGATCTAGTCAAGCTCGGCTCCATCCGTTTGATGGAGGCAATTCCGTGAGCCTGTTTAATGATCGCCTGGAAGAATATCTTGGCGATGCCGAGGACCGTGGCGATATTCGCGCTATCGTCCGGCGCTGCTGGTTTTACGATATCCCCGGTATTCCGATCAGGATGTGGAGGGGGCAAGGGAAGCTCCATACATCGGATGGCAATGTCTGGCTTGGAACAATCGACGCCAATGGCAAGGATTATCACAAGACGCCACGCATCGCTGACGGCCGGGACGGCACCTCGCTGTCGTATCAGTTCACTCTCGGCTATGTCGACAAGGCCACATATGAGGGCGTCAAGGTCGACCAGGACCTAATTTCTGGCGCGAGCCTCATCTGCTACAATGCACTGTTTCGGATTGGTGACGGGCTTCGTCCGGACACGCCGATAGAGTTTTCCAAAGAACTGACGCTGTTCTCGCCGCAGTTTGACGAAAAGCTCGAACTGAGCGGGACGTCCATCGTGCGCCGCTACTCCATTTCGGTTCGGGCCAAGGATGGCAATTTCGGTCGCTCCGAAATTCCGGGCCGCACATATACTGACACTATGCAGAAAGATTATGCCCGATCGCTGGGCGTCGAGAATGATCGTGGATGTGAGTTCGTCGCCCGTCTAGCCAACCGCACGTACATAGTACCCTGACATGCTAATCGAGGACGCTTTGGTCGCCACCTTTGCCCGGTGGAATGCGGAGCCGTTTGCATGGGGTCAGCACGACGACTGCATGATGTCGGTATTCCGGCATTGCTGGCTCGTCACAGGCCGTGATGCTGGAAATGAATGGCGCGGCACGTATCACGACGAAAATAGCGCGCTGCGCGTGTTGGCAGCGGCCGGTGGCGGCCTAGCCGGCATGGATAAGGGGCTTGTTGGCATCGGGCTCGAGCGCACGCTGTCGCCAAACCGGGGAGATCCGGTTTGCGCTCGGATAGGCACTCATGAGATCGGTGGCATCTACCTCGGCGACATGACGGCTTTCAGGATGGAGGGGCGCGGCCGCATGGACATCGCAGTAAAGCACATCGGAGCGTGGCATCTATGCTGAAGATTGTCCGCATCGCACTGCTGGCGACGACAATGTATTTTCCTGCGACGGAGATGGCGCGCGCGTGGTTCGTGCCGGCTTTTCTTGGCGGCTTGGCCACGGGCTTGGGCGCAACCAGCCTCGGCGGTGCCCTATTCGGCCTGGGCGGATCAGCATTCGGCGCGTTTGCAGCCGGCGCCAGCCTTGGGGCGTTCCTCACCTCGGGGCTCGGGTCTTTGCTGCTGTCCGTCGGGTTGAGCGCCCTGCAATATGCTTTGGCGAAGAAGACGCCAAAGATGGATTCGGCTCGTATCAACGCTCGCGTCAGCGAGGGTGAACGCTGGGTTATCGGCGGCCCAGTTCGATCCGGGGGAACGGCGCTATTCGGGGAGTTCGATGACGCCGGCAACTTCTGGTACATCATCGTTCATAGCGATACGCGTTTGATCGGGTCTCCGATCGCCGTGATGCTCGACGAGATACCGGTCCAAATCGACACGTCAGGCGGCTTGAATTGCGTCACAACTTCAGACTTCACGAAGGAAAACAAGGAAGGTGGCACCCCAGTCTTTTCAGTCTGGACGACAACGTACACGGCCGCCGACCCAACCCCTCCCGCCGTTTCGGCATTCAAGGCGGCCTTTCCGGAATGGACAGACGATCACAAGCTGGTCGGAACGACCTTCTCCGTAGTCAAGTGCGACGCGCTCAAACAGGAAGATCGCTACAAAGTGATGGTCTGGCGCGGTGTGTTCGGCATCGGTGAGCCGTCGATCTCCGTCGTCGGAAATTGGGACGTCCAATACGATCCCCGCGATGCCAGTCAGAACATCAATGATAGGTCGACGTGGAAGGCGGCCGACAATCTTGCCCTCTTGTGGGCATGGTTCCGCACACATCCGCTTGGGCGTGGCAAGCCGATGAATTCTGTGGACTGGGATATGGTCGCCGCCGAGGCAGATATCTGCGACCAGACCATCCTCGATAAGAACGGCAATCCGCATAAGCGCTATGGCGGCGGTATTGCCGTTCCGGATTCGAAGGAACGCGGAGCCGCGGAGCAGGAAATCATGATGGCTGGCGATGGCGTCATCCTGCACAGCAGTAGCGGCAAAGCTTATCTGAAAGTCGGATCGTGGGCCGAACCAACACTGTCTCTTTCTCGGCGTCGCGACGTCATGGCAATGGCCAGCCGCACTGCTCAAGACGGTGAAATGCAGACTGACGGGGTGATCGTGCGCTACACCGAACCAGAGTTCGGCTGGATTGCTCAGCCGTGCGCGCCGTGGAAAAATCCTCGCTATTACGAGGAAGGGCGCGCGCCTCGGTATCTTTCTGTCGACGCGCTGGCCTGCCATGACCACAATCAGGCTGTGAGGCTTGCCAAGGCGATCGGAGAAACCAGTCAGTCACCTTACCGTCTTCAGCCTACCGTCGGCTTGCGCGGGCTGAAAGCAAAACGAGAACGGCTGATTGCCCTCGACTATGACGACACTTGGAAAGGCGTGCACAAGATCGCGACCACTGTCGAGGAGGATGAGGCAGGTCTGTCCGTTTCGTTCGGTATCGTGCCGATCGACCAAAACCACTGGACACTGCTGGAGGGCGAAGAAGGCGACAAGCCGGCACCTGTCGTGAATATAGAATATGACAAGGATCTGCCGTACCCCGCGAACGTGGAGGTTTACGGTGCCCCGGTGCCCAATTCTGGTGGCGCGTCAGTTCGGCTGGAAGCTACCTTCGATCCATCTCCTCGCATCGACCGACGATATGAATTCCAGTACAAAAAGGCATCCGAACTGAGCTATCGACCGATGGCTGTGCTCATGGATGAGCGGCTCGCTTATTCGGACACCGTTTCCGACGGCGCACTCTATAACGTGCAGTACCGTACCATCACGACATCAGGGCGTGCGAACGATTGGAAGGACCCGCCAGTTACAGTCACGGCGGTCGCTGATACCACCGCTCCGGGTCCGGTGACGGCAGCATCATCGGTCGGCG
>ERZ778018.1405-NODE-1405-length-19993-cov-5.954509_pt1 | contig 19993 bp, 26 predicted proteins | sample MGYA00375748_ERZ778018 | MGnify/ENA primary metagenome ERZ778018 (study PRJEB29350, sample SAMN05509839) | bioreactor metagenome | biome: bioreactor; material: wastewater | place: South Africa: University of Cape Town | collected 2014-04-22 ... | reverse complement strand
AAATCTAAATTTTTTTTTATTATAGTTTTACAATATTTTGATTTAAATGTTATATCTGAACCTAAATAAATATTATTTAATACCACAATATTAGAGTAAACATATTTTATCATACAAAACACATTATATTTATAACGAAAAAAAAAATATAATCGGCTAAACAATTGTTCATAAACAAAACCATCAAATCTATTAAGAAATGAAGATCCTATTATAAATAACTGTTTATTAAAAAAAAAATTCAACTTATTCAATCTTAACAACTGTTTTTTAAAAAAAAAAAAATTAAAAAAATCTTTAATTGTTAAACCTATCGATAATACTTTTAAATTTTTCAAATAAGGAACACCAAAAATAATTAATTTAATTTTTTTATTTAAATATAAATTCATAAATAATAAAGGACTTTCACATCTTAAATTATAACCAAAAAAATATATTATATTAAATTTTTCAAAATATTGTAAATTTCCTGGAAAAAAAACAAAATTATGAAAAAAATCTATATTTAATAAATTACCAACACATTCTGCAACCATATAATTATATTGTATTAAATAAGAGAAATTTAATTGCAAATTCTTTAAACTTATTAAATTCAATAAATCTATATCTTCATTTAAAAAAATATAAATTTTACTATAATAAAACAAATTAAAAAAATTATCTAAAGAATTAAAAAAAAAAACTTTTAAACTCTTAAAATATAAAAATATACCAAACCAATTCGACATCATATATGTTCCATCAAATTTTCTTATAATAGGACTAATTAATCGCTGCAAACTTAATGAATCATAATAAAAACGAACTTTATTAGAAATCCATTCTATATTTAAATTATCATCTATTTTAGGTAAAATACGCAATATTTTAAAATCATAAACTTCCACATAAATCTTAGAACCTAAACTATCAAAATAATCTACACTTTCAATTCGCTCTAATTCCCAAGGTCGAGCTGAAAAAACATGTTCTTTAGATGTTAATGCCCCTATTAATCTAATATTAAACATAAAAATTAAATATTTTATAAAAAACCAATACACTTGGAGAGAATCGAACTCCCATTTCCCACGTATCAAGCGGATATTTTAAACCTTTTAAATTACAAGTGTCTACTAAAACTAAAATTAATGACTCGGATGTAACGAATCATTTAAATATATACATAATAAAATACAAAAAACATAAGCCTGTAATACCGCAATCGAAAATTCTAATATAAATATTGCTAAATAAACTACAATAATTGGAAATATAGCTAATAGCCCCATTGAATTTAAAATACTAAATACAAACGAAGAAATAACATATAACAAACAATGACCAGCCATCATATTCGCAAATAAACGTACCGATAAACTTAAAGTTCTTATTAAGTATGATACTACTTCAATAACTACTATTAATGGTAACAATGCTTTAGGTGTGCCTGATGGTACAAATAAATCCAAAAACTTTAGACCTGACTTATAAAAACCTAAAAATATAAAACCTAAATTAAAACTTAAAGCAATATAAAAAGTTAAACTTATATGAGCTGTTAATGTAAAACCAAAAGGTAACATACCTAATAAATTACAAAATAAAATAAACAAAAAAGTATAATATATTTGCGGTAAATATTCTACTGAATTCAAACCAGCCTGTTGAATTAACATTTCCAATATAAATGAATATATAGCATCAAAAAAAGCAAAAAAAAAATTAAAACTCAATAAATTTATATTTATAAATACATACACATAAGAAAATAACATTGCTATTAACACCATTAAAAAAAAACCATTAGAAAATACAAAACTATCTATATCAACAATATCTAAATTCAAATATACAGAATAGGGACTCATAAAAGAAAATAATAAACTATAATCAAATTGTTCCAACGGAGAAAAAAACATTCTTTTATTATAATAAATATATATATACTACTATTTTACCTATCAACTTCACCAAAAACTATATCCTGCGTACCTATTATAGTAACAACATCAGCCATTAAATGACCTACCGACATTTCATGCAATCCTTGCAAATGTAAAAAACCTGGTGCTTTTATATGACATCTGTACGGCTTATTTGTATTATCACTCACTAAAAACACTCCAAATTCCCCTTTAGGTGCTTCAACTGATGTATATACATGTCCTGTAGGAACAACAAAACCTTCACTATAAAATTTAAAATGATGTATTAACGCCTCCATATCATATTTCAATAAATTTCTATTAACACCTACATATTTATAATCATCTATTTTTATTAAACCACCCGGTATATTATTTAAACATTGATATATAATAAATAAACTTTGACGCATTTCTTCCACCCTAATTAAAAACCGATCATAACAATCTCCATTTAAACCAACAGGGACTTTAAAATCTACTATATCATAAATTTCATAAGAAATATTTTTACGTAAATCCCATTCTAAACCAGAACCCCTCAATAAAACACCACTAAATCCATAATTAAATCCTATATCTAGATCAACTACACCTATATCAGCCAACCGATATTTCCATATACGATTACCTGATAGTAATTCTTCAATTTCATTCAAACGATATGAAAATTGATTTATGAATAAATAAACATCATCTAAAAAACCTAACGGAATATCTTGACTTATACCACCAGGTCTAATATATGCAGCATGCATACGAGCCCCTGAAACTCGTTCATAGAATTCCATTAATTTTTCTCTTTCCTCAAAAGCCCACAAAAACGGTGTCAACGCACCAACATCCATTGCATGTGTCGTCACAGCTAACAAATGATTTAATATACGAGTTAACTCTAAAAAAATTACACGTATATATCGTGCCCTCAATGGAATTAAATCAATAATTCCCAATAATTGTTCCACAGCTAAAGAATAACAATGTTCTTGTGCCATCATAGATACATAATCTAAACGATCAAAATAAGGTAATGCTTGCAGATAATTTTTATGTTCAATTAATTTTTCTGTCCCTCTATGTAATAAACCAATATGCGGATCAACATTTACAACTATTTCACCATCTAATTCTAACACTAAACGTAATACACCATGTGCTGCTGGATGTTGTGGACCAAAATTTAAAGTAAAATTTTTTATTTTCATTAAATGTCGTTCCCACAAACTTTTATATAATTTTATTTCCATGGATTTATAAAATTAAAACTTCTATAATCTTGTACTAATTTTACATTTTCAAATACAATTAACTTAATAGTATCATCATAACGTAATTCTTTAAATCCAACTAAAGGAAAATCCTTCCGAAAAGGAAATCCTTGAAAACCATAATCAGTCAAAATTCTACGTAAATCAACATGATTATAGAAAAAAATACCAAATAAATCCCATATTTCACGTTCTAACCAGGCTGCACTCGAATACAAAAAAGATAAAGATTCAACACCTAAACCATAAGGATAACGTAAATAAACAGGAACATTTACTACTAAAAATACTCTATAATTAAAAAAATAACTAATATAACTATAATATATTCCAAATCTTTTTTTACGCCATATCCAATCAACTGCACTTATATTGATTAAACTTTGAATGTTAAATAACAAACTATATGATAATAACTTCGTCATTAAAACTAAATTTATTATACCAATAATAAAAAAAACATCATTGTCTTCACTATACTGCAGTTGTTTAATATACTTCTTAAATATCTTTAAAATTAAATAATCTTGAATAAGCATCAATATATAAATATAATATTATAACTAATATATATATATTACATTTACCAATCTAAAGCACCTAATAACCACTCATAAATAAAAACTAAACCTAATATATATAAAAAAATAAACATAGCTAATATATTAAAAAACCCCAAAGAACCATATACTAAAATCCACGGAAATAAAAAAATTACTTCCAAATCAAAAATAACAAATAATATAGCAACCAAATAAAACTTTACTTCAAAAACATTTCTTGTATCTTCAAAAGGTTCAAAACCACATTCATATACAGATACTTTTTCTAAATCACTAAAACGTTCAACTAAAAGCATAGATAAAAAATAAATAATAAGTCCTAAAAAAATAGCAAAAACTATAGCATTTACTATAAATATATATTCATAAAACATTTTTTTATTCTATTAAATAGCATTAAAATTATATTTTTATTGAAATATAAAAATATAAAAGCAAACTGGGCAATGTAAGACTTGAACTTACACCTTCTGTGTGTAAAACAGACACTCTGCCATTTAAGTTAATTGCCCGATTGAAATCAACATATTAAAATTTTATCAATTTATTATTATTCGTTTTAAACATATCTATTATAAATAAATATGTCTTTTTCGCAAAGTTTTTTTTTAATAATTTTTGAGAATATTTATTAAGCACTATAAATAATGAATTTATAGTAATATTTTTAACTTCACTTAATAAAATTTGATTATAAAAATTAACCACATATTTTTCTAAAAACAAATACATATATGTATTTTTATTATATTCATATATATAAGTAAACTGCAATTTCAAATATATTAAACTTTTTTTATAATTATATATATACTTATATAACTTATTCAATAACATCCAAAAATATAAATCAAACTGAAAAAATTTAAACAATTCAAAACAATAACTATAAAAAAAATCATACATTCCAACAAAAATAAAAAAATCATTTTTGACTCTAACATTTAAATAATTTGTTAAATTACAAGCACCTAAATAAAAAATGTATATTAAAAATAATAACAATCCAATAGAAATATAGAACTCTTCATTTACCGGAAATTCATTCACCACAAAAATAAAAATAAAAAAAATAAAAAAATACATAACTAAAAACCTAAAATTATAACTATTAATAAACATCCTTATTATTATTAAATATTAATCTCACAACAAAACTACTAATATCATATATATATACAAAAAATTACTTTTTAACTTTACTCTTATCTTTACGTTTAACTTTCGTATTAATTCCACCAAACAAAGTCAAACCATCCAAAATATTCTCTTCTTTTTCATCTAAAATAGTCTCTTCTTTTTTATCTAAAATAGTCTCTTCTTTTTTAAACAAAGTCAAACCATCCAAAATATTCTCTTCTTTTTTATCTAAATTTTTAGATTTCTTTAATATTTTAATATTAGAATTTATATTTTTTGTGTCTTTAATATTAATTTTAAGATAATGTTCTCTATATAAACTTTCTTTTAAAAAATTAAAAATATAATTTTTGCTAAATATAAAATCAAATAAACTAAAAGTATTTAGCACGAATTTAAAAACATATATTTTTAAATTTTTGCTATAAACAGAAAGCACTTGATTATATTTTTTTACTAACATACTTTTTTTCAAAAAAAAACCTATATACATTTTATCATAAAAACCATTATCTACCACATAATTAAATTTAGGCAGATATTTAGTCATATAATCAATTAAATTTGTAAACCAAGATTTAAAATATTGCACTCTAACTATATTTACCAATAAAAATTCAATAAAAAAAAAATAAAACAAAAAAAAAAAACTTGTAAAATTCGCTATTGAACTAAACCATATATATATATCTAACTGCGGCATTTTATTTAAATAATAAAATAATAAATATTACTTTAATAAAAGTAATTTTAATTTAGATAACTTCAACATCCGATTACGCAATCGTAAAAGATATCTACGACGTTTATGTAAACGAAATTTAAACTTAAAACTTAAATATTTTCGCCGTTTATTTTTCAAAACGCGTTTACGTTTACGACGACGTAAATATTTTCTAATAAATAAAAAACGATGTTTTCTTTTCAAACTAAACCGTCGTTTTAGACGTTTCAAAATACGACGACGAAAAAATCTAAGCGAAAGTATTCTTCTATTTTCTAAACGTTTCAACATTAAAGCTCGAAACGTAATATATTTAAATTTTAAAACTTTCTTTTCTGTATACAACAAATAAAAAAATGAATATAAATCAAAATCCACTAACTTTTTATTTAAAAATAAAGAAAATAAATTTTTTAATTTTATATTATAATAAAAATGACAAAATGAAAAAAACCGAAATACAAAAAAAATAAATTCTCTGCGAAAATCTATATTATAATCTTGATTTAATAAATATAAACCCGGAAAATACAAAGATTTCAAAGGTCTTCGTGGTTTTTTCAAACTCACTTTTTTTCTTTTTGTTTTTTTTAATTTTGTAGGAATTGGCTTTTTATTTAAATTTAAAATATCTTCCGATAAATAAGTTGTATTTTGTTTTCCTATCCCTAAAAATTTATATGCTAATACCTCTCTGCTAATCAATTTATTTGAACAAAAAAAAGTATGTGTTGTACTATAATTAAATGTTAAAACACGTAAAAAATTAAACCACATCATATAATAAATATATCATATAAATATAAATATAAATATAAAAAAAGTCCAGGGAACAGGACTTGAACCTGTAACAACTATACCCAAAACAGTTATGTTACCGATTACACTATCCCAAAAATTCACAGAAATATAATTATTTACGTCTACGTTTCTTTAATCTACTACCATTATGAGCTCTACGAGGCAAACTATAAATATAATTAATATTTAACTTATTAAATTCATGTAGTTTAAATAACCGTAAATTCAATGCTTGTATTTTTTTTTTCCTTTGAAATCTTTTTAATCGTTTAAATCTTTTTGATTGTCTTAATTTATCCATTTGCATATTTTTATATTCTTTATCAAATTTATTTCCAGTAAATAATCCTTTTAAAAACATACGAATTCTTCTATTTAAACGACACAATAATACTAAATTAAAAAGCTTAATTTTCTTTTCAAACAACTTTTTTCTAAATAACAAACCTGTTTCTTGAGCTGCAACATAACTTGTTTTTGTCGGTCCTTTATGTCCACTAATACCTAAACTCAAACACATATATGTGACTTTCGACTTACTTATATTTTTATTTTCAACTCGTCTCTTCTTTATCTTAATTTTTTTCTTTTGATAAAATCTTCTTTTTAGAATAGACATTTTTTTTTTTCTACTATCTAAATTAGAAATATAAACAAATAAATTATTTACTGTAGGTTTAATAAATAACCAGTATTCAGCTAATCTTCGAGCATTCTTTTTTTTCTTCCGTTCTTCTTCTTTATTTAAATAAATAACTTTTTTTTTTTTTTTATCTTTCAATGCATAAATAGATGATAATAAATGTTTTTTTGATAATTTATATTTTAAAAATAAACGTTTATTAAAAAAACGATATCGAAATATATTATTTAATGGTTTCATCTGTTTTTTTAATTTATTTTTTTTTAATTTATTTTTTAAAAATAAAGTATTTTTTCTTTTATAAAACCGTAATAATTTATTATTTATTTTTTCATTAATCCTCATCTTCTCCTTCATATTTATTATATTCTTATTCTTTTCAGATGAAGTTTTCTTATTTTTAATAATTAATGAATCATCTATTTTATCTTTTTTAATTTTCTTTGGTAAAATTTTCTTATTTTTAATAATCAATGAATCATCAATTTTATTTTTTTTTGGCACTATTACCACGCTTACGTACTCGTTTCGTATCTTTTTTCAATATTTTCTTCCGAATTTTTTTAACAGCTTGAGCATTTGTTTTAGTACGTTGACCCCTAATAGGTAAATGCATCAAAGATCTAACCCCTTGATAAGTTTTTAATCTACGTTTTAATCCAATATTATATGAAATAGATTTTTCCAATTCATAATTTAAAAGCAATTTTTGTAACAATAATTGTAATTTTTGAAATATTAAACTTTTAATATAAACAATAGAAACATTAAAACCTAAACCAAAAAAAGAAGCAAAATATTTAATATGTCTTTTCAATGATATACCATAAACATTTTTTAAAATCTTTAATAAATAAATATTATAAACAAAAGGATATCGTCTTCCCCCAAAAAAAAAAACCTCATTTCTCTTTTTCGCCAATTGTTGTGTAATTTTTTTCTCTCGTTGATTTTTTATAAAATTTCTATTAATAAACATTATTTTGTTTTCTTCACTATTAATTTTTTACGATAACTTGTAGTAACAATCTTCAAACCTTTACTTTTAAATAAAGTCGGATATTTTAAATTAACAATTTCATTAGCTAAATTACCTAATAGATTCAAATCAAAACCATATAAAAAAAAACGTCGTTTTTTCATATGAACCGAAGCTCTTATTGTAAAAGGTAATTTAAATAAAATATAATGATTAAATCCCAAAATAAAACCAAGTATATTATACCTTTTATAATACTTAACTCTATAATAAATACCATCAACAAACAATTCACAAAAAAATAAAGAATTAATTGATTTATATAAATCAAGTTGATAAAAAAATAATTTCACATAACTTATACTATAAAATGTAAAATAATGTATTTTCTTTATTAAATTTTCAAAAAAAAAACATAAATAATACTCTTTATATATAAATACAAAAATACATAAATATTCAATATTAAATAATAGTATATTTTTATACTCATTTATATATTTATAATTATTCATTTTAATTAACATCAAATATTACAATGTAATATAAAAATATAAAATACCACCAACATTAACATTATTATTAAAAATTTCCTCCAAAGTCAAAAAACCTTTAGATGTTGAAAATAAATATAAATAATTAAATAAATATAATGAATTTAAATATTTTAAACTTTTAAAAGTAAAAGTTGGTTTAGCTAAACGAAAAGATATACTTGTCAAAATCCCTTTATCCTTATAATATTTCAAAAAAACCCGAACTGTATAAGCAGTTAAATACATATAACCAAAAATATAACCTTTTCTAAAAAAAAAATTTAACATATACATAACTAAACGAGTACAACCTACATCAGCATATATCTTTTGTGCAGCACTTGAATTCTTAATTTGAATTAAAGTATGATATGTAAAACGATTAATAAATTTCATATATATATATTACCATGACGACTTTCGAATACCAGAATAATTTGCAAATGCAGCGTTTTCTCTAAAAATCATACGATATACATTGAACCCTTTCACTACACTTCTTGTTTGAGAAGATTTTAAACAAACATGCATAATTTTCGAATTACACTGACCAAAAGTCTTCAATTTCAAATAAAAAATAAATCGAAAAACATTAATTAAACGCAACTCAGAAAAAACACCACGTGAAATTAATCTTTTATGTTCATTTCTTTTATAAATTTGACTATATTTTTTTACCTTTGTTATATAAATTTTTTTCATATATTAATATTAAATCTAAATTACCCTTGAATAAAATTTAAATCTAAAAAGTCGTTTCCTAAAAAAAAAATCAAAACCAAAAAAAGATAATAAAATATAATAATATTCAAACTTTTCAAATTCAATTAAATGAAAAACTAATTGATAAATAACTCTAGGAATATCATATTTAAACAAAAAATTATCTCTATAAATAATCATATCATTTAAATCTCTTAAATTTGAATAAATATCATTCCAACTTAACTGTAAAATATTCTTTTTTTTTACACTTAAACCTAAAAAACCTAACTGATATTTATTAAATAAACGGAAAGTATTAAATAATAAATACTCAAATATTATATAAAAATTATAAGAAGTTAATTGCAAAAAGTTCATAGTCAACACACTTACTATTTTACGTTTTTTTAAATATTTAAATACAAGCTTATATGTATAAGGAATAAAATATTGGAAATTTAAACGCAAATTACGAAAAAACCTTGAAAAAATATAAACACTATATTTACCAAAATCACTAAATTTAAACCTCACAGTATTATACATTATTAAATAAACAGGTAAAAAAAGTTTATATAAAAACTCAAAATAAATAATATTATTCAAATAATAATAAATAAACAAAAAATCTAATTTCATTAATCTATTTCACTATTTATAATAAAAATGAACTTAAAGTTACTATTTTCATAAAACCATGAATCCTCGTTTCAAAAAAAACTGATCCATATATACGTGTTCCTATAGGTATTAATTCATTTTTCTTTAATAAAATAACACTATTCTGATCATAAAAAACTGTTATACCAGAGATTCTCTGCGTTTTTTTTAATAAACGCACTACTACTGCTTTAAAAACTTGACCTTTTGTCAATTTTCTATGAGGCAACACTTTTTTAATAGTTACTAATATAATTGAACAAGGTTGAACAATTGATAATTTATATAAATGTATACATTTAACAAGTTGAACTCCTGTATTATCTAAACATTTAAATTTTGCTAATTTTAAACCCATATCAAATCCGATTTAATAAAATTATATTATAATCAAATGGTATCTTTTTAGATAATTTAAATTTAAAACGCTTCAAATCTCTATTTAATACACCACGTAATTCAAAAATAAAAGCACCAGGATATAAAAAATAAATTTTTTTTGAAAACTTTGATCCTTTACCCCCACCCATACGCATTTGATTTGGTCTTTTTAAAATATTAATAGTAGCTGCTATTAATATTTTAACAAAACACCTCTTACCAAACATTTTACGTGCTAATCGTCTTATTAATTCTATTTGATTTTCCGTTATTTTATAATAAGATAAACTAATCATTAAAGGATAAACAAATCTAAAAAAAAATCTATCTACAGAACCATTATAATTATTATTATTTAATACATCTACAGACTTAATACTATTATAATCAATAATATCTTCCATTTCTTGTATTTTTAAAGATAAAAAACTCCTATAATTACCTACCAATCGTTTTTTCGCCAAACGTCTAAATAACGATTTACGAATTTTTTTAGAAATATTTTCAAGATTTATTAATAAACTTAAATAAAATTTCCAATTCACCAATAAATACCGTCTACCAGTAAACGCAAACTTAGTAAAATTCTTCTTTAAACCTAAATTTGCATTTCTTATTTTTTTTTTATTCACAAAACTTTATATTAATGCTATTTTATGAACCTTATTATATTTATGATTTGTATGTCTCCCACTAATATTAATCCAAAATTTCAAACCACAAAGACCATATTTCGTAGTTATAGTTGAAAATGCATGATTTAAACGATAATAATACGTTCCTAATTTAACTTTTCCATATTTATATTTTTTTATATCAGCCCTTTGTTTTTTAGTAAAACGTCCACTACCTACTAAAAAAAACCCTCTTATAAACCTATTAGTCCTCCTAACTTGTTTTAAAAATGGCCAAACAGTTTGATTTATAGTAAACCGTCTTTTCATTTTCCAATCAAAAAACCTTAAAACTAAATCTAAAGGAACAGTTTTTGCTGCTAATGGATAAATATTAATATCATCCAATTCAAACATCTTTTTCTTAAACAACTCATCTTTTTTATTAAAAAAATAAATTAATTTATAATAAATAACTTCTCTAAATGTAGAATAAAAAAATAAAAATAACCGTTTTAACACTGTACTTATTACTAAAAGCCAAAACCACACTCTTAAAATTACATAAAAATATTTAACTAATTTTTTAAATGTTCTTTTTTCATCAAAAGCACATAAAATTAAGTTAACCATCATACCCGGTACTATACGTATAAATCGCAAATAACGACCTCTAAGAAACTTAAAACGCTTTTTATTTTTTTTATAAAATCGTATTTTTCGAAATCTAGTTTGATATATTAAATATGAAATTATAAATAAAAATTTAATATTTAATGTAACCCTTCTACTTTTAAAAGAAAATCTTATAAAATTTGTAAAAAAAAATCTATTAAAATTACGAAAAAATAATACTTTAAAAAACTTCAATGTAGTTTTACCTCTTTTATATGATCGATTTAACATACGCCACCTAGACTTATGCTTCTGATATTTTTTATAAAATTTTTTAAAAAGTTTAAAATTATATCTACGTATTAATTTTTTATTAATTCTAAAATACGCATTTTTCTTACACAACCGTACCATTTTCCAATAAAAAGGCAAAAAAAATCTAATTAAACTTAAAAATCTAATTTTATCTTTTTTACGAAAAAACTCAAATCGAGGATAAAAAAAACCATTTAATAAAAAAAACCTAAAACCACTTTCTACATTAAAAAACCTAGAATTAAAAAAAAAAAACTTATATTTTTTTAATGTTCTAGTCGACTCTACTCCTTTATAATAAGTATTAAAATTAAATTTCTCTGACGCAAATGAATTTGCATCATCTAATTGTTTTTCAAACACTTTATTAAATAATTCGTTATTTTGAGTAGACCTCCTATCAACATATTTTTTTTGTTTTAATTTTAAAAAAAGATAATAAGCATTTTTACGTTTCTTTCTAATAGTATTTTTATTTGCTTTTTTCCGTTTCTTCCTAATACCTAACGAACCTAAATCAAATTTAAATTTAAAAGCTGCAAACTTTCGAAAAAACTTTATAAAAGTTTTCATAAAAAAATGATCATAAACAAAAATTGAAACATTTAATGTATTTAATTTCGTAATATTAATACGAAGAAAACCAAAATAAATACCAAAAAAACGAAAAAACTTCTTATATCTATATTTAAATACAAAATACAAATAATTTTTTATTAAATTAAAAAAATAATTATATTCAGAAAAATAATTAACAAAATGACTACTTATAAAAAAAACATTCCACTTAAAAACTATACCACCACGTAAAGCTAATATATTCGTCGAATGCCCCATTTATTTTTTTTTTTTTTTTATATCTTTCGCATGAATCCCCGCACCCATTTTCTTTGTAAAAAAGAACTGGCCAAATTTATACCCAACATATCTATATTTTATACGAAATTTTTGAAAACGTCTACCATTATATATCATTACATCCTTTCCTATATGTTTCGCAGAAATCGTACAATTTCTGCCCATTTGGTTATTTATTTTTTGAAAAAAAAAACCTTTCCAAATTGATCGAGTTTTATGTGATAAAAATTTTTTCATTAAAATTAAGACCATACTACTTTATTACGTCGTTTAAAAAAACCCCATCGATGTAAATTAAATCTAACAAATCTAGTAGTTGTACGTATACCTTTTGTAAAGAACCCCCAAGGTGTTACTGAAGGTTGTCCTGCTGTAGTTCTACCTTCACCACCACCATGCGGATGATCAATTGGATTTTTTGCCACACCACGAACATGAGGTTTATGCCCTATTCTTCTCATATAACCAGCAGAAGTATATTTTAATAATTTAAGATGCCCATTCGCTAAACGACCTAACACAGCAAAACAAGTCAAATTAACAAATCTTTCTTCTTTCGATGGAAATCGTAATAACGCTGTCTGTCCAACTTTTCTAATTAACTGAATACAAGTACCAGCTGCTCGTGCATATTTAGAAACTAAAGAATCAATTTTTAAACAATGTATAAAACTCCCAGTAGTACAATTAAATAATGAAAATGAATTACCTGCTTTATAAACTAATGTTTTTCTTCTTACAATTTTATTATTATTATAGATATAATTATTACATCTCATCAATTTAGGAGCCAATAAATAAGTTAAAGTACCATTTAAATATAGAACTAACATAATATACATATTTCTATTTGGATCATATTCAAAATTTAACACTTTACCAGGAATATTAGATAATGTTCTTTTAAAATCTACAATTCTATAATAATTTCGATAACCCCCTCCTCTTCCAAAAAACACTAATCTACCTACATTTGATCGACCAGAAAAACGTTTCATCATTATTAATAACCTTTTTGTATATCTAAAACGTTTCTTAACTGATATACTATGTTGACTACGTGATACATAAAACATTTCTATCTCGATCTACCATATTTTTTAATACGAGCTCGTGCTACTCTACGACGTTTACGCAAAAATCGCATAAAAGGTCTTCCTTGAATTGCTAATTTATAATGCTCTTCTAATTTACGTACCGTTTTCCCATATCCATTTTTCATATCAATAAATTCATTATATATTCGATCAACAAAATTAATTTCTAATCTTTCTTTAATAGAATAATAAAACCAACGTATCAATAATGATTTAGCACGCATACGACCGATAAACCAAGGTAAGTAATGAACAGTTGCTGCTACTTTTCTTGCTACAAAACTAACTAAAGGCACATACTTATTAAATACTTTTGTTATAAATGCGACAACTGAACCCCGAATTCTTATTGTTTTCTTCAATTTCATTAAAAACATTCCTATAATTTTTACATATTTTGAACGAAAACCTTTACGTAAAAATAATTGAATTAAATAATTTAAATAAGTAAATTTATATAATTTATTATAAACTCTATTAAAAGCACCTGATTTACGAGCTAATCGCATAATATTAAATTAAATTAACGATTTCTTTCTAAAGGAACACCATATTTAGATCTACGTCGTCTTCTAGGATGTTTTAAATTTTCTTTTTCTCCAAAATCATATTTATTACGTAATAAACGTGCATGCACGCCCGGTATATCTCGAACACGACCTCCACGAATTAAAACAACTGAATGTGTATTCAAATTGTGCCCTTGACCTGGAATTGAGGCTAACACATGTCTTTTTCTACTAGGCATATAAACTTTAGCAACCTTACGAATTGCTGAATGTGGTTTTTTTGGTTTTGTTGTATAAACACGAACACAAACACCTTTCTTTTGTGGATTATTACCTAAAAATAAAGTCATAGTATTTTTTCTTTGTTTTTTTCTAGGATTTTTAACTATTTGATTTATTGTACTCATTTTTTTATAACTATAAAATTATACAAATATATATATATATTAATAAAAAATCTATAAAATAAAATTAAAAATTGACTTTTTTCTACTAAAAATGAATTTTTATTAATAAAATAAAAAAACATATAAATAAACTCACGTGTTAATATATATTCTTCAAATTTACAATATAAAAGTTTTAATTTAATTGGAAATGACTCTAACTTAAATTCTTTTTTATTAAATTTAGAAACATAATTTAAACTATCATTAAACAAGATAAGATCTCCCAACTTCCTAAACGCAGAATAATTTAAAATATTAGTAATTAATAAAAATGAATTGTTTTTTTTAAAAAAAAAACAATTCATTTCTTTACTAAAATTCTTTAAACTTAAATAATCACTATAAGTAATATATACCAAACTAAAAAAAAATATTAATGATCGAGTAGTTATATTATATTTATTTTTTATTGCTATCCTTTTTCTAAAAATTCTTAAACTTTTTTTTCTATACATAATAATAATTTATTTATCAACGCCTCTGAAATCATAATTATAGAATTACGCTTTCTAAATGTCTTTAATATTGAAAAGATTAATACAGATAATTTATATAATGACATTTTATAAATTATTGAATAATACTTCACGATATCGTAAATATTCAAAATTGATATGTTTTTTGAAGTTTCAAAAAAATTAAGTAAAAACATAGTAACTGATGCATATTTAACTTTAAAAGTATATACCTTTTCTACCACATCACTACAAACCATTACAGGTAACCATACCTCTACTAAATAATCTTTTGATTGTTCATTGAAACGTTTACAAAAATCACTTAAATTATTTGAAAATAAATATGGTGATAACATCGCCCCTATATTTCCACCTGGTTTAGCTTGTGTTGCTTGAATATAAATTTTCAAATTTTGAATTCTATTCATTTTTTTATATTATAAAAACAATATAAGAAAACATCAGCAAAACTAAATTTTATTTTCAAATATAAAAAACCTTTTTAAAATTAATCCTCCTCTATCTAACTTTAAATTATGATAATGTTATTATAAACAATAATAATAACAAAACATATTCTCCAAAAAACAATAAAATTCTACATATATATCTTATAAAACTTATTTAAATAACTCTCTATTTTTTATGAAAATATCTAAATTCATCAACACTAAATTATTTAACCAATTAAAAAAATCATAATAAAAATCAAAAGATACTTCATCTATATATGGTTTAAATATAGTAACTTTACCTAATAAAAAAAATAAAAAATCCTCATAATATTTAATTTTATTTGTTTCTATTTGATCTAAAACACCACTAACACCTGCATAAATTGCTATTACTTGATATTCAACTGATAAAGGATTATATTGAGGTTGTTTTAACAATTCAGTCAAACGTTCACCACGACTCAATAAAAAACGTGTTGCTTCATCTAAATCCGATCCAAACTGTGCAAATGAAGCTACTTCACGATATTGAGCTAACTCTAATTTTAAAGATCCAGCTATTTTACGCATTGTTTTTATTTGCGCTGCTGATCCTACCCTACTTACAGATAAACCCGCATTAATTGCCGGACGAATACCTTTATAAAATAATTCAGTTTCTAAAAAAATCTGTCCATCTGTAATTGAAATTACATTAGTTGGTATATATGCTGATACATCACCTGCTAATGTTTCAATTATAGGAAGTGCAGTTAAAGAACCTGCTCCAAATGCATCAGACATTTTAGCTGCACGCTCCAATAAACGTGAATGTAAATAAAAAACATCCCCTGGATAGGCCTCACGTCCTGGTGGTCGACGTAATAATAACGACATTTGACGATAAGCAACAGCCTGTTTACTTAAATCATCATAAATAATTAATGCATGACGTCCATTATCTCGAAAAAATTCACCTACAGTACATCCAGAATAAGGCGCTAAATATTGTAATGCAGCTGGATCTGAAGCTGTCGCACCAATTATAACTGTATATTTTAAAGCATTTTCTCTTTCTAAAATTTTCGCTAATTGAACCATATTTGATCTTTTCTGACCTATTAAAACATAAATACAAAATAAATCACTTAAATTTTGTTCAGATAACTCTTTATTATAATATCGTTGATTGATAATAGCATCCACAGCTACAGCTGTTTTACCTGTTTGACGATCACCTATAATTAATTCCCTTTGACCACGTCCTATAGGTAATAAAGAATCTACAGCTTTAATACCTGTTTGTACTGGTTCATGTACTGATTTACGAGCAATTATACCTGGAGCTTTTACTTCAATTGGTTTCAATTGTAAACCATCAAAATTTCCTAAATTATCTACAGGAATACATAACCCATCTAAAACTCTACCTAACAACTCAAATCCTACAGGTACTGAAATTTCTTTACGACTTCTACAAACAATAAAACCTTCTGAAACTAAACGATCATTCCCAAACAATACTACACCAACTGAATCTTTTTCTAAATTAATAACCATACCTTGCATTGATTTTGCTTGCGGAATATACACTAATTCACCCGATTTCACTTCTTTTAATCCTATTACTTTTGCAATACCATCACCTATAGTTTCAATAAATCCAATTTCTTTTTCAATTGAAGATTCAATTACTAATCCTGACTTCATTAAATTTTTAAATCTATCTTGAAAAGCTAATATATCATTAACTTTATTACCTGATAAACTACTTACTTCCATATCATCCAAAATATTAAAATATATAACTGAAAACTTTATCATTAAAAACATTTACTGAGTATTAATCTAGATAAATAAAAACCCTTATACTAAAATTTAAAAAATAATTCCACCAAAAAATTACATATATAAAATTAAAAAAGCCATCATTAATGCTAATAAACCTACTGCTTCAGTTAAAGCAAAACCTAAAATTGCAAATCTAAACAATTTTTGTTCTTGTTGTGGATTTCTTGCAACAGCTTGAATTAACGATCCAAATACTATACCTACACCTGCACCTGCACCTACTAAACCTATAGTAGCTAATCCTGCACCTAATAATTTAAATGATTGTATTGATAAGCCTTCCATAAAAATATTAATATAATATAATAATCATAAACAAAACAATAAAATTTATATAATAATAACATTATTTTATAAACTCATATCTACTCAAATAAAAATTAATTCATAAAAAAACCTTATAAACCATTTTTTATTTTAATACATTTTATTTATGGATAAAATAACCATATTATCTGAATAAAAATAAAATCAAAAGGATATGTAGTAACTAAATAATTAATCCATATATAATTATAATATATTACGAATATTATATAAAGAAAAATAAAAATTAAACCAGACTGAATACATCCTAAAACCCAATCCAAAAACGCAATGAAATCCCTAATAATATTATATATTAAATACCCTATAAAATAAATTAAAGCTTTTAACTTTAAAAATATATAATGAAGTATATTTTTAAATATATTATTATATATATAAACTAAAAACTTAAAAAACACCTACTAAATTTAAAAATAAGACTTAAATTTAAAATATTTATAAAACATTGATTTATCAAATGAAAATGGATATGTTACTGATTTTATTGTAGGATGTTTAACAACAATAAAAGAATGAATTTTATAATTGACTTCTATAAAACTTGGATAACCTTTTATTATTAAAAACAAACGACTAAAACGCTTAAAATAATTATAAGCATTTCGACTAAATTTCCAAACTCTAAAAAATTTAGGCGACGCTAAAGAATACCGTCGTAATGAATAAATACGAGTTTTCATTCTTGGATACCAAGATGGCTTTAAAAAATAATGAAATTTACGCATCCGAAAACGCAAATTAACTAAACCATACAGACGATAAACCCATCTTTTTCTCTTACTATTTATTTTAAATTTTGTAAAAAACTTATTTATTAATGTTAAAATTTTAACTATAATTTGAACACCAAATATAAGTTCCACGCTATAAAAACGTCTAAATTTTAAATATTTTCGTTTAGAAAAATCATAAACTCCCTTTTTTAATTTCTTTTTAAAATTCTTTAACATATAATAATTAAAACGAAAAAATCGGATTATAAACTTATAAATTAAACGCAAAAAAGCCTCTCGATAATTTCGTTTTAAATACTTTAAAGGAAAAGACCCAAAAGATCCACCACGTTCATGTCTATGAGGTATATAATAAGCCCCTTGTCCTACAAAATCAAATGCATGCAAAAAAGCTAATTTAAATTTAATAAACAAAAACCATTTTATAAAACAACTACGTATTTTAAGAAGAAAATAAAAACGTGCTTTAAACGTATCTATACTTTTTTCTTGTACATATCGAAAAAATATTTGACCCTTAGGTAATGCAGATATTTTTACGATATCACCTAAAAATACAGTAAACTTAGGATGCAATATCATTTTATTATTAACAAAAACTATTTTCTTATATATAAAATTACGCGAATACCGTACTGATAATGAATATAAAGACCTAACTAACAAAACATCCACACGCCTTTCAATAATTGAAAAAAAATAATTAACTACAGAACCCATTTTACGTTTAACCAATAAACCTAATTTTCCTATATAAGAATCTCGAAAAAAACCATAAAATATCTTCAAACGTTTTTTCACAAACAACAAATTTGCTTTATATCTATAACGTTTTACAAAAAATTTCAAACCTTTATAAACTACATTTAAAATTAAATAATAAAAACGTCTTTTACGTTTTAATATATTATATATTATTTTTTTATATTTATACAACCTCTTCATACGAAAAAAACCTAATATATCTTTACGATAAAATGAGTAAACTTTTATAAAATAAAAATTTCGTTTATTTATATGTTTTATTAAACTTTGTTTTAATGTTCCCATTAATTTATATATATTAAATTTAATATAACTTTTTATTAACTACCCCAAGAGAGGGATTTGAACCCTCGTATATACTAAATAAATATATAAACACATTAGCAATGTGCCGCTTTAAACCACTCAGCCATCTTATTATATTTTTATAATATTTTTTTATTTAAAATTTTGGCATTGTAAAAGTCTCAGTAGCTTTAATATTACGATGACTTGATGGGTTTTTTTGTAAATTCTCAATTTTTAAAAAATTACGAGATTTATCATAATTATTTTTTTTTTTATACTTCTCATACCTATTATCTTTTCTAAACTTGTTATATTTATTATATTTATTATATTTATTATATTTATTATATTTATTATATTTAT
>ERZ778018.1403-NODE-1403-length-20018-cov-9.958473_pt1 | contig 20018 bp, 13 predicted proteins | sample MGYA00375748_ERZ778018 | MGnify/ENA primary metagenome ERZ778018 (study PRJEB29350, sample SAMN05509839) | bioreactor metagenome | biome: bioreactor; material: wastewater | place: South Africa: University of Cape Town | collected 2014-04-22 ... | reverse complement strand
CTCAGCAAAGGAGCAGATATAGATGCTGAAAATGAATTGAAGAATACCCCCTTACATATCGCTGTCCAAAGAGTACTCAAAGATCCAAAAAACGTAAATATTAATATTGTTAAGCTATTGCTTGACCAAGGTGCTTTAAAAGATAAACCAGATGACCAAGGCAGAACAGCTTTAGATTTGGTTAAAGCATCTAAAAATGAAGACTTAAAAAGGTTATTTGGTATTACAACTCTTTAAAATAGTGTGTAAAGAGAATATAGTCTGTTGTAAATAGTAGTATGTTTCCTTACATAGGTTACTGCTTAAAATAGCGCTAGTAAGTGGTAAAGTTTATAAAACAAAGAATTAGAATAACTATATAAAAAAGGTTGTATTGTATACTATACTCTGAAAAATTTCTTAAATTATTATATGGATATAGTTTTGTTACTTAACAGCATTTAACAAATACTGTTAAGTAACTTGTAGCTTTATTTTATCGTATAATAGTGTTCTTATAAAACTATACGGTCTCTTAATACACTTCCTTAACCTTTGAAAATTTTCTCTCATGCTCTTGAATAAGTTATCCATTAAGCAACCTATTTCAGGTGTTTTATCCTTATTAGTTATTAGTCTATTAGCAGCCTTATGTATTAGTGCTTGCAGTTGTGATCATACACCTATAGCTTAACAAGACAAAAATATAGATTTAATCGAGGAGCAGACGGATAACTTAAAAGAGAAAGCAGATATAGATATACAATTAAGAATTACTAAGTTAATTTTCGATCCAGCTAACAATGTGATTACTTATAATATTCAAAATAATGGCGAGAAGGATGCTGTTATCAGTTACGTTACATCAATATTAGCCAAGGCAAGGTAAGGCAGGAAAGTCGGTTGCAATTAATAATCAGCAGGAAGGTATTATTAACTTTCCAAGCATTACTGTAGGAAATTCAGTAGAGAATCAAACTTTACCTATAGATTTTAAATTAGCAACAAAAGCTAAATTCAGATTTGAAATATTTTATCAAAACAAACCTGTACAAAATACGATAATAGAGGAGGAGTTTGTTAAACTTCCGTTACTAAAGTTAATAGCAATAGGTTCTACTACGCTGGTTGGAGACAATAAAGGAATTCAATCTAGCCAGGAGTTTCGCACTTGATAATGAGATAAAAAATTTTGTAGATTTATAAGTATTAAAACTACGATGCAAAAAACAAGATGGCACGCCATAAATGCAGTAAAGAATTATATCAAGCATTTCTGCAAGCAAGTAGTGTCAGATACTCAGGCTTAGCATTGTCAGAGGTGAGTCCATACGAGTTATCTCATGATAGTATTAGTAGATGGCTAAGCCAAAAGAAATTACGTCCACGCGATGTTTGGCAGAAAGCACAAGCACACATAGACAAACAAGTCCCCTGTTTGTTAATAGTTGATGACACTGTTTTGGATAAACAATACAGTAGCCACATAGAGCTTGTCCAATATCAATATTCAGGAAATGAACATGATGTTATACCAGGTATAGGTCTTGTTAACCTGCTTTGGTATGGTCTCGAACAAGAAGAATCTATACCAGCCGATTATCGGATTTATGACAAGGCTACTGATGGCAAAACCAAGAATACTCATTTTTGTGATATGCTTAGCCTAGCTAAAAGCCGAGGGCTGAATCCAGATGCAGTAGTAATGGATAGTTGGTATTCAAGCTTAAAAAATTTAAAAACCATTCGCAATCATGGATGGGTATGGTTAACGCCCCTACGAAAGAATCGAAAAGTAAATCGAGATGAATCCTTGGAGAATATAGATATACCCGATGAAGGACGAGAAGTTCACCTACGTGGCTATGGCTGGATTACTGTTTTCAAGTTTGTGGCAAAAAATGGTCGCATTGATTATATAGCAACTAGCAAAGAAAAGCCTAGTCGAGAAGAAATAAAAGATATAATAGCCGCACGTTGGCGGGTAGAAGTTTATCATCGAGAATTAAAACAAACATGTGGAATTGAGCGATGCCAGGCTCGTCACGGCCGTTCGCAAAGAAATCATATTTATATGTCTATTATGGCTTGGTTCAATAAATATACCCAATGTATAAGCAAAAGCTTATCTATGTACCAACAAGATTGGCAGATTATTAAGAACAGTATTGCTCTTGAGATAAAATGTATTATGCTTTCTACTTAATTCTTAAATGCGAAACTCCTGCTAGAATAGAAGTAGCCCGAAATAATCATATAGATCTTAGCAAATTAAAATTTAAAATTACGCACAACAAAAACTAGAGCTAGTAGTACGAAAATTTACTATAACGGTAAAGAGGTGATTGAAACTTTAAGTAATCAGGATGAAGCAAACCTCATTAATGCAGCTATTCGACTTTATATTGAACCAGGTACAAATCTACATACAAGTGTTGATTTGCAGTTGGAATATGAGGGTAGGCTTCTAGGAGATATGTTAACTTTTACATGGACGATTGATGAAAGTCAGGCTAATCAAGCACTGCTTGAGGCTGGTAAAACAGGAGATAAGTGAAGCACTAATGCAGCTTCCAAAAGTTAATGTAAATGCTACAGATAACAATGGTAATACTTCTCTACCCCTGGCAGTTAAAAGGGGTAACAAGGAAATAGTTAAAACATTGCTTAAATCCAATAATATTAATTTAGAGTTAAAGAATGCTCAATTTGGCCATACACCACTCCATGAGGCTATACATCAAGGCAATATAAGGGTTATTACAGCGTTAATTGCTCGAGGGGCTAATGTAAATGCAACCTCTGATATTTTATTTTTCATGAAGCTCCACTCTTCTTAGCTGTTATCATGGGTAATCAAGCAGCTACAAAAGCTTTGTTAGCAGTAAAAAATATAAATGTAAATATTACTAATAACCAAGGCAATACGCCTTTACATATGATAATTTCTAGAGGTGATGAAGCATTTGCCCGACTATTGCTTGCTAAAGGTGCGAGGACAGATATAAAAAATGGAAAAGGTAAAACTCCTGTAGCTTTTTCTCAAACATCTACCAATGAAGCAATAAGAGGCTTATTTAGCAAATCAGCCTCTTAAGTAATACCGCTCGAGCAAGCAAAATGTTCTGATACTTAACCCAAGTTGCTAGTCAAGCAAGGCTTTGTTGATTTGAAAAGCTAGCAAGAATAATATTATTTTGATCAGAAAGCCTTTGAAGGTAAGAGCATGGAACTTTCTTAGGAAAAGCCCTTTAATGCCGCTAATGCTAGTCTCTATCACTTTTCGCATGCACTCTTTGAGATAAGCCAGGCAAGGCGTATCCTTCCGATGAGCATTAGCTTTACGTTGTGAATAAATCATAATGCCTTCATCAGCCAACATAACTTCTAGGAAGTAGTTGGTATAAGCCGAGTCAGCATAGAGTGCACTTCCAGCTGTCAAACAGAAAGGCAGTTGATTCAATCCTTTTACATCTGCTTGACTGCCAGCCATAATTGAGAATTCAACGGGAATGCCATTACTAGTAGTAATAAGTTGTACTTTGATGCCATAAAAGTAACGGCGCATAGAGGCTTGGTAGCCTCTGTAAGCCTCACCTTGCAATAGCTTACAGCGGCTAATACGTATGTTATCACACACAGGTATGGGAAATGAATCCAATACAAAATCTTTACAAGTGGCTACTTGCTTGATGAGAGAGCCTATTTCTAAAAATAGTGTAGTTATATCTTCTCCTATAGCATGCAAGCGGCGATTGTACCTACTTTTATCGAGCATGTTAGGAATAAGCGTAGTGGAATGCATAAACGATCGAGCTTTTTCAAGATGTCCACCAAAGTATAAAGCCGATACGATAGCTGTTGTGAGCACCTCTGAATCGGACAATTTCCTTTTTTTATCTTCTTGATGGTTTAAATACTTGAGCAGATCATCAATAAATGAGTATATTGCTATTGATTGATCAATCATAATGACCTCCGCTTTATTGGTTTGTGACAAAAACAAGATCGGAGGTTTTTTATTTGTTTACCTATTAATCACTAGCAACTTGGGTTAGTTATGCAAGAGTTTTCTTAATACTACATAAACTCTATGTAATTGATAAAAGCTGGTTCTTTATTAGTTCATATTTAAACTTATATGATACACTGATAGACTATAATGTAATATCCTACTTGCATCAGGGCTTATAAAATTATTGTTTAAGGAATTACCTTAGCTGTAGTCCGTTAATTTTTCCTATTTTTGGAAAAGTTAATAAACACATCCTATCCTAATCCGTGTATGCTCAACCAAGAAACCATACAAGCTGTACAACAAGCAGCACTTATAGAAGAAGTTGTTGGTGACTTTGTTACGCTTAAAAAAAGAGGCCAAAATTTATGGGCTTGCTGCCCATTTCATCATGAAAGGACACCTTCTTTTTCCGTATCTCCTAGCAAAGGTTTTTATAAATGTTTTGGTTGTGATGCTGCTGGCGATTCTATTGCTTTTATAAAGGCTATAGAAGGCATTAGCTTTATAGAGGCAGTCAAGTATTTAGCAAATAAATACAGTATACCTATTCAAGAGACAGAAGAGGGGCATAAAGATATAGCAGCCCAACATGAAAAGGATAGCTTGTATATTTTAATGAAGCTAGCAAATAACTATTATATACAAAACTTATGGGAGCATCCAGAAGGCCAGCGTATTGGACATGCTTATTTAAAAGAAAGGGACATTACAGATGATTTTATTAAACAATTTGAATTAGGATATAGCCTTGATAGCTGGCAAGGATTTCACGAATATGCACTTAAGCAAGGTTATACTGATGAGCTGTTAGAAAAAGCAGGCCTCATTGTTCGTAATCAGGAGAAGCTGTATGACCGTTTTAGAGGGAGGGTTATCTTTCCTATTCATAACCTTTCTGGTAAAGTCATTGCGTTTGCAGCTAGAATTCTGAAACCTATAGATAACCAACCTAAGTATGTTAACTCCCCCGAAACACCTATTTATCATAAAAGCGATGTACTATATGGTATTTATCAAGCCAAGCAAAAGATAAAACAAACTGATAAGTGTTTTTTAGTAGAAGGGTATACCGATGTCATCTCTTTGCACATGGCAGGCATAGAGAATGTAGTGGCTTCTTCTGGAACTGCACTCACTGAATCGCAAATACAATTACTTAGTCGCTTTACAAAGCATATTACCGTCTTATTTGATGGTGATACAGCTGGTATAAAGGCAGCCCTACGAGGGGTTGACAAAATACTAGAAAAAGGCTTACATGTAAAAGTTATCTTACTGCCTCCAGGTGAAGATCCCGACAGCTATTCTAAAAAGCTAGATAGCCTCGCCTTCCAAACTTACTTACAAGAGCACGAGCAAGATTTTATTACGTTCAAAGCAAAGCTACTAATGGAAGGAATAGGAGATGACCCTACTCAAAAAGCAGAAGCCATTAAAGAAATTTTGCAAAGTATTGCTTTAATACCTGATGCCGTAAATAGAACCTTATTTTTACAACAATGCAGTAGGTTACTAGATATCAATGAAGGGGTATTGCTAGGTGAACATAACAAAATATTGGTCAGAAAAGAAAAAGAACACCACAGACCTCACAAGCTAGTACACAACCCTGTTAATGAACTACAACTTACTGCAAAAAGAGGTGAGTTAATACCGCTTAATTGGGCAGCTACCATAGAAGCATACGAACAAGAAAGTATTCGATTACTACTTAATTATGGATCTATTATTTTAGAGGATGGTAATCCACTTAGCACTTATCTACTACAAGAATTGGCTGATGTTCCTTTTCAACATCCTGTTTACAAACATATATTAAGTACTTATGAAGAATTGGCTTTACAAGAGCAAGTAGTAGATATCAATTTTTTTGTACAACACACCGACGAACGTATACAAAAGACAGCTATTGATTTAACCGCGTCACCTTATGAAGTGAGTGATAAGTGGCAGGAGAAATACCAAATAAATATTTCTAAAGAAGAAGACAACCTTTATAGAAATGCTTATAAGAATATACTTAGGCTTAAGCTTCGCCTTATTCACCAGCTAATAGAAGAGAACAATAAACTGCTTAAGAATACCGTGCATGAGCCTGAAGAGGAAGATAAATTATTGCAAGTGTATGCAACTCTTAAACAGTCAGAGACTGCTATTGCTCAACAACTTGGTATGGTAATTATAGGATAACATATGAACTGTGATTTACTGATCAAATATTTATTAGAAGAAGGGTTGAGCGTTGACTTGAATACAGTAAATATAACTCCTTGATAATCAATAATTTATAAAACGATAGTTTATATAGGAGGTTGCCCCATTTAAAAATAACAATTTTGTTTATTTTTATAAAAAATAATTTAAGCCAAGATCTTTTACCTATTTTTACCATCATCTATACATATTATATTCAAAAACTTAAAAATCATGTGTACACGTTTTATTTCTACTTCAAAAAGCATAATTATTGGAATTCTAATAGTGCTGTTTAATACTACTTCATGCGACTGTAGCCCCAATAATCCGGATAAAGGAGATGAGCATGGATTGTCTGGTAGTTTAGTCATGGAAGTACAAGATGCATATTTGATAGGTGACCAAAAAACTATAACAGCCGTTTTTTCATTAGATGATAATACAAAATCAACCTTATTAGAAGACTTTATATTGCAAGCGTCTTATACAAGTGGCCAAGGTGAATTTGAATTTACAACCCATAAAAATAATGTAGTCAGTACAAAAAAGTTAACTTCTATTAATGAGAAATTAACATCCTTTGTGCCTTTTACAGAGTTAAGGTCAAACAATTCTCCTACTAACATAACTTTTTCCATTGTGCCCAACGCAGATGTTATTCAAGCGAATATTCAAGTTAAACTTTTGGATAAATTAGGTGCTCCAATTAAGGAATGTCCTGTAATCTGGGAAGAAGATAAATTATTAGTATATGGTTTAAATAAATTTGTAGGAAATAATCAATCCAGATTTATGCTAGCAGGTGCATTCGCTGCAATAGATCCTACTAAGATTACTTTAGAAATCAAGAGTAACAATGCAGCTACTTTTAGGTTAGTAAAGGTTGATGGTAGCAAGAGTAGCGATCATTCTTTATTATCAGAATTGTTGTCTACAGAGGATGAGCAAAACAGAGTAACAGACCCTATGTATTTAGAACTCGATAATGCTAATGGGCAGCAGAGTGCTGTTATCGCGTTCAGCGTGAAACACGGTACTACGTTATTAGCAAAACGTTCGGTGGTGTGGGAGCAAAATGGAATTAGTATTGATATATCATCAGATCAAGATGTTTTTGTCGATCAAGATGTACTTAATTTAAAGTTCACTAATCAAGGTGAAGTCCTAGATACGGAAAAGATACAAGTTAAACTTACCAATGATATGGGAGTGAAGTTTCGCTTAGGAGCTACACTAAGTGGGGAGTCAATTAATACTAATTTACAGACTATTATCAATCAACCTCAGCTAACAGCATCTGAAGAAGTAAATGTTGGCTTACAGCAAATAGATAATCCTAATGAAGTATATGACGCTAGTCTTATATTGGAACTGTTGGATGAGAAAGAAAATATAATATGCAAGCACAAATTACATTGGATAAATAGAGAAAAATTTGATGCAGATAACGCGTTGCAATGGTTCAGATTGGATAATTCTAAAATACAATTTAACCAACAAAAAGGAAGTATAGAAAATAGTTTCAAAGCTGAGAGATATAATACTTCTATTCGAATGCTAAAATCTATTGTAGATACTAAAAGGCAAGTTCAGGGGATAAAGGATACACTGCAAAATAAGATAGAACAAGGTAAGCTGTCTAAGTCTGCAAATAGGGATATCGTAGTTGCTAATAAACTTATTGCTGATATTGATACATTTGTGTTAGAATCAATCAAGAAATATGAAGAACATATAGAAAAAATTGCAGAAGAGGTTCAAAATATTTTACAAAGGGCAAAGACAGCTGAGATTGAGCAGTTCTTATTTGGAGACTTAAGCGAAATCTCTAAAGTTATTATAGATATGGAATCGCTTAGCTATAAAGTTCTGGAGTTTGTTAAGTCTATTAATATAGATATGGATAAAGCTATAGGAGAAAATGTTAAAGACGCTTTTCAAAAAAATGTAGAGAAATCTATAAGAGGTATGGTGGAATTAGGTAAATATTTTAAAAATGAAGCAGCATCTAAAATAGAACCTGAAGATGCTTTTCATGATGGAGCCGAAAGAATCAGGCGTCTTGCTGATACACTTGTCAATATTGCCGGTGATTTACAAGAAAATTCAGGCTATGCTTATGAGTGTGCTGCACAAGCGTGCCAATATACAGCAGAGGCTATGCTTATTACAGCTAAAAAGGAAACCCAATTTGAATATATACTTCAAGATGCTCGATATGCTCGGAATGCAGCTGATGATGCTGCAGATATTGCGTTGGAAGTTAGCACTAATTTAAAAGCTAATAACCCTGCTAACCAAGCTGTTAAAGCTACACTACAAGCAGCAATAGAAGCTTGGCGGCTTGTATTAGAGAAAGAGAAATCAATGTCTGGAAATACCATCCCACCTAGTACAAATGACGGGTCAAATGCTCACATATTGAAAGAACTTCAGGATAAACTAGCAAAATACTAACTGATTTTCTATTAATTAATTTGGCATTGTTAATTTAGGACAGGCAAACGGCTAAAATTAGTCTATATTCACTAGCTTGAAGTTGGTGATTTTTTATAACAAAACTATCCTAGTTTAACAATGCCATTAATTTTATTCAATTGATGGTAAGGCTATTATTGGATATATGGATGGGGTAAAAGAGCATATATACTATCTTATAATTATTAGAAAAACGCAAATAAACTCTTTACCCATACCCCATAAGAGGGTTGATAGCTTGTTCAGCTTTGTAAAAGAGGCCTTAGTAACTAAAATAACTAGTAGTAAAAGTGATTTTTGTTATATAGTATCAAAATTGTGATATAAAGAATTGTTATGTAATTATAAAGTATAATACTTAAACATGCTTGTTAGTGATAAGTTCTTATAATAATTAGACTTCTTTCAAAACTCAACTTAAATCAATTGTAAACCTATTTAAGCGCAAGTGTTACCATAGTTTTGAAAGAAGTCTATTATTGTCCAAGGAGTAACTGAGTAAGCTAATACACAGTAAATCTATAGTTAACTATATTCTATTTTGTACCAACAGAATAGAATAACTCCACTAGGTTAAAAGTACTATAACTAAAAAACTGATTTTTATATTATTTATGCTGGTTGCTAGCTATAGAGTTGCCTATTACTAGCTTTTTGTTATCTTCTTGCCAATATTGTTCCCATTTTAAAAAATATTTATTGCTATCTGTCTCATCGTCAAATTTTAATGGCAGCCCGCTTATAGTTTGGTATAGTAAGTCAGCAGTAGTATCTAATTTAGTCTTCTCAGGTTGCTGTGCAAATATATACAATCGGTCCTCTGCCCTGGTAAGCGCTACATAGAGTAAGTTAAAATGATCTAAATATACTTGCATGCGTTCTTCATAATATGCTTGAGCATATACCGTTTCTTGTAATTCCTTATGGTATTTAAGTGGCAAACTGGGAAAAGTTGAAAAAGGCGCTTTATCTGTTGAGCACCAAATGATAGGTGGCTTATAAGTATTATGGTCAAGATTCCATGCACAAAACGGAACGATAACTACTTTGAATTGCAATCCTTTTGCTTGATGAATGGTCATAATATGTATGGCTTCTTCCCCTTCCATATGAGGTAGTGCGTGCTTGTTTCCTTTCTCTTCCCACCATTTTAAAAAATTATAATGCTCTGCTGGATTTTGCTGTAAATATGTTAATACAATGTCTTGAAAAGCATATATAAAAGGTTTATTTGCTGTTGTATTAAGCTGAAAAATACTTGCTAATTTTGCTATGCGTTCATATAATGGAAGCTTAGTTAAACGATAAAATTCTGATATAAACTCGGTAGGGAGGAGGTTATGGTTATCTTCTACACTGTTTTGCTGGAAAAGCTCATGCGAAATACCTTGCTCTCTTTTACAAACATATACTTGGTATAAATAAATGAGTTCTGTTTTAGCTAGTATATCTATCTCATTTTCTAAGTATTTAAGCGCACTAATTATTATATTTATCCAAGGGCTTTGTCCTAAATAAAGAGATTCAGCAGAAATTGCTGAGTACTTGTAGCCTGGTTTTGCATGTTCTGAGTGCTGGTAACTAAGTAAACTTTGGGATAGTTCCCGTCCTTCTGCATGACTTCTTACTAGCAAAGCTATATCTTGCAATCCAAAGCCGTCTTTTTGTAATTCTTCTAACAAGGCTGGTAAACGTTGCTTGGTTTGTTCTTTCCAGCTAGATTTTTCTTCTTGTAAATCTGCCTTACATAAAAAGTTGACTTCTACATAACCTTGTTCTTGTCTTGACTCTACGGGTGCTGGTATATGTTGGTAAGCATGTGCATAAACAGACGATATTTCTTGAAGCTGTGTACTTAACTGTTGTTTTAAAGTACTGTTGTCTTCTAATTGATTAATTTCTTGTTGTAGATGACTTGCTAAATTTTTGCTCGCTTGCGTAAAAAAGGTATTGTTAAAGTGTACAATACTGGGTTTACTACGCCAGTTGTGCTCTAGTACTAAACTTTTAGTAGCTGTAAATTCTTTTTCTAATTTAGTCGATAAAAGCTGCCACTTACTTCCACGCCATCGGTAGATAGATTGCTTTGCATCGCCTACCAACAAACTCATATGTCCTGTAGCTAGTCCATTGCTAATTAATGGTTTTAGATTTTGCCATTGGAAATCTGAAATATCTTGAAACTCGTCTAATAAGAAATGGTTATAAAAAGAACCTACCTTTTCGTATACAAAAGGTGTGTCGTTCTCAGCAATAATCTGCCGTAGCAAGTTAGCTGCATCTGAAATAAGCATTATATTCTTTTCAGCTCTCAGATTCCGTAAACTTGCTAATAAGTGTGTAATAATACCAAATGCATATATAAACTGTTGTATGGCAAGCGTGGTGTAATAAATATGGTGTTTTGTTTGGTAGTAGGATATAATTTTCTTTAAAATGTCTTGTAAACTATCTTGTACTAAGGATGCAATTGATAGCTTTTTAGGACTAGTTTTGCTGTACCAAGCTTCTATAGATTCTAAAGCAGTAAGAGCACGTTGGGTAGGGTTAAAGTTCTTTTTTTCAGATACTCCCATTAAGTAGCCTGCTATTCCACGTTGTCCATAAGAAAAATCTGATACTTCTAAACCACTAATTTGTATTTGGTGCATAGCTTCTTTGCCAAGCTTCTGCAAAATATTTTCAAATTTAAGCCTACCTACTTCAAGTTCTGCTAAAAATGTAATTAACTTATCTTTGTTGTTGATAGCTTCTATTAATAATCTTTCTTGCTGCCCAAAATTCTCTGAAAAAAGTTCATACCCTAGCTGTTTAAGGGCTTGTTTAAAATGCCAGGATTTGCCAGCCAAGAGTTTATTTTCAGCAAAATTAACTAGCCATTGATGTAGCTGTTTGTCTTGGTTAGCTGTATTAATTACATCATCTACTATATAATCTAATATAGCCTCTTGGTCCATTTCTATAGTAAATCCATGTTGGATGCCTAGTTCTCTGGAAAAGTTACGAATAATAGTTTGCAAAAAGCTATCGATTGTGCTAACACTAAACCGGTCATACTCATGTAGAATCTTGGAAAGTACCGTGTGGGCACGTTTTTGTAATTCTTCGCTATTCCATCCATTTGCTTGGTTTAATTCTTGAGTAAGAAGGCTATCCTTACCTTGTGCTATGTCATGCAAGCTTTTAAGAATGCGTTGCTTCATCTCCTGTGTGGCACGATTGGTAAAAGTTACTGCTAGAATTCTTTGGAAGTACAAGGGAGCTTTCAACGCTAATTGTAAATAATTCTTCACTAATACATACGTCTTTCCAGAACCAGCGGCAGATCTATATATATATAGTTTCGACATTCTATTAGGAGTTAGGGGCTGTAATTATTATATAATTCATCCTAAAATAAGCCAATATAGATTAATATTACTAATTACTGACTCAGGACTAAAGTCCTGAGGTTAAAAAGATATTGCTAATATTGCTTTAAGTTTTCTCAGCTATGGAAAAGTGATATGTTTTGTAGGTATCTTAAAAATCTACTAAACCAAATCTTCTTTTACACTTTCTAATGTTATTGAAGATGATAAAGGTTGTGAAAATAAATTATTCTTTATTAGTTAAATGAAAGCTTATCTATATAATAAACATACAACGGTGTTATAGCCACAAATACTTTTGATAGTACAGGTTATAGTGTATAACTAAAGCAGTTTGTATGGAGTTATTGATCAAAGTGTAGGTTAGATAAATAAACATGTAGAAAGTATTATTGTATAATCTCCTAAAAGAATAGCTTGATCTCTCTTATAATAATATGTTTACAACTTCTATGATTTAATGTTTGTTAATGCTTTACTATTTATATTTACAAGTGATTAATTGTATAAAAAATTATAAAATTAGGGTACAGTGAAGAGAAACATAGGGCGTAAAATAATACAGCTTAGTAGCTTAACTATAAGTTTTATACTAGGATGTTTCTGTAATCTCCTAGCTAAAGAAAAAGTTTATGAAAAAGAGTTGCCTTACGCTATAGCTTCTTATTATATACCATCTCTTTCAAGCCATAAACAGGAGCCTAAGCAGGTATCCATTAATAAAAAAAAGCGACAACAAATTTGGGAAGCAAAGTTGCCGTCTTTAAGTAAACAAGAAAAGGCAGCTATTATATTTGAGCAGATATTTGCCAAAAGCCCAGCTATTAATAGTTTACAAGCTCAACAAGAACCCATCTTAAATAATTATGCTTGGCATGATCTAAAACTATTCTATGGCACCAATCCTAATCCTAAATGTAATCTGCTTTACCAAATTGATAGAACAATAAGTTGGTTAGGTAAAGGAGTGCTGGCTATATTTTTAGCAACACCTACCAGTAGTATACAAGAGTTGCGTACTAGACAAAGTATCATACAATTTTTTTTAAAAGAGGACTTCACTTTTAACCGACTTATAAAAGTTTACCAAGATTATACTTATATAGAGGAAAATTTGTTATCACTTTGGTCTAACCATGACCCCCTTTTTAATCCTTTTTATAAAAGCTTTATTCAAAACACTTTATACTTTAACCTCCCTAATAGTAGCAGATATAATAAGGCAAGCCGTGCATTAGAGCTACGTAAAAGGCTTTATTTTGATTCAGTATTAGCTTTACATGGTACTTCCATTAGCTTTCAAAGTTATTATCTATTTAAAGTTTTAACAGATCGGGCTACATTTAAAAGGATAATTTCTAAAGATCATCCTATGTGGATTAGAATATTAGCTTGGTATCCTTTAGCTACTATCCCTATAGAAATACTTAGTATTAAAAAGCACTATGATAGTTGGTCGACGCCTTTAAAATACTTAGCCACCCGGCTAGCTGATATACAGCAATGGGTATTGTTAGCTAAAGAAGTAAATACTATTGTAGCTGGTTGCCCGGAATTAGAAAACCTGTATGGAAAATATTTAATAAACATAAGAAAGCTACTTGATCAACCTAATACTACGGAAATAGGAAGACTTATTGATCGACTTTGTAGCTTGCCACTAAAAAAATGGTCTGTATTTTTTAATAACAATGGTAAGCTATTACAAACTTATAAGCTGTTTGTGAAACATAAGAATAAGTTTACAGATGCATTATATGATTTTGGTAGGCTCGATGCTTTTTTATCTATAGCTCAGTTGCTAAAAGAAACACAGAGTGTCCAGAGTAAAACTACTTATACGTTTACTCGGTTTCTTGACCGTAGAGAAGAGTCTAATCCATATATATCGCTTGTTGATATGTGGAGTCCTTTTTTAGATGTAAAGAAGGCTGTTACTAATACCATTACAATGGGTAGTGAGTGTGAAGTGCGCAATATGATTTTAACGGGTCCTAATGCTGGTGGAAAGTCAGTGTTTATAAGTGGTATGGCTATAAGCTTATTGCTAAGTCAGACATTAGGAATTGCTCCTGCAAGCTCGGCTACCATTACACCATTTAATAAAATTAACACTTACTTAGATGTTTCAGGTGATATTGCTGAAGGTAAATCGCTTTTTATGGCAGAGGTACAACGTGCTCAGCAACAACTTAATACTATCATGGGCTTAAAGGAAGGTGAATTCAGCTTTAGTGTTATGGACGAAATATTTAGTGGTACCAATCCTCTAGAAGGTGAAGCCGCTGCTTACAGTGTTGTTCATTATCTTTCAAAGTATACTAATAACTTAAGTATTGTAGCTACTCATTTCCCCAAATTAACGTTGCTACCAGAACGAGCTCCACATAGTGGCTTTGCTAACTATAAGGTTTTTGTAGGTATACAGAAAGAGACTGGCCACCTAATTTATACTTATAAAGTAGAACCAGGAAAATCTAATCAAACAATTGCTTTAGATATTTTAAAAGAGCAAGGTTATGATATAAAGATGTTAGAAGAAGCAAACGACATACTAGCCCATCCAGAGCATTATCAGGCTAATTTTTAAGCTGAAGTTGTGTTGTTGTAAAATAAAGCTAATACTTTCAGCAGTTTGCCTAGTATAATAGCTAGCTTAAGTAACTCAATATAAATTCATTAGTTTTAATTTGGAGAATCAATGTGTATAATTAAACAAGGCCCTTATGTGTTTATATTTGGATAGCTGCTAAATGTAAAGGCACTCATATGCCAACTATAAAGCATAGGTATTGTGGTTGATGCTCAAATAAATTATGTTTTTAGGTATTTCTGATCGTATAGAGCCGTATACAGTACTATCAGTATTAGAAATTTAGCTTATATTATTATATGGTTGATTATTAAGAAATAAGCTAGCTAAAGTATTTGAGTGTAAGGTAAAAGTATAGTAAATTGATATTTTCTATAGAAGAAATTTTATCAAATACTTAATGTAATCGGTTATTGAAAAAAAACGGACTTTGTACAAGCTACAATATGATAAGTATAATCTATTTTTGGTTCTATATATTATAAATTTTTACTTATAAAATAATTAAAAGTCAATAATTATGATAAATGGGAAATTTACACATCATCTAAAATCCTCCTTTCTAATAACCGTATTCTCCTTATTTATTTTCACAGCATGTGGTGGATGTGGTTCAGTTCCGGAAACACCTCCACTTAAAGTTGATGATAACAAAAAAAGTGCTGATAACAAGAAGACTCCTGAGAAAGCTCCTGAAAAAAATTTCAACTTTAAAAAAGTAATTGTTTTGTTCCATGGGCTTGGTGCTCCTGGAGATACAGGTATAGCAGCACTAAGAGGGAAATTAAAAAGTGATATCAAAAATTCTGAAATAATAATTCTAGATCGCAATAATTCTGGCTCTGTTCCTACCACTCAACAAGCCGGCGAAGCCTATCAAGATTTGAAAAGGCAACTTGAGCAAAGGCAGCTAGCTGGTAATCCAGTTTGTTTGTTTGGGGATAGCCAGGGTGGGCTCGTAGCACTCGAGTTATATCGCTTATATAAAAACGATCTACATATAGTAGGAATTATTACCAATCATACTCCACTTGAAGGAGCTCCGGGTGTAAATGTTAAGGTTGATGATGTAAATAACTTGCAAAAAACAATCAAAGAGAAAGTTGGTGTTGATATTGCAAGTATGTTAGGAAATTCTGTAAATCTACAGGATGTTTTTACAAATGGTATAAAAGATCCAGTACGTAAAGACCTTACAGAGGGTAGTAATTTACTTAATAATGTAAAGAGCACGCTTCTAAATATACAAATACCAGTACTACTTTTAGGTGGAAATGTAGACATGAAAATTGCTATAGATGCACTTCTAGATTTTACTATAGGAGAAAATCCTAACTTTAAGATGCTTAAGAATATGGGCTTAGATCTTCAAGGTATCTTAAATCAATTATCTTCAGAAGTTCTAGAAGAGCTTAAAAAAAACCTTGGAAATATTATTGGAGATAAAGGACAAGGAAATGATTGCTTTATTCCATACTATAGCCAAATGGCTCAAGGTCTTCCCGATCATCCTAAGGTAGAAAGGTTTAGCAGTAGAAGTTATCACCACTTTTATGGTACAGCCTATCATATAAAGGTTTATAACAAATTGAGAATTTTCATTAACCAAGCTTTTGAGGATAAGAAATAGGTGTTTCTGATAAGTGCCTAATTAAAAAACACTTTCTCAAAACAATAAATATGGGAAAGTGTTTTTTACTATATAATATTTTTAATATAAAATAGGCCTTGCTTCACTTATTAGCTAACTTCTCTTTACGAAGACCTTTATAAGGATTGTATCCGTTCATTTTCGTAGTATAATATCCTGTACCATTATAAGATCGCTTATCTGGATGTTGTTTGCAATCCTCGGAACAAGCACCTTCCATGGTTTCACCACAATTAGTACAGATAGGCACGTGCACATTACATAAGGGGTTAGCACAGTTGACCATACGGTCACAGTTGGCGCCACATATATGGCAAGTTCCAATTACAATGGGTTCTTTTGTATTAATATCCTTTACCAGCCTATTGTCAAATACATAGCATTTACCTTCAAAAGCTTCTCCTTCTGTCTCATTAGCATACTGAATAATGCCACCATGTAACTGATAAACGTTCTTAAAGCCTTGCTCCAATAGGTAAGCACTTGCTTTTTCACACTTGATACCTCCTGTACAATAAGTAACTACTTTTTTATCTTTATAAGCCGACAAATGGGGTATTTGATGCTTAAATTCCCTAAAATGGTTGATATCTAAGGTTACTGCATTTTTGAATTTGCCAATCTTGTGCTCGTAATTAGAACGTACATCTAGCAATACTATATCTTCCTCATCTTTTATTTGTTCTAACTCTTGGGGAGTTATGTATTGCCCACTTTCTTGCTTAGGGTTGATATGCTGTAAATCTGCATGGACAATCTCTGTTTTAACCCGCACATGTAATTTTTGAAAGGCATGATGTGTGTGTTCATCGATTTTAAATTGGATGCCTTCAAATCTAGGATCAGCTTTCAAGTGTTGCATATACTTGTCACATGCCGCCTGTAATCCCGATACTGTACCATTAATCCCTTCTTTAGCTATGATAATTCTGCCTAGTAAACCTAAATCTGCACAAAAACGATGATGCTCTTCTCGGAATACTTCTGGGTTTTCAATAGTTGTATAACAATAGTAGAGAAGTATATGATATGGTTTTTCTAACATAAATAGTTGACCTTATATTAACTTATTTTAAACGGTTTAGCTGGGTTGCCTAGCATTACTTCTTTTTCTTTTACAGATTCTAAAACCACTGAGCCAGCGCCTATTCTAGCTCCCTTGCCAATATGAACTCCTGCTACAATGGTTGCACCTGCACCAATAAAAACATTATCTTCAATGGAAACTTGTTCGCCAATAATACTACCGCTACCTATTTGCACAAAATTTTGAATAGTTGCCCCATATTCAATAATTACTTGTTTATGGACAAGGCAGTGGTTACCTAATTGGCTATTAGCGCTAATGTTAGTTCCCCCATCAATTAAGGTTCCTATTCCTGGCTGAATATTAAAAGCGAGGTTAGCTAATGGATGTACTAAATTAATAAAACTAATTTGATGTTGATTGCTAAGTTTCTTAATGTACTGTTGGCGGCTAGTAGCTTGTTCTATAGCTATAAAAACTGCAAGATTTTTGCCTATTTTTTCTAAGTAAGAAGCATCTTCTTCTATGTTCCCTAGAATAGGTATATGGTTAATTTCAGTAAGTTTATCTAATTGTTTTTCTGCTAAAAAACCATACACAACAATATCATTCTGGAGAAGAATTTCTAATGCCTGGTGTGCTAAGGCAGTTGTACCTACTATAATCACAGGGTCTTTCATAAGATATTTATCGATTGTTGTAAAATAGTATACAAATTTATAATAAAAACATACAAAATAAGGAGTGTTGTAGAGGTTATGAGTAATAAAGGTAGCTAGTTCAAATGCTAATGCTTAGCTTTAGCTATAAATTATAGGTAACATACTCTTATAGAAATAGCATAGTTTATATATAGTAGATATGTTAATAGCTAAATTTATTGTTAGCTATTTTCTTATAGTGCATTAAAATAGCTAATAGAATTTTTATACAATATCTTTCTTAAGCCAACTCCACTACCAAGGCTAAAAAGCCTGTGTACGGAATGATTTGGTTCCAGAGGCGCTCTTAAAACTTTATTATAGAAATAATATTTAAAGTACGTTTATTCCTACACTGAGCATAAATAAACTTTTTCTATGGTCAACAGCTATATTTCCTAATTTACTACAAACTTTATTCAAGCTGCCTTCATATTTCAAATCTATCATAAAGCGTTGCAGGTCTACTCCTATACCTACTTGGTAGCCTGCAGTAATACTTTTACATTCTGCGTAAATATCTGCTGTATCGCTTTTAGCACTTAACAATAGGCTAAATACAGGCCCTACCTGTAACCTTCCAATTTCCATGATTTTTATTCCGAATAGAACAGGCAATTCTATTTTCTTATACCGTAAAACATGTTCTTCATTAGGACATTGATTCTGATATTTGACTTTAGAATATGTAAACAGCAATTCTGGCTGAATGTATACAACTGGAAAATCTACCCTGCCAATAATTCCAGCTTGGTAGCCCAAGCCTATATGAGGATCATGACATTTGGCTAGTCCTTCTTCATCTAATCTAATATGGTAAGTACTAATGCCTATCCGAGGGCCCACTTTAAATACATAAGCATGGGTAGTATTGAAAATACCTACCAAGAATAATACTAAGCCTATTGTTTTTCTCATAATTATTGCGTTATATGATATATAAGTAGTCTGAAACAAAACTATCATAAATGGCTAAATAGTTGTTAGTATTTTATCCTTAATTTTATTCTTATAAATAGATTGTAGGTTACGCCTTTTTATAGTTGTAACGTTTTGACTATTAAGTATTTAATTATAATAAGCACGATAAAACACTAAATGATGCATATAACTAATTTTGAGTGTATGTGCTTTGTCTTTTTCTAATGTTATTCCTACTATGCAAAATATAGTTATATAGCTGTGCGTTAAAATTAGCTTAGGTTAATGGGGCTTAGCCTTTTTATGAATCGTTTTATGTATTAGTTTTACACAGTTATATGTATTGCAATCAATAAATATTTTTTTACACATGTCAAACATAGGAGAGATTACCCAGATTATAGGACCTATTATAGATGTTAGCTTTGAGAATAGTGGTAAATTACCCGCCATACTAAATGCACTTGAAGTTACTAAAGCAGATGGGCAAAAGATAGTCTTAGAATGCCAGCAACATTTAGGCGAATATGCTGTTAGGACCATTGCCATGCATGGAAGTGAAGGCTTAGTAAGAGGCATGGAAGTAGTTGATACAGGCGCAGCTATCCAGATGCCTGTTGGTGAAGCTATTCGAGGCAGGCTGTTTAATGTAATAGGCGAAGCAATCGATGGGCTTCCTCAGCCAAAAACACAAGAAAAGCTTCCTATTCATAGACCAGCTCCTAAGTTTAAAGATATATCTACTGCTACTGAAGTCTTGTATACAGGTATTAAGGTTATTGATTTATTAGCTCCGTATGTAAAAGGAGGAAAAATAGGATTGTTTGGAGGTGCTGGGGTAGGAAAGACTGTTTTAATCATGGAGTTGATTGATAACATCGCAAAATCATATGCTGGGTTATCTGTTTTTGCAGGAGTAGGAGAGCGAACGCGTGAAGGAAATGACCTACTACGAGAAATGATAGAATCTGGGGTTATTAACTATGGCGAAGAGTTTAGAAAATCGATGGAGGCAGGTGGATGGGATTTATCTAAAGTAGACCGTGAGGCATTAAACAAATCTCATGCAACATTGGTATTTGG
>ERZ778018.1402-NODE-1402-length-20019-cov-10.748648_pt1 | contig 20019 bp, 14 predicted proteins | sample MGYA00375748_ERZ778018 | MGnify/ENA primary metagenome ERZ778018 (study PRJEB29350, sample SAMN05509839) | bioreactor metagenome | biome: bioreactor; material: wastewater | place: South Africa: University of Cape Town | collected 2014-04-22 ... | reverse complement strand
TCGCATGCGGGATCCGATAAGTGTCGGGTCGTCAGCCCGGCGGGAGAGGGGACGGCGCGCTTCTTGATGCCGGGTTGGACGGTCCCGCCCTTGTCACGCCGCGTCGATCCGCTGGGGCATCTCCAGCAGGCTCGACTTCAGGCCGAGCTTGTAGAAGACGAAGTAGAGGACGAACCCCACGACGTAGGCGGCCACCGGGGCGGCGGGGACCGCCGGGATCGCCGGGGCGACGGCGTGGAGGTTCGGCATCACGCCGACGAAGAAGCCGACCGCCCAGGCCAGCCAGCCGGCCGGGTTGAAGCCGGCGCGGGGGCCGCTCCAGCGATAGCCGTTGAGGATGTAGTCGGCCGTCATGGCGCCGCAGATCGGCCCGAACGACGCGCCGATGATCCCGAAGACCCCCGCCAGGTTCCCGGCGACCCCCGTCACCGCCAGGATGATGCTGACCAGCGCGCCGACGCTCACCGAGACCAACGGGTTGATCCTGGGCATGACCGTCTTGAAGCTGTTCGCCGCGATGAACGACGAGAAGCAGGCGCCGGGGAACGAGGCCAACGTCAAGCCGAACATCACGGCCTTGAACATGCCGTCGGAGAGCTTGACGTTCATCGCGGCGGTCATCAGGTTCTCGGTCTCCGGGATCGCGCCGGAGGCCCGCGCGCCGGCCACCACCAGCACCGAGATCCCCGCCGTGAACAGGATGGCGATGATGATGCCGACGATCCCGCCCATCTTGACGTCGCGGGCGTCTCGGCTGTTGAGGCCGAAGTCGACCCCCGCCGCGCCGGCGGTGCCGAAGAAGCCGACGATCGCGCCGACCATCGCGAACATCGCCGTCAACCCGCCCCCCTCGACGACGGCGGGCGGCTCGTAGCTGAACGCCGAGCCTCCCAGAAGGCCCAGGCCGGCGATCAGGGCGACCAGGGGGATGATCGGCAGGAACGTCGCGACCTTGGCGACGTACTGGATCCCCTTGAGCCCCACGAACGCCGCCAGGGCCGTCCAGCCGATCGCCAGGACGTAGAACATGTTCTGGTCGCCGTCGAACGCCTTCTGGAGGAAGCCGGCCGACGCGAAGGCGTTGACCCCCAGCCAGCCGAACTGCAACGCCCCCATCAGGAAGCCCGGCATGATCAGCCCGCCGATCGCCCCGAACGTGGACGTCCCCACGACATAGAGCGGGAGCCCCGTCTTCATCCCCAGCAGGCCCGGCGTCAGATAGAACAGGAAGTGGCAGATCAACGCCCCCAGCGCGACGCCTCCCAGGGTCGCCCACAACCCGCCGACGCTCAGGCCGTTGGCCGAGATCGAGTCCCAGAACACGAACCAGAGGAAGACGCCCGCGAACGTCGGCGCGGTGTTCTTGTACCAGGCGGCCCGGTTCGATTCCGGGTTGGGCGTCGCGCTCGCGAGGTAGTCCGGAAGCGGGCTCGACGTCGGCAGGGTTTCGGTGCTCATGGCGGCCTTGATCGTCTGGGCGTGCGAAGGCGGGACGAAGATGTCGACGGTGCATTGGACGACGCCCGCGAGGCGCTGTCAAGGGGCCGCTCCAGACCCCTCCGATTCGCGCGAAACCCCGACCGTCGCGGGTTTTGGGAGGACGTCGCCCTAGAGGGCCCGTCGCGGTTTAGAAGCCGTCCCCGCCAGGCGTCGGCGGTGGGTCCTGGCCGCAACGGACGCGGGCGTCGCGTTCGAACCAGTTGTCGCGGTAGTAGTGCTTGCCGGCCCGCCACGCCAGGAGGCTGGCGGCCAGGTACGCGGGAATGAAGGCGATCCCCCAGCGCTCCACCTGTCGGACGTGGATTTGCTCGTGGTCGCGGAATTCGTCGAGGCACCAGGCGTCATGGCCCAGGATGACGTGCCCCAGGGTCATCGCGGCGAAGCCGACCCGCCTGGCCAGCCAGGTCGCGAACCCGCCGTGGACCTCCAACGCCCCCCGGCGGACCCGCGCCCGGCCGCCGGTGCCGAGCGCCAAGGCCAGGGCGAGCAGGCCGACCAGGGTCGTCGGCGCGGCCCAAATGTAAAGGGGAAGGCGTTTCAAAGGGTTTGGCCCTCGATCCCGGATTACCCAAGACCCCGTTGAAACGCAACGTCCTTCCCCGAGATCCGTGACGGTCGGAAAGAAAACATGCCGGCCGTCACGGATTTTGGGGCGGTGAACATAACGGCCTTCCCCCCTCGCGGCATAGGTATGGCCACAACTTTTCGACTCGGAATCTGGGAAGGATAGGCAAGCGTCCGATGTCCCCTCTCCCACCGGGAGAGGGTGGCCCGAAGGGCCGGGTGAGGGTCGTCGCATTTCGGGATACGCTCTGGGCTTGCGTCATGCCGACCCGACGCTCCCCGCGAAGCGCGACGACCCTCACCCGCCGCTGCGCGGCTGCCCTCTCCCGGTGGGAGAGGGGACGGAATAGGCGATCTGGGTCAATATAGAGCTTGCCTATGCTCTCCAAATTCCTAATCGAAAAGTTGTGGCCATACCTATGCCCTCGCGGGGGAGGTGGCCCGAAGGGCCGGACGGGGGGGCGCGCGCCAGACGCCATCGACGTCCAGGGCTCGCCGGACGGACGTTCGCGAATCCCGACGGTCGTCTCGCGCGTCGTCCCCCTCATCTGACGCCTTCGGCGTCTGTCCTCCCTCGCGAGGGGAGAAGGCCGTTTACCACGGACGGCCGCCCCAAAATCCGTGACGGTCAAAAAGGAAACATGAAATCGCGGCGGTCGAACCGCGGATCATTCCGAACAGTGGGAATCTTTGGCAATTCGACTTCGGTGGACCGGCCCCGGGGACCGGATCGGCGGTCGACCGTCGTCCCGCCGCGCCGGGTGACGCGACCGCGGCGGAGCGACGGTCGACCGGGCGTTTGAAACGATGATTCGAAACCGACGAACGAAGCCAGTCCGAATTATGCCGCAAGCCGCTATATCGGCTACGCTTGCGTCATTCCAGCGACCCCGCGGCGGACGACGATCGAACCCGATGGAAGCCGGCGGGGAGTGGGGCCGGGTTGGCGTCCTCGGCGCTGGGCGTGCTACCCTCGCCCTATAATCGCATTGTGAGGACCGGGGCGGACGAGCTCGTCGGGAGGCGTTCGTCCCGGTCGCGACGGCCTCGGCTGGGGCGATCAGGGAACGTCAATAATGGAAAGGTGGTCGCGATGAGCGGTCTGGGCGGCAAGACGGCGGCCGTGTTGGTCGAGCGGATGTACAACGAACTGGAACTGTGGTACCCGGTCTATCGGCTGCGGGAGGCCGGCTTCGACGTGAAGCTGGTCGGTCCCAAGGCGGGGGAGAGCTACGCCTCCAAGCACGGCTTGCCGGCCCGGGCGGACGTGGCCGCGGCCGACGTGAAGGCCGACGACTTCGACGTCGTGATCGTCCCCGGCGGCTACGCGCCGGACTACATGCGGCGAGTGCCGGCGATGATCCGGCTGGTGGCCGACGCGGCGAGTCTCGGCAAGGTGGTCGGCGCGATCTGCCACGGCCCCTGGATGCTCTGCTCGGCCCGCTGCATCCAGGGCCGCAACGTCACCGGTTCGATCGCGATCCGCGACGACGTCGAGAACGCCGGCGGGGTCTGGCAAGACGGCGCCTGCGTCCGCGACGGCAACGTCGTCACCAGTCGCGCGCCCGACGACCTGCCCGCGTTCATGCAAGGAGTCCTCGCCGCCCTGGCCCAAATCGTCTAGGCCGCGACGGCCCGCGGACTTCCGTCTCCGATCCCTGGCGGCGGCGGTTCGCGGCGCCTACAATGTCAATCTTGAACCCCGGCGGCGGCGCCGGGCGGGAACCGACCTCGCATTTCGAGACCCCGATGTCCGGCCAGGCGCGATCGAAACTGGTGATTTTGGGCGTCGGCGACGACGGGGCCGCCGGGCTGACCGAGTCGGCCCGGCGGATCCTCGCCGAGGCCGACCTGATCCTGGGCGCCCCGGCGACCCTGGACTCGCTGGGCCCCCTCGCCGCCCGCAAGGAAGTCCTGGAACCCGAGATGGCCCAGGCGCTCGAACAGGCGAAGGCCGCGGGCGAGGCGCGACGGCCGGTGCTGGTCTGCGGCGGCGACCCGCTGTTCTACGGCGTCGCCCGCTACCTCCGCGACCGCCTGGGCAAGGACGCCTTCGAGGTCGTCCCCCACGTCAGCAGCATGCAACTGGCCTTCGCCCGGGTGAAGGAAAGCTGGGAGGACGCCTACCTGGTCAACCTCGCCGACCGGCCGCTGGAGCCGGTCGTCGACCGGATCCGAACCGCCGAGAAGGTCGGCCTCTTCCCCGGCGAGCAGCGTCAGCCGGCGCACGTCGCCAGGGCGCTTCTGGACCGGGGGGTCGACTACTTCCGGGCCTACGTCTGCGAGAACCTGGGCTCCCCCGACGAGCGCGTCACCCAGGCCGAGCTGCGCGAGCTGGCGACGATGGAGTCGGAGTTCTCGCCGCTGAACGTCCTGATCCTGATCCGCGAGCCGGGCCGTCCCGACCGGGTGGCGAGCGGCGAGGGGGGCCGCCGCCTCTTCGGCAACCCCGACGACGCCTTCGCCCAGAGCCGGCCGACCGCCGGGCTGATCACCCAGGCCGAGGTCCGGGCGATGGCGCTCGCCCGGCTGGACGTGCGGCCGACGTCGGTGGTCTGGGACGTCGGCGCCGGCGGCGGGTCGCTGGCGATCGAGGCCGCGCAGTTGGCCGGGCTGGGGGCGGTCTACGCGATCGAGCCGGAGGCCGAGGACCTGGCGCTTCTGCACCAGAACGTCGAGGCCTTCGGCGCCGGCAACGTCCGAGCCGTGGCCGGCCGCGCCCCGGAGGCGTTCGCCGACTTGCCGGACCCGGACGCCGTCTTCATCGGCGGACTGTCGCGGCGGTTCGCCCCCCTGATCGAGGCCGCCTTCGCCCGACTCTCGCCGGGGGGGACGCTGGTGGTCAACGTGGCGACGGTGGAGTCGCTGTCGTCGTCGTACCAGGCGATGAAGCGGCTGGGGGCCCCGGTCCAGGTCTGGAACGTGATGATCGCCCGCGGCGTCGAACAGATGGAGTCCCTCCGCTTCGACGCCGTCCCGCCGTCGTTCCTGCTGGCCGCGACCAAGCCGGAAGGGCCGCGCGGCTGAGGCGGGACGGGACGAGACGAGGCCGAGGCGGGCGCGCGAGGCGCCGGAGAACGAGTCGAGCATGGCCGAGACCGACGACCTGGAACTGGACCTGATCGCCGTGGGCGCGCATCCCGACGACGTCGAGATCGCCTGCGGCGGGACGCTCGCCCGACTCGCCCGCAAGGGCTACGCCGTCGGGATCGTCGACCTGACCGATGGCGAGCCGACGCCGGGCTCGCCGGGCCCCGACGTCCGGTTGGAGGAGGCCCGGAAGGCGGGCGAGATCCTGGGGGCGGCCCGGCGGTTCAACCTCAACCTCCCCAACCGCCGGCTCTTCGACGGCTTCGAGGCCCGCGTCGCGCTGGCGACCCTCTTCCGCCGCCATCGCCCCAAGGTGGTCATCGGCTTCGGCGGCAAGACCGTGATGGCCTCGCCCGACCATTACCAGGCGATGCTCATCACCGACGCCGCGGTCTTCTACAGCCGGCTGACCAAGTGGGACGAGCACTTCGACGGCCTGCCGCCGCACGCGATCGCCAACCAATTGAGTTTCCCGTTGACGCTGCATGGGTTAAACTTGCCGGAGTCGTCCAGCTTCGTCATCGCCGACGTGGGCGCGACCCTGGACGTCAAGTTGGAGGCGATCCGCTGTTACCGGACGCAGTTTCCGCCCTCGAAGGCGGGCGTCTTCCAGGCCGTGGAGGCCATGAACCGCTACCACGGCCAGACGGCGGGCTACGAGGCGGGCGAACTTTTCCTGACCTATCGATCCATCGGCGTGGACGACCTGGTGCGCTGGGCGAGTCCGGCCCACGCCCGGACGTGACCCCGGCAACGGATCGAAACGATCCGGATCGACCCGCGAGGAACGGAAGGCGGCTTTCGTGGGCCTGACGACCAGCCTCAAACGATGGTGGCGGCGCGCGACGGGCGGCGGCTCCGGCCACGACCCGGAGGCCACCGAGGAATTCGCCACCCTCACCCCGACGCCCCCCGAGCCCGGTCGTCCCCGGCTGCGGGTCGGCGTCGTCTCGGTGCGCGGCAACTACCGCGAGCACAACGAGGACAACTACTTCGTCCCCGGCCGCCGCCCCGTCCGCCACGACGCCTCCTCGGACAGCGGCGAGACCCCGGCGATGACCCTGGATCCCCCCAACCTGTTCATCGTGGCCGACGGCATGGGGGGCCAGCACGGCGGCGAACAGGCCAGCCTGATGGCCGTCGAACTGATCCCCCGCGAGGTCGCCAAGCGGATCGCCCCCGGCGACGCCGAGCCCCGCCACGTCCAGGAGGCGCTCCGCGAAGCCGTCGCCCGGGTCAACCAGGAGATCCTCGGCAGCTCCGGCGCGATGACCGAGTTCTCCAACATGGGGACCACCGTGGTCCTGGCCCAGTTCCTGCCGGACAAGGTCTACATCGCCGGCCTGGGAGACTCCCGCGCCTACCGGCTCCGCGACGGCGTCCTGGAATGCCTGACCAAGGACCACTCGCTGGCCCGCGCCCTGCTCGACGCCGGCACCATCTCGGCCGAGGAACTGGAGCACCACAAGTTCCGAAACGTCCTGTACCTCTACCTGGGGAGCAAGGACGCCCGGAGCGGGCCGGAGGACTTCCGCGTCATGGACGTCCGCCGCGGCGACCGCTTCCTCATGGCCAGCGACGGCCTGACCGGCTTCGTCCCCGACGCCGAGATCGGCCGCGTCCTGGGCGCCGTCGACGACCCCCAGGAGGCCGCCGTCCAGTTGAAAAACATGGCCCTGGCCAACGACTCCAAGGACAACGTCACCTGCCTGATCATCCACGTCGTCGCCCCCGACTAGGAGAAGGCGGCGCATGCGGGCCGGCGCGTCCTCGGGTCCCCAACGAACGCGGTGAAGGTCGGGCGATGATCGAGGTCGACGAGTTCCTGGAATGCGTGGACCGCTCGGGCCTGGTCCCCCCCGAGGAAGTGGCGCGGCTCCGCGACTCGGCCCCGCGCCGCGACGCCGCCGGCGTGGCGCGACGGATGGTCCGCCGCGGGCTTTTGACCCACTACCAGGCCGGCAAGCTCCTGGCGGGCGCGACCCGCGGCTTCTTCCTGGGCGGCCACCGCATCCTCCGCCAACTCGGCGAGGGAGGCATGGGCAAGGTCTACCTCGCCTCCCACGACGGAGACGGCCGCCGGGTCGCCATCAAGGTCCTCCCCCCCGCCCGCGCCCGCGAACAGGCCCACAGCCTGGCGCGGTTCAAGCGCGAGATGGAGCTCTCCTCGCGCTGCGACCACCCCAACGTCGCCCGGACCCTCGACTTCGGCCAGGACGGCGACGTCCACTTCATGGTCCTGGAGTACGTCCCCGGCCTGAGCCTCTTCGACCTGGTGAAAGACGAGCGCCGCGGCCCCTTACGGGTCTCGACCGCCTCGCGGCTGTTCCTGAAGATCGTCGACGGCCTGGAGGCCGCCCACGCCGCGGGACTGGTCCACCGCGACGTCAAGCCCTCCAACGTCATGATCACCCCCGAGGGGGACGCCAAGATCCTCGACCTGGGACTGGCCAAGGCGCTGGGCGAGGAAGGCGGGCTCACCCGCGCCAATACCGTCCTGGGGACGCTCGACTACGCCAGCCCGGAGCAACTCAGCGACGCCTCCAGGGTCGACGCCCGCGCCGACCTCTACAGCCTCGGCTGCACCCTCTACTTCGCCCTGGCCGGCGCTCCGCCGTTCGAGGGGGGCGACGCGATCAACAAGATCTACAAGCAACGGATGGACGACCCCGAGCCGATCGAAAAGGTCGCCCGGGGGGTCCCCGCGGAGTACGGCGCGATCGTCCGCAAGCTGATGGCCAAGGATCCCGCCGACCGCTACCAGAACTGCGCCGAGCTTCGCGTCGACCTGAAGCGCTGGACCGACTCGCTCTACGTCCGCTCGCTCCTGGGCCCCTCCGGCGAGCACGCCCAGGCGTTCCACCCGCCGCCGCCGATCCTGGAGGAGGAGGACCTGCGAATGCTCGCCGCGGACAGCAGCCCGAGCGTCGTCTCGCTCCGCGACCTTGGCGCGGCCGAGCCCGCCCCCGCCCCCCGGAGTCGCCGCCCCCCGCGCCCGGTGCCGGCCCGCTATCGCCCCCCTCGCGGCCGGTCGCGGCCGGGTTTCTTCGACGACAACCGCTGGCTGCTGCGGTTCTCGCTGCTGATGCTGGCCGTCGGCCTGGTCGCCATCCTCGCCATCACCCTGTTCGCCCGCTGGTGACGTCGGCGGCGGACGGGCGTATCATCAGGAGGACCAACACGCGCGAACGAATGTCCCCTCTCCCACCGGGAGAGGGTGGCCCGAAGGGCCGGGTGAGGGTCGTGGCGCTTCGGAAGGAGCGTCGGGCCGACATGACGCGAACCTGGGGCGTTATCCGAAGCGCGACGACCCTCACCCGCCGCTTCGCGGCACCCTCTCCCGGTGGGAGAGGGGACGATGCTGGCCCTCCTCCTGAGACCCATGAAGCGGTTCGACGTCCTCGACCTGTTCCTGCCGCCGGTCTCGGCCTGGTTCCGCCGGGCGCTGGGGGCGCCGACGCCCCCGCAACGGCTGGGGTGGCCGGCGATCGCGTCGGGTCGGCATACGTTGATCGCCGCGCCGACGGGCTCCGGCAAGAGCCTGGCGGCGTTCCTGGCCGCCATGGACCTGCTCTGGCGCGAGCCGACCCGCGGCCGCGGCGTCCGGATCCTCTACGTCTCGCCGCTGAAGGCCCTCAACGCCGACGTCCATCGCAACCTCCAGGTCCCGCTGGAGGGGATTCTCGCCGAGGCCGAGGCGTCCGGCTTCCCCCTGCGGCCGCTCGCGACGGCCGTCCGCAGCGGCGACACCCCCGCGAGCGAGCGGGCCCGGATCCTCCGCAAGCCGCCCGAGATCCTCATCATCACGCCGGAATCCCTTCACCTGATGCTCACGTCGAGGGCCCGCGAGACGCTCCGAGACGTCTCCCACGTCGTCGTCGACGAGATCCACGCCCTCTGCGGCGACAAGCGCGGGGTCTTCCTGGCGCTTCTGCTCGAACGCCTGGAGGCGCTGGGGACCGGCCGGCCGTTCGTCCGGATCGGCCTTTCGGCCACCCAGAAGCCGTTGGAGGAGGTCGCCCGCTACCTCGGCGGCGCGCGTCCCGTCGAGATCGTCGACGCCGGGGCGCGCAAGCCGATGGACCTCCGCGTCGTCTGGCCGTTCGGCGACGCCGGGCTCGGCCCTCCCGGCTCGGTCTGGCCCGCCATCGAGGACCGCGTTCTCGGCTTCGTCGAGGAGCACCGCTCCACCCTGGTCTTCGCCAACAACCGCCGCGCCGTCGAGCGCCTCACCGCCCGCCTCAACGAACTGGCCGCGCGCGACGTCGAGCGCCAGGCGCCCGGCGACGAGCCCTCCCCTCCCCCATTCCGCGCCCACCACGGCAGCCTCAGCCTTGAGGAGCGTCGGACGACCGAGGAGATGCTCAAAAACGGCGAGACCCGCGCGGTGGTCGCGACGGCCTCGCTGGAGCTGGGCATCGACATGGGCGCCGTCGACCTGGTCTGCCAGGTGGAATCGCCGGGGAGCGTGGCGCGGGGCCTTCAGCGCGTCGGACGGTCGGGGCACCTGGTCGGCGAGACCAGCCGCGGCCGGCTGATCGCCAAGACCCCCGCCGACCTCCTGGAATCCGCCGCCCTGGCCCGCGCCATGCTCGCCGCCGACGTCGAGCCCCTGCGGCCTCCCGTCAACTGCCTGGACGTGCTGGCGCAACAGATCGTCGCGTGCGTCGCCGTCGATCGCTGGGACGTCCGCGAGTTGTTCGCCCTGGTCCGCCGCGCGCATCCCTTCCGCGACCTTCCGGCCGAGGCGTTCGAGGGGGTCTTGAACCTGGTCTCCGGCCGATTCGCCGGGGGCGCGATCCGCGACCTTCGCGCGCGAGTGGCGTGGGACCGGATCCACGGCCGCCTGGCCCCGCTGCCGGGAACCAAGCATCTGGCCGTGACCGGCGGCGGGACCATTCCCGACCTCGGCCACTACCCCGTCTATCTCGGCGAGGGGGGGCCCAGGCTCGGCGAACTGGACGAGGAGTTCGTCTTCGAGCGTCGCGTCGGCGAGTGCTTCATGCTCGGCAACGGCGCCTGGCGGATCGATCATATCGACGTCCACAAGGTCATCGTCGGTCCCGCGGAGGGCGCGCAGGTCGTCACCCCCTTCTGGCGCGGCGAGTCCAACCCGCGCTCCGTGGAACTGGGCCGCGCCGTCGGCCGGCTCTCCCGCGAGATCGCCGACGGCCTGGACGATCCCGACCTCCTCGACCGCCTCCAGGACGAATGCCGGCTGGAGGCCCCCGCCGCGCGGTTCCTGGCGCGTTACGTCGGCCGACAAAAACGGCTGGCGGGCGTCGTCCCCGACGACCGAACGATCCTCGTGGAGACCTTCCCCGATCCGACCGGCGAGACGGCGCTCGCGGTGCTGTCGCCCTACGGCCGGCTGCACCTGGGGCTGAAACTCGCGCTGCTGGCGCGGATCCAGGATCGTTACGCGATCACCGCTTCATGTCTACACGGCGACGACGGCCTGCTGTTCCGCCTCCCCGGAACGGACGACCCGCCGTCGGATTTGCTCGACGGCCTCGACGGCGCGGCGGCCGAGCGGTTGATCCGCCGCGTGCTTCCCGACACCGCCCTGTTTGGCCTGCGGTTCCGCCAGAACGCCGGCCGGGCGCTGTTGATGCCTCGGCCCGATCCGGCCAAGCGGACGCCGCTGTGGCTGCAACGACTGCGCGCCAAGGACCTGCTGGGCGTCCTCGGCAAGCACCCCGACCACCCGATCGTGGTCGAGACGTTCCGCGAATGCCTGGACGACGACCTGCAAATCCCCCGCCTTCGCGAGTTCCTGGACGCCGTCGCCGCCGGCGAGATCCGCGTGGCGACCCGCGCCGGCGAGACGGCCTCGCCGTTCGCCTCGGAGTTGGTGTTCCAGTTCACGAGCGCGTACATTTACGAATGGGACGAGCCGCGGCGGAAGCCCGAGCCGTCGCCGACGGCCGCGGCCGACGACTCCTTGCTCGACGGCCTCCTGCGCTCGCTCGAAGCCGGCCGCGGGCTCGACGCCCGCGACGTCGGCCGGGTCGAGAACCGCCTGCGAGGCGTCGGCCGGCCGCCGCGGACGGTGGAGGAGATGGCGGAGGCGTTGAGGACGCTCGGCGATCTCGCGCCTTCGGAACTCGCCGGACCCATGGAGGCGTTCGCCGTCGAGTTGGAAGCCGCGGGGAGGGCCGCCCGGATCGAACTGGCCGGGGCCGTCGAACCCTCGCGTTGGATCCTCGCCGAGGAACGGCCGATGTACGAATCGGCGTTTCGCGACGACGACGGGGAAGCCCTTGGGACCGTCGTCCGGCGGTTCCTCCGGGGTCACGCGCTGATCGGGCTGGACGACGTTTTGAAGCGGTATCCGATCGCCCCGGAGATCGCGCGGGGGCTGCTTGAGGAGTGGGTCGAGTCCGAGGGGGTGGTGCGGGTCGAGGGCGACGACGGCCCGCGATGGGCGGAGCGCGCGAACCTGGCCGAAGCGCGGCGGCTGGAGATCGCGCGCCGTCGCCGCGAGAGCGTGGCCGTCGCGCCGGAGGTCTTCGCCGACTTCGTCGCCCGCCGCCAAGGGGTCCATCCCGCCGACCGCGTCGCGGACGTCGAGGGCGTGGAACGCGCCCTGGAGACGCTTCGCGGCTTCGCCGCGACGGCCGAGACGTGGGAGGGCGAACTCCTCCCGCGCCGCGTCGCCGGGTTCCGATCGTCCTGGCTCGACGAGGCCCTTTCCCGCGGCGGCTGGTCGTGGCGGGCGGAAGGGGACGGCGACGCGCCCATGGTCGCGATCGTCCCCCGCGACTTCCCCGGCGGTTGGCCCGCGCGCGAGGACGAGGCGCCGAGCGACGTCGAACGAACCGTGCTCGACGCTCTTTCCCGGCGCGGGGCCCTCTTCGCGGCCGACCTGGCGCGGGCGTCGGGGATGGACCCGCTCGACGTCCGCCGCGCGCTAAGCGCGCTGATGCGTCGCGGGCTGGCGACCAACGACCGCTTCGACCCGCTCCGCCCCGGCGCGTTCGCGGCGCCGGTGGCGACGGAGCCCCCCCGCCGGGGTCGTCGGGGGCTATCACGGCGGGTCGAGTCGACGCGGCCGGAGGGTCGTTGGGAGGCGGTCGCGACGCCGGCCGAGGATCCGGAGGCGCGCGCCCTGGCGTGGATCGACGCCCTCTTCGACCGCTACGGCGTGCTGGCCCGCGAGACGGTCGCCATGGACCCCTGGGCCCCGCCGTGGGGGGAACTGTACCCCTGGCTTTCGCGGTTGGAGCTGCGCGGGGAGGTCCGCCGGGGGTACTTCGTGGAGGGGCTTTCGGGCGTGCAGTACGCGACCGAGGAGGCGGCCGAGGGACTCGCGGCGCTGGCGTCGCGGACGGATCGCGACGATGCCGAGGTGATGCTCGCCGCGGCCGATCCGGCCAACCTCTACGGCGCCGGCGCGCCCCTGGACGTCCCGTTGCTCGAAGGAGGCAAGGCGCGGCTGTCGCGCGGCTCGGGCAACTTCCTGGTCCTCCGCGGCGGTCGGCCGGTCCTGATCCTGGAGGCGTTCGGCAAGCGGCTGACCGGGCTGGCGTCGGCGGGCAAGGCGGAGTTGGATTCGGCGCTGGCGAGGGTGGTCGAACTGGCCTCGGCGGAGCGCCGGGTGCTGAAGGTGGAGACGTACAACGGCCTGCCGACCCTCTCCAGTCCCATCGCCGGCCGCCTGGCCGATCTGGGCTTCGTCCGCGACTACCCCGCGATGACGTTCTACGCCGCGTGGGCCCCCGGCGGGATTTAACCGCGATCGGTCGTGGCGTAAGATGGGGCCTTCCCGCCGACGCGCGGCCCTTTCCCGTTTTAGAGGAGAATTCAACCGTGGGAGCGACCCGGACGGAACGCGATTCGATGGGCTCGATGGAGGTGCCGGCCGACGCCTACTACGGCGCGCAGACCGAGCGGGCGCGGCGGAACTTCGAGATCGGCGGCGTCCGATTCCCCCGCGCGTTCCTGCGGGCGCTTGGGCTGGTGAAGAAGTCGGCCGCGCGGGTCAACGTGGAGTTGGGCAAGCTCGACGCCAAGCTCGGCGGGTTGGTCGAACGGGCCGCCGGGGAGGTCGCCGACGGCAAGCTCGACGACCAGTTCCCGCTGGTGATCTTCCAGACCGGCAGCGGCACCTCGACCAACATGAACGCCAACGAGGTCGTCGCCGGCCGAGCCAACGAGCTTGCCAGCGGCAAGCGCGGGGGCCGCGCGCCGGTCCATCCCAACGACGCGGTCAACATGGGGCAGTCGTCCAACGACGTCATCCCCACGGCCATCCACGTCTCGGCCCGCGAGGAGATCGAGCGGCGACTGATCCCGGCCCTGGAGCGCCTCCACGCGGCGCTCGCCGAGCGCGCCCGGGCGCTCGACGGCGTGGTGAAGATCGGCCGGACCCACCTGCAAGACGCGGTGCCGATCCGGCTGGGTCAGGAGTTCTCCGGCTACGCCTCGCAGGTGGAGCACGGCGTCCGCCGCGCGCGGACGGCCTCCGAGGCGCTCGCCGAACTGCCGATCGGCGGCACGGCGCTGGGGACGGGCGTGAACACCCACGCCGAGTTTCCCGAGCGGATGGCCGCGGCGCTTTCGCGGGAGACCGGGCTTGCGTTCAAGCCGGCGTCGAACCACTTCGAGGCGATGGCCAACCGCGACGCGGCGGTCGAGGCGTCGGCGATGCTCAGGACGATCGCCGTGAGCCTCTCGAACGTCGCCAACAACCTCCGGCTCCTGGGCAGCGGCCCGCGGTGCGGCATCGGCGAAATCCGGATCCCGGAGCTTCAGCCGGGAAGCTCGATCATGCCGGCGAAGGTCAACCCGGTGATCCCCGAGGCCGTGATGATGGCCGCCGCCCGGGTCGTCGGCAACGACGCGACCGTCGCCTGGTCGAACGCCCTGGGGTCGAACTTCGACCTTAACGTGATGATGCCGGTGATCGCCCACGGCCTGCTGGAGTCGATCGACCTGCTGACCGCCGCGGCCGACCACCTGGCCCGCAAGTGCGTGGACGCCCGCGAGTTCCTCGCCGACCAGAAGGCGCACGGCGTCTCCCGGATCGAGGCCGACGAGGAGCGCTGTCGCGAACACGTCGAGCAAAGCCTGGCGATGTGTACGGCGCTGGCGCCTCGGATCGGCTACGACAACGCCTCGGCCCTGGCGAAGACGGCGTATCGCGAGGGCTCGACGGTGCGCGCCGTCGCCCACGAGATGGCCGGGCTGGCCCCCGCGGAGATCGTCGCCCGCCTGGGCGAGCCGGCCTCCGCCGACGTCCTCGACGACCACGGCGGCTTCCCCGCGCGGGACGAGGTCGACCGCCTGCTCGACCCGACCGGCCAGACCCAGCGCGGCTCCACCGGCGGCGGTGGCGGCTGAGGCGACGGACGATGAAAACGGTCTTCCCCTCTCGTGGGGGAAGACGGATCGCGAAGCGGCCGGATGAGGGGGAGGACGCTCCAGGGAGTCGCGCGTTTCGGAACACGGCCCGGGCCGCGGGAAAGCCCCGTTGAATTTCGACGCTCGTGTCGCTCGCCCACCCCTCATCCGGCCCTTCGGGCCACCTTCTCCCTCAAGGGGAGAAGGCCGTTTTGATTTCGGAATCTCATCACGGGTTCGCGCTTTCAGGAAGGCCAAGGGCGTCGGGCGCGCCCTCGGCGGCCGGGAGTTCCATCACGTCGCGGAGCTTGGCGTGGTCGTTCGTGGTTCCGCCGCCGGTGGCGAGGGTGAAGCGGCCCTCGGCGGCGTAGGCGTCGATGTTGGTGACGGGGTTGCGGTCGGCGGAGAATCGGGCTTTGTTCAAGGGGACGACCTGGCCGGCGGCGGTCTTGAGCCAGGCGTTGGAGAACTCGGCGCGGCGGGCGCGGGTGGCGGAGACGCGGTCGCGCTTGAAGTCCTCGATGAACGAGTAGTAGCCCCCCAGGTCCTTGCCGCCGGTGATCGTGGAGAACGTCACCAGCTTTTTCCAAGCGTTCTCCCCAGGGTGGAAGAACCAGCCGGTGTAGGCGGTTCGGTCGCCGTCGACCCTGGACGAAACCATGAACCTGTAGGTCTCGCCGATCTTCCAGTCGTAATCGTAGAACGACTGGCCGCCGCTTCCCTCGCCGCCGAACCGCTTCACGCGCAGCTTTTCATCCTGGTGGAGCAGCTTGACGCGGTCCTCGGGCTTCCGGGCGCGGGGATCGTCGCTCTCGGAGTCCCAGACGGAGAAGATCAGCAGCTTCTTGCCGTTCCCCAACTCCTGGATGCCGTAGTAGCCCTTGTTCCAGCCGCAGACCATGAAGTAGGTCCCGGGCGCGGAGTCGCGGACGGTGACCTCGTTGTAAAACGCGGTCCCCGGCTCGCCGGGATAGACCAGGTGGACCGACCGGCAGGCGATCCCCTCCAACCGCTCGTCGGCCCCCGCCGCCGCGGTCAGCGCCAAAAGCGCCGCCAGCCCCCATCCAAGCCGTCGCGTCATGGTCGCGCGTCTCCGGTCGAGTTCGGTCGTTTCTCTCCGATCGATAAGAACGACCCGCGGCGGGCGCGTCAATCGGCGCGAGGCGGCCTCTCGCCCGGCGCGGGTTGGGACGACGGTTCCGCGGGGGGCAGGGCCGCCTCGACCTCGTCGGGGGACAACTCGCGAACCCGACCGTCCTCCCAGACCACGATGGACGTCCCATGCTGGCGGGCCCGACGCACCACCGTTTTCGCAGCCTCGCGGAATGCGGCGTTGGCTAGCTCGGTCAGCGACCGCGTGTCTTCGTTCATCGATCCGCGCTCCTGTTCGATTTGACTCAAGGTTCTCTCGCGTCCAGGGCTCGCCGAACCGCGTCCGCCAGGCGGTCGGCGATGACGGCGTTGGCCGGCTCGGTGGTGTGGCAGTGGTCGGTGAAGACCAGTTCGGGGGCGTCGCGGAAGAGGCCGCGAAGGTCGAGGAAGTCGGGGCGGGCCTTCAAGTCGGCGCGGCGGTCGAGTTCGGCGTCGGCGTGCTTGATGGCGGGGGCGAGCCAGGCGTATTTCGCGGCCTCGTCGCGTTCCAGGGGCGTGGGAGGGGCCTTGTCGAAGAGGCTCGGCTGCCAGGCGAAGACCGGGCGGAAGCCGAACCGCGCGGCCAGGGCGTCGACGACCGCCACGTTCGTCTCGTAGACGTCGAGAACGCCGCGCGCCAGATCCTCGGGAGCGACGGCCGGCAACGCGGGAGTGGGCGGTCCTCCCAGGAAGCGACGGACGACCGCGTCGGCCCCGCGACGGAGGGCGGAATCGGCGACGACCTTGCCGAAGGCCGCGGCCGTCGCGCGAACCGGCGACTGAAGCAGGTTGAACTCGAAGGCGCGGTTGCGCTCGTTGAGCGCCACGCCCGCCCGCCCCGACATGAAGGCCGACGCCGCGTCGTTGACGCCGTCGTAAAACAGGACGACGTCCGGCCGATAGCCGGTTTGCAACTCGCGCGCAAGCGCGATCACCTCTTGCGTATTCACATAACCGATCTGCGCCAGGTTGCGGATCTCGACGTCCACCCCGCGCTCGTACAGGGCGCGGGCGAGTCGCGAGGGGATCGTCTCGTCGTCGCGGGCGCCGTAGCCCCAGAGGGACGAGCCGCCCAGGACGGCGAGCTTGACCGGCTTGCCGGCCCGCCCGGCCGGCGGCTTCCAGACGGCGCGAAGGCCGTCGGCGTCGACGTGGATCGTGGCGCCTTCGAAGGGTTCGGGGCGGAAGTAGACGAACGGCTCCCAGCGGTCGACGATCGCCTTGAGTTCGCGGTCGTGCTCGATCGGCCAGTCCGCGCCGGCGGCGGCGACGATCCGGGGGTCGACGGCCGGAGGAGCCGCGAGGCGGTCCTTAAGCGCGAAGACGCCGCGGGCGCCCAACTCCAGCGCCAGAATCAAGGCCAGTGAAAGACCCAGCAGCAGCCACCCGTCGCGGATCGCCTTGCAGACGCGGAGGACGGACGTGGCGCGGGATCGTCTCATGGAGCGGGCCCGATAGGCTTGTCGAGGGAAACTCCGACGGGATACCGTGTAGCATGGTCGAACGGCGTCGTTTCGTCCATCCTCCCCCGCCCCGCGAGCCCCCCATGCCCCCCGCCGAGGCCAGTTTGAGAGGTCTGCGATGCGCCGTCGTGGGCGCGACGTCGGGGATCGGCCGCGCCACGGCGCTGGCCTTGGCCCATGCCGGGGCCGACGTGATCGTCCACGGCCGCCGCCTCGAAGCCGCGGCGCGACTGGTCCAGGAGATGGAGGGCAAGGGCGCGCGGGTGGCGTCGATCCTGGCGGACCTGCGCTCGCGCGAGCAAGGGGACCGGCTGGTCGCCCACGCCTGGAAGCTCTGGGGAGGGCTCGACGCCTGGATCCACTTCGCCGGCGCCGACGTCCTCACCGGCGAGGACGCCAGGCTCCCGTTCGACGCCAAGCTGGACCTGCTGTGGGAGGTGGACGTCGCCGCCGCGATCCGGCTTTGCCGCGACGTCGGCCGTAGAATGGTCGAGGGGGGCGGCGGCGCGATCGTCACGATGGGATGGGACCAGGCCGAGACCGGGATGGAGGGGGACTCCGGCGAGATGTTCGCGGCGGTCAAGGGCGCCGTCGCGGCGTTCACCCGCAGCCTGGCGTTGAGCCTGGCGCCGAGCGTCCGCGTCAACGCCGTCGCCCCCGGCTGGATCCGCACCGCCTGGGGCGAATCGGCCCCCAAGGAATGGCAAGACCGCGTCCGCCGCGAGACCCCCCTGCTCCGCTGGGGCGAACCCGAGGACGTCGCCAGGGTCGCCGCGTTCCTCGTCGGCCCCGACGCCGGCTTCCTCACCGGCCAGGTCCTCCGCGTCAACGGCGGGGCGATCCGATGAACGAGGGAGGATCGAGGGAACGAACCGCCGAGACGCCGAGGACGCCGAGAAGAAAGGACCGATGCGAAAGAGGAAAGGACAGGGACGAGAGAAGCAGGGTCGAAGGAGAGAGAATTCATCACGGACCTCGACGGGCGTCTCGATCACCGATTCAGATCCTTTCCCCATGCTCCTCCGGTCTCCGTCCTTTCTTCTCGGCGTCCTCGGCGTCTCGGCGGTTCGCCCCCTCCCTGAAGCCCTGGCGTGACGAAGCGCGAGCGCGGCCGATAGAATGCTGGGAAAGGAGAGCGACGCGGTCATGATCGACTTTCACGAGGCGGCCCCGCCCGAACCCGAGGACGCCGCCGACCCCGACGCCCGCGGCGACGCCTGGATCGCCAGGGGCGAATACGACGAGGCCGCGGCCGCCTACGGCGAGGCGATCCGACGCGACCCGGCGGACGCCTCCGCCCGCTACAAGCGCGGGCTCGCCCGGTTCGCCAAGGGGGACTATGACGAGGCCATGGCCGATCTCGACGAGGCGATCCGCCTCGATCCGGAGAACGCCCCGGCGTACCGCCTCCGCGGCGACCTGAAGCGCGCCCGCGACGAGTTCAACAAGGCCGAGGCCGATTACGGCGAGGCGATCCGGATCGACCCCGGAAACGCCCGCGCCTTCCACGACCGCGGCCTCGCCCGCGCCGCGCGCGAGGCGTTCGACCAGGCCGCGGCCGACTTCTCCGAGGCGATCCGCCTGGACCCGGAATTCGCCGCCGCCCATCACCACCGCGGCAACGTCCGATACGACCAGAAGCGCCACGACGAGGCCATCGCCGACTTCGACGAGGCGATCCGACTCGACCCCGACCGCGGCTCCGCCCGCAACGACCGCGGCATCGCCCGGTTCGACCAGAGGCGGTTCGACGCGGCCATCGCCGACTTCTCCGAGGCGATCCGTCTGGACCCGAACAACGTCGTCGCCTTGACTTTCCGCGGCATCGCCCTGACGGAGACGAGGCGACTCGACGAGGCGGTCGCCGATTTGACCGAGGCCGTCCGCCTGGCCCCGGAAAGCCCCGTCGCCCGCTACCGTCGCGGCGTCGCCTGGTCCGCCGCGGGCCGGTACGACCAGGCGGTCGCCGACTTCGACGAGGCGATCCGACTCGACCCCCAGGACGCCTCCACCCACTACAATCGCGGCAACGCGCATGCGGCCCTGAAGGAGTTCGACGCGGCGATCGCCGACTACGACGCCGCCGTCCGGCTCGATCCGCGCTACGCCTCCGCCTACAACAACCGCGGCAACGCCTGGGCCGCCAAGCGCAAGTTCGACAAGGCCGACGCCGACTACGGCGCCGCGATCCGACTCGACCCGCGAAACGCCCGCGCCCTTCACAACCGCGGCGTCGCCCGGATCGCGCTGAAGCGCCATGACGAGGCGATCGCCGACTTCGACGCGGCGCTGCGGCTCAACCCCCGTGACGCCTCGGCCCTGCACAACCGCGGCGTCGCCTGGTTCGCGAAGCGGGATTATGGCAAGGCGGCGGCCGACTTCGACGCGGTCGCCCGCCAGGACCCCGAGGGGGGCCTGGCCTCCTCCCACGCCAAGGCCCTGGCGGGCCTCTCCGCCGGCCGCGACTGGGCGATCGACGTCGCCCGCGCCACGATCCAGGCCGACGGCTGGGCCTGGGAGATCTCCACCTACGCCGCGATCGTCGGCGGCCTCGCCGCCCGCCGCGCCGGCGACCCCCCCGCGGCTCGGGAACTGCTCGACGACGCCGCGCGCATGGCCGACCCATCGACCTGGCCCTATCCGATCGTCCAGTATCTTCGTCGCGAGATCGACGAAGCCGCCCTGACGGCGCTCGCGGCCGACGACGACATGGAGGCGGAGATCCGCTGCTACCTCGGCTTCGACCGACTCCTCGACGGCCGGATCGACGAGGCCCGAAGAGACCTCGCGCGAGCCGCCGCCCGCGGCGCGCCGGTCCTTCCGGAGGCCGTCGCCGCCGCGATCGAGCTGGAGCGACTCGACGCCGGATCGAACGGTCTTCCCCCCTCGCGGGGGAAGACAGACGCCGAAGGCGTCAGATGAGGGG
>ERZ778018.1398-NODE-1398-length-20098-cov-10.167739_pt1 | contig 20098 bp, 14 predicted proteins | sample MGYA00375748_ERZ778018 | MGnify/ENA primary metagenome ERZ778018 (study PRJEB29350, sample SAMN05509839) | bioreactor metagenome | biome: bioreactor; material: wastewater | place: South Africa: University of Cape Town | collected 2014-04-22 ... | reverse complement strand
GGATGAGGGGGGGCGAGCCAAAACGCCGTCGACGTCCAGGGCTTCCCGGACGGGCCTTCGCGAATCCCAACGGTCGTCTGGCGCGTCGTCCCCCTCATCTGGCGCCTTCGGCGTCTGTCTTCCCCCGCGAGGGGGGAAGACCCGTTCAGGCCCCCAAAATCCGTGACGGTCAGAAAAACCTGAAATCCCGCGGCCACGATCGCGGATCATGAGAGGTGGCGGTCGTTCTTTGACAATCGATGAGAGGGAAACGAAAGGAGGAGTCCGGGCGCCCCGAAGGACTCGCGCGCTCGGCGGTCGTTCGATTTCGGACGGCCGCGGCGATGGGCGGGGGAAGGGATCGCGGAGGAGTCGACGGCCGCGCGGAATCGCAATGCGACTTTGACGTTCGAAGCCAATCTCGCGGGCGGCTTCAAGGCCGTAAGACCATGCTAAAACACGACTTGCGACGTCGAATCGTTTCAGCGCCGCCGCGCGAGCGAACCCAAACGAAGCCGCGGCGCGTCGAGCCTCTAGGCAACGGCGGCGGTCGGATGGGGGGCGCGGAGGAGGCGCAGGGCGTTGGCGACGACGATCAAGGTGGTGCCGACGTCGGCCAGGATCGCCATCCACATGTTGGCGATGCCGAAGAGGGCCAGGAGCAGGACCACGCCCTTGACGCCCACCGCCAGGGCGATGTTTTGATGGATCATTCGGAGGGTCGCCCGCCCGTGGCGGACCAGCCAGGGGAGGGCGCGGAGGTCGTCGGCCATCAGGACGACGTCGGCCGTCTCCAGGGCCGCGCCGCTGGAGACGCCGCCGAGGGCGATGCTCACCCGGGCGGCGGCCAGGGCGGGGGCGTCGTTGACGCCGTCGCCGACCATGCCGGTGGGGCCGTGGGCGGCGGAGTACTCGTCGATCGCCCGCGCCTTGTCGGCCGGCAGCAGCTCGGCGCGGCGGTCGCCGACGCCCAACTCCGACGCCGTCGCGGCGGCGGCGCGGGGGTTGTCGCCGGTGAGCATCACGGTGCGGAGGCCCAGGCCGTGCAGCTCGGCGACCACCCCGGCGGCCTCGGGGCGCGCGCGGTCGGCCAGGCGGATCCAGCCCAGGGGGCCCGAAGCGCCGGTGACGGCGACCTCGGTGCCGGGGTGGTCCTCGGAGCGGGCGATCTCGGCGTGGAACTCGGGGGCGCAGAGGCCCTCCTCGTCGATGAAGCGATGACTACCCAAATGATATTGTTCCGCGTCGATACGTCCTCGGGCCCCCTTGCCGGGGACGGCCGCGTAGTCGTCGGCGGGGGGGACGTCGATCCGCATCGCGCGGGCGTGGCGGGCGATCGCCTTGCCCAGGACGTGGCCGCCGCGGTCGCCGAGCGCCGCGGCGACGCGAAGCACCCGCTCCTCGCCGCCGGGTCCGGAGGCGACCACCTCCACGACGTCGGGCCGGCCCAGGGTCAGCGTGCCGGTCTTGTCGAACGCCAGGACCTTGAGCCGGCCGACGGCCTCCAGGAACTCGCCCCCCTTTATGAGCACGCCGTGACGCGCCGCCGCGGCGAGCCCGCTGACCACCGCGACCGGCGTCGCGATCACCAGGGCGCAGGGGCAGGAGATGACCAGGACCACGAGCGCGCGGGCGAACCACTCCAGGAACGTCGTCCAGACCGGCCCGCCCGTCGCCCAGGCGAAGGCCGGAGGCGCGAGCGCCGTGGCCGTCGCCGCGGCGACCACCATCGGCGTGTACCAGCGGGCGAACCGCGAGATCCGCCGCTCCACCGGCGCGCGGCCGGCCCTGGCGGCGCGCACCTGGTCGACGATCCTGGAGATCAGCGAGTCGCCGATGGCGGCGGTCGCCTCGACCTCGATCGCGCCGTCGCCGACGACCGTGCCGGCGTACACCGGGTCGCCCTCCCCGCGCTCGACGGGGACGGATTCTCCCGTGATCGCCTTTTGATCGACCCCGGAGCGGCCCTTGACGACCACGCCGTCGACGGGGATTCGGTCGCCGGCGCGGACGAGGAGGCGGTCGCCCCTGGCGACGTCGGCGACCGGGACGGTCTCCACGCCGTCGGGGCCGATCCGCTCGGCCATGTCGGGCGCGACCTCCAGGAGCCGTTGGATGGCGGTTCGGGCCCGGGCGACGCTCAGGACCTCCAGCGACTCCGCGACGCCGAAGAGGAAGGCCACCGTCGCCGCCTCGTCCCACTGGCCCAGGCCCGACGCGCCGAGGATCGCCAGGGTCATGAGGGCGTCGATGTCCAGCCGGCCGGCCCGCAGCGACCGCCACGCGCGGGGGAACAGCCAGACGCCGCCCAGCGCGATCGCCAGGACGCAAAAGACGGTCGAGCCCCGAGCCGCGGCGGCTTCGGAAAGCCCCAGCCGCGCGCCCAGGTAATAGAGGGCCATCCCGACGCCCAGGGCCAGGCCCGCGGCGACGGTCGACGCCTGAAGGCCGTGGCGCGTCCACCACGACGGCGGGCCCTCGGCCTCGGGCCCGCCGACGACGGTCGCGACCAGCCCGGCGCGGTCGGCGATCCGGGCGGTCAGCCGCGCCGGGTCGATCCGCCCGTCGTCGAAGTCCACGGTCATCAATCCGTTGATGAGATCGAAGCCGAGCGCCTCGACCCCGGGCGCGTCCGCCAGGGCGGCGCGGATCTGCTCGGCCTCGGTGTCGCAATCCAGGCCGCGGACGTGTAGCGTACACCGCGCTTGACTCATGGCCCGCCCTCGCCGTCCCGACCGGAACCCGCCCCGTCGGGGCGACCCTCCCATTCATCTTATAATACGGTATACTCCGGTCGCGATCGGGGGAACGGCAAGGGGATTGGAAGGACCGGCGACACATGGACGCGGAGACCGAATCCGGGACGGACGCCGAGTGCCTGGTCCGCTACGGGCTGGCGGGTCGTGTCGGCTGGTTCGCGACCGTCGCCGCGGCCCCCGGCCGCGGCGAGGCCGTGATCCTGCGCACCTCGCGCGGGCTGGAACTGGGCGAGGTGCTCAAGGTCGAGCCTTCCAGGGGTCGCGCCGGGGAGGACTCGGTCGGAGTCTTCCAGGTGCTTCGCCCGGCCGACCAGGCCGATCGGGAACTCGCCCGCGAGGCCCGTCGGCTCCGCGGCGAGCGTTTCGAGCCGTGCCGGCGGATCATCGAGCAAGCGGAGTGGCCGCTGGAGTTGGTGGACGTGGAGCCGCTCCTGGACTTCTCCACCGTGCTGCACGTCCTGCCCCTGGGCGAGTTCGACCCGGCCCTGGTCCGGGCGCGGTTCCGGATGTCCCGCGACTTCGACGTCCACCTCGAAACGCCCGACGGGGCCGAGCCCGAATCCCAGGCGCGTCCCTCCCGCCGCGGCGGTTGCGGGACCGGCTGCGCGTCGGGCTGTTCGTCGTGCGACGTCGCGGCCCTGCTGGCGACGGCCCGGACGAGGCCCCGCGAGTGACGGCAGATCAGGCGCGGGGCCGTCCGGCGGCCGCGGCGCGGAGGGCGTCGAGGGTCGCCTGGATCACGGGGCGGACGCGGTCGAAGAGGGGGTCGTGGCGGCACCACGCCTCGTACTTGGGGTTGTATCGCGAGGCTTGCTCCAGGTGCCTGGCGGCGATCGGCGTCCACTTGGCGTTGTAGCCGGCGCCGTAAGCCTCCACGGCCGCCAGCGTGTACAGCGCGTGGGCGTGGGGCCGGCCGACCTCGAGCGCCAGGTCGACGAGCTTGCGGGCCAGCCGCAGGGCGTCGACGAACTGGTTCTCGCGGGCGAAGAGGCAGGCGGCGTAGTGGAGGGCGTCGAGTCGTTCGGGGGCGAGTCGGGCGTACTCGAGGAGGCGGGGGTCGGCCAGGACGACGTCCAGGTCGCGACGCGCCGCCGCGGGAAGGCCGCGGCAGACGGCCAGGCACATGCGGTCGACGCGGGCGGGGAAGTTGGACGGGTCCAACGCCAGCAGCTTCTCCACCTCCATCGCCGCCAGGGCCAACCGCCTGGGGTCGGGGTCGACCTTCACTCGGATCGGCGCGCGGCCGTCGGCCGGGGCGTCGGCGCCGAGGATCCGAGCGGCCAGCACGGAACGGGCGGCCAACTCCCCGGCGCCGACCGAGTCGCCAAGGGTCGCGAGGGAACCGACGTCGCGACGAGGGCCGACGGGGAGGTCGCGGCCGATCGAGCCGGGGTCGCCGGGTTCCGGCTCGCGGAGGAAGCGATCCGGAAGCGCCGCGCGCAGCCGCTCGTAGCGGAGGATGTCTTGCTGGAGGGCGTCCAGGGACGGGCCGCCGGCGCGGACGAAGGCGCGGACCTGGACCAGTTCCGCGTGGTCGGGGGCCAGGGCGACGCCGCGGTCGCACTGCTCCAGGGCCTCGTCCTCGCGACCCAGCTTCATCAGGCAGGTGGCGTAGACGCCGTGCAGCACCGGGTTGCCCGGACGTCGCTCCAGGCAGATTTGAAGACCCTCCGCGGCCTGGTCCCATCGCGACAGCGCGAAGGCGACGACCGCGGCGCGGTAGCGGGCCCAGAACGATTCGGGACGGAGCGCGAGCGCATCGGCGTAGAAGCCCGAGGCGCGGCGGGCGCCGTGGCCGACGTCCTCGGGGTCGTCGGCCTCCTCGTCGTCGATCTCGGCGGCGACGCCGCGGAGGTAGGCGTCGACGGCCGCCGCGGCGGGTCGGAAGAGACCGGGGGCGTCGCCGTCGCCGATCAGGTCGGTGAGCCGGCCGCGAAGCGCGAGCGTCGCCGCGGGGCCCGTCTCGCCGCGGCCGCGGTCGAGCGCCTCGCGAGCGCGTCGCCAATCCTCGGGAGAGTTCTCGCGACGCGCCAGGGCGCGGCCGTAGCGCAGGGCTTGCTCCAGGAGCCACAGTTCCAGGTCGTCGCGGTCGGCGCGCGGGAGGCGGGCGAAGTCGTCGCGGGCCCGCCAGTCCGGGTCGTCCAGGACGTCGTATTGCCGCAGGGCGCTCAGGGCGTCGGCGACGACCGCCGCGGGGCGTCGGCGGCCGGAGGGCTCGCCGGGGCGCCGGGGGCGCAGGGCCTGGGAGTCGGGCAGGTCGAGGATCCGGTCGTACTTGTGCCGGGCGGCCTGCTCCAGACGGGATTGGGCGGAGCGATCGGCGATCGCCAGCCAGGCGATCAGGCCGATCGACAGCAGCCCGACGGCGAAGGCGGTCAGCGGCCGTCGACGGCGGCGGGCCCAGCGGCCGACCGCGTGCAAACGCGAGGGCTCCGGCGCGAAAGCCAGAGGGCGGTCGGCGCGCCAGCGGTCCAGGTCCTCGGCCAGGTCCAGCCCGCGCGCGTACCGCCCCTCGGGGTCGGACGCCAGGCAGTATCGGAGGATGGCGCGGAGGCCGGCGGGGAGCGCGCGGCCGGCGGGGAGCTCGGCGCGGCGGATCATCCAGGACGGCCGCCGCCTCGCCTCGGCCAGCAGGCGGGCCTCGGCGACGACCGCGGCGCGGCCGTCGAGCCGCCCCGGCTCGACGCCCTCGACCGGCGACCAGCCGGTGAGCGCCTCCAGCAAGACGATCCCCAGGGAGTAGACGTCGGCCTGGTGGGCGCGGCGGTCGTCGGGGGTCGTCGCGTCGGGGTCGGTCAGGGCGAGCAGCCGCTCCGGGGCCATGTACGCCAGCGTCCCGCCGGCGTCGACCGAGGCGGCGTCGGTCCAGTCCCGCGCCAGGTTGAAGTCCAGCAGCATCGGCGTGCCGTCGGCGGCGATCAGGACGTTCGACGGCTTGACGTCGCCGTGGGCCACGCCGCGGCGATGCGCGTGGTCGAGCGCCTCGGCCAGCCGGGCGGCGATCCAGGCGAACGCCTCGGCGTCGCGCATCGCCCGCAGCACGGCCCGCGACGGTCCCGACGCGCCGGCCACGCGATGCTCCGGCGCGGCGACCGCGTCCAGGTCCTCCAGGAACCGCGACGGCCGCGCCCCGGCCGGCCGCGACCGCCGCCGCGAAAGGACCGTCGACAGGGCCGCGCCGCCCAAAAACGGCATGGCGATCAGTTGCAAGGCGCCGTCGTCGACGTCGGCGTGGGTCAGCACCTCGACGATGTTCGGGTGCCGCGCGCGGGCCAACAGCCAGGGCTCGCGGGTGGGGCGGGTCGTCACCTTGACGACCACCGGACGGTCGGCCAGGTCGGCCTGGCGGGCGAGAAAGACGCGGGCGAAGCCCCCCTCGCCCAGTTCCCGCTCCAGGACGTAGGGGCCGATGGCGTCGCCGGCGATCGGCAGGGGGTCCTCGTCGACCGCGTCGAAGCGTCGCAGAAGCGAGTCCGGACAGGCGGCGTCGACGTCCAGCAGCCTGCCCAGCGCCTCGCGATGTTCGGGGAAGCGCGCGAGGTAGGCCGATTTGGACGGGGACGACCCGGCGGCCGTCGCCAGCCGGAATTCGCGGTAGATCAACTCGACGGCGCGGTCGGACGGCCAGTCGCGGACGTCGGTCAGGTACGATTCCGCGGGCGCGGGCTCGCCCCGCCGCCAGCGGTCGGTCAGGTCGGCGATCGCCACGGAGAAGACGTCGGGCGGGTCGTCGGACGGGAAGGTCGTCCGACCGTCCCGCGGCCCGAGCCTGGAGGAGGTCCCGCCCGCCCTCGCGTTCATCCCCCGGCCTCCATCCGTTCGCGGGCCGCCTCGATGGCTCGGCGCACGGTCTTCTCGTTGATTCCCAGCCGCTCGGCGATGTCGTCGATGGTCAGGCCGTCGCGACGGAGCCGGAGGATCTCGGCCTCGCGGCGGGGGCGGCCGGCGGTCAGGGCGGCCAGCCGGTCGCTCGCCTGGAGGTTCTGGCTGGGGGTCGGATCGCGGGCCGGCAGTTCGCGCGCGACCTCGCGGTCGCCCCGGCGGACGTACAAGGGCTCCTCGCGGGCCACGGCGTACTTCTCGGTGCGGGTGGCTCGGCGGTCCTGCTCGTACACCTTGTTGCGGACCATCCCGGCGAGGTACGCGCGGAGGTGCCTCGAGTTCTCGAACACCTTGGGGTCGTCCTTCAAAGCGGCGAAGAAGCTCTGCCAGACCGACTGGACGACGTCCATCGAGTCGAGCCGGTTCCGCAGCCGATGGGGGAGGCGGTCCCGCGCCATCAGCCGAATCTCCTTGCCGAAGCGGGCGACGAACGCGCGGATCGCCTCCTGGTCCCCCTCCCTGGCGCGCGCGATCAACTCCACGACCTCGCGCGAGACCTCGCCGTCGTCGTCGTCCGCTCGCGCTTCCGCGTCCGTCATGTCCGCCCCCCGCCTTGGAACGAGTCGGCCGGGATCGCGCCCAGGGCCACGACGCCCCCGCGCCCTCCGGCTCCCAGCCGGGAACCGTCGCGCGAGGTCCGATGGGAGTCGAGCCGCCCTGGCGGCCTCGGCGTGCATGGAGGGAATCCCGCGCGGCTATTAATTAAACATCCCGGAAAGCCTGATTTCCAGACTCATGTCGAAAAAGGCGTTCGATTTTGCGGGTCGGGCCGATCGCGCCGACGACGCCGACGGTCGTTCCCCAGGCCGTCGTCTCGATCCGCTTCCGCTTTCGCCCACGCGCGCGAGTCGGCCGGCGGCGACGAACCGCTTAAAAAAATCCGAGGCCGTGTCCGCTTTTTCCGCGCCGGCGCAACTAGCCATGTGTTGCTCCAAGGTTGGAGGCGACGGACGCCGGGCGCAAGGTCGCTCCGGAACCATCCCCCAAGCCCTTCCCTTCCTTGGAGCCGGCGGTCGTCGATGACGTGACGGCCGACCCTCAAGGCGGACAGACACCATGAGACGGCGTCCAGGGCCGGGGAGTATCCTCATGTCTCGCTTCCACGCGACCGAAGGCGGCGGCCACGATCTTCAGACCTACTTCAGCGGCATCAACGAGACGGCCCTGCTCTCCGCCAGGGACGAGCGCGAACTGGCCCGACGGATCGCCGACGGCGACGCCGACGCCAAGAGCCGGATGATCCGCGCCAACCTTCGCCTGGTCGTCCGGATCGCCCGCGACTACCAGGGCCGGGGAATGGCGCTTGAGGACCTGGTCGGCGAGGGGAACCTCGGCTTGATCCGCGCCGTCGACGAGTTCGACCCCGCCTTCGGCGTCCGCTTCAGCACCTACGCCGGCTACTGGATCAAGCAGTCGATCCGCTACGCCCTGATCAACACCGCGACGGTCATCCGGATCCCGGCGCACATGGTCGGCCTTCTGACCAGGTGGCGCCGCGCCGAGCGCTCCTTGACCCGCGACCTGGGCCGGCCCCCGCTGTTCGAGGAGGTCGCCGACGTCCTGGGGCTCTCGGAGATGCAGCGCTCGTTGGTGGCCAAGGCCAAGCGGGCCAACCAACTGAAGCTGGAGGGCTCCGCCGCCGACGAGGACGACTACTGGGCCCCCGACGACTCCGTCGATCCGGGCGAGGCCCCCTCCGCCGGCCTGGAGGCCGACGACGACCGCGCCGAGCTGCTCCGCCGCATGAGCGTCCTGGACGATCGCGAACGCATGGTGTTGACCTGCCGTTACGGCCTTCAGGGGACCGCGCAGTTGACCCTCAAGGAGATCGGCGACCGCCTGGGCGTCACTCGCGAATGGGTCCGCAAGTTGGAGCTGCGGGCCCTCCGCAAGCTCGACGCCGCCGCCCGCCCCGTCGCCGCGGCCTCTTGAGCCGGCGGACGACCCAGACCGCCCATTTCGCCCCCTCTCCCGCTGGGCTGACGACCCGACACTTATCGGATCCCGCATGCGACTCTCACGCAAGCCGGCGCTTAACGGCCTTCTCCCCTTGAGGGAGAAGGTGGCCGAAGGCCGGATGAGGGGTGGGCGCGATCGGGAGCCCGGAATTCGAAGTCGTCGTCACGCCGGACCTTCGTTGAACCGCGACGCCGATTGACCCCTCATCCGGCCCTTCGGGCCACCTTCTCCCTCAAGGGGAGAAGGCGATGATCGCCCGGCCTCCGAAAAAGTGTCGGGTCGTCAGCCCGGCGGGAGAGGGGATGTCGTACACTGACCCATCCCTCCCGAAATTCGAGTCGAAACGCGGCGGTCGGGGTTTTTCCCCTCACCCCTCCGGCGCGAACGGCTCCGACGGCCGGGGTCGGACGACCGGGGCGGCCTGGGACTGGATCCGGGCGATCTCGGATTCGACGGCGGCCACGGCGTCGCGGGTGGAGAGGACTTCCAGGGTCGTCTCGGTGACGTGGCGACCGCCGACGGGAAGCTCGACGACCCGGCCGCGGGACTCCTCGAACGGCCTGGGGTTGGGGAAGTTCACCCCGGGCTCCAGTCCCGTGACGTAGCCGTCGCGCGCGCCGCCGGTGTTCTTCCACAGGCTGAAACAGGGCAGCCCGGCGACGCCGTACCGCAGGACCACGCCCTTGTCTCCGGCCTGGTTTCGAAGCATCGTCGCGGTCTCGCCGGCCTCGTCGTGGAGCGAGCAGAAGTAGACTTGCTCCGCGTACCCGGGCTCCGGCGCGCCGTAGGCGTCGTAAGCCGAGAGCCCCTCCACCGCCCGGGCGTCGCGCGGGACCACCTCCTTCAAGGGCGCGACGAACCGCGCCCCCTCGTCCAGGTGGGGCGGGCCGAAGTTCCAGTGGTAGAGGACCTCCATCGCCACCGGGACGTCCTTGACGTTGACGAACTCGTCGCGGACCGTCACCGCGTTCGATCCGCGCCTCGTCGCGTAGGTCGTCACCAATTCGACGCCGCCGCCGAAGAGGAACGACTCGGCCACGCGGCCCTCGATCGCGATCGAGTCGCCCTCGACGTGGACCGCGACGTACCACGCCGGGATCGACGCGATCCGGCCGTGCAGCGGGTAAAGCGCGTCGCCCCGGCGGAACGGCGCCCCGTTGTGCGACAGGCCGCAACGGACCATCAACTCGTCGAAGCCCTCCAGCCAGCCGACGCCGCCCATGTCATGGGGTTGGACGAAGGCGGGGTGGATCGGGCCGTCGCGGGTCGGCGAATCCCAGCCGACGCGGTCGTCCCCCAGCGACGCCTTCCACAACCCCATCCCCCGGGTCGGCACGACCTGGAACGAAAGCGCCCCGTTGTCGACGCGGATCAGGTCCACGCCGTCGCGGCGACCCCCGCGCAGGCGTCGCTTGGTGACGGCGCATCCTCCCGCCGCCGGCCCGTCGAGCGTGAATTCCTCGACCCACGCATCATGAGGCGCGTCCGTCAGCACGATCGTTCGTCGCTCGCCCATCGTCGCCTCGTCCCCCTATCCGGCCTCGCCTTCCCGTCCATTACGCGACATGGATGAATCGGCGCGGATTCGCATCAAGATTTCCAAATTCGGCGCGCGTTTCGCGACTTCGTTCCGGGAGTCAAGCCTAGCTCGCGAACGGGGCCGCCGCCAGATCCGGGCGGTCACGGGGCCCGACGCATGAGGAATGCTTCATGGGCCGCCCTCGCGGCTTCCTCGATAAAGACGCCAGGAGAGACATCGATGAAACGCGATCGAACCAAGGACCGCAAGCGCCGACCGACCCTCGAGTCGCTCGAAATCCGCGAGACCCCGGCCGCCCTGGGAGTCGCGTCCGCGGGGGTGGGCGCGATGGCGTCCGCCCTTCCCGCCGCCCTCAACGGGACGTCGGCCGCCTCGATCGGGACGGGCGGCGCGGTCGTCGGCCCGTACTCCACGGCCTTCATGCGCGCCGGCCCGCTGGGCGCGTCGACCGGTTCCACGATCATCACCAATCCCTTCTCCGGCACCGGCGGCCAGGGGTTGGGCGTGATCACCAGCCCATTCTCCGGCACCGGCGCGATCGGCAACGGCGTGAACACGTATCCGTTCTCCACCGGCTACCTGCGCACCGGCCCGCTCGCGGGCAACGTGGGCAACGTCGTCGGCAACCTCGGCAACACGGTCGGCAACCTCGGCAACGTCGTCGGCAACACGGTCGGCAACCTCGGCAATATCGTCGGCGGCGCGACCGGCAACCTCGGCAACGTCGTCGGCGGCGCGACCGGCGGCGTCGTTGGCAACGGCGTGAACACGTATCCGTTCTCCACCGGCTACCTGCGCACCGGCCCGCTCGCGGGCAACGTGGGCAACGTCGTCGGCAACCTCGGCAACGTCGTCGGCGGCACGATCGGCAACCTCGGCGGCGGCCTCGGCAACGTCGTCGGCGGCACGACCGGCAACGTGGGCAACGTCGTCGGCGGCACGATCGGCAATCTCGGTAACACGACCGGCAACCTCGGCAACGTCGTCGGCGGCACGATCGGCAACCTCGGCAACGTCGTCGGCGGCGCGATCGGCACGACCGGCAACGTCGTCGGCGGCACGACCGGCGGCGTCGTCGGCGGCTTGATTACCAACCCGTACTTCGGCAGCTATCTCCGCTCCGGCCCGCTCGGCGGCACGGCTAGCTCGATCGGCGCCACGAGTGGCGCGACCGTCCCCGCGACGATCGGCCCGTACACGAATCAGATCATCACCACCACCGGGCCCATCCAGACGAATCCGTCGCAACCGGGGAACACCACGGGCACCAACCTCGCCGAGTTCCCCAACGGCCCGTTCTACCCGTTGACCCCCTTCCTCGACGGCGGCATGAACGCCAGTTCGATCAACACGGGGCTCGGCGTGGGTTCGTCGACGTACACGAGCAATCTCATGCGGGCCGGGTCGTTCACCAACGTGGTCAGTGGCACGGCCGGCGGCGCGGTGGGACCGCTTGGCGGCATGGTCGGCACCCCGATCGACGTCGGGGCCGGCGTGAACACCTTGAATCCGTCCTCCGGCGCGGGGCTCGGCATGACCACGTTCTAACCTCGTCGCGGCGTCCGCGGCCATCCACGCGGACGCGACCATTGACGACGCCGAACGCCCCGGCGCGAACCGAGTTCCTCTCGGATCGCGGCGGGGCGGCCTGTTTTTTGGCGAGGAGGTCACTCGGCCTCGCCGGTGGCGGCCCAGCGGGCACCGCGGCGCAGCCAGGCGGAGACGTTGGGATCCTTGATCGCGGCAACGTCGTGGCCCAGGACGCAGGTGAAGATCCGGCCCTCGCCGTAGCGGTTCACCCAGATGACCGGCTCGTCCTTGCCGGTCCCCTTGGGCTTTTCGGGATCCGAATAGGCGGTGGCCAGCACCACGGCGCCCTCGGGGAGCATGGAGTTCTGGTACAACTCGTCGATCGCGTGGTCGAACTCGGCGGCCATGCCGGCGGAGATCGGGTGGTCGGCGTCGGTCTTCTTCACCTTGAAGGCGTGGGCGGGACCGTGGAACCCTTGCTTCCGCCAGCCCCCGAGCGCCTTCTCGAACTCCTCCCAGTTGGGGTTGGTGAAGGCGCTTGAGGCAAAGTGGTACGAGACCAGCCCCTTGCCCTCGCGGACGGCCTTCAGGAATGCCTCCTTGTTGGCGTCGGACCATTTCGTGTCGGGGCCGCCCTTGTCGGTATCGCGGTAGTCCAGGATGAAGACGTCGTAGTTCTTCAGGTTCTCATCGGTGAGATCCTTGGCCGGCGTCTCGGTGACGTCGACGGTCATCCCGCCCCCTTCCGACAGCACCTCCTTGAGCGCCTGGGAGGTCGCCCTCCAGTCGTGGGCACCCACCTCGTCGCCGGTGATGATCAGGGCCTTCGTCGGCTTGTCGTCCTTTTTCTCCTCGGCCTTGCTCGCCTGGGCCTTCGCGGGAGGGGGCGGGAGGATCGGGTCGAGCGCGACGGGGCCGAAGACGGGGACGGCCATGTCGGCGCCGTCGACCAAGTTGCAGTAGGGGTCGAACCCGTACCCGTACCAGAGGAACGAGCCGGGAGGGACGGCCTTCGCCAGCTTGAGAACGACCGTATCCAGGCCCCGGCCGACTTTGGCCTCGTAGATCAGGGGGACGAGCGCGCCCGCGGCGTCTCGGATCGAGAAGCCGGCGATGTGGGTGGCGGGCGTCAGGCCGGTCGGCGCGCTGGCGATGCCGGACGGCGGCGGCGCGACGACGTTGACGCCCCGGAACCTGACCTCCAGGGTGCCGTTGGGGCCCAGGACGACGCGGTCGAACGTGGGAATCGTCGCGCCGACGCGGCCGAGGAATTGTTGCGTGGCGAACGCGGGAGGCATTCCCGCGGCCTGGCCGAAGAGTTGCCGCAGGGCGATCCTGGCCAGTCGCTCCCCGGCGCGCTTCTGGCCCTCGGTCCCGACGTGGATCGGGTCGTCGAGCGCCTGGTCGATGGCCGTGACCACGGCGGTGTTGGCGACGCGGTCGGCGATGACGCGCTGGGCTTCCTGGACGCGGTTCCAGTCGGCGGGGTCGCCGTCGCGGACGAAGCGGCCGATCTGGACGTAGTAGAACGGCAGATCGGGTTGGCCGAGATCGGCGCGGACGGCGGCGATGAAGTCGGTGAAGACGCGCTCGAAGATCTTGGACGCCTCGGGGTTGGCGTCGCTCTCGCCCTGGTACCAGAGGACGCCCTTGACCTTGCCGCCGGCCAGTTGGATTTGTCGGAGCATGGACCCATAAAGACTGTTTCCGCCCTCGTTCTTCCTGGCGGGATCCCACTGGGCCATGCTGGTGCCGCCGTGGGCGGTGGGGACCAGCCCGACGGGGACGCCGGTGGCCTGGACCATCGCGACGGCGAACGGCAGGCCCAGCCCGGCACCCTTGGTCCGGTGCTTGTGCTGCTGGGCCGAGCGCTCCGCGCGGGTGGCGGGGTCGCCGGAGTGGACCGGGTCGGGGGAGTCGACCAGCCAGTGCAAGGGCTCGACGGCCACGGCCCACTTGCCGTCCATCCCCAGGGACGTGACCTTCGCGTCGGGCGGCTGGACGTCGACCAGATCGGCGACGCCCTCCATGTTCGACTGGCCGGCGAGGACCCAGAGGTCGCCGACGAAGACCGGGCCGACGGAGACCGTCTGGCGGATCCCCTCGGCGGTGGCGAACGCCACGGTGACGGTGTACGGGCCGCCGGTCGGCACGCCCCTGAGCTTGCCGTCGACCAGAGGGGCCAGGATCGCCCCGCCGCCCGTTCCGGAGAAGGCGGCCGACACGTCCCTGGCGTCCTTGACCGATTCGGCGAGCGTCACGGCGACGTCGGCCCGACCGTCGGCGCCGCGCTGGAAGACCTGGTAAGGCGCCGGCGAGGCGAGGACCGCCTCGGCCGTCGGCGGGGCCGCGACTTGCGCCCGCGCCGAGGCCGCCAGGACGACGACGCCGGCCGCGGCGACAGCCAGCGATCGAAGTCGCGAGGGGGTTCGAAGAAAAGCGCGCATGACGATTCATCCTCGATGGCTTCGGGACCGCGGCCGTCTCGGGGCCGCTCGAAAGCCACATCGTATCCCTCGCGCGGAGCGCCCGAAAGAAGGCGGCGGGTCCCTTCTCGGATCAGAACGCGTCGTTGCCGACGGGTTCGCGGCCGTCGCGGGTCAGAAGGGCGTACCAGGTCTTGCGGTCGATGCTCGGCCTGAGCGCGCGGACGGAGCCGTCGCCGAAGACGAAGTTGGCCTGGGCGGGGTGGAACGAGCCGGGGACCAGGGTTCGGAGGGCGGGGACGTCGGGACCGACGGGTTGCGTCGCGGCCTCGAAGTCGCCGCCGCCGTAGCCGCCGACGGCCCAGCCCTGGCCGTCGCGCTTCTCGCCGGCGAGGATCGTGTTGGAGAGGCCGTCGCGGACGTCCTGGGGGCGGACGCAGGAGGTCGGCCCGCGCGGGGCGGCCACGCGGACGATCGTCATGACCCCGCGATGGTCCCCATATGTTTTGACGAAGTCGACCGACGCCTCCGAGACGCCGCCGCCGCGGTTGCCCGCGTAATGGTTGCGGGCGAAGGCCGAGCCGGCGGGATACCGCGAACCGTCGGCCGTGACGACCCGCTCCGACGCCAGCGGGTCGGTCGCCAGCGGGTTCGCCGGGCAGAGGTAGACCGCCAGCTTCGTCCCGACGGCCGTCCGGTTCGCCGCGGCGTGGTTCTCCCAGTCGAAGTTGTAGGCGTTAAACAGCGGGCGCTGGTCAAGCTGGGGCAGGATCATCGTCAGCCACGAGTGATTCACGCCCCTCCCCGCGCCGGCGGTGGAACCCATGGGAAAGACGTTGCGCTCGGCGAGGTAGGCGTTGAGCGCCAGGCCGATCTGCCGCAGGTTGTTCTGGCATTGCAGCCGACGCGCCGCCTCCCGCGCCGACTGGACCGCCGGCGTCAAAAGCGCGATCAGGATCCCCAGGATCACGACCACCACCAGCAGCTCGATCAGCGTGAACCCGCGGCGTCGCATGGCCTCGCCCTCCTGGATCGGCAAGAACCATCTTCCCCCCTCGCGGGGGAAGACAGACCGCGAAGCGGTCAGATGAGGGGGGCGACAAGCAATAATGCCGTTGGCATTCGCGGCGGCCCCCCCGGCGGACGCTGGATCCCGATGGCCTCCGCGCCCGCCCCCTCATCCGGCCCTTCGGGCCACCTTTCCCCGCGACGGGGGGAGATCGTCGGCCGCCCTGGGCGGCCTCGTCGTCCCGCCCCATCGTAAGCGGGCGTTCCGGTCAGAACCAGAGGGCCTTGTCGACCACGTTGCGTAGCGGCTCGCCGCGACGGAAGCGGCCGACGTTGTCCGCCAGAAGCGCCAGGTGGCGGCCGGCGACCGCCGTCGAGTAGCCCGCGGTGTGGGGCGTGATGATGACGTTGGGGAAGTCCCAGAGCGGGTGGTCCGCCGGGAGCGGCTCGGTCTCGAAGACGTCGAGCGCCGCGCCGGCGAGCCGGTCGGCCCGCAAGGCCGCGACCAGGTCGTCCAGGACCACGATGGCGCCTCGACCTATGTTGATCAGATAGCTCGACGGCCGCATCCTCGCCAGACGGTCGGCGTCGAACAGCCGCGCGGTCTCCGGGGTGTGGGGCGCGGCGATGACGACGAAGTCGGACCAGCCGAGCAGGTCGTCGAGCCGGTCGACGGGTTCGATCCGATCGACGAAATCGGGTTTATCGATCCGTTCGGGATGTCGGTCCACGCCTCGGATCGTCATGCCGAAGGCCGAGGCCCGCCGCGCGACCTCCAGGCCGATGCCGCCCATGCCGACGATCCCCATCGCGGCGTCGGGGAGGAAGATCGTCGCGCGGTCCATGGCGTTGACGACGCCGGGGCCGGAGGCGAAGTCCACCCGGGCGGCCGAGCCCCCCTCGGGTTCGTAACGGCGTTCGAGTTGTCGCCGCGCGTAGACGTGGAGGTTGCGGGCGAAGCAGAGGACGTAGCCCATCACCTGATCGGCGATGACGTCGCCGAAGAGGCCGCGGGCGTTGGTCAGGACGCAGGGGTGTTCGATCAGCGCTGGGAACATGTAATGCTCCAGGCTGGCCGTGAACGTCTGGACCCAGCGGAGGCGTTCGGCCGCGGCGAGCAATTCGGGCGTGACCTTGCCCAAAAAGCCGACGGCCTCCGGGACCGCGGCCAGGGCTTCCTCGGCGGTTTCGGCGTTGGTGAACTCGGCCCCCGGCGCGGCGGCGCGGAGGGCGTGAAGGCGGTCGGCGTCGATGGCGGGGTGGATGACGATCTTCACGGCGGATTTACCTTGTGGTGTTGCTCTGTCGGAAACCATCGATGACGGGCTTGCATCCCCCCTTCTCCCCTTGTGGGAGAAGGCGCCCCGAAGGGGCGGATGAGGGGGGCGCGACCGAAAGCCCGCGGATTACCCCTCATCCGGCCTTCGGCCACCTTCTCCCACAAGGGGAGAAGGGATGTTTATCACAACCTGATGTCTAGGCTTTCGACCGAGCAATCTCAATACCTTTTCCAGGCTCCCGGCCCCCCTCGTCGAGCCGCGCTGAATCGCGCGCCGCGGGGCCAACGCCGCGCCGGGCGAGCATTCGCCGGCAACCCGTTTTAGCGTTCATTCGATCGAGTTGTCAAAGAACGACGATCCACCCGGTACGATCGCGGGTGGACGCCGTGGGGTTTCAGGATTCCGTCGGAATCTCGGAAACGCGGAGTCACCCGGAGGGGAACGGCTTGCGCGGTCCCACTTTCGACTTCGCGACCATCTCTCGAAACGCGGGGTTCGAGGCGAGCAATTCATCGATGAGATCGTCGTCCTCGGAACCCTCCAACGACTGGATCGCGACGAGTCGCCGATCGGGCAGTTCGACGACCAGGATCGCCCCCGAATCGGCGCATTCAGTCAGCGTCTTCGTCGGGTCCGACTCCAGGCGGGTCAGGGGCACGGTTTTGATGTCCACGGAAGTCCTCCCCGGCGACGATCAGCTTGTTCCCGACCTTCAGTCCGACGACCGTCACGACCACCTCGTCACCCTCGACATCATACAGGACGCGAAGGTCGCCCGCCCTGAGTTCGTATTCAGCCGCGGGATTGGGTCGCAGGCGCTTGACCGCCCGAGTGGGCGTCGTCGGTTGATGCTGAAGCCGGGCGACGATCGCCGCCCGCAAGATACGCTGGTCGCGTGCCGACAAGGTCTGGAACTGCCGCTCGGCATCCTCGGTGATCGTGATCCGATATGCCACCGCTCGAAATCTCCGTTCTCCAGAGCACGGATTCTCTGAAGCGGCGGGGCGATGACGATCGGATAAGCCAGCCTCGCCACCAGCCAGCATACCCGGCCGGCGCGTCCAATCACAGGGAAGTCCAAGGAGAGACATCCGGGAGATAAATCCGGAATCAGTTCATGCTTTCATACGACAATATGGACTGACGCTCTGGATTTGTGTGGTCCGGGTGGATGGGCAACCACGGCCGCGGCGCCGCGTGTTCGTACCAACGCGCCAGCCAGGCGTGGACCGCGGGATCTCTCGCCGTGTCGGGCCAGCGGCGGGGGTCGGCGTGGTATTCGGCCATCCGACGGCAGAAACGATAGCGCGCCCTTAGCTCGCCCGCTCCCCACGTCGCGGCGACGAGAAGCGTCAGGGCCACGATCTTCAGGTCGCTCCGGCGACGCTCGCCCGGCTTCCGTTTAGGCCCGAACGACCGCGACAGGTCCGTCGCGATTCGCAAGGCCAGAGCCGTTCCAAGGACCGTTCCAACGGCCCTGTTCAGGGGGGTCTCGGAAAAACCGTGGTGGCCTCTGACGAAGACCTGATCCACGACCCGCGCGTAGCCGTGGAAGGCGAGCATGAAGGCGAGGTCCGAGAGTCCGACGACCGCCGCCCCGAACACGGCCGATTGGACCGCCATCGCGAGCTTGCGGCGACCGGACGGCCCCCTCTCATTGGATCGCGCGCGATTCGGGTGGTCGCGATGGGTCCAAAACGCGAGCGTCGCCATGCACCAGGCGACCAGCGCCGCCCCCGCGCCCGGCGCGCCGCCGGCGCGGGCCCCGACGATCGCCGCGGCCGGGACCGTCGCCGCCAAGATCGCCAACCGCGCCGGGGTAACTCCCTCGCCGAGCCGGAGCCGCGCGCGCCAGGTCTCGATCGGCTCGTCGGACCTCCCACGCCTCGAAATCCGATTCAGAAGCCACGACGCCGCCACGCACGCGAAGATCACGAGGACCCCCGCGCTGAAGTCGTCGCTGGAGAGTCCCTCCGTCACGATCGCGATGACGAGCGTGATCGCGGCCGGGATGATGAGGATTCGGCGTTCGAGTCTCATGCGTCATCCCGCGACTCGATGTCGGGGAACCAGAGGGTCGTTCTGGATTCCCGAGGCGGACTGGGGAAACAGGCTGGGTTCGCTTTGAGTGTCCTTACAGGCGCCGGTCGTGATTCCGAATGATCCCCTGGTTTCCCCGACGCTCCGGTGGATGGTTCTTCACGGTCGCCGGGGCGGGGGACTCCGCGGCGGCGGCGCTACTTTACCAGGCCCAGAAGCGCGATGGCGATGGTGAAGTAGATGACCATCCCGGTGGCGTCGACCAGGGTGGTGATGAACGGGGCGGAGACGACGGCCGGGTCGATCCCGGCGCGGCGGGCGGCCAGGGGGACGACGGAGCCGATGACGTTGGCCCACATGCAGACGCAGAACATCGACAGCCCCACCACCCCCGAGACCCCCCACGGCAGGTTCCGCCAGTAGTGGATGTAGACAAGCGCCGTGGTCCCCAGCATCAGCCCCAGGCAAAGGCCGGTGAGCAGCTCGCGGCCGACGACCCGAAGCGCGTTGGCGAGCTTGATCTCCCCCAGCGCCATGCCGCGGATGACCGTGCTGATGGTCTGGCTGCCGGCGTTGCCGCCGGTGCCGGTCAGAAGCGAGATGAACAGCGCCAGGGCGGGGAGTTGCTGGTCGCCGTAGGTCCACTGGAAATGCTGCTGGACCGGGGTGGTGAAGTTCTCGGCCAGGAACAACAGCATCAGCCACTTGATGCGGCGGCGGACCACGGTGACGACCCCGCTCTGCCAGTAGGGGAGGTCGTCGGCCTCGGGGTCGGGCGCGACGCCGCCGAACTTGAGCATGTCCTCGGTCTGCTCGCGACGGATGACGTCCATGGCGTCGTCGTGGGTGACGATGCCGACGAGCTTGGATTCGGCGTCGACGATCGGCAGGGCGAGCAGGTCGTACTTGTCGATCGTCCGGGCGACACCTTCCTGGTCGTCGTCGACCTTGGCCTGGATCACGTCGCGCTGCATGATCTCCTCGATGACCGCCGAGCGGCGGGCGAGGATCAGGTCCTTGAGCGAGACGAAGCCGATGAGGCGTCGGGAGTGGTCGACGACGTAGCAGTAGTAGATCGTCTCGCGGTCGGGGGCCTCGTGGCGGAGGCGGTCGAGGGCGTCGCGGACGGTGACGTGGGCCGGCAGGATGACGTAGTCGGTGGTCATGACCGAGCCGGCGGTCCCCGGCTCGTAGCTGGCGAGCTTGGCGATGTCCTCGCGCTCGGCCTGGGCGAGGTTGGGGAGCACCTCGTCGACGAAGTCCTCGTCGAGCCGGCCGACCAGGTCGGCGCGTTCGTCGTGGGACATCACCCGCAGGAGTTCGGCGGCCTCGCGGGGGGCCATCGCCGAGACCAGGCGGTCCTGCTCGTCGCGCTCGAAGTAGCCGAGGACCTCGGCCCGCTCGCGGGGGTGGAGGACGCGGAAGACGGCGTCGCCGTCGCCGTCGGGGAGGTCCTCGATGAACTCGGCGACGCGGCCGGGATGCTGGTCCTCCAGGAACTCCCGAAGGACGTCGTCCTCGCCCCCCTGGATCAGCTCGCGAAGGTCGGGCAAAAGCAGCGAGTTTCGCATCTTCGCCCTCCTCTCGCGGCGATGGGGAATCATTGTTCGCGACGTGTGAATGGACGACGCCGCGTCGTTCCCTCTCCCGGTGGGAGAGGGGACGTCGTCGCGACGTCTCAATCGATAGGTTACC
>ERZ778018.1392-NODE-1392-length-20292-cov-72.717942_pt1 | contig 20292 bp, 11 predicted proteins | sample MGYA00375748_ERZ778018 | MGnify/ENA primary metagenome ERZ778018 (study PRJEB29350, sample SAMN05509839) | bioreactor metagenome | biome: bioreactor; material: wastewater | place: South Africa: University of Cape Town | collected 2014-04-22 ... | reverse complement strand
CGCCGCGCCAGGAGATCGCCAGTCACACTTTCTCGCACTACTACTGCCTGGAGGCTGGCCAAAGCGCAGACGAGTTCGCGGCCGACCTGGCCAGCGCCGTTGCCATCGCGAAAGCTCATGGTCACGTCCTTAAGTCGCTGGTCTTCCCGCGCAACCAACTACGCGCGGACTACCTGCCGCTGCTGGCGCGCACTGGTTTCACGGCATTCCGCGGCACAGAGTCAAACTTCCTCAACCGGCCGCGCCCCGGCGCCTCAGGCTCTCCAGTCGTGAGGGGACTGCGGGCCGCGGACGTCTTCGTTAACCTGACTGGCTCCGGCGCGGTGCCATGGTCGGCCGTCAAGCCGCTGGAGGGCGTAATCAACGTCCCGTCAAGCCGCTTCCTACGGCCGTGGCAACCTAATGGCAGCCTGGAGGCGCTTAGGTGGCAGCGGGTAGCTTCTTCCATGGAGGCGGCTGCGATGGGCGGAGCGCTCTTCCACCTGTGGTGGCACCCGCACAACTTCGGGGTTAACCTCGAGCAGAACCTGCACGCCCTTCGGCGGCACCTAGAGCTATACGCGCGGCTGCGCGACAAGCACGGTTTCAGTAGTTACTCCATGGCGGAGGTGGCCGAGCTCGTAAGGCCCAGCTAGCGAGTTAGCCGGCGAGCAGTTCCGCGTACAGCGCTTCGTGAAGGGCAAGCACGTTTCTGAGGTCGAAGCGAGACATCGCGATTCGGCCGTTCCGCCCCATGGCGTGCGCTAGCTCGGGGTCGCCAGCGATCAGGCGCATGGCGTTGGCGAGCGCAGCTACGTCACCCACCTCGTGCAATATGCCTGTTTCGGGGGTAACCAGTTCGCCAACGCCGCGGATGCGGGTGGCGATCACTGGTCGCTCGAGGCTAGAGGCCTCCATCAACGACCGTGGCAGGCCCTCGCGCTCAGACGGCAATAACACGGCCGTCGAGGCCGCGACCAAGGCGGGTATGTCCTGGCGGTAGCCGAGGAGCTTCACGCGGTCGGCAACGCCGAGGCTTTGCGCCTGCGCCGCTACCTCACCCATCAGCGGCCCGACCCCTGCCAGCGCCAACACGGCGTTAGGTAAGTTGCTCGCGGCCAGCGCCGCCACTGCGTCCTTGTGGCGCTTACCCGGGTTGAACTCCGCGATCATGGTGAACAGCTGCTCTGCGTCGTCCAGCTTCAACTCGGCGCGCACGGCGGCCACCGCCGCTGGGTTGACGGCGGTCGGTTCGTAGCGCGACGTGTCGACCCCGATGCCTGGCATGTAGACGACGCCGCCGCGCCGCGCGAGCGGAAATGCTTGGGCCGCGGCAAGGTCCTCCTGGTTTATGACGACGAGCCGATCTGTCCAGGCACTTGCCACGCGCTCGAGCCCCCAGAAGATCGCCGCCTGCACGGGCGGTGCTCCGCGGTAGAAGTGGAACCCATGCGCCGTGTAGACGACGCGCGGCGTTCCCGTTAACCGCAGGCGCCGTAGGGCGTAGCGCGTAACGAAGGCGGCTATGGGGTCGTGGGCGTGAACCAGGTCGTAACCGCCACGGCGCACGAGCGCGCGCAGCTCCTGTGGCGCTGTGGTCAGGTTGACTAGGTCCGTAGGCTTGCGGGTCCAGCCGATGTCGTGCACTTCATCGAACGCTGCCTTGCTGCGCTCGTCTTGCATGACGCCGTTGCTTACGGCGTCCACGCGCCAACCCAAGCCCCTGAAGTGCTCAGCGTACGGCAGCAGGAACGCTGTAAGCGTCGAGGGCACGCTGGTGGCGATCAGCAGTCTTGGCGGTCCAGAGGCGCGGCTGAGCGCGGCTAGGTTCACGCCTTGCCGCGCCGCGCAAGGAGTTCTCGGTAGACGGCCTCCCACTGGTCGACCACGCCAGCAAGACCGAAGTTCAGTTCGATCTCATGATGAGCCGCCTCACCCATGGCGCGCGTCTCATCCTCGCCCAACTGCATGAGCCTAAGCATGGCGTCGGCCAAAGCGGTTGGGTCGCGAGGGGACACTACGAAGCCGGTCTTGCCGTCGGTCACCACCTCACGGTTACCGCCTACATCCGTAACCACCGCTGGGAGCCGCGACGCACCTGCCTCGAGCAGCACCATCGGCAGCCCCTCCCACGCTGACGACATCACGTACGCGTCGGCAGCTGCCATGAGGTCAACTACGTCTTTGCGCGCCCCCAACATCCGGAAGTGCGCGCCGTCTAGTCCGGCCGCTTGGGCAAGTCGGTCGAGCTCACCGTGAAGGTTGCCTTCGCCCGCGACCAAGATTGTCGTTGGAGTCGCGTCGTTTCTTGCGGCTAGTTGTCGCACCGCCTCGATTAGGTTCGGGTAGTCCTTCTGCTCTTCGAGGCGCCCAACGGCTAGCCACAAGAAGGTGCCGGGGGCTATGCCGAGTTCCTGACGCTTCGCTTCCCGCGCGCCGGGTTGCGGCTGGAAGTTCGCGAGGTCGAGGCCGTTCGGCATGTACTTTATGCGGGCTTTGGGCGTGGCGCCAACTGCGACGAAGTGCTCGACGCAGAGGCGACAGACGTTGGTGGTCAGGTCGCAGAGTGGGTCGGTAACGCGGTAGGCGAGTTCGCGCCAACGTGCGCCCTCGGAGTAGTTGTGGGCGGTGGAGATCTGCACAGGCATGGGTGAGAGCAAGCGCGCCAAGCGCGTAAGCAGGTTGGCGTGCACCATGTGGCTGTGGACTACGTCGGGGCGGTTGGCGCGCACGACGTTGGCTAGCTTGAAGAGTGCCCGCGGATCACCGATACCGCGCTGCATGGCGAGACTATGGAACGGGATCTCAAGCTCCTGCAGCTCTGACTCGAACGCCTCTGCGTCACGCATGCTGACCAGGGTCACGGTGTGCCCTCTACGTTTCAACTCGGCCGCCAACAGGAAGACCTGAACCTCGGCGCCGCCTTGCATAAGGGACGTGGTAACGAACTGAACGCTAAGTGGCTGACCAGCGTTAGACATCCGAACCTCTCCGGCCGCGCCGCACTGAATGGCGTTGGCCGCGACGGGAAGTTTAGCACCTGCGCCGCGGCGGCCTGGGACGCTGCCGCGCAGGACGCAGTGCGGCGAGCTTTAGAATGCAGGTCGGCCGTTGCAGAACGCCGCCACTGGAGTACCGCCGCGCCAGATGAACCCTAAGTTGAGAAGGACCGTTCAATACCTGCTGACCGTAGTGCTCGGTCAGGGCCTGTCGTTCCTGCTCCTGCCGGTGGTGACGCGCTTTCTAGATCCCGTCGAGTACGGCGAGTACGCTCTAGCGCTCACCGTGTCCGGGCTCGTTGGCATGTTCGCATCTGGTTGGGTCCGCAACGTTGGCTTGCGCCTCTATTACGACGCTAGCGAGCGCGGCACCACGCGCGGTTTCTACCTTGGGACGGCGCTCGTCCAGGCCGTGCTTGCATCCGCGCTCTACGGCGCCGTGCTACTTGGGCTGCAGGCCTTCGATCTCTTACCTGCGCGCATGGGCGTGTTGCTTGCCGCTGGCCTCGTGCTAATCATTGGCGACCAGTACGGCTACGCCGTCACCTTGCTGCGCGCGGAGGAGCGCACGACCGCCTTCACCGCCGCGGAGGTAGGCAGCGGCCTTCTGCGCTTTGGCGCCACCCTCGGCGGCCTGTATGCGGGCTTCGCCACGGCGCAACTCCTGTTCTTCGCGATGGCCGCAGCGTACTTGGTTGGCACCCTGTTCGCGGTGCCGATGTTATGGCGGCGCCTCAGCGGTCCGAGCCGGATCGATTTCAAGGGGCTAGTAGAGACGGTGCGCGCGGGCCCCTCCGCCCTGCCGTTCTCAGTGGCCGCTTGGCTTGATAACCTCGCTAGCCGTCTCATATTGCAAGGGTTCCTCGGCACCGCCGTGGTCGGCGTCTTCAGCGTCGGCTACTCGATCGGGGAGCGGCTCGTTGGCAGCCTCACACAGGCCGTCTTCATGATGGCGTGGCCGAGCATCCTCAACGCCTGGCGCGAGGGTGGAGTCAAGCTCGCGCGCCAAGCCTTGAGTGACGCGCAGCGCATCTACGCGTACCTCACCCTCGGGCCTGTCCTGTTCCTCGCGATCTTCGGCAGCGAGGTGACGCGCCTCCTGACGGGTCCTGAATACCGCGACGCGAGCGTGGTGGTGCCGCTCGTGGCCACGGCCATGTGGTTCCGCGGGCTGTCCTCGTACTTGAACCGCCACCTCGAGCTGAACAAGCGCTACGCGCACCTGTCGCTCGTCGCCATTTGCGGGGCGCTCGTGAACGTTGGGCTGAGCTTCCTGCTCGTCAAGGATTACGGGATGGTCGGGGTCGCGACGGCGACGGTCTTCAGCAACTCGCTAACGTGCGCTTTCTATTTCCTCACTCGCGACAGGGAGCTAACTCGCGTGCGCTTCGGCTCGTTCGCGGCAGCGGGGGGCCTCGCGGCCTTGGCGTGGGCGCTGTCGTCGGCCGTCGGGGTCTTCGCTACGCCGGGTGGGGTAGTGGTCGGTGACGTCAAGATGGCGGTGTTCATCGCCGTGTACGCCCTCGGCTTCGCAGGAGTGTTCCTAGGGCGCAGGCTGCTCAGCGCCCGAGGCGCGCTGTGACTTCTCCCCAGGTACCGATCGCGAGCACGAGAGCCAACGCTATCCAGTAGAGGAAGCCGTCCGGCGCGGTCGAGGTCACGCACGCGCCAAGCAGGAACAACGTCAGGCCGACCCCGGCAAGGCCCAACGTGCCGCGCACGCGCCAACTGACGACGAGGCCCGCGAAGTGCAACGCCAAGAACAGTCCGAGGCCAACGAAGCCGAACTCGTACAAGACCTCGAGGTAGGCGTTGTGCGTCGATGTAAGCGTGCCGAAGCCGCGCTGCACGACGTCTACGCTGCTTTCGAAGCCGTTACCGAGGAGCAGCTCCTTGACGTCGCCCTCACGGTAGGCGCCATACACCGCCTGCCAGATCGGCGTGCGGCTGCCGCCAGACTCGACCCGCTCGCTCGTGAAACGCTGCACCAGCCCTTCGCCACCGGGAAGTATCGCGCCAGCTCCGATCATCGCGAGGAGCGCGACCACGACCAGCAACTTGCGCCAATCCTGCACGACGAGACGCGTGAAAATGGCGACGAGCGCGAGGCCGGCGGCGATGGCCATGCCGCGCGAGGCTAACAGCAACAGTGAGTACGCCAGCACCCCAGTAAGGAGCAACAACAGCGCACCTTGCCACCGGCGTCCAGCGGTGCTCAATGCCTGAACACTAGCCGCCGCAGCGATCACGAACCCGAGCCCGACGTAGAAGGCCACGACGTTCTCGTTAACGTCCACGTCGCCGCGATAAGCGAAGCCGCCGCGAATGGCGCTCTCGATCACCCAGCCGGCCACGCCAGTGGAGGCCAGCACGGCGGCGCCAGCCACCAACTTCACGCCGCGCTGCGTCCGGAACTGCAGGTAGGCGATGGCGCCCAAAAGGTACGCAAGCACGCGCTGGATGATGGCGAAGTCGATGGCCTGGACGAAGCCAACGAACGACGCTGCCACCACGGCGAGGAACGCGAAGTAGAGCCAGAAGTACGTCGATCGCACCCTGATGCCCTGGCCGAGTAATGCCGCGACCATGCTGAACACGAACGCCGCATAGAACGGATAGAAGAACCCGTTGATGGTGAGGCCGCTGAAGATCGTCTCGTAACCGCAGAACGCCAACCAGTAAAGCCCAACGACGATCTCGGACTTGTAACTGCTGTTCATGAACAGCAGGAAGACGCCAAGCACCAAGACCCCACCAAGCGCGATCTCTGCAGACAGCGCCGCCAGCGCCCCGATCAGCACGGCGCCGATCAGCAACCAGACGCGCATTGCGGCCTGGCCGCGCGCTTCGTCAGCGCCACTACGCGGCAACCTCGTAACCGACATCGCCAGTACTTTACTCCGGGCTCCGCCAGCCGCGGTTCGTAAGTCGGCAGGCGCCCTCTCACGTAATCTAGGCGGGTGCCAGACGCTCACCCCAACCCAAAGGTCCTGTTCGTCATGGCAAGCTACGCCGTGGGAGGCACCGAGTTGCAGTTAGCCGCGCTGCTAGCGAACCGCCCAGCGTGGGCCGCAGGCTACACCCTCGAGACCATCACGTTCCTCCCGCCACGCTCGAGCGCGGTCACCCAACTGTTCGAGGCAGAGGGCGTTAGCAACACGCTCATCAACCGCGAGGCGCTGTCGTTCCCGCGGTTCTTCTGGCGCCTCCTCACGCAGGTGCGGCGCTCGCGGCCTGACGTACTGCATGCCATGCTCGACTCATCCACCGGCGCATGGGGACGCCTGGCTGGTGTGCTGGTCGGGGTTCCTGCCATCGTGCAGTCGGACCGCTCGGTGATGGAGGAGGGCACCGGCACGCATAGACGGCTCAGGCCGTTCCTCGACCGCCGCACGCAGCGTTTCCTGCCCAACGCCAACGCCATTGCCGAGAGGCTGATGCGCGGCGGCGTGCCGCGGGAGCGCATTACGGTCGTGCCTTCAGGTGTCGACCTGGCGCGCTTCGACCCGGCCAGCGTTCAACCTACCGGCCGTTACCGCAGCGCAGCGGGAGGCGTAGTAGCTGGCTTCGTTGGGCGCTTTCACGCCGTGAAGCGCCTCGACGTACTGCTGGACGCGGTTGCCTCCCTACCTGAGGCCCAGCGGCCAGCGCGCCTGGTGCTTGCGGGGGACGGCCCAGAGATGGCCGCCGTGCAGGCGCGAGTAGCAGCCGAACCCTGGCTACGCGAGCACGTCGAGCTGCTCGGGGCGTGCGACGACGTACCAGGCTTCCTGGCGGAGATCGATTACCTCATCCTCTCCTCGGAAGTCGAAGGTGCGCCGAACGCCGTCATAGAAGCCATGGCGATGGGCAAGCCGGTGGTCGCAACGCGGGTCTCTGACGTACCTGGCATTGTCAAGGGAGCCGGATTCCTCGCGGAGCCAGGAGACGCGACCTCGTTGGCTGGCGCCATAGCGCAGATGCAGGCCCTCACGCCGGCCGCGCGGGCGGAACTAGGGCGGCACGGACGCCTGAACGTCGAGGCCAACTACGACATGAAGGTAGTCGCCGAACGCTTCTGGGAGGCGCACCGTCAACTCCTCACGCGGCGTGCGCGTTAAGAGTTGGCACGGCTCCACTGCTGATACATGAGCACGGGCCATAACCGGTGTTGCCAATCGGCCTTGCCTGAGAGGTGCTGCTGCCACAGCTCACGAAGTGGCTCGGCGCGGAACTGCCCCTCCAGCTCGAGCGCCTGGACGGACAAGAGTTCGTCCGCCCAGCCCTTCAGCGGTCCACGTAGCCAGGCGCTGATCGGTACGCCGAAACCTTGCTTGGGACGGTCAACCAGCGCTCGCGGCACGTGCCGGTAGAGGAGCTGCTTGAGCAACCACTTCTGCTCACCGGCGCGCACGCGCAGGTCGTGGGGAAGCGACCAGGCGAACTCGACCACACGGTGATCCAACAGCGGCACGCGCGTCTCTAGCGAGTGAGACATGGCGGCACGGTCGACCTTGACGAGCACGTCATCCGGCAGGTACGAGCGGGTGTCGAACGCCATCATGCGCTCTGTTGGGTGGGTGCGCGCTAACTCGGCCTTGGCCGCCCACGATGGGGTTGGGGTGGCCCCGCTCTTCAGGACCGCTGCTGGATCGGGCCAGTTGGAGATGCGCACGTCGTACAACGCGGCGACGTCGCTTGCGCTGAATGCGGTGCGGAAGCCGCGCACACGGTCGGAGAAGAGGTGGGGGAAGCCCCCGACCTGCAACTCAACCATCACGCGTTGCAAGGCGCTGGCGGGTATGGCGCTCATGCCCAAGCTGGCTGCGCGCCGCACGGTCGGGTTGAGGGCCGCCGCGCGCGACCATAGTCGGCTCGTTCTGGCGTAGCGGCTGTAGCCGGCGAAGAGTTCGTCACCGCCGTCGCCTGAGAGCGCCACCGTCACTTGGGTGCGCGCCAACCCAGCAAGCAACCACGTTGGAATGGCCGAGGAGTCGCCGAAAGGTTCGTCGTAGATGACCGGGAGTTTCGGGATCACGGCTTGAGCCTCAGCGGGAGTCACGACGAGCTCCGCATGCTCGGTTCCAAGGTGCTTGGCTACCTCGCGCGCGGCGGCCGACTCGTCGAACGCGTTCTCGCTGAACCCGATGGTGAACGTCTTGACCGGAGCGCCGCCCAGACTCTGCATGAGCGCCACGATCGTGCTCGAGTCGATGCCGCCGGAGAGGAAGGCGCCCAGCGGCACGTCAGACATGAGTTGGCCGCGCACGGACCGGGAGAGGAGGCGCTCCAACTCGTCTAGGGCCTCGTCGTCACTCCCCGCGAACGTGGAGGTGCGCGCCGCGACTTCCGTTAGCGACCAGTACGGCGTCGGCTCCGGCAGCGTTGCCCCGCTGGCGGTGTCGACCGTGACGCTCGTGCCAGGCGGCAGCTTGTAGATGCCTTCGTAGATCGACAGTGGGGCCGGGATGTAACCGTGCTTCAGGAACGAGGAGAGCGCTCCCTGGTCGATCGTTCCGCTGAACGCGGGGTGTGCTCTAAGGGCCTTCAGCTCTGAGCCGAACAGCAACGTCCGCCCCTGCTTGCCGTAGTACATGGGCTTCTCACCCAGCCGGTCGCGGGCCAACGTGAGCCGCGCGGTTTCGCGGTCCCACACGGCCACCGCGAACATGCCGACACTGCGCCTGAGGGTCTCCTCCAAGCCGAAGGCCTCGAAGCCCGCCAGCAGCGACTCGGTGTCGGAGTGCCCGCGCCAAGCTGGCGCTGGCCGAACGTGAGCGCGGAGCTCTTCGTGGTTGTAGATCTCGCCGTTGAACACGATGACGTAGCGGCCACTAGCAGAGGTCATCGGTTGGTGGCCAGCGGGGCTGAGGTCCACTATCGCCAGGCGGCGGTGCGCAAGCGCCACGCCACGAGGCGCGTCCAGCCACACTCCGGCGTCATCTGGACCGCGGTGGCTGACAGCAAGTGCCATGCGCGCCAAGCTCTCTTTGGCGCCCTCTTCGCTAAACCCGCCGGTCTCGATGAAGCCCGTAATGCCGCACATTCCAGCCCGCACACTACACCGCTGACGGTTGCCTTGAGGCCGGCGGCGTCATAGGGCCGGTCTAATCAGATGGGGCCTTAGTCATAGAACCCTCTCATCTGTGGGCTGTAACTTAGTCCTTGTCGGGTTCCATTAGGGCCCGCCACTCGAAAGCGATGATGCGTGCGCCGCAAAGTGGGCGCTTGGTGCGCGCGGAGCTAGTAGCGCAACCGGTCGAGTTCTTTTCGTCTTTTCAAGAACTGGTTAAGTACCCACCTAGTGGACATCTGGAAATGGTGTCCGGAGGCTATGAGCCGTGTATCCCGACTTGGGCATCAAGGGACACGGGGAGCCAGTGATGCAACCGGCCGGATGGTGAAGTCAGGTTGCATCCAGACTGTGGGAGCAGGTTCGGATGCGTACAGCAATTTCAGCAAATAGAACCGCCAGCAGCGTGCTGGCACTGTTTCAACCGAAGTATCTGAAGGGGATTGCCATAATGGCGGCAATCGGACTATTAGCCGCGTGCGGACAGGTCACTAGCGTCCCTGGCGGCGATGAAACTCAGATCGAACCCACTTGGTCGTGGAGTCCGGTCGGCTACGTCGACGACACCGTTGGGACGGCCGCCGTCGACGACGCCCTCACGGTGCACGGCTCCGGAACGGACATCTGGGACGGCCGTGACGAGTTCTTCTACGTCTATACCAGCCTCGTCGGCGACGGCTCACTGTCGGTCAGGGTCAAGGACCTGCAGGCCGACAACCCGTGGGCGAAAGCTGGCGTCATGCTCCGTGAGAGCCTCGACCCAGACGCGCGCAACGTGCTCCTGCACATTTCCAGGGAGAACGGTTCGGTACTGCAGATGCGCCCTGAGACGGGCGGAGCAACCATCAACGATGCGGGGCACGACACGACCATGGCCGTGGGCGGCTGGGTGCGCCTCACCCGCACCGGCGACACCGTCCTTGGTGAGCTATCTCGCGACGGGGAGAGCTGGACCGAACTCGGCAAGTACGACATCGCTTTGGGCGACAACGCCCTCATCGGCTTCGCGGTGACTGCGCACGACCGCGGCAAGGTAGCGACGGCCGAGTTCACCAACGTGAGGCGCAACTGGCGCGGCGGTCCAGGCGCTAGGCCGGTCGTCAAACCAGAGCCGCCAGTGACTCAGCCGACCCCACAGCCCCCGGTCACTGACCCGACCCCGGTACCGCCCGTCCTCGGGGGCGCCGAGTACGACCTGCCGCCCGCTACCCTCTACGTGGCCACCAATGGCAACGACAGCAACTCGGGCCGCACCGCTAGCGCGCCGCTTAGAACCATGTCGAAGGCCACCTCCATGGTGCAGCCAGGTGACGTCGTTTACATTCGCGGAGGCGTCTACCCGATCAACGTCGCGTTCAGGACCCCTGGTACGGCGACCAAGCCCATCGTGTGGGCCTCTTACCCTGGCGAGACGGCGATCTTCGACGGCGCAGACCAGAGCCGTGGTAGCAGCCAGCACCGCGTGTGGGTCGACGGCGTGTCCTACAACCACTTCGTTAACTTCGAGGTTCGCAACAGCCCTCAGCAGGGCATATTCGTGCGAAACGCCAGCGATAACCTCTTCCACGGCCTCGTCGTCCACGGCAGCAACGGCAGCGGGATCCAGAACTACAGCGGCAACCGCAACCGTTACGAGTACCTAGTCACCTACGACAACTTCGACACCGTCAACTCCAACGGCAAGATCGGTGAGGACGCCGACGGCATCGGTATCTCAGCAGGTGACTCCAACGTCATCAGTCGCGTGATCAGCTACTACAACTCAGACGACGGCATAGACGCCTGGCGCTCCACGAACACCATCATCGAGCACTCCGTGGCGTTCGATAACGGGCGCGGCGCCAACGGCAACGGCAACGGCTTCAAGCTAGGCGGCAACAGCGAAGATAACCGTACGGTCGTGCGCTTCAATATCGCGTTCTCCAACAAGGCCTCCGGCTTCAGCCAGAACACCGGCCGCAACATCACCGTCTACAACAACACCGCGTATGGCAACTCTGGCCCCAACTACGACGTTGGCTCGACCGTCACGGTGCGCAACAACTTGTCCATCGGCGGCCGCAACAACGTGTTGAGCAGCGCGATCAGCGGCAACAACTCGTGGGACTTGGGCATCACCGACGTACGCGTACTGAGCACCGACCGCAATAGCCCCGACTTCCTCTCATTGCGCGCAGACAGCCCCGGAATTGACAGGGGTAGCGACGTCGGGTTGCCGTACCTCGGCGCGGCCCCGGACCTGGGTGCGCTCGAGTACCAAACGACGATCGCCGACCTGCTCGACTCCGAGCGGCTCCCGATCACCGAGATCGTCCGTGCGGCCATCGACTCGGCGACCTTGGCGCTAGCGCACTAGCAGCACCGCAAGCTAGACGACCGGAGTCCACTTGGCCAGCAGCACTCGAGGGTGCTGCTGGCCAAGCCTTATCCTTGGGAATGGCCAGCGCACGACAGACTACTGACGCCAGTGCGTCACCCACTGGCGCGTATGCGCGCCCCGAGTTCGCCTTCCTCCTACCTTCCCTTAGGGGTGGCGGAGCCGAGCGCGTCGTGATGGACCTGGCGCGCCAAGCAGCGGACGAGGGGCACGCCGTCGACATGGTGGTATTGAATCGCGCTGGCGCCGTGGTGGATGACCTCGGTCCGGGCGTGCGAATGGTGGAGCTGGGCAGGAGCCGCGCTGCCTTCGCGCTACCGGCCATGATCGGCTACCTGCGTCACGCGCGCCCGCGAGCCATGCTGACCACGCTCGAACACACGAACGTCTTGGCAGTGATCGCTGCGCGCCTCGTGCCGGGCGCTGGCGCCGCCCCGCGTACGCGCGTCGTCGTGCGCGAGGCGAACACCGTCAGCGAGGACCTCGTCGGCTTGAAGGGCCGCGCAGTGCGGGCACTCATGCGCGTTGCTTACCGCTCCGCGGACGCGGTCGTGGCCGTGTCGCTTGGCGTGGCCCGGAGCCTAGAGGCCGAGCTGGGCCTCAACCCAGAGCGCGTGCGCGTGATCCTCAACCCGGTGATCACGCCGCGCGTGCTGGCCGGCGCCAAGGAGCCGGTTGGGCACGCCTGGTTCGCGCCAGGCCAGCCGCCTGTCATCTTGGGCGTAGGGCGCCTCACGGAGCAGAAGGGCTTCGACACACTCGTTAAGGCGTTCGCCACGCTGCGCGCTTCTCGGCCGTGCCGACTCATCATTCTCGGGGAGGGTGAGTTGAGGCCGGAACTCGAGGCGCTAGCGCGTGACCTGGGGATCGAGGCAGACGTCGACTTGGCCGGCTTCGTCGGCAACCCGTTCCCTTACATGGCGAACTGCGCTGTGTTCGTACTGTCGTCGCGCTGGGAGGGGTTGCCGAACGTGCTCATCCAAGCGATGGCCGTAGGCGCCAAGGTCGTGGCCAGCGATTGCCCGAGTGGCCCTGCCGAGGTCACCGACGGCGGCACACTAGCGCCGCTCGTGCCGGTGGACGACGTGGCGGCGTTGGCCGCGGCAATGAGCGCCACCCTCGAGCGGGAGGCCAGCGAGCTTCCCGAAGGGTGGCGCGAACGTTACGAGCTTGAGGCGATCACTGCCGCCTACCTAGACGTCATGCGGGGCGGCTAGTCCAGCCAACCCAGCTAGTAGCCGAGGATCTGCGCTAGTGGTATCCCAAGGAACGAGCCGATGGTCTGTCCGACCGGGATTGCACCAAGGTCAGGTGCGGCGCCAGTGTAAGGCAGGCCGATGTCGCTGCCCCTGGCCTTCACCGAACTAGTGCTCGAGGGCGCCAGGAAGTTCGCTGAGTTGGGGTCGGTGCTCACGAACGATGGGTTACCCACCCCGACGTTCCACGAGTTCGTCTGCTGCTGGTTGCTGCCGTCGTCTTCCCAGACGCGCTTGTTGTCGGCATACCCGAGGTTGTTGCGCAGCCTCCCTGAGCCAACGATGTAGCCGTAAACGCCGTTGTTGTAGGAAGTGTTCTGATCGAGGGTGACGTTGCGGCCGGAGTTGTAGTTGAAGCCCTCGCTCTTGTTGCCGTACGCGATGCTGTAGCGGATGACGGTGTTGCCAGCCTGACTGCGGCCGCCGAGCTTGAAGCCGTTGCCATCTCCACCTTGGAAGCCGTTCTGGAAGCTAACGCAGCGCTCGATGACGGTGTTGACCGACAGCCAGGCGTCTATGCCGTCGTCGGAGTTGCGGTACGACACGCAGTGGTCAAGACGCAGGTCGCGGCCAGCGGAGAGGCCGATTCCGTCGGCGTTCCCGCCGCCACCGTCCGAGTTGTCGTGGGTGATGAAGTAGGAGAAGCGGTTCCTGTCTCCGGAGAGGTTCTGGATGCCGGAGAGGCCGTTGCCGTACGTACGCACGTGGGCGATGACGTTATCGCTTGCGTTCACTAGCTGAATGCCCTGGGCGCTGTTGTTGCGCACGATGAAGTTGCGGAAGATATTGAAGCTGGCGCCCTCGAAACGGACGTTCTGGTAGGCGGCCTGCCCGGAACCGTCCAGCACGGCGCATTCACCTGGGTACGACTCGAACACGATCGGCCTAGCGGCGGCGCCTGACCGTTGGAACGACACGTTAGAGGAGTAGGTTCCACCCCTCACCCACACGACGTCACCAGCGCTAACCACATCTGCGGCACGTTGGAGCGTGCGGAACGGCCGGTCGGTGCTGCGACCATCGTTACTATCGGAGCCACCGGTCGCAACGTAATAGGTTGGGGTGTAAGCGGGCGCTAGCGGCTCGGAACCACAGACCCACGTGCCGTTGAAGACAGCGGAGGAGTCTCCGGGCGGCGGCGGCGTCGGTGTCGGTGTCGGCGTCGGTGTCGGCGTCGGGCTAGGTGCGGGGTTGGTTGGCGGGACGGGCGTGCTCGGCGTTGCTTGTGTGCCAAGGACCAGGCGGGGGTTGGAGAAGTACGCCACGGCCACGTTGCCAGGCGAGTGGGCCGTTACGGCCAATCCAATCAGCGCGTCTTGACCCATGGGCAAGTTGTAGCGGCCAAGCTCGCTCCAGGCCACCCCGTCGCTTGATAGCTCGCCGATGACCTCGCCACCCTTACGGGTCAATCGCATCCAACCACCAACGGGCATGCTCGGGTCGTTGCCAGCGCTATTGACGGTGGCGGCGCCGTCGCTTAGGCGCGCTTGGAAGACCGAGCCGTTCTGGCCGCTGATATGGATGAGGGCGTTGCGGGCATCCGGTTCGAGGCTAGAGCGGATCATGATGCCGGCCTTGCTCCACTCATGAGCAGCGGAGAAGTCGTGCAGCTTCACGCTTAGAGAACCGTTGCCTCTGATGGGGGTGTAGACGTAAAAGAACTCGTCGCGGTCGCCCCAAATATCAGTGCCGGAGCCACTCACCTTCATCAGGCCACCCGGAGGAGTTGATGCGGCCTCGAGCTGAGCGACGGGGTCGTAGCCGATGGCCACGGTCGACCACTCGACCTCTGCCGGCGAACCAGGCAGTTCGGCCGCCACCTGCCCGCAGGCGGTGAGCAACGCAAACAGTATTGAAAGAGCCGTTAACAACTCAACACGCGCAAGGGGGCGCCTCACAGCGGACCCGCGTACGATGGGAGCGTTCTACTGATGTTGATGACGGAGTCGGCATGACCGACCGCGAGCCTGAAGGAACGCATTCCCCCTCCATCTGTCGTTGCGTACGCTGACGTAGCAAGACTTTGATGAAGTTACCTTCATCTGATGTGAGGCGGGTTAGTAAGTTGGTCGATGTGACAATCCAGCGCGCTTCGCTCGGAACCGTTCCGAGCGAAGCGCGTGGCGATTGCAGTGGTCTACTCACCAGTCAAGGTTGGGCGACGCAGGACCTCATCTGAACTTCAGGCCCTCTAGCGAGGCGGCGGCCGGGACGCCGGCTGGACGCGGAGTGACGCTCAGGGTGCGGACTCCGTCGTCGGAGTCGAGGCGATCCTGCGGCAGGTTCCCAGAGAGAGTCCCACCTGTGCTGACCAAGTTGGCCTCCTCGCCCGTGTAGAAGTGGTGCATGATGCCGCCGCCAAAGCCTGTTATCGTCGGCACGCCCGCGGTGTTACCTGTGATGTCGATGCCGTCGATCGTAGTCATGGCCTCAACGCCGTGATACAGCCCGCCGCCTTGATCGGCCGCCAGGTTGTTCGTGATGGAGCCGTCAGTGAAGGTGAGGGTTGCGTAGTTGGCGATGCCGCCGCCCGCGCTGAAGTCCTCTGGGCCTACGCTAGCGTACCCAGGCGCCACGTGGTTGGCGACGTTGCCGTCGACTGTCACGCTGTTCAGGGTCAGGGTGGCGGCGCTCACGTTGCCGATGCCGCCGTACGATTGGCGGGCCGAGTTGCCGCTGACCTCGACGTTAGTGAGTGTTGCGACTCCCTCGTTGTAGAGGCCGCCACCCCAGCCGTTGACGCCTGGGAACTGCGCGGGCGTGCCCCCGCTGCCACGGATGTCCCACAGCACGTCGATCTCGCTGTCGAGGGTGGCGGCGATGTTGTCCGTGATGCTGCTGTCGATCATCGTAAGGGTCGCGCCTGGCAGGTTGCGCACTCCGCCGCCTGACCCGAACGCACGGTTGTCGGTGATGATGCTGCCCCGTACGGTCAGGTCGCCGGCGTTATGGATACCCGCGCCGGTGTAGATGAAGGTGCCGCCGGAGATCACGACGTTCTCGAGAGTGGCAGTAACGCCCGTTGGCACGTAGACGACGCGTGACTCGTAGGTGAACGGGTCTCCTGGGTCTCCGGTCCGCCAGGCGGAAACGCCTTGCAAGCGAACCGGCGCGCCAACCGGGCCGCTGATGGTCACGTCCTGGCGCAGGATCAGGTGCGCATCGACGGCGCCACCACCGACCGCGAAGAGGTCAACGCCGCGCACGTCGATCTGAACTACGTTTGCGGCGAAGCCGATGACGGCGCCCGCGGGCGCCGCGGCCATTATCGCGCGTAGGGTGCCCGGGATCGGTTCATCCGGCATCCAGCCGCGAAGGTTGTATGGGTCGTAGTCCTGGTTGGAAACGACGACGTTCGCGAGAGGTGCCAAGTCTGCTGAGTCGGCACCAGTCGAGTTGCTGGCGTCCAAGCGGTACGCCTGATGCGTGCTGTGCGGCAGGGCGACGGTGGCTCCGGTCGAGCTGCCAGCGTAGGTGCCGATGAGGGCGCTATCGTTCGCGTCGGCTGGATTGACGCTGTAAAGGCTGACGCCGGTGGCGTTCGTGACCGTCCAGGTCAGTTGTGCTTGGCTGCCCGCCACTACGCTGCCGCCGAAGGCCGTGATGGTCGGCGCGGACGCTACCGGGACCACGGTGACGACGACGGAATCCGTCTTCGTTGGCGCCCCAACACTGGTGGCGGTCACGGTGGCGGTGCCCGCGGTGAGGGCAGTGACTAGCCCGGTATCACCGACGCTGGCAACGGCCTCATCGGAGCTCTCCCAGGTGACGGCCTTGCTGGCGCCACCCAGTACGGTGACCTTGGCAGAAAGCGTGAGGGTGGCGCCGACCCCCAAGGTCGGGTTGGCTTGCTCGATCTCTACCTTGACGACACTGGGGGGGGTGATTGGGCCACCGCAGGCGGCCAGCCAGAAGGTGCCGACAACCAGCAGCAAACCTAACAGTGCGCTGCGTGGGCGCCGCCTAGAGAAGTGAGACTTAGTTGATTTACTCATTATGATCAATGCCGTCCAATCTAGCTAGGCGCTCGGCCTTTCATAGCGCGGCCGTGCGTCCTACGCCGGACTTACGTCATACCCACACTTGTCTTGTGGGCGCTCCGCGCACCAGGATGTGAGTGGCCGTATGAACCCCCGTTGGGCCGCACGCTGCGGAGTATTCAGCTAGTCTACATTGCGGTTCGTTGGCACAAAGATTAGCTTGGCCAAGCGAACCTACAGGAAGTCAGGTACGAGCATGTGCGGCATCGCCGGAATCTACGACCACGCTGATCCAGCCGGTCTCCGCGACCTCCTCCTAACCATGGCGGGTGAACTCGCGCACCGCGGGCCAGACGGCGTCGGCCTCTACCTAGACGGCTCGTTCGGCATGGTGAACACGCGCCTGTCGATCATCGACTTGGCGGGTGGCGACCAGCCGCTCAGCAATGAGGACGGCCGTTACTGGGTCATGCAGAACGGCGAGATCTACAACTACCCGGAGCTGATGAGCGAGCTGGAGGGCTTGGGTCACCGGTTCCGCACGCGCTCGGACACGGAAGTCATCGTGCACGCCTTCGAGGAGTGGGGCGAGGGGTGCCTCAACCGGCTCAACGGGGAGTTCGCGTTGGCGGTCTACGACCAGCACACGAAGCGCCTCTTCCTCGCGCGGGACCGCTTCGGCATCAGGCCGTTGTTCGTGGCGCAGTTCGGGGGCGAGTACGTCTTCGCTTCCGAGGCGAAGGCGTTGCTGCGCCACCCGCGGTCGCGGCGCGAGCTCGACCCGTTCGCGTTGGTCGAGACCTTCACCATCTGGGCGGTGCAACCGGACCGCAGCGCGTTACCTGGCATCAGGGAGCTGCCAGCCGGGCACTTCGTGTGGGTGGGGCCCAACGGGCCTGAGGCGCCGGTGCGGTGGTGGGACATCGGCTTCGGACCGCGCGAGGGGGTGCGTCAGGGCTCGGTCGACGAGCTGAAGGAGGAGCTCCTTAGCCTGTTGGACGAGGCAACGCGTATTCGGCTCCGCGCAGACGTGCCGGTCGGCGTCTACCTCAGCGGCGGCCTCGATTCGAGCGCCACGACGGCGTTGGCGCGCAGGCACTCGCGCGGGCCGCTGGAGGCGTTCAGCGTGACGTTCGAGGATCCGCGCTTCGACGAGGCTCCGTTCCAGCAGCGCATGGCGGCGGAACTGGGTGTGAATCTGCGGACCATCAGGGTCTCAGACGCCGACGTCGCTGCCGTTTTCCCCGAGGTCGTCCTGCACGCCGAGAAACCCATGCTGCGCACGGCACCGGGACCGCTACTGCTTCTCTCGCGCTTCGTGCGCGCCTCCGGCTTCAAGGTCGTGCTCACGGGCGAGGGCTCCGACGAGCTTCTCGGCGGCTACAACATCTTCCAAGAGGCCATGGTGAGGCGTTTCTGGGCGCGGCAACCAGGGTCGCGCTTGCGGCCGCGCCTCCTCGGCAAGCTCTACCCCTACTTGTCGCGCGACTTGCAGCAGGGTGGCGGGTTCATGGCGGAGTTCTTCAAGGCCGGCATGCTCGAGCTGAACGACCCGCTCTACTCCCACCGCCCGCGCTTCCGCACCACGGCGCGCAACCTGCGCTTCTTGGCCCCCGACACGCTGGCCACGACGACAACGGTCGGCGACCCGGAAGCGCGCGTCGTTGCCCGTCTTCCGGAAGGGTTCCAACGCATGGGCCCGCTTGGGCAGGCGCAGTACCTCGAGATAAGTACGTTCCTCACGGGCTTCCTGCTGCATTCGCAGGGTGACCGCATGCTCATGGCCAACTCGGTCGAGGGGCGCTTCCCGTTCCTCGACGTGAACGTCGCCGAGTTCGCCGCCGCGCTGCCAGAGCGCCTCAGGCTGCGCGACCTTCAGGAGAAGTACCTCCTGCGCAAGTCTCTCGCCAACGTCCTGCCAGACGACATAAACAAGCGGCCGAAGCGCCCGTACCGCGCTCCGATCCTACGGGCGTTCTTCGGGCCCGGGGCGCCGGATTACGTGCGCGACCTCCTCGCACCCGAGCGCGTTGCGGCCAGCGGGCTGTTCAACACCGCTCACGTCGTCAAGCTCGCCGAGAAGGCGCGGCGTTACGCGGACGTCGGCTTCAGCGAGAGTGACGAGATGGGACTGGTGGGCGTACTCTCCACCATGCTGCTGCACGAGCAGTTGGTGAGGAACCCGACGCTCGCCGCGCCAGCCGTGGCCACGCGCGTGGTCGAGGGTGACCGCGCGACCGCCGTTGGTCCAGTAAGGGTCTCGTGAGCGCCGCCAGCTAGACTTTGAGTGCGAACTACGAGCAGAGTTCAAGTGAGACAGGAAAGGCACGACAGATGGTTCGAAAGTACGCGAGGCTGCTCCAGGACAGTCTGACGCTCAGCGCTGCGGCGAACGCTGACAAGATCGCCGTGATCACGGCGGACGAGCGCGTAACCTACCGCGAGTTGCATGAGCGCTCGTTGCGGTTCGCCGCGCTACTGCAGGCGAGTGGCGTCAAGCGCGGCGACCGCGTGGCCGTGTTCCTCGAGAACTCCGTCGACACCGTCGTCGGCGTGTACGGCGCCCTTTACGCCGGCGCCGCGTTCATCGTCGTCAACCCGCAGACCAAGGAAGACAAGCTCCATTACGTGCTGGCGGACTCTGGCGCGGCCGCCGTCCTTAGCGAGGGGCGCCTGGCGCGCGCCGTTTCCAACCTCATGGCGACCGCTGACACGGTCCTGCCGCACCTCAAGGCGCTAGTTCACGCCAGCGGCGCCGTGGGTAACGAACCGCCAGCCGTTGGCGCGGCGGCAGACTACGCCGAGCGCACGCTCGCCGCCGCCACCTCCACCGACGTTTCGGCTCCCGGCACCATCCCGCTCGACCTCGCCGCCCTCGTCTACACCTCCGGCAGCACCGGTAACCCGAAGGGCGTCATGCTCAGCCACCAGAACATGGTGTTCGCCCAGGGCAGCCTCGTTGAGTACTTGCGCCTCGACGAGAGCGACAGGATCCTCAACCTCCTGCCTCTGGCGTTCGATTACGGCCTCTACCAGGCGCTCATGACCGTCCACTTGGGCGCGACGCTGGTGCTGGAGCGCACCTTCGCGTTCCCGGCGGCCATCGTCAAGCGCGTCGTCGAGGAGGGGGTGACGGTGTTCCCCGGCGTGCCAACGGTGTTCGCCACGTTGCTCGCCCTCCACCGCAACACCCCCGTCGCCATGCCGACCGTGCGGCGCTTCACGAACACCGCCGCGCACCTGCCAGACGAGTACGTGCCTGGCCTGCTGGCCATGAGCCCTGGCGCACTCATCTACAAGATGTACGGCCTCACCGAGTGCAAGCGCGTGTGCTACCTCGAGCCGGAGCTCGTGCTCAGCAAGCCATCCTCCGTTGGCAAAGCCATACCTGGCACCGAGACCTACCTGCTTGGCGAGGACGGTGAGCCGACCCCACCGGGCGAGACGGGCACGCTCTACGTCCGCGGACCGCACGTCATGCTCGGCTACTGGAACCTCCCCGCCGAGACGGCGCACATGCTCAAGCCGGGCAAGTACCCTGGCGAGCGCGTGCTGTGCACGCACGACTACTTCCGCGTCGACGAGGACGGCTGTCTCTACTTCATGGGCCGCTCGGACGACATCATCAAGAGCCGCGGCGAGAAGGTCA
>ERZ778018.1385-NODE-1385-length-20427-cov-282.193206_pt1 | contig 20427 bp, 15 predicted proteins | sample MGYA00375748_ERZ778018 | MGnify/ENA primary metagenome ERZ778018 (study PRJEB29350, sample SAMN05509839) | bioreactor metagenome | biome: bioreactor; material: wastewater | place: South Africa: University of Cape Town | collected 2014-04-22 ... | reverse complement strand
CGTCACGAACCGGCGCTTCGCGCTTGTGTGCAGCGCCGATGGTACCCATCTTTCGGAGCACCATGTCGTCTCCGCTCGCCGATTTCCATCCTGCCGTCGCCGCCTGGTTCCGCGGCGCGTTCGCCGCGCCCACCGCGGCGCAGGCGGCGGCGTGGCCGTCGATCCGCGCCGGCGCGCACACCCTGGTCGCCGCGCCGACCGGCTCGGGCAAGACGCTCACCGCCTTCCTCGCCGCCATCGACGCGCTGGTGCGCGAGGGCGTGGCGCACGGCGGCGCGCTGGCCGACGCCACCACCGTGCTCTACGTGTCGCCGCTGAAGGCGCTGTCGAACGACATCCACGTCAACCTGGAGGCGCCGCTGGAAGGCATCCGCGCCGAACTCGAAAAACTCGGCCTGCCCGACGTGGCGATCCGCACCGCGGTGCGCACCGGCGACACCCCGCAGGTCGAACGCAACCTGCTGCGCAAGCAGCCGCCGCACATCCTGGTGACCACGCCGGAGTCGCTGTACGTGTTGCTCGGCTCGGCCTCGGGCCGTTCCATGCTGGCGGGCGTGCGCACGGTGATCGTCGACGAGATCCACGCCATCGCCGGCAGCAAGCGCGGTTCGCACCTCGCGCTGTCGCTGGAGCGGCTGCAGTCGCTGTGCCGGCGACGCCTGTTGCGCATCGGCTTGTCGGCGACGCAGAAGCCGATCGAAAAGGTCGCCGACTTTCTGGTCGGCGCTCAGCATTCCCTTCTCCCTCCGGGAGACAAATCGGCAGGACTGCCGATTTGCACGGCGGATGCCACCCGCAGGGTGAGGCACATGGATGTGCCGAATGAAGGTACGCGCAGGGCGGATGCGGGTTCGGTGCCCCCGGCACTCACCGCTTCGCCCGAACCCTCACCCCAACCCCTCTCCCAAGGGGAGAGGGGCTCGAGCCAGTGCACCATCATCGACGTGGGCCATACCCGCCCCCGCGACCTCGCCATCGAAGTGCCGCCCGTCCCGCTCGAAGCGGTGATGTCCAACGACGCCTGGGAGCTGGTCTACGACCGCCTCGCCCAGCTGGTGCGCGCGCATCGCACCACCCTGGTGTTCGTCAACACGCGGCGGATGGCCGAGCGCGCCGCGCGGCACTTGTCCGAGCGGCTGGGCAAGGAGCACGTCGCGGCGCACCACGGCAGCCTGGCCAGGGAGCTGCGGCTGGACGCCGAGCAGCGGCTGAAGCGCGGCGAGCTCAAGGTGCTGGTGGCGACCGCCTCGCTGGAGCTGGGCATCGACATCGGCGAGGTCGACCTGGTCTGCCAGCTCGGCTCGCCGCGCTCGATCGCCGCCTTCCTGCAGCGCGCCGGCCGCTCCGGCCACAGCATCGACGGCACGCCGAAGGCGCGGCTGTTCCCGGCCACCCGCGACGACCTGATCGAATGCACCGCCCTGCTCGACTGCGTGCGCCGCGGCGAACTCGACGCGCTGGTGATGCCGCCGCAGCCGCTGGACGTGCTGGCGCAGCAGATCGTCGCCGAGGTCGCCTGCGCCGAGTGGGACGAGGACGCGCTGTACGCGCTGGTGCGCCGCGCGTACCCGTACCGCGATCTCGCCCGAGCCGATTTCGACGCAGTTGTGCGCATGCTGGCCGAAGGCTTCACCACCCGCCAGGGCCCGCGCGCGGCGTACATCCATCGCGACGCGGTGAACCGCCAGCTGCGCCCGCGGCGCAGCGCGCGGCTCACCGCGCTGACCTCCGGCGGCACCATCCCCGACACCGCCGACTACAAGGTGGTGCTGGAACCGCAGGCGATCATCGTCGGCACGGTGAACGAGGATTTCGCGGTCGAGAGCATGGCCGGCGACATCTTCCAGCTCGGCAACGCCAGCTACCGCATCCAGCGCGTCGAGCGCGACCGGCTGCGGGTGGAGGACGCGCACGGCGCGCCGCCGAGCATCCCGTTCTGGCTGGGCGAGGCGCCGGGGCGCAGCGACGAGCTGTCGTTCGGGGTGTCGCGGCTGCGCGAGGAGATTTCCGCGCGGCTTGAACCTGAACCCCTCTCCCGTCGGGAGAGGGGTAGGGGTGAGGGTACGGGCGAAGCCATGCCCCCCCACGCTCCGGCCGTACCCTCACCCCCGACCCCTCTCCCGCAGGGAGAGGGGAGCAAGGCGCGCGCACTCGCATGGTTGCGCGAAGACCTTGGCTTGGACGAATCCGCCGCGCAGCAACTGGTCGACTACCTCGCGCGCGCGAAAGCCGCGCTCGGCGTGCTGCCCAGCCAGCACACGCTGGTGCTGGAGCGCTTCTTCGACGAATCCGGCGCCACCCAGCTGGTGCTCCACACGCCGTGGGGCAGCCGCATCAACCGCGCCTGGGGGCTGGCGCTGCGCAAGCGCTTCTGCCGCCAGTTCAACTTCGAGCTGCAGGCGGCGGCCACCGAGGACGCGATCGTGCTGTCGCTGTCCACCAGCCACAGCTTTCCGCTGGAGGAAGTGGCGCACTACCTGCACTCCAACAGCGCCGAGCATGTATTGATCCAGGCCCTGCTCGACGCCCCGCTGTTCCCCGCGCGCTGGCGCTGGAACGCCGTCACCGCGCTGGCATTGCCGCGCTTCACCGGGGGCAAGAAGACCCCGCCGCCGCTGCAGCGCATGAAGAGCGAGGACCTGCTCGCCGCGGTGTTCCCCGACCAGGTCGCCTGCCTGGAGAACATCGTCGGCGAGCGCGAAGTGCCGGACCACCCGCTGGTCAACCAGACCCTGCACGACTGCCTGCGCGAGGCGATGGACGTGGACGGGTTGCTGGCGATCCTGCGCCGGCTCGAAGCCGGCGGGATCGCCATCGTCGCGCGCGACCTCACCGCGCCCAGCCCGCTCGCCGCCGAGGTGCTGAACGCCGCGCCGTATGCCTTCCTCGACGATGCGCCGCTGGAAGAGCGCCGCACCCAGGCCGTGCAGAACCGCCGCTGGAACGCCGACAGCGCCGACGACCTGGGCCGGCTCGACCCCGAGGCGATCGCCGCGGTGCGCGACGAGGCCTGGCCGCAGGTGCGCGACGCGGACGAAATGCACGAGGCGCTGACCCTGCTGGGCTTCGTCACCGCCGCGGAGGTCGACGCCAACACCGGCTGGGCCGAGCGATTGCAGGCGCTCGCCACGGCCAGGCGCGCGACGCGCCTCACCGGCGTGTGGACCACGGCAGAACAATTGCCGCTGTGGCTGGCGTTGCACCCCGACGCCAGCATGCAACCGCCGATCGCCGCGCCCGCCGAATACGCCGCACAAACGTGGACGCGCGAGGACGCGCTGCTGGAACTGGTGCGCCACCGCCTCGGCGGGCTCGGTCCCGTGACCGTTCGGGAACTGGCGCAGTCGATGCACGTCGACGCGGGCGAGATCGAGCAGGCGCTGCTGCGGCTGCAGTCCGAAGGCTACGTGATGCAGGGCCGCTTCAGCGCCGATGCGGGCGACACCGAGTGGTGCGAGCGCCATCTGCTGGCGCGCATCCACCGCTACACCATCGGCCGGCTGCGGCGCGAGATCGAGCCGGTGAGCCGGCGCGCGCTGATGCGCTTCCTGTTCGACTGGCAACACGTGTCCTCGGCCACGAAGCTGAGCGGGCCTGACGCGTTGGCCGCCACGCTGGCGCAGTTGGAAGGCTACGAGGCGGCCGCCGGCGCCTGGGAAACGGAGATCCTGCCGGCACGCATCGCGGACTACTCGATCAACTGGCTGGACGAACTGTGCCGTGCCGGCCGCATCGGCTGGGCCCGCCTGCGCACGGGCAGCGGCGGGGGCGGCGGCCCGGTGCGCAGCACGCCGATCGTGCTGCTGCCACGGCGCGACATGGCCGTCTGGACGTCCGTGGCCGCGGGCGACCCGCAGCAGATCCTGCTGTCCTCGCGCGCGCAAGCCGCCGCCGACGTGCTGCAGGAACGCGGCGCGCTGTTCTTCGACGAGCTGCTCGCCAATACCCGGCTGTTGCGCACCGAACTGGAGGACGCGCTGGGCGAACTGGTCGCCGCCGGCCGCATCAGTGCGGACAGCTTCGCCGGCCTGCGCGCCCTGCTGCTGCCGGCGGCGAAGCGCGACGGGGCACGCCACCGGCGCGTGCGCCGACACACTTTCGGCGGCATCGAGGATGCGGGACGCTGGTCGCTGGCGCGCGGCGCGATGACGGGCAAAGTCGAACCCGAGGCCATCGAACACATCGCCCGCGCCCTGCTGCGCCGCTACGGCGTGGTGTTCTGGAAGCTGCTGGAACGCGAGGCGCCGTGGCTGCCGCCGTGGCGCGAGCTGTCGCGGGTGTACCAGCGGCTGGAGGCGCGCGGCGAGATCCGCGGCGGGCGTTTCGTCGAAGGCCTGGTCGGCGAGCAGTTCGCCCTGCCCGAGGCCATCGCGCCGCTGCGCGCGGTGCGCTCCCGCGCGGATGACGGCGAGCTGGTCTGCCTCAGCGGCAGCGATCCGCTGAACCTGGTCGGCACCGTGCTGGCCGGCGACAAGGTGCCGGCCCTGGCCGGCGCCCGCGTGCTGTACCGCGACGGCGCGCCGATCGCCGCGCTGGTCGGCGGCAAGGTCAACGCACTGATCGAGTTGTCGGCCGCCGACACCCGGATGGCGAAGCATGTCCTGCTGCGTTATCCACCCTCGCTGCCCGAAATGCCGGCGGCCGCGCGCTGACGGCAACGACGTGCCGGTCGGCAGCGTCGACGAAGGCTTCCGCCCCCGAGCTGGTGGTGCGCGGCTCCACCGCGCCGCGGCGCAGCACACCGGCTGCACGCGGCACTGCCAAACGGCGCAAGCCGGCTACCTGACGTTGTCGGTCTGCCCGATGAAGCGCGCGACGTTGTCGTGCAGCAGCTTCAGCGAGGCCTCGTGCGCGTACACCATGTGTCCGGACGGGTACCACGCGTAGCTGATGTTGGCCTCCAGGCCGGCGGGGATCGGCAGGTGGTGCATCTCGTAGTCGGCGGCGAAGTACGGCGTGGCCAGGTCGTAGTAGCCGCCGTGCAGGTAGACCTTGAGGTTGGGGTTGGTCTTCATCGCCATCGCCAGGTCCGGCATCACGTTGGTCGAGGACTGCAAGGCCTCGCCCTGCACGCCCGGCGCCTTGTGCGAGAAATCCCAGTGGTCGATGTCGGCGAACAGCCGGTACTGCCGGCCCTGGCCGAACTTCAGCTCGCGCCGCACGTAGTCGTTGAACGCGGACACGTAGGCCGAGCTGATCGCCGAGGATTGCGGGTCGTATTCGGACGCCTTGCCCAGCGGATCGATGGTCGGGCCGGAGAAGCGCGTATCGAGCCGGCCGGTGGTGGTGTCGCCGTCGGCCTGCAATTCGTGCTCGAACATGCCGCCGCTGACGCGCAGGTTCGCCTTCAGCAGGTACGCCACCGGCAGCCCGGTGTACTGGTGCAGCTTCTGCGCCACCGCCTGCTTGCGCGCATCGTCCAGGCGCGAACCGGCCATCAGCGCCTGCGCGTACTCGCCCAGCGCGTACTGCTCCACCTCGCGCAGGAACGGCTCCAGCGCGGCCGGCTGCTGCGGCAGCTTGTGGTGGTAGAACGCGGTGGCGGCGAAGGTCGGCAGCGCCAGCTCATACGGCAGGTCGATGCCCGGATTGAACTCCGGCCCGTCGATGCTGGTGTCGAAGCTGAGGATCTGCGAGAGCAGGATCACGCCGTTCAGGTCGACGCTGTCCTCGTTCTCCAGGATGTTGGCCAGCACCGCCGAGCGGGTGGTGCCGTAGCTTTCGCCGAACAGGTACTTCGGCGAGTTCCAGCGGTCGTACTTCGACAGGAAGCGGGTGATGAACTGGGCAAACGCATGGCCGTCGCCGTCCACGCCGTAGATCGCCTTGCGGCGCTCCTTCATCTGCTCCTCGCGCTTGGCCTTGTCCGCGTCGGCGGCGATCAGCCGGCTGAAGCCGGCGCCGGGCGCGTCGATGAACACCAGGTCGGAGGCGTCGAGCAGGCTGTAGTCGTTGTTGACCAGCCCGTACGGCGCCGCCGGCGTGTGGCTGTCGTCGCTGGTGACCACGCGCTTCGGGCCGAACGCGCCCATGTGCAGCCATACCGTGGCCGAACCGGGACCGCCGTTGTAGATGAAGGTGACCGGCCGCTTCGTCGCCGCCGCGCCTTTCTTGAAGTAGGCGACGTAGAACATGCTGACCTGCGGCTCGTCCTCCTTGTCGCCCGTGCCGTGCAGCACCAGCGTGCCGGCCACCGCCTTGTAGTCGACGCGATGGCCCTCGACCGAGACCGAACCCTCGCTGGCCGACGACTGCGGCTCGACCAGGGTTGCGTCAGGCTTTTCCGCTTGGGCCTTGTCGTCCTTCTTGTCCGGGGCGGCGACCGCGGCCGAACTCAGCCACAGCACCGACAACGCAACGACGAAAGGGAGTTTGCGCATGGCCCGGAGTCCCGATGGCTGGGGCGCCACCGCCCCGAAGCGTCGCAGCATAGGCACCGCGGCAGCGCGATTTCATAGCCCAGAAGTCACTGCACGGTAAGGCCGGACATTGGGAGCATGATGACGGGCCGCGCGCGGAGGCGACGTGCGGCGAGTTTCGCCGGCGCGGGACGGCGGGAGGAATTCGCGATGGCCGACGCTCGGCTTTTCGTTGCAACACCAAGGCGAGTGAACCTGACCCCGCTCTGGTCGCAGCCCGCTCGACGGCATCGACATCACGACGACGAGACCCTTGCATGACGCACCCATCGACCCCTTCGACGACAGCCGCGGCCGGCACGACACAGCGCCGGTTGATGGCCGGCATCGTCATCGTGACGCTGCTGACCGCGGTCCTCATGATCGCCGACCTGGCCACCGGCGGCCGCCCCGATCCGGCGCCACTGCGCGCCGCATCCACCCTGCTCGACGGCCCCTGGCGATTCCATGCCGGCGACGACCCGCACTGGGCGGCCGCCGACGCGGACGACAGCGGCTGGGAAACGATCGACCTGACCGCCCCGCCCGGCAGCCACGACGGCGATGTGGGTCTGCCCGACTACGTGGGCGGGTGGATGGCGCACGGCCACCCCGGCTACCACGGCTACGCCTGGTACCGGCGCACGGTGACGGTGCCAGCCACCAGCGCCGCGTGGGACATCCTCGGGCCGACCCTGGTCGAACACGGCTACGAACTGTATTGGAACGGCCAGCTGCTGGGCGGCTCGGGCCGGCTCGGCCCCGACCCGCGCCTGGTCGGCACGCGGCCGCTGCGGTTCGCCCTGCCCGCGGGCGCGGCGGGCAGGAGTGGCGTGCTCGCCGTGCGCACCTACATGCTCCCCGGCGCCGGCGCCAGCGCGGACGGCGGCGGCATGCATGCCGCGCCCATCCTCGCGCCGCGGCCGGTCGGCGAGGCGCTGCACCGCGCGCAGTGGCAGCGCACCATCGCCGGCTACATCCTCGATGCCGTCGAGCCGGCCGCCATGCTGGCGCTGGTCGGCCTGATGCTGGTGGTCGGCTCGCGCAGCCGCCGCCGGAGTTTCCTCGTGCTTGCCGGCATCGCGCTCGCGCTGACCGCGGCCCGGCGGCTCAACAACGCGATCGTGTCATGGACCGACCTGCAGGACCTGCGCACCTATGCATGGCTGGCGTCGGTGATGTGGGTGCCGACCATGACCGCCTGGGTGCTGGCCTGGAACCGCTGGTGCCCGCCCGCCTGGCGCAGCATCGACGTGCTGGCCGTTGCGCTGGGCATCGCCGGTGTCGTCGGCGCCCTGGCCCACCTGCCGCTCTGGACGAGCATCAGCCGGCTGGGTTCGATCGCGCTGTTCGTCGTGATCGTCGCGCGCATCGCCCGCGGCGGGGCCATGCGCGTGCTGGCGCTCGCCACGCTGGCCTCGATCCTGGCCGCGCTGTTCGGCGGCGAACTGCTCGACCCGCTCGGCGTACCGGGCATCTGGTTCCCGTTCAACATCGGCGTGTCGCGCACGCAGTACATCTACGCGATCAGCATCCCGCTGCTGGCCTTCCTGATCGTGCGGAGCCTGCTGCCCAGGAACGCGCAACGGTAGCAGCGTCGGTGCGCTGGCGTGGTTCGCGTTGGCTCGGGGAGCCGTGGTGCACTTCGTAGTTGAATCCGCCTGCGTCTCTATCACCACAACCAGGTCATCTGGGCGGTTTCAAGCGCTATCGCGCCATTGACGTCCTCACCCCCGCGCAATCACCCCGATCGCCAGCAGCGCCAGCGCCACGCCGGCAAGGTTGAACCGGCTCAGCCGTTCGCGGAACAGCAGCAGGCCGACCAGCGCGCCCAGCGCCACCACCCCGAGGTTCATGCTGGCGAACACCAGCGCCGGGTGTTGCGGCATGGCGCGGTGGCCGCGCAGGTAGAACAGGATGTTGCCGAAGTTGGCCAAGCCGAGCAGCAGGCCGGCCAGCGCGTTGCGCGCGGTGAAGCGGGTCTGTCCGCGCGCACGCCGCCACAGCTGCAGCGCGAACGCCACCAGCAGGGCCAGCGCGAACATCGCCTGCAATGAGGCGCCCAGCGGCACGCCAGCCTGGGCCACGCGCTTGAACAGGATGTCGATCACGCCGAAGCCGCCGAATACCGTCAGCGGATAGAGCCAACTGGCGGCACCGCGCTCCGCACTGCCGTGGCCGCTGCGCCAGACCATGCCCAGCAGCGCGAGCAGGCCCAGCGCGATGCCCAGCGCCTTGAGCGCGGTGAGCCGTTCGCCGAACAGCGCGAACGCGGCCAGCAATGACAGCAACAGCGACAGGCGCTGCGCGGCGTCGCTGCGCACGATGCCGGCGTGGCGCACGGAGGCGGCCAGCGCCAGGAAGATCGTCGGCAGCAGCACGCCCAGCGCGGCCAGCGCCAGCCACGGCGCGCCCGGCGCGCGCAGCGTGGCCAGCGACGGCTGCAGCAGCCAGGCGGTGAGCGCGCCGGTGGCCACGTAGTTCCAGGCGATCGCCTGGCCCACGTCGACGTCGAAGCGCCGCGCCAGCTTCAGCAGCACCGACACCAGCACGCTGCACGCCACGCTGAGCAGTACGTAGATCATCCCTCACTCCGGCCGCGGCAAACCGCCATTGTGCCGCAGCGTGACCGTCGCTCAGAAGGCGTCCAGCGGAATCTTCAGGTAGCGCACGCCGTTGTCCTCGGCCGGCGGCAGCTGCCCCGCGCGCATGTTCACCTGCACCGCCGGCAGCAGCAGCGCGGGCACCGCCAGCGTGGCGTCGCGCGCGCGGCGCAGGGCGACGAACTCGGCCTCGCCGATGCCGTCGTGCACGTGGACGTTGCCGGTGCGCTCGGCCGCCACCGTGGTCTGGTGCGCGAACGTCTCGCGGCCGGGTGCCTTGTAGTCGTGGCACAGGAAGATCCGCGTGCGGTCCGGCAGCGCGAAGATGCGCCGGATCGAGCGGTACAGCGTCGCCGCGTCGCCGCCGGGAAAGTCGCAGCGCGCGGTGCCGTAGTCGGGCATGAACAGGGTGTCGCCGACGAACGCCGCGTCGCCGATCACGTGCGTCATGCACGCGGGCGTGTGGCCCGGCGTGTGCAGCGCGGTGGCCTCGATGCCGCCGAGCAGGTAGCGCTCGCCGTCGGCGAACAGGTGGTCGAACTGGCTGCCGTCGCGGGCGAAGCCGGCGCCGGCGTTGAACAGCTCGCCGAAGGTCGCCTGCACCGCGCGCACGTGTTCGCCGATGCCGATCCGGCCGCCCAGCTGCGCCTGCACGTATGGCGCCGCCGACAGGTGGTCGGCGTGCACGTGGGTCTCGATGATCCAGTCGACCGCCAGCGCCTGCGCCTGCACGAACGCCACCAGCGCGTCGATCGACGCGTGGCCGCTGCGCCCGGACGCCGCGTCGTAGTCGAGCACCGCGTCGATCACCGCGGCGCGCCGCGTGGCCGGGTCCGCCACCACGTAGCTGAAGGTGTGGCTGGCGGCGTGGAAGAACGCCGTCACGTCGGGCTGTGGCATGGGAGTTCCCCCGCTGGTTGATCGGAGCGCGGCCGCGCGGCTCACGCCCGCGACTTGCGCGCGCGCGGCTTTTCCGCGGGCGCGCAATAGATGCCATACAGCGCGTCGATGATCCGTTCGGCCGGCCCGGGCGCGAGCGCGTACCAGATGGTCTGCGATTCGCGCCGCGTGGTCACCAGGCCCTCCTCGCGCAGCCTGGCCAGGTGCTGCGACAGCGCGGACTGGGCCAGGTCGGGCAGCTGCTCGTTGATCTGCCCCACCGACATTTCATGGTCGACCAGCAGGCACAGCACGCGCAGGCGCTGGGCATTGCCGAGCGCCTTGAGCAGGCGCGACGCGTCGTCGGCGCAGGCGCGCATGGCGCCCAGGTCCGCTTGGGTCGGTAATGGCATGGCTGCGCCTCCGGATGGGTTCGGTCCGCGGGATGTGGGGCTTGACTTTAGCACGTCTATCTAAATAAGCTACATCTAATGTAGATGTTTCATTCGCGGATGTTGACTCTGGTCAAGCCGCCGCGACGCACCAGCGCCTACCGTGGCAACTGGCTTCAGCCGAAATGGGCTGTCCCGTTTCCACACACCCGAAGAGGAGTGTCGAGCCATGGCAAACATCATCATCCTTGGAGCAGGCCTGGGCGGCATGTCGGCGGCCTACGAGATCCGCGACACCGTGGGCGGCGAGCACGCGATCACCGTGATCGGCGAAGGGCCGCAGTTCAATTTCACCCCTTCCAACCCCTGGGTGGCGGTGGGCTGGCGCAAGCAGGACGAGATCCGGGTGGACGTCGCCCAGCCGCTGGCCCGGCGCGACATCCGCTTCATCGACGCCAGCGCCAGCAAGGTGCACCCGGCCGACAACCAGGTCGAGCTGGCCGACGGGCGCCGTGTCGACTACGACTACCTGGTGATCACCACCGGGCCGCGCCTGGCGTTCGAACGGGTGCCCGGCAGCGGGCCGGACGGGTTCACGCAGTCGATCTGCACCGGCCCGCACGCGCATCGCGCCTGGCTGGCCTACCAGGAGTTCCTCAAGCACCCGGGGCCGATCGTGATCGGCGCGGCGCAGGGCGCCAGCTGCTTCGGCCCCGCCTACGAGTTCGCCATGATCGTGGACACCGACCTGCGCCGGCGCAAGCTGCGCGACCGCGTGCCGATGACCTACGTCAGCGCCGAACCGTACATCGGCCACATGGGCCTGGGCGGCATCGGCGATTCCAAGGGGCTGCTCGAATCGGAGCTGCGCCAGCGCCACATCAAGTGGATCACCAATGCGCGGGTGACCTCGGTCGAATCCGGCAAGATGCATGTCGAGCAGCTGGACGAACGCGGCCAGCTGCAGCAGCAGCACGAGTTGCCGTTTGCCTTCTCGATGCTGCTGCCCTCGTTTGCCGGCGTCGACGCGGTGAAGGAGGTCGAGGGCCTGGTCAACCCGGGCGGCTTCGTGCTGATCGACGAGTTCCAGCGCAACCCGACCTACCCCAACGTCTACGCCGCCGGCGTGTGCGTGGCCATCCCGCCGGTCGAGGTCACCCCGGTACCCACCGGCGCGCCGAAGACCGGGCTGATGATCGAGTCGATGGTCACCGCCATCGCGCACAACCTGCGCGAGGCGATCGCCGGCCGGCCGCTGCATGCGCGCGCCACCTGGAACGCGATGTGCCTGGCCGACATGGGCGACCGCGGCTTCGCCTTCATCGCCCTGCCGCAGATTCCGCCGCGCAACGTGACCAAGGCGATGACCGGCAAGTGGGTGCACCTGGCCAAGGTCGCCTACGAGAAGTACTTCCTGCGCAAGATGCGCAAGGGCCAGGCCGACCCGGGTTACGAAAAAATGATCATGGAGGCGTTCGGCATCGAGCGCCTGAAACCGGATGTCAAGACGGACTGAGCCGCCCGCAGGCAGCGCCGCCGCGCTGCGCCACCCACCATCCATCCATTGCAGGAGAACAACATGACCATCGAAAACGCGATACGGGCCTTTGCCGGCGCGGTGATCCTGATCAGCCTGGGCCTGGCCCATTTCGTGTCGCCCGGCTGGCTGTGGCTGACCGCCTTCGTCGGATTCAACCTGTTCCAGTCCGCCTTCAGCGGCTTCTGCCCGCTGGCCATGATCCTGCGCAAGCTGGGCCTGAAGCCGGCCTGCGCGGTCAAGTCGTGAACGCGCCGAGCGCGAGTGAGGCCAACATGGACATGTACTACACCGTGGCATCGACCAAGTCCTTCGAGGAAGCGGCCAGCGATCTCGACGCCGCGGTCAGGCGCCACCAGTTCGGCGTGCTGCACGTGCACGACCTGGGCGCCACCTTGCGCAGCAAGGGCTTTGCGTTCGCCGGGCAGTGCAAGGTATTCGAGGTGTGCAGCCCGCGCCACGCCGCCAGCGTGCTGGCCACCGACCTGCGCCTGAACATGGCGCTGCCCTGCCGCATCTCGGTGTACACCGAGAACGGCGGCACGCGCATCGGCATGATCAAGCCGGTGCCGATGCTCGGCATGCTGTCGCAGGATGCTTCGCTGGCCGCGATCGCGCAGGAGGTCGAGCGCGCGACCATGCAGATGATCGACGAGGCCGCATGAGCATGCACCGTCACCGCCTGCTGCCCGCCGCGCTGCTCGCGCTGGGCCTGCTCGCCGGCTGCGGCGGCAAGCCGGACGCCGGCGATGCCGCGGCGACACCGCCGGCGCTGGCGGCGCTCGTCGTGCACGCCGAGGACGCGCCGCGGCAGCAGCTCTGGGACGGCGTGGTCGAGGCCGTGCAGCAGGTGACGATCACCGCGCAGACCAATGCGCGCGTGCGCGAACTGCCGCACGACGTCAACGACGTGGTGGCCAAGGGCGACGTGCTGGTGCGCTTCAGCGACGTGGAGCAGCAATCCGCGCGCCAGGCCGCGCAGGCGCAGCTGGCCTCGGCCGAGGCGACCTACAAGGATGCGCAGGCTGCTTTCCAGCGCATCGCGGCGGTCTACGCGAAAGGCTACGTGTCCGCCGCGCAGATGGACCAGCAGCGCGCCGCGCGCGATGCGGCCCGGGCGGCGCGCGATGCCGCGCGCGCCCAGCTGGCGAACGTCGGCCAGCAGCTGGACTACACCGTGCTGCGCGCGCCGTTCGCCGGCATCATCACGCGCCGCTTCGTGCACGTGGGCGAGGCGGTGCAGGCCGGGCCGCCGTCGCCGCAGCCGCTGATCCAGCTGCAGGCGCTGGACCAGCTGCGGGTCAACGTGCAGGTGCCGCAGAGCGCGGTCGAGGCGATCCGCCAGTTCCACTCGGCGCAGGTGCTGAGCGGCGACCGGCGCATCGCGGCCACTGCGGTCGAGGTGTTTCCCTACGCCGACCCGCAGACCCACACCTTCAACGTGCGCCTGCCGCTGCCGGCGGACAGCGATGGCCTGTATCCGGGCATGACGGTGAAGGTGGCGTTCGCCACCGGCGCGGCGAAGCGCCTGCTGCTGCCCGCCTCGGCGCTGGTGCGGCGCGGCGAGCTGGTCGGCGTCTACGTGATCGACGCGCACGGGGTGAGCCTGCGCCAGCTGCGCCTCGGCGCGCACGAGGGCGAACAGGTCGAGATCCTGGCCGGGCTCGACGACGGCGAGCGCGTGGCCCGCGACCCGCAGGCGGCGCGTGCCTGGCTGGTCGCGCGGCACGGCGCCGGCCAGCCTTCCAGCGGCGCCTCCGCCCATGACTGAGCCGGCCCGACTGGGAATCTCCGGACGCATCGCGCGCGCGTTCCAGGCCTCGCAGATCACGCCCCTGCTGGCGCTGGCCGGGCTGCTGCTGGGCATCGCCGCGACGATCATCACGCCGAAGGAGGAAGACCCGCAGATCGAAGTGACCATGGCCAACGTGCTGGTGCCGTATCCCGGCGCCAGCGTGCAGAGCGTCGAGAACCTGGTGAGTTTTCCGCTGGAGCAGAAGGTCGGCGAGATCAAGGGCGTCAAGCACGTCTACTCGATGAGCCGCGCCGGCATGGCGGTGGTGACGGTGGAGTTCGACGTCGGCGTGCCGCGCCAGCAGGCGCTGGTGGACCTGTACAACAAGCTGTACTCCAACGCCGACTGGGTGCCGCCGGGGCTCGGCGTCGGCCAGCCGCTGGTGAAGCCGTACGGCATCGACGACGTGCCGATGATGGCGGTGACCCTGTGGTCCGACCGCCCGGAGGCCACGCCCGAGCAGCTGGCCAAGGTGGCGCACACGCTGGAGACCGAGCTCAAGCGCGTGCCCGGCACGCGCGACGTCTACACCATCGGCGCGCCGGAGCGCGCGGTGATGGTCGAGCTGGATCCGGCGAAGCTGGCCACCCATCAGCTCGGCGTCGCCGATCTGGTGCGCACGCTGAAGGCGGCCAACGTGGCAGTCGACGCCGGCAGCGAGATCGGCGGCAACCGCGACCTGCCGGTCAAGGCCGGCAGCTTGCTGATGAATGCGGACGAGGTGGCGCAGCTGGTGATCGGGCTGAGCGACGGCCGTCCGCTGTACCTGTCCGACGTGGCCCGCGTGGAAGCGGGCAGCAACCACGTGACGCGGCTGGCCTCGTTCGGCACGCCGCCGGGCCGGGCCGGGCCGCTGGCCGGGCTGGCGCCGGCGGTGACCCTGGCGATCGCCAAGAAGGCCGGCAGCAATGCCCACACCATCGCCGGCGCCGTCCGCGAGCGGCTGGACGCCTTGCGCGGGGTGGACATCCCCGCCGGCGTGCACGCCACGGTGACCCGCGACTACGGCCAGACCGCCAACGACAAGGCCGACGAACTGATGCTGCACCTGGGCCTGGCCGCGCTGGCGGTGGTGCTGCTGGTGCTGCTGGCGCTGGGCTGGCGCGAGGCGGTGGTGGTCGGCACCGCCGTGGTGGTGACGCTGGCGGTGACCCTGTTCGCCTCGTGGGCGATCGGCTTCACCATCAACCGCGTCTCGCTGTTCGCGCTGATCTTCTCGATCGGCATCCTGGTCGACGACGCCATCGTGGTGGTGGAGAACATCCACCGGCACATGGCCGGATCGGAGACGACTCGGGGCGGACGCACCTTGCGCGAGGCGATCCCCGAGGCGGTCGGCGAGGTCGGCGGGCCGACCATCCTGGCCACCTTCACGGTGATCGCCGCGCTGCTGCCGATGGCCTTCGTGTCCGGCCTGATGGGGCCGTACATGCGGCCGATCCCGATCAACGCCTCGGCCGGCATGCTGCTGTCGCTGGCCGTCGCGCTGGTGGTCACGCCGTGGCTGGCGCTGAAACTGCTCGGCCACCAGCCGCATGCCGAGGCCGCGCCGGCGGGCGCCGACGGCGCGCACGACACGCGCCTGCACCGCACGTTCCGACGGCTGATGCTGCCCTTCCTCGATGGCCCCCGCGCGCCGCGCCGACGGCACCTGCTGTTCGCCGCGATGGGCGCACTGGTGCTGGGGGCGGTGGGCCTGGTGGTGGTCAAGGCGGTGGTGCTGAAGATGCTGCCGTTCGACAACAAGTCCGAGTTCCAGGTGGTGGTGGACATGCCCGAGGGCAGGACGCTGGAGCGCACCAACCGCCTGCTCGGCGAGCTGGCGCAGGCGGTGGCCAAGCTGCCCGAGGTGAAGGACTGGCAGGGCTATGCCGGCACCGCGTCGCCGATCACCTTCAACGGACTGGTGCGCCAGTACTACCTGCGCAGCGGCCCGATCGTGGGCGACCTGCAGGTGAACCTGGTCGACAAGCACGAGCGTTCGCGGCAGAGCCACGCCATCGCGCTGGCGGTGCGTCCGGCGCTGGCGCAGATCGGCGCGCGCTACGGCGCCTCGGTGAAGGTGGTCGAGGTGCCGCCCGGGCCGCCGGTGCTGGCGCCGATCGTGGCCGAGGTCTACGGCCCGGACTACGCCACCGTGCGCAAGGTGGCGCTGGGGCTGGAACGGGATTTCAGGGCCAACCCGGACATCGTCGACGTCGACACCAGCGTGGAAGCGGATGCGCCGCGCGACGTGCTGGTGGTCGATCGCGCCCGCGCGGCGCGGCTGGGGCTGGATCAGGCGAGCATCGCGCAGGCGCTGCGCACCGCCTTGTCCGGCGACGACGCCAGCTGGCTCATGGACGGCCAGGCGAAGTACGCGGTGCCGATCCGCCTGCGCCTGGGCGCGGGCGACCAGGCGTCGATGGCGCAGCTGCTGGCGCTGCGCGTGCGTGCGGCCGGCGGTGCGCTGGTGCCGTTGTCCGAGGTGGTCCGCGTGCAGCCGGCGCAGCGCGAGCAGGCGATCTGGCACAAGGACCTGCTGCCCTATGCCACCGTCACCGGCGACGACGCCGGCAGTACCGACAGTCCGCTGTACGGCATGTTCTCGCTGGTCGGCAAGCTCGGCCACGACAAGGTGGCGGGGCAGCTGCTGCAGCAGCACTTCATCGCGCAGCCGACCGATACCACCGACGCCGCGGTGAAGTGGGACGGCGAATGGCAGATCACCTACGAGACGTTCCGCGACATGGGCCTGGCCTATTCGGCGGGCCTGCTGCTGATCTACCTGCTGGTGGTCGGCCAGTTCAAGAGCTACCTGGTGCCGCTGATCATCATGGCGCCGATCCCGCTGACCGTGATCGGCGTGATGCCCGGGCATGCGCTGGTGGGTGCGCAGTACACCGCCACCTCGATGATCGGCATGATCGCGCTGGCCGGCATCATCGTGCGCAACTCGATCCTGCTGGTGGACTTCATCAACCATTCGCTGGCGGCGGGGCTGAGCCTGGAAGCGGCGGTGGTCGAGGCCGGCGCGGTGCGCGCCAAGCCGATCATCCTCACCGCACTGGCGGCGATGCTCGGCGCGTTCTTCATCCTGGGCGATCCGATCTTCCAGGGCCTGGCGGTGTCGCTGGTGTTCGGCGTGCTGGTCTCCACCGTGCTGACCCTGCTGGTGATTCCGCTGCTGTATTACGGGTGGCTGGCCCGCGACGGCGGCCGCCACCTGCCCGGCCGCGGCGCGGCCTGAGCGGCGCGCGCCGGCGCGGCTGCGCGAAGGTCAGGCCTGCGCCGGCGCGTCCCGCTCCGTCGCCAGGCGCCGGGCGACGCGGGCGAAGCTCGCGGCGGTTTCGGCATTCGCCGGCGCGAAGAAGAACGCGGTGGCGCGGTCGACGTGGTCGCCGTCGCGGATCGGCAGGCGCATCGAGTGGATGCTGAGGTCGCCGAACTCGGGATGGAAGAACGGCACCGTGATCGCGCTCAGCGGCGCGGTATGGCAGCGCTGCCACAGCGCGACGAACTCCGCGCTGGCCGCGTTCAGCGCCTCGATCAGCTGGTGGAAGCGCGGGTCTTCCGGGTGCGCCGCCTGGTTCATGCGGAACATGCCGAGCAGGTTCAGCGCGCCGTTCTCGAAATCCGGATACAGCCGCCGCCGCGCCGGATTCATGAACGCGTTCCACAGGTGGTTGTCGGCGAACGGACCGTCGAACTCGCCGAAGTCGTACAGGCACTCGGCCATGCGGTTCCAGGCCAGCACGTTGAATACCGTGTCCAGCACAAAGGCCGGCGCCTGGTACATCCGCAGCACCTCGTGCATCACCGGCGGCAGGCTGAAGTGATGTTCCGGCACGTCGGTGCGCGACAGTCCCATCAGGGCAAACAGGTAAGCCTCGTCGGTCGGCGACAACGCCAGCGCGCGGGCGATCCGGGTCAGCGCCGCGGCCGATACGTTGATCGCACGGCCCTGCTCCAGCCACGTGTACCAGGTGACGCCGACCTCGGCCAGCGCCGCCACTTCCTCGCGGCGCAATCCCGGCGTCAGCCGGCGCGAACCCCGCGGCAGACCCGCCGCCTCGGGCGTGAGCGCGGCACGCCGCGTGCGCAGGAAGGCCTTCAGCTCGGTGCGTTGCATGGATGCGTTCATGGGCGATCCGGAAGTGGTAGTGGGAGTACCAGCAGTGGGGACTGCCTTCCCATGCTACGTCGCCACGCCTAAGGTCACCTGTCCCCCAAGTCATGTGCCCGGCCGTGACCGTGGCCCCGGCGATGCCATCGCGCCCGTTCGCGGCACGCGCCCGGACCGCCACGCCCGCCGTGCTGCCTTGCAGCCTGTCACGGCGCCGGGCACGCCGGCGTCCTTGCGTCAACCCATGCAGGAGATCGACATGTCGTTACTCCCCGTCCCCACCCCCGCCCATGCCCCGCGCCTCGACGCGCTCACCGATTTCGTGGTCCAGGCCCAGCTGATGCTGGATCCGGCCACTCCCGAATCGGTGCGCCGCGAAGCCGAACCGCGCCTGCTGGCGCAACTGCCGATCCTGCAGGCGCTGGGCGTATTCGAACTGTTCACCCTCCGCGATCCGGCGCTGCGCGCGCTGGTGCGCGACGAGCTGCAGGCCCAGCGGGTGCGTGCCGCCTGACATCTTGCCAAGGCAAAAGCATTCCAGCACATATTTGCCTTGACAAATATACTTGAGGCAATAGAATGCGCGGCCATGAATACCGAGTCGCTCGCCTTTGCCACCCCGAAAGAAAGCCTGGGCATCCTGCTCGGGCTGGTGCGCGCGGAGATCGTGCGGGCGATGGAAGCCGAGCTGGCCGCGCAGAACGTGAACCTGCGCTTCACCCAGTTCCTGATCCTCAAGCGGTTGGCGAGGCTCGGCCCGATGTCGGCCAGCGAGCTGGCCCGCTCGGTCGAACTGGACGGCGGCGCGATGACCCGCCAGCTCGACCAGCTCGAACGCAAGGGCTACCTGCGCCGCTGCCGGCATGAGCTGGATCGCCGCGCGCTGCGGATCGAGCTGACCGACGCCGGCAACGCGCTGTGGCAGGAGCTGACCGACTGCAACGACCGCGTGCTCAGCGCAGCCCAGCGCTCGCTGGACGAGGCCGAACAGGCCCGGCTGCACGACTACCTGGAACGCGTGCTGCACGCGCTTCGCGACAAGCACTGACCCTTTCCACCCTGGAACTTTCCATGCGTCTGCATCGACTTGCGGCTGCGGCCGCCCTGACCCTCGCGCTGGCCGCCTGCGCCAGCAGCGGCGGCCTGCATCCGGACGGCACGCCGATCGATCCGGCCACGCTGAAGACCGAACGCAGCCTGGCCCACCTGTCCGCGGCCGCGTGGCCGGCCACCGACTGGTGGAGCGGGCTGGGCGACCCGCAACTCGACGCGCTGATTGCCGAAGCGCTGCGCGACAACCCCGGCCTCGACGTCGCCGATGCGCGCGCCCGCGCGGCGCAGGCCGCGGCGGGCATCGCCGATGCCGCGCGCGGCCCCAGCGTGAACGGCGCCGCCGCGATCGCCGGTGCCCGGCCGCCGGCCGCGCTGCTCGGCGACAAGGCGCATTTCGCGCTGGCCAAGTACGGCTACGCCAGCTTCCAGTGGGACCTCGACCCGTGGGGCGGCAAGCGCGCCGCGTGGGAAGCGGCGGTGGGCCAGGCGCGCGCCGCCGAGGTCGATGCCCGCGCCGCACGCATCGAACTCTCGGGCAACGTGGCCCGCGCCTACGCGCAGCTCGGCTACGCGTTCACCCAGCAGGACCTGGCCGCCGGCGAACTGCAGCGCGCGCGGCAGTCGCGCGAGCTGACCCGCCAGCGCGTTGCCGCCGGCATCGACAACCGGATCGCGCTGAAGCAGGCCGACGCCGAAGTGGCCAGCGCCGGGCAGCAGGCGGCGCTGGCCGGTCGCGCGGTCGACGCCGCACGCTCGTCGTTGTCGGTGCTGCTCGGCAAAGGCCCGGACCGCGGGTTGCAGATCGAGCGGCCGCGGTTGCTGTCGCCGGCAGCGCTGGCGGTGCCGCCCGATCTGCCGCTGGAGCTGGTCGGCCATCGCGCCGACCTGGTCGCCGCGCGCTGGCGCGTCGAGGCCGCCGGCAAGGAGATCAAGGCGGCCAGGAGCGCCTTCCTGCCGGACATCAGCATCGGCGCGATGGCCGGCGTGGTCAGCATGGGCGGCGCCAACCCGCTCAGCCTGGCCGGGCGGTTCTACCAGTTCGGGCCGTCGCTCAGCCTGCCGATCTTCGACGGCGGCCGCCTGCGCGCGAGCCTCGCCGGCCAGGATGCGCAATACGACCTCGCCGTGGCGCAGTACAACCAGACCCTGGTCGGCGCGCTCGACCAGGTGGCCGACGAGCTGTCCGCGCTCCGGTCGCTGCAGACGCAGATCGCCGAGCAGCAACGCGCGCAGGACGCCGCGCAACAGGCCTGGGATCTGACCGAACAACGCTACAAGGCCGGCATCGGCAGCTACCTGGAAGCGCTCAGCGTGCGCCAGCAATTGCTCGCCGCCGAACGCGGCACCGCCGCGCTCGAGGCGCAGCAGGTCGATCTCTCGGTGCAGCTGATCCAGGCCCTCGGCGGCGGCTTCCAGCCGCAGGCCGATGCCCCGTCCCCCACCCCGTCGCATTCCTGAGGCAGCCCCATGTCCAGCCAGACCATTCCCGATTCGAACGGCGCCGCGGCCGCCGGCACGCCGGCCGCCCCCGCGGCGAAGAAGAACCCGCGCGGCCTGCTGCTGCGCCTGCTCGGCCTGGCGGTGCTGCTCGCCGCCGTCGGCTGGACGGCGTGGTACTTCCTCGACGGCCGCTGGTACGAGGGCACCGACGACGCCTACGTCAAC
>ERZ778018.1372-NODE-1372-length-20540-cov-5.376178_pt1 | contig 20540 bp, 17 predicted proteins | sample MGYA00375748_ERZ778018 | MGnify/ENA primary metagenome ERZ778018 (study PRJEB29350, sample SAMN05509839) | bioreactor metagenome | biome: bioreactor; material: wastewater | place: South Africa: University of Cape Town | collected 2014-04-22 ... | reverse complement strand
GAGGGAAACCAAGGAGCGCCCGGACGAGCCGGGCGCATCCCACGAGACCGTAGTGTATTCGTCTATTGCGCGCTTGCCGGATCGGGCAGGACCACCAGTTGGCCATACATGTATGGGAAGTGCTCCGCCTCTTCGCAAACGTAGGTATAGATTCCGGCTTTGCTGGCGACGAAGCTGGTCGTCGTCGACGATGTGCCCGGCATTTGAGCGTTCACACCGAATTCCGAAATGGTCAAGGTATGCGGATCATCGGCGGGATTAACCAGCGTCAGGTTGACGGTATCGCCCTGGTAGACGGTTAGCGTGCTTGGCATGAAACCATAGACTTCTTTGCCGTCGAGGACACCACCTGGGGCGAAGTCCTTCTGCAGGTAGTCGAGCGTGCCCTGCATTTCGTGAACGAGAACGGGAACCGCGGTAATCGTGTAAGACCGCGTCTGTGGCGTGTAGGATGATGGGGTACCGCGGGCGAGCACGCCGGCACCGGTGGCGATGACCGCTCCCATCACAACCACCGTGAGTGCGAGTGCGATGACCGACTTGCTGCTGCGGGTGATGCGAAATGACCGTAACATGTTTCTGTCCTTCCAGTTCCTTTGATTCGCCATCGGTCCAGTCAATTGCTAATCGCCGTTCCTCTAGTTCTAGTTTCCTCCCGGCGGCCCTTTGGTACATCGGTGTGAACACGCGGGCTGCCCGAGTGAAAACACGCGTTTCTTGACACGGGATTTATGCGTAAATGGCGGCATGCTTGGATGCTCGTAGACTCAGCACGTGTAGAGGAGAGCAAGCAACGGTGAGCGAGATTCGCGTGCTGATCGTGGACGATCATGTCGTGGTTCGAGAGGGCTCACGACAGCTCCTTGAACAGGACAATACGCTCAGGGTGGTCGGCGAGGCCGGTACTGGAGCCGAGGCTGTACAGCTTGCGGCGCGGCTGCGTCCGGATGTTGTGCTGCTCGATCTTGCGCTGCCGGACATTACCGGCGTCGAGGCGGCCAGGCAGATCCGCGAGCTCGTTCCGAATGCCAGGATAGTGGTGTTGAGCGCCTACGATGACGAGGACTACGTTTTCGCGGCAATGGATGTTGGGGCATCGGCTTATCTCCTCAAGACGGTACGGGGCAAGGACGTCATAGATACGATCCACGCAGTGCAGGAGGGACAGGTGATCCTGCACCCGGCAGTCGCCGCGAAGCTGCGCCGCTCGATGCACCGCGCCGACGACGGCACCGATCCGGTTCTCTCCCCGCGCGAGATGGGGATCTTGCGCCTGGCGGCGAAGGGACTTCACAACAAAGACATCGCCCGCGAGCTCTCGATCAGCGTACGCACCGTTGAGGGGCATCTGAGTCATATTCTCACCAAGCTCGATGTCACATCTCGCACTGAGGCCGTCGTCTACGGCGCGGCGCACCACTGGTTTACGTTGGGCTGATCGAGTTTCAATCGTCGTCGTCCTCGGAAGGATCACGACATGCATGCCACACCGAGCGCCCCACCGATGTCGGGAAGCACGCGTCGGAATTCCGACAGCCGACTCCGAGAGGAGATGTCACGCTTTCGTGAGCGACTCCGCGATCGACGTTTCTGGGCGATCCAAGGGTTGGTCATCATCGCCACCGCTATTCATCTGACCTTTGACGCTCTGGAGGCTTATCGCGGCGTCAATTCTCCAGACCTCTTCGTGGTCGCGATGTATGCGATCTTCTTCGTCCCGGTCATCTACGCCAGCCTTAACTTCGGACGTGAGGGCGCCATCCCGACTGCGATCTGGACGGCGATATTGGCGCTGCCAAGCATCATCTTCTTTCACCATGGCCTCAATCGCATTGCCGAATTGGTCCAGCACCTCACGATCATTGCGCTGGCGGTCGTCATTGCCAGCAGGGTCGATCGTGAGGTGGAGGCACGGCGAGAGGCGGAGATCGAAGGACGGGCGCGAAGAGTTTCCGAGGCGAGATATCGTGGCCTATTCGAGACCGCTGGTGAGGCCATTCTCGTTGTTAACCAGGTGGGTGACGTGCTGGAAGCGAATGCCGCGGCAGGTGAGTTGTTTGATCGACAGGTTGATGCCACGCGCGATGTGCAGCTTGCCGAGTTAGTAGGCCAGGAGAACGCCGTACAACTCATCGAGATCGCGCGGAGCGGCGAGGTGTTCAGCCGCGACATTTCGCTCGAGACTGCGACCGGACGCAAAGTCTGGGTCGAGCCGGTCTGTGGGATCGTGGCGAGCAGCACCGAGACGTCCGTTATCCAAGTGCTGTTGCGCGATGTGACCGAGCGTCGCGCCCGGCAGTTGGGACTCGAGACCTACGCTCGTCGCATCGTGCAGGCGCAGGAGGAAGAGCGCCGCCGCATCGCCCGTGAACTTCACGACAGTAGTCTTCAGGCGGTCGTTCTTCTCTGCCGGCAACTCGATGTTATCGAGCTGAACGCAGGCGATCAACTACCTGCGGCGCTCCAGCAGTTACTGAGCGATACGCGAGTATCGGCCGAGTCGATTGCCGATGAGCTGCGGCGCTTCAGTCGGGATCTGCGGCCGTCGATTCTTGACGATCTTGGCCTCGTTCCGGCCATCCGCTGGCTGGTTACCGATCTAGAAGACCGCACCGGGGTACGTGGCGATCTCGTGTTGAGTGGAAGCATCGGCCGGCTCGCGCCCGACATCGAGCTGGGCGTCTTCCGAATGGCGCAGGAAGCGATCCACAATGTCGAGCGCCACGCGCATGCTTCAACAGTTTCTCTTCGGCTTACACGGGAGGACAGCCGGCTCGTGCTCGTCGTCGAAGACGATGGCCGCGGGATGGAGATAGATCAGCATATTCCCTCGCCAGTGCGAAGCGGAAAGCTTGGCCTTCTGGGGATGCAGGAACGGGCGCGGTTGCTCGATGGTACGGTCAAGATCGTATCGGCTCCCGGCACGGGTACGCGTGTCGAAGTTGCGGTCCCACTTGAGCCCGTCGAATCCTCCACCGACCACATCGATACCGCTTATGAAGGTTAAGGAGTTAATCCGGTAATCTGGCGCATGGGCTCGGGCAATGTGAACGAGCGACGGTGCAATCGGCGCCTGAGCACGTGACTCGACGATATCCGATCAACTCTCTCGTCTTCATCAGCCACACCTGAATCGTAGATAGAAGGATCGATACCGGCGGCCCGCTCGGGTGCCACGGCCTTTCCGGAAATCCATCGCTGACGTCCGTAGCTGCACCTCGCGTTACTCGGACGGATGGGAGCGTTGATGCCTGATCCGACATGGACGATTCCGGAATTGCTGGCTAACCGGCGAATCGCTGCGTGATTGAGCTTTGATAGTGCCTAAACTCTCGGCGATCTACACCGTGTCATCCCTTCCCAGCCTGACTCGTCCTCCGATCCTTGGCAACAAGATCGCCGCCAGCAGCAGCGTCTCCAGCGTGGCGCTGAGGGCGAAGGCGAGGGGGATGGCGACGACGTCGAGGCGGTCGAGAAGGATGGCGATGAGCGCGGCTCGCAGGATGAGCTGAAGGCTGTTGGTCAGCAGCGGTGTACGGGTGTCGCGCAGCGCGATCAGGCCGCGCGTCAGGATTTCAGTGGCGACGGCGGCGGGAAGCGCCAGGACGTAGACGAGGAGCACACGGTAGGTGAGCGATCCCGCGCTGGCGTCGAACTTTCCATGCTCGAAGAGGATGTGGATGAGGAAGCGTCCGAGAACGGCGAGGCCGAGCAGCGCCGGAACGGCGAGGATGATGACGATGGCCAGCGCGCTTAACAGCGTGCGGTGCATCGTGCGCCAGCGACCAGCCGCCGCGTGCGCCGCCAGGCGCGGGAAAACCGCCTGACCGATGCCGGAGCCGAGGAAGGCGATCGGCAGCGCGACCAGCAGCCAGGCATTCTGAATGGCCGGCAAGGCGGCGCTGTTCGGCACTTTGGAGGCGAAGGCGGTATCGACGATGAAGCCGGTGTATCCGACGCCGACCGAGAGCCCATTGGGGATGAGCAGCCGCACCACCTGGCGCAGGCGTTCGCTCGCCGGATCCCAGTCGATGCCGAAATGCAGCCCGTTGTCGTGGATGCCGGGCAGCAGGATGATCACCTGCAACGCGGCGCCAGCCAGCAGGCCAAAGGTCGGGCCGTAGATACCGAGACCGGGTGCAATCCAGGTGGCGGCAATGCCGAGGATGATGCAAACGTTGTGGCTGGCGTATGAGATCGCGGTAAGCAGGAACTGATTGCGGCTATTGAGCACCGCCGCCGCCACGCTGCCGGCCGCCAGGATGAGCGGTTGCAGCAGCATGATGCGGGTCAGACGGATCGTGAGGCGGCTTGTCTCGGCATCGAACCCTGGTGCCAGCAGATGATGGACGAAGGCGGGCGCGAAGATTTCGCCCAGGGCAACGATCACGATCAGCACGACCATGAGCGACGTGAAGACGAGGTTGACGAGCCGTGCCCAATCGGCCGGCCCGTCCTCGCGCTCGGTGCTGAGGAGAATCGGGATCATCGCACTGGAGAGCGCGCCACCGGCGATCAGCGCGAAGAGACCATCCGGCAGCCGAAACGCGGCATAGTAGGCGTTTGCCGCCATACCGGTGCCGAACTGCGCGTTGAGCAGCACCTGGCGGACCGAGCCGAGTAGGGCCGAGAAGACGATCGACGCCATCAGCAGGACGACGCCCTCGGTAATCGAGAATTCGCGCACGAGAAGACGGCGAACTCGGCTGTGGTCTGCCTGCTCCGGCCGGACGGCGGAGAGCGTGCGGAAGTCAGCTGGTTCGACCTCGTTGGAGATTCTGCACAAGAGTGCGGTCAGCCTGCGACCGTTGCCCAATCGCCTGATCCGTTCCCTGTCGGTTGGCCACGTCATTTGTGCCAGACAGATGATTGCCCGTGGGGAACTGCTTCGTCCAGTCGCGCGAGAATCGTTACTGTAGGCGGCGCAGAACGGTCTGCGAGGCGTAGTAGCCGCACATGCCGTGGACGCCGCCGCCCGGAGGCGTGGAAGATGATCCGATGAATAGCCTGCTGTCCGGTGTCGTGTAAGGGTTGATGCGCACGGCAGGACGAGTGAACAGTTGCCGGAGATCTTGCAGGCCGCCATTGATGTCGCCGCCAACGTAATTGGCGTTGTAGTCCTGAAGCGATTTCGGTGACATCACGTGCCGCGCCAGAATGCGTTTGTGAAAGCCCGGCGCGAAGCGTTCGATTTGAGCTTCAATCTGCTCGGTCATGTCGACCGTCGAGCCGTTCGGCACGTGGCAGTACGCCCAGAGGGTGTGCTTACCAGCCGGCGCGCGACTCGGATCGAATAGACTCTGCTGCGCCACCAGGACGAACGGCCGCTCTGGATGTCGTCCTTGCGCCACTTCGCGTTCCGCGAACGCTATTTCGCTCAGTGTGCCGCCGAGGTGGACCGTGCCGGCGGAACGGCAGGCTTCGGCCCGCCAGGGAACCGGGCCGTCGAGCGCCAGATCGAGCTTGAAGACGCCCGGACCATACCGGAAATGCTCGAGCTGGCGGCGATAGGCAGCGGGAAACCGATCCCCGGCGATCGCCAGGATTTGTCGCGGCGTCAGATCGAAGATGACGGCGTCGCTGGAGGGGAGATCGTCGAGTGAAGCTACCGGGCAGCTCGTCGTGATCTCGCCGCCGAGTGAACATAGTAGCGAGCCGAGCGCGTCCGCGATGCGCTGCGAGCCACCAGCGGCGACCGGCCAACCGGCGGCGTGCGCGAGCAGCGCCAGCATAAGCCCGAACACGGCGCTCCCCGGCGATTCGAGCGGCAACATCGAGTGGGCGGACATGCCGCCGAAGATGGCGCGGGCACGTTCACCCTGGAAGTGCCGTTTGGCAAAGCCAAGGGCTGATTGGGGCGCCACCAGCCCGAGTCGCGCCATTAGCAGCGGATGACGCGGTACCCTGAGCGGGCCAAGCGCGCCACGCAAGAGGTTTTCGGCATCTTCGAGATAGGGCCGCATGAGTGCCTGATACGCGTCGACATCTGGTCCAAGAGCGCTGGCGGTCGCCTCAAGCGAGCGATCGAGGACCGCGGCAGTGCCGTCGTCAAATGGGTGCGCCAGCGCCAGCGGTGGTTGGATCCAGCGCAGACCATGCTGCTCAAGTGGCAGCCGACGGAAGAAGGGTGAACCGATCCCCAGCGGATGAACGGCGGAACAGACGTCGTGCCTGAAGCCGGGCAGTGTCAGCTCGGCGGTACGCGTGCCGCCGCCCGGTGTGGACGCCGCCTCCACCACCATGACGGAACGGCCGGTGCGTGCCAGATTGACGGCGGCGGCGAGTCCGTTGGGGCCGGACCCGACCACCACCGCATCGTAATCTCGAGCTGTCACGAGTTGTCCATCGCGGTCGGCGCGAGCGGCCCGCGCGGGCTCACCGCCGCTTCGTGGCGACGTTCCGCACCGAGCGAAACACCGCACGGGGCGGCAAAGTGGTCATGTAGATCGTGGTACGAATGCTCGCGTTGTGCCAAATGTTCCCGGCCCTACGCCATTGTCGTCCGTTGTCGATGCAGACAGTTCGCGTCTCGACGCTCGCCGTCACCCCGAAGTGTGCCGCAAGTTGCGTGAGTGTGTGTTGCCAGAAGCGGTCTTCCTGGGCGTTCCCACCCAAGAAGAGGGCGAGTTCATAGATCGGGTCGTTGGCGCGCATGAGCACCTGCGCCTCGGCAACGGTCACACCGGCATCGTCGAACGCTCTGAAGGTGATCCAGCCAGCGAAGATGTGGCCCTGTGGCGTCATCAACGTGAACGATTCATCGTCGGCGTAGAGGACGAGCACGCCGGTCGACAGCTTCGCCTTGCCGGGGAGCGCCAGATCGATCAGTCCGACCTCACCGGGAGCGATGCCGGTGATCGGGCCGTAGAAGCGGTTTCCGGCCGGCCAGAAGCGCGGGAAGTTGGCTTTCCATTCCTGAATAACGCCGGCCGGCGTCGTTTGAGCCCCGCTCAACCGGGCGCGATAGGTCTTCTGCCACATCTTGCCGAAGCCCTGGATCGGGCTCATCAGCAGTCTGCCGTTGACATTAATGTTGAGCGCGCCGGTCGGAGTCCTCGCGACGTTCAGCCGTCCGGTGCTGCTCGCCCAATTGCCAGCGTCCGACGGAGTTCGTGCCGCGTTGTCGTGCTGTGCGTCATTCTTCGTTGAACTCATCGTCTCCACCCATCGTCAATTGGCTCGATCAGGAGCCGACGTCAGTCCATGTCTGCCAGCGCGAGGGCATCTGCCTCGCTGTCGACGATGCCGATCGCGTCGTCGAGCCGCGTCAGTTCGAAGATGTGCCGGTAGTGCTCGCTTAGCCCCCAGGCGATCAGCCGTTGTTTCTGGCGATTGGCGCGGACGAGCAGCGTGACGAGCAGACCGATCCCGCTACTGTTGAGATACTCCAGATCGCTGAAGTTGAGGACGATCGCCCGCGTGCCGCCCCGGTTCGCCTCGTTGTAGGCATCCATCAGCGCACCTTCGCTCGTGGCGGTGATCGAGCCGTGGACTTCGATGACGCTTGTCTGGTCGTTCAACGGTCGAACATCCATGGTGAGTGCGCTCTGTGACTGTGACATGTCCGTCCCCCCTAATCCGCTCCAGAACAGATGTCGGAGATCAACCGACCGGTTCGCCCGCGTTCGCCAGCGCGCTCTCTTCGTCGGGAAAGACCTGCATGAAGTCGGCGAGCCGCGTGATCTCGAAGATCGTGCGATAGTGGCTCGTGAGGCCACAGACCGCGAGCGGGCGGCCATCGGCACGCGCGCGGGCGAGTAATCCGACGATGACCGCGATGCCGGTGCTGTTGATATAGTCGACCTGCGAGAAATTGAGCAGCACGCGCTCCGCTCCACCGTCGATGGCGTCGTCGTAGGCGCGGTTCAGGGCCTCGTCGGACTCGCGGCTGACCTGGCCCGAGAGATCCATGATGGCCAACGTCTGAGTCTGGCGCAGGCGTACGTCAAACAGCTGGGTTGGCATCCGAGAGTCCTTTCAGATAGACGATCAGTTCCAGTGTATGGCCGGTTTCATCCCGACTCTGATGCATCTCATCCACCATGTTCTTGATGAGGAAGAGCCCCCAGCCTCGGGGACTCTGAAGCCCGGCGAGCTTCAGATCAAGATCGGGTGCTTCCTTGGCATGGACCTCGTTGTCCTCACCCTGATCGGTAATCTCGACCGAGAGCTTTGATTCGCGAATGACGACTCGAACCTCGACCGGCAGGTCCGGCCGGTTCTTGTTGCCATGTTCGATGGCGTTCATCGTCGCCTCCGAGACCGCGGTTTTGAGTCGATCCACGACATCCTTTGCAAGGTTGAGCGCAGCAATCGATTCGGTCACCTTATCCATCACGATGCGTTCGTTGCCCGGCTCACTCCGAATGGTGAAGTCGGCCAGAATGTGTGGCTCCGCCTGGTCGGCGGATTCGGCCCCCAGCTCGCCCATCGGTTGGGTGAGATTGATTGGTTGCCGGGCGGACCAGTGCAGCGCGACCAGGGTGATATCGTCCTCCTGTTCCACCGTCGGGCCGGTGAAGCGGTCGAGATCGGTCATCAGGAAGTCGATCAGATCGTGGCTCGACAGCGGCCGCCGCATCAGCTCCTTGAGTCGTGGGAAGCCGAACATCTCCCCGAGCGCGTTGTGTGCTTCGATGAGCCCATCGCTGTACAGCAGCAGGCTCTGCCCCGGCAGGAGCGTCGTTTCGTGCTCCTCATAGGTCATATCGGGCATGAGCCCCAGCGGCATACCGGTGGCGTGTAGCTCTTCGACACCGTCATCAGTACGCAGGTAGGGCAGATTGTGACCGGCATTGGCGTAGCGCATCGAACCGGTGATCGGATCGAGCACCGCGTAGACGCAGGTGACGAACATGCGCGCTGGGATCGACGGCAGGAGCAGGTCATTGACGCGCGCAAGTACCTTCGAGGGTGAGACAAGACGCGGCGCATCCGCGCGCAGCAGGCTTCGCGTCGAGGCCATGACGAGCGCGGCGGGGACGCCCTTGTCGGTCACATCACCGGCGACGATACCAACTTTGCCGTCGGGCAGTTCGAAAACGTCATAGAAGTCGCCGCCGACCGCGCGCGCCGGCTGGTAATGCGCCGAGAGTTGCCAGCCGGGGAGCGTGGGCAACTCTTTCGGCAAGAACTGCTGCTGGATGAGTTGGGCAACGCGCAACTCCTGCTGAATACGCTCGCGCTCGCGAGCTTCTGCTTGCTGCTCCTGGACCAGTTGCGCGACGCGCACGGCCGGCGCTGCCTGGGCTGCCAGGTTGTTCAGCAAGCGCTGATCGTCGGACGAGTATTCCTGCTCCGAGAGCCGGGGCCCGAGGTTGAGCAGCCCAATCAACTCGCCCTGACTGACGAGAGGAACGACGAGTCTGACGCCATTCGTGCGCAAGGCTTCGAGGGCCGGCGAGTCGATCGCCAGACTGTCGATATCCACCGCTCCGACCGCGCTCTGGAAATAGGCGAGCAGCGGATCGTTGGGTGCGATGTCGATCTCCGGCGGAGTGGGCACCAGCGGACGCTGCGTCGCCTCCGTCACCATCGTCCGCTCCAGCGCCGTTGTCCGACTGCGCCCCCAGCCGATCCGTCGTGGTATGCGCAAACGTGCGACCATATCACTCTCTTTCTTGGCCCGACTGGCCCCGCGCCAATCCGACTCCACTTTACGTCCCGATCGTCACCGAATCGTTACGGCGATCGCTACGACGTGCTGTCTTTCTCAACCACAGCGACACCGATTCTGGCTGCATGGTGTCCATCACACTCGCCCGCAGCGCGGCGGTCAGCGTGTCCAGATCGATCTCATCCCGGAGCCGCGCACTGAACGCTTCGAGCGTGCGCGTTACGTCGTATTTATGCCGGTAGAAGCGGCGGTCGACGATGGTCTGAATACGCGCGCGCAATGGCTGGAAAAGACCCGCCACCGCCAGCGTCGAGACGACGACCACGAAGTTCGAGGACGCATCGGTGATCGTTCGCATCAGTCCACCGAGCCCGATAACCAAGCCAAGGTAGACGAGTGCAAGACTGGCGGTGAGCGACGTGTAGACGAGCGTGCGATTGATCAGGCGGTCGATTTCGTAGAGCCGGTAGCGCAGGATCGCGATCCCGACCGAGGCGGGAATGCCTGTGCAGAGGAAGATGACAATGACCGAGGCGTCCACAATATCGTTCCAGAGCCCGGAGTCGACAACCGATGGAAGCAGGCTGATTATCGGAACGTACACGAGGAAAAAGGTCGCGACCGAGAAGACGAACCACTTGATCTGTTGTCGCTCCACACCATGCGACCGCCGGAACCGAAGCACCAGAGAAACGACCGAGATAAGCCCGAGCAGGAGCGGCACCGGGCCGAGAACAGCCACGAGCGCTTGTGCGATATCAGCGACGACCGTTGGTCTCCCGATTCCAAACGGGTTGACGGCAAATTGAAAGGGATCCGTGAGCGGCCCGGGGCAAATAGCGTTGGCGATGGTCGAGACGATGATGACGCCAGCCGCGATCCAAATCATCGGGAGCCATCGTCTCGACAAGACTCGTCCGGTCGGGAAGAGGGGCAGCAGCAAGGTGAAGCTTGTATCCCAAACGACATTGAGCGCCAGCGACGCCACCCAGGCCGCACCAGCACCAAACGGCAACGTTCTCGGTGACGTCATGAGCGCATAAACCGCGTACTGGCCTCCGAGTGCGGCGATCGCCCCGCCGAAGCCCATGGCGCAGAAGATCCAGCCAATCACGTTTTCCGAACGACGAGAAGCGATCAACGTCCCGACGGTTGAGAACAACAACGCCGTAACGGTGTTCGGCAGCCAGTAACTGAACGGGAATGGATTCGGGTGTGATCGGTTCAACACCAGCAATACCACAGAGAGCGCTGTCAATACGAGGGAAAGCGCGCACGCGACCCAGGCAATGCGCACCATAATTGCGCTCATTGAGACAGCCCTTTCGGCAATCCGTCCCGCAGCCACAACGACACATGGGCCGGCTGCATCGTGTCCATCACGGTCGCTTGCAGCTCCGTGGACAACGCCGTGAGATCGATCTGATCCTGCAAACGCGCGCTAAATTCCTCCAACGTGCGCGTTGCATCGTATTTGTGCCGGTAGAAGCGGCGATCGACCGTGGACTGGATGCGCGAGCGAAGCGGCTGGACGAAGGCGGCGACAGCCAGCGTTGAGCCGGCCACCACCAGATCGGAGCCGGAGGCGACTGGTTTGAAGAGGTGCTCGATGGTGATGATGAGGAGCAAATCGGCACCTGCCAGGATGGCGGTGAGGAGCGAGTAGACCAGGGTCCGATTGATGAGACGATCAATATCATAGAGGCGATAGCGCAGAATGGCGAGGCCGACGCTCGCCGGTGTCAGCGCGATAACGATGGCGAAACCGTAGTCCATCAGCCTCGATTCGACCTGCGAGGCAACGATCATATAGGGCAACAGGAGTGAAACCGCGAAGACAAACCACTTGATCTGTTGCCGCTCGACCTGACGTGCGTGGCGAAACCGCACGACTACTGACGCGACGGAAAGCAGCGCGCAAACCGCCACCAGGGCAAGACCAACCACATCCGCGATAGCCAGCAGATCCTTGGCTGCCGTGATGCCGAAGGGGTTTTCGCGATCGAAATCCGGCAGTTGGCCGGGCGCGAAGTATTCCGCAAACCATGTCATGAAGATACCGACCCCAGTGAGCCAGGCGAGCGGACGCCAGCGCGGCGAGGGGAGACGGCCGGTCGGGAAAAACTGCAGCAGATAGGTGCCGAGCAAGAAGAGATTGATGATCCAGAGCCAGCCAAACCAGGCGGCGATCGCTCCACCGGGTAGGCCATCCGGACTCTCGATGGCGCGCTCGGCATACGCGTTGAGCAGATTGTTGAGCCCGAAGTTGATGCCGATCACGCAGAAGATCCAGCCGATCGGATGCCTGGGAAGATGCGCGATGATCAAGGCGCCGACGGTCAAGAAGGAGAGATAGACGAGGATGATCATGACGGCGAACGGCGTGAGGCCATCTTTGACCCCCACGGCGTACCAGGCGCCGCCCACAACGTTGAGCACGAACCCGAACGACCACAAACCCCACGCGAGCCGTCTTGCCTGTTGCTGTCCCACTACCGCCCCTCCCCCTGGTTCAGCCACAACGACATATGTTCCGGTTGCATCGTTTCCCGAACGACCCCACCAAGTTCAGCGAGCAGCGCATCCAGATCGATCTCATCCCGCAATCGAGCGCTAAACGCCTCCAGCGTGCGCGCCGCGTCGTACTTGCGGCGGTAGAAGCGGCGGTCGACGACACGCTGGATGCGGGCCCTGATCGGTCGGAAGAGCGCCGCCACCATGAGGGTTGAGCCGGCGACCGCCAGATCCGAATCAGCGGCAAACGGCGCGAACGGCCCTTCCAGCAGGAGGACGCTACCAGCGTAGACGCCGGAGAGCGCGGCGGTCAGCGGTGCGTAGATCAGCGTGCGGTGGATGATCACCTGCATGTCGAACAGTTTGTGGCGCAGGATCGCGATCGTGAACGCGATCGGAATCGGGAGGGCCGTGAACCACAAGAACGGGAGGGCGAAGAGATCGTAAAGCGTCCGGTAATCGCCGGATGATGGCAGGACCCGGCCAAATTGGTAGATGGCGGCATAGCCGGAACAGGCCCCGAAGACCGCGAGAACGACGAACTTCATCTGCGCGCGCTGCCATGGCTCCGCATGCCGGTAGCGCACCGCCTGCGCCGCCAGCCCTGCGTACAACCCGATCATGATGTAGATCAGGAATGCCGGGAACGTTGCGTGGGGTGGATCGATCAAGCTCAGCCCCCAGCCGGGAACGAGTCCCCAGCCCACGCAGTACATCGCCCAGCCGAGGGCGAGCCAGCGCGTCCAACGCGGGACGAAGCGCCCATCCGGAAAGGTGAGCAATGCCGCGAGCGACAAGAATACCCCGACGGCTTGCGTCAAATTGGCGATCGTCTGCAAAACCGGGTGTCGCGCCAGAGCGTCGAAGATGGGTGGTCCCGACGTCGCATAGGTCGCGAGCGTCGCGGCGTACAAGAGCGCGCGCCAATCGGAATAGCGCTTCCAGATGATCGCTCCGGCCACCATCGCGAAGCAGAGGACGAAAGCGGCCTCCAGCGAAAGCTCGATCGCCGCGTAGCCCCCCTGAGCGAGGAACGGCTTCAGGATGTCGTACTCGGGGCCGAGCTGCGTCGACTTTTGGAGCGCGATGTCGTTAAGCTGACGATAGCGCGGAGCCATCGCCAGGAGGAATAGGCCCCAGGCTGCGCCGCTCACCAGCAAGAAGGCGGCGCGCGCCAGGAAGAGCTGTCGCCCACGCAGCAACGTAACCGCCTGCGACTCCATGACCGACGCCGGCGCCCGACGCTCGCTCATCAGTTTGCCTCTCCATGACTCAGCCACAATGACACATGGGTCGGCTGCATCGTTTCCTGAACCACCCCACCAAGTTCAGCCAGCAGCGCATCCAGGTCGATCTCGTCTCGAAGCCGCGCACTGAACGCCTCGAGGGTGCGCGCCGCGTCGTACTTGTGGCGGTAGAAGCGGCGGTCGACGAGGTTCTGAATGCGCGAGCGCAGCGGCTGGACGCAGGCGGCGACGGCCAGCGTCGAGCCGGCCACCACCAGATCGGAGCCCGAGGCAACCGGCTGGAAGAGGTGCTGGATCCCAACGACGAGCGCGAGATCCGCGCCTGCCAGAACGGCGGTGAGGATCGAGTAGACCAGTGTGCGATTAATGAGGTGGTCGATGTCGTACAGGTCATAGCGCAGGATGGCGACGCCGATCGTCACCGGAAGCGCCGTGATGGCGATGCTGTTGAGATCGTCGGGCCACGGCGCAAGAATCAATCCGAGGAGGCCCGCGAACGCCGTGATGGCGCCGGCAAAGAACCACTTCATCTGCTGGCGTTCGATCCCCGACGAGCGTCGTATACGCACGATCACGGAGAGAGAGGACGCGATTCCGGCGACGAGACTACCGATGAGGCCAACGAGAAACGTCATATCAATCGCGGCCGGGATGTGGATTTGGGGGTTGTGAACGAACTCTTGCCGGTGAATCCAGAGGTAGGTTGACGTTGGGATAACGATCATCAGTATGGATGCCACCGCGAGCCAGCCGACCCAACGCCAGCGATGCGAAAGTTGCCGGCCGGTCGGGAAGAGCAGCGGCAGCAGGGTTACCGGAAGAAACGCCGATGGAACCCAGAAGCGCTCCGCGATCGCCTGAGCCGTGCCACGTCCGGCCAGCGTCGTCCCAAACAGCATGACGTCCCCAGAGCTTTCGAGAAACCGTTCGAGCGCGTTCAGGCTGCCGATTGCCCACAAAAGCCAGCCCACGAGCTGGCGCGGCTGGCGGCGAACGATGATCGCACCAACGGTCGCGAACGGGATCGAGATTGAGATCGAAAGGACGCTCAGACTCATCAGATCGAGCCCGGTGCCAAAGACCATCAGAAACGCGGTCGCGACGATGAGAGCAGCAGGCACGCCCCAAACGGTCACGGTTGCGCGCTTGCTCAATCCAATGGACGTGGTGATGGTCCGAATCATCGTCCCACCCACTTTTCTGGTTGTGCCTCCGGTCCACTGGTGAAGCCGCGTAACCACACCGACATGTGCGTGGGCTGCATCGTGTCCCGCACGACGGCGTCGAACTCGCCCAGGAGTGCGCTCAGATCGATTTCATCCCGCAGCCGAGCGCTGAAAGCTTCGAGGGTGCGCGTCGCGTCGTACTTATGCCGGTAGAAGCGGCGATCGACGGTGGTTTGGATGCGTCGACGAAGTGGCTGGACGAAGGCCGCGACGGCCAGCGTGGAACCGGCGACGACCAGATCGGAGCCGGAGGCGACCGGCTGGAAGAGCCGCTCAAGCCCGAGGATCAGCAGGAGGTCGGCGCCCACCAAAATGGCCGTGAGGATTGAATAGACCAGTGTGCGGTTGATGAGGCGATCAATCTCATAGAGGCGGTAGCGCACGATGGCGAGGCCGACGACCGCTGGGAGTCCCATCTCGATTCCGAAGAGTGCGGTCATCCAGAATACGGTACCGATGAAACCACCCTTGTTCGTCGGATCGATGCTGGCGCAAAGGCCGGAGAGGATAAACGCAACGACCGAAACGGCGGCAACGTAGACGAACCATTTGAGTTGTTGTCGCTCGACTCCGCGCGAACGACGCAGTCGTAGGCCTAGCGAGAGGAGCGAGCCGAGGATCACGACGAGCGCCGCCAGAATCTCGATTGGGTAGAGCGGATGCAGGACATCGGCAACGGCCGCGACATACGTCGGATTGCGGAAGTGCACGCCATTATCCGCGGTGCTCCCGTCTACCGCGATCGCCTCATACAGAATAACGGCGGCAATCAGACCGGCGGTGAGCCAGGCCAGCGGTCGCCAGCGACGAGTGAGGAGCCTTCCACCTGGGAAGAGCAACACGATGAAGGTGTACATCGTGAGATAGGTTGGGAACGTCAGCACGTTCGACACCCATTGGAACCACGTTTCCGCGGGGAGCGATCTCGTAACCGAGGCATATTGAACATATGCCTGCCCCAGTCCGGTAAACGAACTGGCGATACCGGTCGCTAACAAGAGCCAACCAAGGAGATTTTCCGGACGGCGCGATGCGACGAGTACCCCAACGGTCGGAAAGAGCAAGAGCGTGACGGCGCTGTACGCCGCATTTGACAGCTCGACCAGCGAGAAGAGAACGATCGCGGATAAGGCTGGCACGATCCCGAGCGCAAAAAGGGAAAATGCGAGCCAGATTGTTCGCTGATGTCCGGTCCGATCCTTCTCTTGGTGGTTATGCGCGTTGCCCTTCACGTGCTCACTCCCCCGACGTGAACGTTGTGAACGATCCCAGACCAATGATCCGGTCGCCGCACATGGCGTTGGAATGTATCAATTGTCGCCAAAGATGCTCGCATTCTAGCAGATATCGGCAACAACGCTATCCTGACTCTGGTTCATCGCGATCGCTGCTAGCACGTCGTTCAGCGTCTCCAGGTCGGCTGCGTACTGGCGTTGAGCCGCTCGCTCGACCACGGCTTGACCGAAGCTGAAGAAGCGTCCAGGGTTACCCTCAAGCGTGTGCGTGAACCGGGTCTGGCCGTCAACCGACTCGAGGGTGTAGCAGCCGTGAAACTCAATCGGTCCACTGACGTTGCGGACGCAGAAACGCGTCGGCGACTCCAGTTCGATGACCTCAAACGTGATGTCGACGGTGCGACCCAGAAACTTGACGCTGTGTTGGTACATCTCGCCAAGGGTGACTGGCCCGGTTGCGGCCCGTGTGGTGCCGATGACGACCGACATCCAAAGCTCGTTGTTTTCCGGCAGGACCAGGAAGGCGAAGACGTTTTCGATCGGCCGGGCGATCATCTGTGTGTTTTCGACGCGCATGGTGTCCTCCCGTTGTGAGTCCCGCATGGTGTCGGGGAAGGTGATCCGCTACGGTCGATGTTATCGATGGTCCGTCTCAGGATCGTTACGGCAATCGTTACGGATGATCGCTTCGTCATACGTTTTGAACTTTCGGTGATCTTGAGTACACTGGCAGCGCGCGAAAGAGATCATCGGTGGCTCAATTGAAGATTTCCCTCCTCGGCGCCGTGCGTGTGGAGCGTGACGGGATACCGATCGAGGTCGATACGCGCAAGGCAATTGCGTTACTCGCTTATCTGGCGATGACCGGCGTGCCGCACCGGCGTGAGGCGCTCGCGGCCTTCTTCTGGCCGGAGGCGGATGACGATCGTGCGCGCGGGGCGTTGCGGCGTACGCTGTCGACCCTTCGAGCGGCCTTGGTTGATGACTGGCTCGTTCCTTCTCGCGACGACGTTGAATTAGGGCGAGATAGCTCCGTCTGGCTCGACGTTGCCGAATTCCGCGCCCAGCTCGCCGCCTGCCGCGATCGAGCGCGGCTGCCGGGAGGAAACCCGGACGGATGGCTGGAGCAGGCGGCGCAGGCCATCGAGCTCTACCGCGACGACTTCATGGCCGGCTTTTCGCTGCGTGACAGCCCCGCCTTCGACGACTGGCAAGCGTTTCACGCCGAGGCGTTGCGCCGTGAGTTGAGCGAGTGGTTGACGTTCTTTGTCGGCAGCCTGTTGGAATCCGGCGATTTCGACGCAGCGATTCGCTACAACCGGCGCTTGCTCATGCTCGACACCCTCAATGAGGAAGCCCACCGGCGACAGATGTTGCTCTACGCCTGGGTCGGCGAGCAGGGTGCGGCACTACGGCAGTATCGGGCCTGTGTGCGCATTCTGGAGAACGATCTCGGCGTCGCGCCGCTCGCTGAAACGACTGCCCTCTACCAGCGGATTCAGCGGCACGACCCACCACCACCACCACGGGCCGACCGGAACGCGCGCACGCCGCTGCGCCAATCTCATGGGACACCGGACGTGACGTCCGATCAAGGCGCCTCGGTGCTCGTCGGCCGCACGCGCGAGATGGATCGCCTGGCGACCGAATACGATCAGGTTGGTCAGGACGGGCGTTTGATCGTGATCGAGGGTGAGGCCGGGGTAGGCAAGACCTATCTGGCCGAGGCCTTCCTCAGGCAGATGCGCGACCAGGGTGTCCAAACGCTCGTTATGCGTGGCTACGAGGGCGAGACGCAGCTTGCTTACGGTCCGTTTGTCGAAGGTTTGCGCGGGCTCGTCGAAGCAGAGGGATTTGCCGCCATTGCCGAGAGTCTGCCGCGGCAGGTGCTGGCCGAGATCAGCCGGCTCGTCCCCCAGGTTGGTTCGGTGATCGATGGTGCGCTCGACGCCTCGCCGTTGGATGGCCCCGGCGCCCAGGCGCGATTCTTCGATGCGGTGATGCAGGTCATCCTGGCGATGATCGGTGGAGCGCGGCCCGGTATCCTGTTCGTCGATGATCTGCAGTGGATCGACCAGGCATCGCTCGATCTGCTTGGCTACCTGGTCCGGCGTCTGCGCGGCCGGCCGCTGCTGGTTCTGCTCGGCTGGTGCCGCGACGACCTGCCCGCAGCGGAGCGGATCGCGCAACTCCTGGCCGAGTCCGAACGCCTGGGTTCCGGCACGCACCTGTCGCTCGGCCGGCTCAGCCGGGCGGAGGTACGAGTGCTCACTGGCGTTGTTCTGCTTGATCGCGCCTGGGAGCGCGATGATGGGCTCAGCGAACGCTTGTACCGCGAGACCGAGGGCCTGCCCTTTTTTCTGGCCGAATATCTCGCCTTTCTCCGCGCGGAGAACCCCCCGGATGCGATATCGGCTGAATGGCCGTTGCCGCGTGGCATTCGTGATCTGGTTCGTGTGCGTCTCAGCGCGTTGACCGAGACCGAACGGCAACTGCTCACGACGGCGGCGATCATCGGACGCGCTTTCGATTTTGGGATCCTGCGCGACGCGAGCGGCCGGAGTGAAGATGAGACGGTGTCTGGCCTGGAGTCACTGCTGGCGCGTGGTCTGATCGTGGATGTGGCAACGCGGGCAGTTGACGAAGGGTTTGCCGCCGACTACGACTTCAGCCACGAGAAGGTGCGCAAGATCGTCTCTGAGGAGACGAGCCTCGCCCGTCGTCGCCTCTTGCACGCCCGCATCGCCGACGCGCTGCGCTCCCGCGACCGTAGGGATCCTCGCCGGCTCGCGGCGCTACTTGCTAACCACCTACTGCAGGCCGGACGGGAGGCGGAGGCCGCCGAGCAGTTCGTGCTGGCCGGAGATCTGGCCCGGTCACTCTATGCCAATGCCGAAGCGCTGGCGCATTATCAGTCTGCGCTCGCACTCGGGCACCCCAACCGCTCAACGCTCAACGAAGCGCTCGGCGATCTCCACACGCTGTCTGCCTGCTATGACGAGGCGTTTGCCGCCTACGAGACGGCTGCGGCGCTCAGGTCCGTTCCGTCCGCCGGTCTTGAGCAAAAACTTGGAAACGTCGATCTGCGGCTGGGACGCTGGCAGCTTGCCGGACGACACTTCGCCACGGCGGAAAAACTGCTGAAATCGACCGGCGCAGATGTCGACGCGCGAGCGATCGCGTCGCTCCTGAGTGACTGGAGCCTCGCCGTGCATCGCTCCGGTGACATCGAGCGCGGCTGGGCGCTGGGGCAGCGGGCGTTGGCCTTCGCGGAGCAGGCGGCGGATGATCGTGAGCTGGCGCGCGCCCACAACCAGCTCGGCATCCTGGCGCGCGCACGCCATAATCGTGCGCCGGCCCGGCACCATTTCGAGGCGAGCCTCGTATTGGGCGCGCGCCTGCAGAACCCGGAGATTCGCGCCGCCGCGCTCAACAATCTGGCACTGGTGTCGTTTGAAGAGGGCGACGTGGAACAGGCGCTTCAACATGCGTCTGAAGCACTCGACATCTGCGCCGCTCAGGGCGACCGCCACCGCGAAGCTGCGCTCCACAGCAATCTGGCGGATTTTTTGCACAACATTGGACGGCGCGCGGAGTCGATCGAGCATATCAAACGCTCGGTCGAGATCTTGGCCGAGATCAACGTCGTGTCGGGCGAGATGCAGCCCGGCGTCTGGCAACTCGTCGAGTGGTAACGCGAAACCCCCGTTGGCCTCCGGCCGAGAACGATGCTATGCTCTCAGCAGCGGTTTTTGATGAAGGGAGTGCTTCACCGTGGATGTAACAGGTTTTTATGGTAAGCAGATGTTCTTGTTCTTCCTGCTGGGGATGCTCTTTATCGCCGGCAACTTTTTCCTGATGGCCTTCGGCATCTGGACCGAAGTTCACCCCTGGTAAACACCGTACTTACCAGCCACGCGTAGACGAATGAACACAGAGCGCGCGACAGGTCGTTTGGAACGCTTGTCACGCGCTCTTGTGTTAACCGCATTTCGCCCCATTTCAATGAATCACTGATCCACCAGCACAGCACGGCGACGACTCTCCCAAGGGGTTGGCCGCCGCGTCTCGTCGACCTGGCACGAAACTGTGACGCCTCTCGGCGCCCTGTCATCCCTTCGTGACACCGGATCGGATAGCCTGGGAAGAGGGCAGCGGTGACAGCTGAGAGGTCCGGCGAATGTCGTTTGTGTTAATGATTCTGAAGAATCTTTTCCGGCAGAAGGTACGAACCGGGTTGACCGTGCTGGGCATCAGCATTGGGATTACCACCGTCGTCACGCTTGGAGTCATCACCAGCAGTGTCAAATCGTCCGCGAGCGAGATTCTTCAAGCGGGAGGGGCAGACTTCATGGTCGCCCAGAAGGGCACCGCTGATCTGAGTTTCAGCTCGATACCCGAGGGTGACCGAGATGCGCTGGCCCAGCTTCCGCAGGTGGAGCAGGCAACCGGCATTCTGTTCCATATCACGCGGGTTGGCTCGAATCCCTATTTCCCGATGCTCGGCATCGCCCCCGATGCATTGGCGGCGAACCCGCCGAATCTGCTTGCGGGGGTGCTGCTCGCCGGGACCGCGACTGACGAGATCGTTCTTGGTTCTCGTGCGGCTTCGGAGCTCGGGATCGGGGTGGGTGATTCGGTCAATATCGGCGAACGATCGTTCCGGATCGTCGGGGTCTTCCAGAGTGGTAATACCTTCGAG
>ERZ778018.1371-NODE-1371-length-20557-cov-70.594137_pt1 | contig 20557 bp, 19 predicted proteins | sample MGYA00375748_ERZ778018 | MGnify/ENA primary metagenome ERZ778018 (study PRJEB29350, sample SAMN05509839) | bioreactor metagenome | biome: bioreactor; material: wastewater | place: South Africa: University of Cape Town | collected 2014-04-22 ... | reverse complement strand
TTGAGCCGGAGTTGCGGTGAGAGTTGCGGCCAGGCGGAGAGCTCGATGGCGGCGAGGTAGGCGGAGTAGCGGTCGCTCTCGAACGCTAGGCGGTTGAGGGTGGCGGCGTCGCCTGTTGCCCGCGCGGCGCTCAACTCGGTGTAAGCCGGCGGAGCCGCCCTCGAGTCGGGCGGCGTGGCAGCCGAAAGCGTGAACAAAGCCCCCGTGAGGAGCGCGAGGGCGAGTAGAGCAACCATCCGGAACCGCATGACCAAGTCTACGTGTGACTCGTCTGACCTAGGTGAGCGGACGGCCTTAACGCCCGGGTGCGCTTGTAGGTGGCGTAGGCCCATGAACGCGTTCGGCGGGGTTCTTGGGGTACAATGGCACCACAGTTAAGCGGCCAGCCGGCTTGTCCTGAAAGGGGCAAGCCGCTTCCTAACGGCCCGGCTAGAAGTGGGCTGGCAAGCACGCACGCAGCAAACTGAGAAGGAGATCTGTATGGCGCTGAGAGTTCGCATCACGCCTGAGGGGTACGAGCGCCTGAAGGCCACGTTGGAGCAAGAGTACGCTCGCCTCGAGGAGGCGACGAAGATCCTCCAAGAGCTGACTGGCTCGTCAGATGATTACGACGACAGCGGTCTAGAGGACGCTAAGGCGGAGAAGGCGCGTATCGAGCTGCGCATAGACGACCTCGAGCTGCAGCTGAACCGCGCAGACGTCATCGCTGCGACCGGCGTCACGTTCGTCGATCTAGGGAGCGTCGTCACGCTCCTCGACATCAAGTCAAAGGACGTCTTCCAGGTTCAGGTCGTCTCGCCGGTCGAGGCGGGGGTGCTCGAGGGCGACATCCCTCGGGTCAGCGACGAGTCGCCCCTCGGCAAGGCGCTCATGGGCCGCAGCAAGGGCGAGAAGTTCAAGGTCGCCTCGCAGGGTGGCACCACGGAGTACGAACTCCAGTCCATCGGTTGATAACGAGACCATGTCGCAGAAGTCCATGAACGAACAGCGCGACCAGCGCCTCCGTAACCTGGCGGCGCTGGAGGAGCGCGGGTTCGAGGCCTACCCGTACGACTACCACCCGACGCACTCGGCCGCCGAACTTCGCGAATCGCACCCGGCGCCCGCGGCGGGTGAGCGCCTCGGCGACGAGCGCGTCGTGGTGGCCGGGCGCGTCATGCTCCTGCGCATGCTCGGCAAGCTCACGTTCGCTACGCTGCAAGACGCCAGCGGCCGCATTCAAGCGTCGTTCCAGAAGGACAAGCTGGAGGCGTACAACGCCCTCAAGAAGGTCGATCTGGGCGACTGGCTAGAAGTCAGCGGCACCCTCTACGCCACCCAAACGGGCGAGCTGACCGTCGACGCCGACGCCTTCCGGCCCCTCGTGAAGAGCCTGCGCCCGCTACCAGACAAGCACCACGGCCTCTCCGAGAAGGAGGCGCGTTACCGCCAGCGCTACCTCGACCTGATGGTCAACCCCGAGGTCAAGCGCGCTTTCACGCTGCGCGGCAACGCCATCAGTTACATCCGCCGCTACCTGGACACCAGGGGCTTCCTCGAGGTCGAGACGCCTGTGCTGCAGGCAGTTCCCGGCGGGGCGGACGCGCGCCCGTTCCTCACGCACCACAACGCCCTCGACTTCGACTTCCACCTGCGGATATCGCTCGAGCTCTACCTCAAGCGCCTCATCGTGGGCGGGTTCGACGCCGTCTACGAGATCGGCCGCAACTTCCGCAACGAGGGGCTAAGCTACAAGCACAACCCCGAGTACACGATGCTCGAGCTCTACTGGGCGGGCAAGGACTACCTCGACATCCTTGAGCTCGTCGAGAACATGTACTCAGGCCTAGTGCTGGAGTTGCTCGGCTCCACGAAGCTGACTTACCAGGGCACCGAACTAGACTTCGCGCCGCCATGGCCGCGCGTCGATTACACCGGCGAGCTGGCTAAGCGGGCTGGCATGGACTTCGATCCCCTCGACGAGGAGCGCCTGCGCGCCTGGACTGCCGTTAAGCACCCAGGCGCTGCGGAGGGAGAGCTGCCGCTCGCGGAGCGCCCCCTCAACCAGGTGTTCGACAAGCTCTACGACATCTACGTGGAACCGCATTTGGTGGGTCCGGTATTCGTGATGGATCACCCGCTGGCCATCAGCCCGCTGGCCAAGAAGCACCGCTCGCGGCCGGGGCTGGTGGAGCGCTTCGAGCCAGTGGCGGTAGGGATGGAGTTGGGCAACGCCTTCAGCGAACTGAACGACCCGCTCGATCAACGAGCGCGCTTCGAGCGCCAGCAGGCGCTGCGCGACGCCGGCGACGACGAAGCGCAGATGCTGGACGAGGACTTCCTTACGGCGCTCGAGTTCGGCATGCCGCCGACCGGGGGCCTTGGGCTTGGGATCGACCGGCTCGCCATGCTACTGGCCGGCGTGCCGAGCATCAGGGACGTGATCCTGTTCCCGTTGTTGCGGCCGCAGTGAGGGGCGCACTCTAGTGGAGTCATGGACTGCGCCTAGCACATCGTGGGGTCGAGGTCATCTTGCGGTTGGTTAGGTAGGAGCGTCGCGGTAGTGCCGCGGCTCCGGTTCTATCCTGGCGGAGGCGGCTAGGATAGACCAATTCGACCGGCAAGAGCTGGAGGTGTGCGGATGGCAGCCGGCCCGATTCTCCGGATAGGTAGATTGAAGCTCTATTTGAGGGACTTGATCTCGGGTCCGATCTTGGTTGCGTCGATTACATATCTCTTGGAGAGAGACCGACCGTTTCCTAGTTCCTGGCCAGAGTTCGTCCTCAAGTTCTTGGCCGTGACCGCGCTCTACTACTTTGGAGCCGCCGTTCGGAACGCGATTTGGCCTGGCCAGGGGGCCGGGGCGCTGCGAAAGAAGTGAGTGCCCTCCAGCAGGTCGGCGGAGACATAACGCTCGCCTGAGCTCAATTACGCGTCGTCTCCGCTGCCGCGGCGGCGACCGTCGAGCTGCCGGCGTGACCGGCTGCGACCCGCTTCTCCAGGGCAGCATGCGCCGACCCCAACCCCCGGAACACCTGCAGGAAGAACTGCATGAGCGGCCCGGCCGTGAGCGCGAACAGCGCCGTGCCGAGCCCCACGGTGCCGCCCATGAGCCAGCCCAAGCCGAACACCGATAGCTCGGTTAGCGTGCGCACGGTGCGCACCTTGGCGCCCGTCACCTTGGCCACGCCGAGGACGAAACCGTCGCGCGGGCCGGCACCCAGGCCCGCCGTGATGTAGAGGCCAGTGGCCACGCCACACAGCACGGTGCCGAGGGCGAATACCAGTACGCCCACCGCGTAACTCATTTCGTGAGGGAAGCCGGGCAGGGCGAGGAAGGCGTCGCACCACACCCCGATGAGCACCATGTTCAGCACGGTGGCAACGCCGATCTTCACCTTGGGGCCGATGACGGAGTAGACGAGGACGGCCAGCCCGGCCAGGATCATGGCCTGCCCGATGCTTAGCGGCGTAAGGCGCGATAGGCCCTGGTGGAAGACGTCCCACGGGCCAAGGCCGATGCCCGCGTTGACCATGAGCGCCACCGACAGGCCATAGATCACGAGGCCGACGTTGACTTGGAGCAAGCGGAGGAGGAAAACGCGCCAGGAGAGGGGGCGCCTCGGCAGAGTCACCAGCGGAGCGTAACCCCAAAGCGCGTGCGGGTTAGCATTCCCGGCATGTCAGCAAGTAGTGACGCAAGCAACCAAGACACTGACCCCGGAAGCGGCAACTGGCCCGACTGGGTGCAAGACGCCGTCTTCTACCAGATCTTCCCCGACCGTTTCGCGCGTAGCGAGCGCGTTCACAAGCCTGGCAACTTGGAGGAGTGGGACTCACCGCCAACCCCCCACGGCTACAAGGGCGGCGACCTCCTCGGCGTCGTGGAGCACCTCGACTACTTGCAGGATCTCGGGATAACCGCGCTCTACTTGTGCCCGGTCTTCGCGTCGGCCTCCAACCACCGCTACCACACGCAGGATTACCACACCGTCGACCCCATGCTTGGCGGGGGAGAGGCGCTGGCCGAACTCCTGGGGGCGTGCCACGCGCGCGGCATGCGCGTGGTGCTCGACGGGGTGTTCAACCACGCCAGCCGCGGCTTCCTGCAGTTCAACGATCTCCTCGAGAACGGCCCATCGAGCGCCTACCGCGATTGGTTCCACGTTCACCACTTCCCCCTCAACGCATACGGCGGCGGGCAGTTGGGTTACGACGCCTGGTGGGGCATCGCCGCGTTGCCCAAGTTCAACACCACCAACCCGGACGTGCGCGAGTACCTCTTCAGAGTGGGCGAGAAGTGGCTGGGCGAGGGCATCGACGGCTGGCGCCTCGACGTGCCGAACGAGATCGACGACGACGAGTTCTGGCGCGAGTTCCGCCGCCGCTGCCGCGCCGTCAACCCAGAGGCCTACCTGGTGGGCGAGATCTGGGATGACGCGCAGCGCTGGCTGCAGGGCGACATCTTCGACGGCGTCATGAACTACCAGCTCACGCGCGCCATCTACGGGTTCGTGGCGCGTGATTGGGCGCACGATGAGCTGTCGCGCAGCGGCCTCAACGGCATCTCGCCCATCTCTGCTGGCCAGTTCGCCGAGACGACGACCCGGTTGCTCGCGCACTACCCTGAGGCGGCCGTGCACTCGCAACTCAACTTGCTTGGCTCGCACGACACCCCGCGGCTCATGACGGCATTGAAGGGCGACGCCGCCGCCGTGCGGCTCGCGCTCCTGCTGCAGTTCGGCTGGCCTGGCGCGCCGTGCGTGTATTACGGTGACGAACTCGGTTTGCGAGGCGGCCACGACCCAGGCTGCAGGCAGGGTATGCCGTGGGACGAGACGGGCGCGAACGCCCCTCAGTTGCATGATTTCGTGCGCGCGCTAGTGAGTGCCCGCCACGAGTTGGCGGCCCTGCGGCGCGGCAGCATTCAGGTGAGCGCGCCAGCCGACGGGCTGATCGTGGTCGAGAGGCAGCTCGAGGGCGCGCCGGCCGCTTGGGTAATCGTTAACGTGCAGGACGAGTCCGTGGACGTACCGGCGGACGCGCTGCCGGAAGGCGCTTACCGCGACGTGTTAACGGGCGCAACGCTGCAGCAGCGAGCAGGTGCAGAGTTGGCGCCGGGTAGAGGTGGGCTGCTGCTCGTTGGTGCGTGAGGCCGTGCTGGCCTTTGACCCCTCGGAATACGAAAGGTTCACGGTGTAGGCGACGGAATGGCTTTCGAACAGGAAGCAGCTTGACAGCAGCGCGATTGTGGATAGGCCGATGGCTACGATCAATACCTTACGAGCAGCCAACGTGATCCCCATTCTTGAGCCCCAAAGCTCAATGAGGCGTTCTCCTTCAAGATTGGCCACGATTCACAATTTGAGACAAGTCCTGCGTGGCTGCAGGTACAACGAGTGCCGCACCGCGCCCCACCTACTCGTGCAGACTGATCCTGCTCTCGTCGCCCACCACCATGCGGTGGGTGGCCGGCCGTGAGTCGTGGCCCGTGATAACCACGTCTTCACCTATCAGGCTGGCTTGAATGCGGGGTTTCACTCCGGCGATGACGCTGCGGTTGCCGACCACCGAGTACTCCAGTTCGGCGTTGCGCACCTCGCAGTCGTCACCTATGGCCGTGAAAGGCCCGATGTAGGCGCCCTCCACGCGCGCGCCCGCGCCGATGATGACCGGCCCGAAGACGGTGGTGTCCTTGACGACAGCGCCCTCCCCGACTACGACCTCACCGACCAGGGTTGCGTTGGTCAACTCACCGCGTACGTCGCGCTTTAGGCGGGTGAGGAGCAGGCGGTTGGCGTCGAGGATGTCGTCTGGCTGGCCCGTGTCCTTCCACCAGCCTCGCACCGTCACAGGTACGACGACGTCGCCTGCCTCGATGAGGCGCTGGATGGCGTCGGTGATCTGGTACTCACCCTTGGCGCCGGGTGGCAGCCCCTCGATCATGGCGTGGATGCGGGGGTTGAAGACGTACACACCAGCCACCGCCAGGGTGCTGGGTGGGTCGGTGGGTTTCTCGACCAGCCTCGTGATGTGGTCGTTCTCCACCACGGCCACGCCGAGCGACTTCGCCGCGTCGTACGTGACCGGCACGAGGGCCATGACGGCGCTGCTGCCCCCGGCCCTGAAGCGGTCGACGAACTCCGTGATGCCGTTCTCGAAAAGGTTATCGGAGAGGTACATGACGAACGTGTCGTCGCCCAGAAAGTCGCGTGACACCTTCACGGCGTGCGCCAGCCCCTGGGGCGGGTTCTGCATGATGTACTCGAAACGCGCGCCGGAGTAGGAGCCGAGCGTCTCCTTGATGGAGTTGAGCGTGAGGTAGCTGACCACTACCCCGATGTCCGTAACGCCAGCCTCGACCAGGTTGTCGACGGCGTGATGGATGAGGGGCTTGTTGGCCACCGCGATCGTCGGCTTGGGCTTGAGGCTAGTGATCGGCCGCAAGCGCGTCCCCAGCCCGGCCGCCAGGATCAGTCCCTTCATGACTACCCTCTCTGTCTGGGCGCCGCCCCGCCGGTAAGGCGATAAGGGCCCGGTGGTACTGAGTCGAAGATACCGCGACTAGCACCCCCGTGCGGGTACCATGCACCCATGCTGACCTCATCCGACATCCGCCTGACCGTCGATATGGACGACGAGGGCGTCGAGGCCATCCGCTGGCAAGCCGACGACTCTCCCGAGCCGGGCACGCATGACGCCGGAGCCATGCTCCTCGCCCTCTGGGACACGGAAAAGCGCAACTCGCTGCGCATAGACATGTGGGTGAAGGAGTTGTCTGTGGACGACATGAACGATTTCTTCTTCCAAACGTTCCTCTCGATGGCCGATACTTACCGCAGAGCAACTAACGACGCCGGCTTGGCTAGCGAGATCAAGCTGTTCGCCCGCGACTTCGCGGATAAGGCTTCGCGCGCTGCCAGCGCGCACGCTGGAGCCGCGCCAAGGAGCTAGCCGCACGCCAGCCGGCCCGTTCGCAAGGAGGGGTCGAGATGATCGTCACTACCGCGAAACCCCCACCCGGGCCAGGCAGGCTCGAGCTTGGGCGCATGCTTCCGAGCTTGCTCGATGAGGCGGTGCGGCAACGCCCTAACCAGCAAGCGTTCAACGATCGGCTTTCGACCACGCCTGGCAAACCTGGGGGGCCAGGCCTGCCGTGGATCACGTTTTCCAACGCCGAGTTCCAGCGACGCGCGCAAGCCATGGCAGCCGGTTTGCGCGCCATGGGCCTGGAGCGCGGTGACCGCGTTGCGCTCTTCACTCACTCAGACATGAGCTTCGTGTTGGCCGATTTCGCGTGCCTGATAGCCGGCCTGGTCGACGTGCCCATCTACCTCACGCACACGCATGACGCCATGCGCTTCATCCTCAGCCAGAGTGGCAGCGCCGCGGTGCTCGTGTCTGACGAGGCGCTGCTGCACGAGATGCTCGAGGTCGCAGGCGGCCTAGCGGGAGTGAAGCTGATCGCGGTAGCTAACGGCCGGCCGAGCGGCAGCGGCGAGGGTGGCCCCCTCGTCACCGACTACGCCACCCTCGTGGCGCGCGGGGAGCAAGCCCTGGCCAAGGACCCCGGCCTGATCGCGAGCTACGCCGCCGAGCAACACGCCAGCGACGTTGCGACGATCATCTACACCTCCGGCACGACCGGCGCGCCCAAGGGGGTGATGCTCAGCCACGAGAACCTATCGAGCAACGCCATCGGGTCACTCTCCGATCTGCCCACCTACCTCGAAGGCCCGGACGAAACGGTCCTGTCTTTCCTGCCCCTCAGCCACATCTTCGCGCGTACCCTCATGTATGCAAGCGTGTACTTCGGGTCGACCGTCTACTTCGGCACCACCGATTCGGTGCGCGAGGACCTGCAAGAGGTGAAGCCGACCTTCATGGCGGCGGTGCCGCGCGTGCTCGATAAGTCGTGGGAGCGCATGGAAGCCGTTGGCGGCGCGCTCACGGGCGTCAAGAAGGCGCTGTACGCCCGCGCGCTCGAGTTCGCGGCCGAGTTCGACGTGCGCCACGAGCCGACGGGCCTGGCGGCGCTCCAGCGCGGGGTCCTCGACCGCCTCGTCTACTCCAAGTGGCGGGAGGCCCTCGGGGGGCGCCTGCGCACCATCATCGTGGGCGGCGCCGCGCTGCGTGGCGAGCTCGTCAACCGCCTGGGTGCGGCGCACATCGTCGTGCTGCAGGGTTACGGCCTTACGGAGACGAGCCCCGTCATCAGCTTCAACCGGCCCGGCCGCAACCGCGCCGGCACGGTGGGGGAGGCCATCCCGGGCGTCGAGATCGGCATCACCGAAGAGGGCGAGATCGTCACGCGCGGCCCGCACGTCATGTTGGGCTACTTCGCCAACCCCGAGGAGACCGCCAAGGTCATCGACCATGACGGTTGGTTCCACACTGGCGACCTCGGCAAGCTCGAAGACGGCTACCTCTCGATCACTGGGCGCCTCAAGAGCATCTTCAAGCTCTCGACCGGCAAGTACGTCATGCCCGACCCCATCGTCGAGCGGCTGGAGGCCAACCCGCTCATCGCCACGGCCATCATCGCCGGGTCTGGGGAGAAGTACTGCACAGCGCTCCTCTTCCTCGACCACGAGACCCTAACCGCGCGCTACGGCGTCGCCACCGCCGACGTGCTGCGCAAAGCTGGGTTAGCCTCCGAGCTCCGCGAGGTTGTGAGGCACGCTAACGCCGGCATGCCGGACTGGTCGTCGGTCAAGCGCGTGGCGGCCCTCGTCAAGCAGCTCGGCATGGCAGACGGCTCGGTGACCCCCAAGTTGAGCGTCCGCCGCGACAAGGTCGTGGCAGACAACGCGGCCGTGCTGCGCCTGCTGTACGACGAGGCGCCCGCGCCGGAAGGGGCGCTGTTCATCGAGGTGCTGCCAGCGGGGGTGGCGGTCTGAAGTTCAGGCCACTCCCTCTCCTCGCCGCTCTGTTGGGACTCGCGTTGGTGGCTTGCGTGCCGCCTCTGGCGGTGGCCGCCGCATACGAGGTGCAGGGGCAGTTGCAGGGCCCCTACCGGGTGGACCGCGTGGTGGATGGCGACACCCTCCGCGTGCTCGTGGTCCCCGGCACGCTCGGGGCAACCGGCGCCACTAGAGACAGCCTGCCCGTGAGGCTGGTCGGCATAGACACGCCCGAGACCAGGAAGCCCGGCGCGGCCGTGCAGGCGTACGGGCCCGAGGCCACTGAGTTCGTGGTGGACTTGCTTGCTGGCCGCGAGGTCTACCTCGAACTCGACCTGGACGCATACGATCGTTACGAGCGGCTCCTCGCGTACGTGTATTACCGGGACGCGGCCGGCGCGTGGCTGGCACCTGATGGCAGGCGCTACTCGCAGGTCAACCTAGCTGTAGCGCAGGCGGGCTTGGCGCAACCCATGACCATTCAACCCAACAGCCGCTACGCGGACCTGTACGTGGCCGCCGTGCGCAGCGCCCGTGAGGAGGGGCGGGGCATGTGGGCAGGCGTCTTGACTGCCGCCGGGCCCGATAGTTGCCCTACGTCCGGCGTGTATTTCAGTGAGTACGTGGAGGGCAGCGGGAACAACAAGGCTCTCGAGGTCTACAACGGCACGGCAGCGAGTATTGACCTAGCCTGCTTGACGGTAGAGATGTACTTCAATGGCGCCACCACGGCGGGCTTCGGCGTGGCACTGGTGGGGGAGTTGCCGCCCGGCGCCGCGTTCGTGCTGTGGCACGAGGCGGCGGGTGCGGGGCTCCTGGCCGCGGTGGCGGACCTGCCCTTCAGCCAACGCAGCGGTTTCGGGTGGTTCAACGGTAACGACGCCGTGGTGCTGAGGGGCCCCGCCGGCGTGCTCGATCGTATTGGAGCGATCGGGGAGGAGCCTCCCAGTGGTTACTGGGGCCGGGAGGCGCGCACTAAGGACCACACCCTCAGGCGCGCCGCAGGTGTTGCCACTGGTGACCCTAAGGCCCACGCGCCGTTCGATCCGGCTGTTGAGTGGGTGGAGTATCCGCGTGACACGTTCGGCGGGCTGGGAGAGAGGTAGGGCTCAAGTTGCGGCAGGTACTAGAAGAGCCGCCACGCAGTTAGCCGGCCCTCCCGCCTACTCCTCCCCATCGAGCGTAAGCAAAGCCCCGTACAGGTCTGGCCTGCGGTCGCGGAAGAAGCCCCAGCCGGCGCGGTGCGTGCGGGCCTTGGCGAAGTCGAGGTCGGCGTAAAGCACCGTCTCGGAGGTGCGGTCGCCGTCGGCGAGCAGTTCGCCCGCGTAATCGGAGATGAACGACGAACCGTAGAAGGTCGTCTCGCCCTCCGTGCCAACGCGGTTGGCCGCCGCCACGTACGCCACGTTGCTCACGGCGTGGCCGAGCATGGCGCGGCGCCACAGGTCGCGGGTGTCGAGCGCTCCCGCCTCGTCGGGCTCGGAACCGATGGCGGTGGGGTAGAGGAGCAGGTCGGCGCCCTTGAGGGCCATGATGCGCGCGGCCTCCGGGAACCATTGGTCCCAGCAGATGCCAACGCCCACGTTGCCGAAGCGCGTGCGCCACGTCTTGAAGCCTGAGTCGCCGGGGTTGAAGTAGTACTTCTCCTCGTAGCTCGGCCCGTCCGGGATGTGGCTCTTGCGGTAATGGCCGAGCACGCGGCCGTCTGCGTCGATCATCGCCAGGCTGTTGAAGTACGCCTGCCCGGCGTGCTCGAAGAACGAGATGGGCAGCACCACGCCCAGCTCCTTGGCGAGCGCCGCGAAGCGCTCCAGGAACGGGTGCCCGGCCACGGGGTACGCCAGCCCGAACAACTCCTCGCGCTCGAGTTGCGGGAAGTAAAGGTTCTCGAACAGCTCCTGCAGCAGGATGATGTTGGCGCCGCCCGCGGCGGCCTGGCGCACGAAACCCTCTGCCTTGGCGAGGTTCTCGTCTAGCACGTGCGAGCAACTCATCTGCACGACCGCGAGGCGCACGAGTCCGGGGTCCTTGGGGGAGTCAGGCATGCTCGGTGGCTCCTAGGGGCTGCTGCTGGGTGACGCAGTGGAAGGCGCCGCCGCCCGTGATGAGGCTCGAGGCGCTAAGCCCGATGACCTCGCGGCCGGGGAAGAGGGGGCGCAGGATGTTGAGGGCCTGTTCGTCGTTCACGTCGTCGTATTGCGGCACCACGACGAAGCCGTTGCCGATGTAGAAGTTGGCGTAGGTAGGCGGCAGCCGCTGACCCTCCAGCTCCATGCGGCGCTGTGGCAGTGGCAGCTCTACCACGCGGTAGGGTGCGCCGTTTGCCGTGCGCAGGCCCCTCAACTGCTTCAGGTTGTGCGCCATGGTGGCGTGGTTAGGGTCGTCGGTGCGTGGCTCGACGGCGCAGACGATGGTGTCGTCGCTCGTGAAGCGGACGATGGTGTCTATGTGCCCGTCCGTGTGGTCGCCCTCCAGGCCTCGCTCCAGCCACACCAGCTCGCGGATGCCAAGGTGGTCGCGCAGCAGCAGCTCGATCTGTGCGGCGCTGAGTTCGGGGTTGCGGTTGGGTTCGAGGAGGCAGGACCGGGTCGTGAGGCAGACGCCCGCGCCGTTGATCTCGAGCGCGCCCCCCTCCATGATGGCGGGCACCGCGAAGCGCTTCATGCCGATGCGCGAAGCAACGGTGGCGGGCGCCCGGTCGTCGTCCTGCCACGGGGCGTACTTCTCGCCCCAGGCGTTGAAGCCCCAGTCGGTGATGGCCACGCGGCCGGGCTGGCCGTTCTCGGCGGGGAGTTGCACGAACAGTGGGCCGTTGTCGCGGAACCACACGTCGTTCAGCGGCATGAGGTTGTAACGCAGCCTGCCGAGGGCCGCCTCGGCGCCGGCGCCGTGCAGCTTGGCGGCCGCGGCCCCGATGCGGGTGCGCGCGTCGGCCTCCGACTCCTGGTCCCTCACGTTCAGCGCCACGGGCTCGAAACGCAAGATGGTGGCTACCAGGTCGGCGAACTCGCGCCTGACGCCCTCCAAGTGGCCGACCCAGAGCTCGTCGTCGAACGGCCATGACGTCCAGGTGGCGGCGTGGGGTGCCCACTCGGGGGGCATGCGGTAGCCAAGCGAGGCTGGGGTGGGGTACGAAGTCGTAGCCATGCTCCTGCCAGTTTAGGCCGGAGAGGAGGGCGCGGAGGTTCGTGTGAGGGCGGGCGCCCGAGTCACGCGTAGGACAGACTTCGAGAGAGTCATTTTCTCCAATTTCGACATCGATTGATTCCGCGTACTAGGCAGAGACGCTCGCCAAGAATCAGTCAGAGGGGGAGACCCACATGCTCCGAACTAGGCAGCCACTGCCATTGAGGTTGCTTTGTACACCGATTGCGCTTACGTTTCTGGCGGCTTTGAAGGAACTCCCTTATCGTTCTCTTATCGTTCTCTTATCGTTCTCGGTTTCGCTAGCCCCACGGCTCTTCGACCTAAAATTGCGCAGCGCCGGCCGATCGTGGGAGCAGGACACTCTGGCACCACTTTGGCCTGCATGTGGTGCCCCGAACTTGCAAACTTCCTGTGTACTGATGTAGAACGCAGGACATTTGAGTCGATCCCGCGTCAAGTAGACTTCGGGAAATTCGGATCTGCAATTTAGGGCTCGGGGGGTCGCGTGAAAAGGACTAGGTTGGCATCAGCGCTTATCGTATTTCTGGCGATTGGAGCGCGAGTCGCTTGGCTCAATTCCGATGTCAAAGATCGCGTGACTGAGGTTATCGTCCATCAGAAGCATGTCAATGCGCAGTACTTTTCCGACAGGCTTACGCAGTCTTAGCTCCTTGAGCGCGCCCGTTTAGTGGCCCGCCTAATAGAAATAGCTAGGGAAGGGGGAGGGTATGGCCCATCGGTAGGGCATAGAATTTCAAGCGGACAGGCGGATGCGCTTAGTGCTTCGCGTCAGCCGTACATTCTCGTTACTGGGTATGCCACCTGTCAGACTTGTCGAGCATTTATCGATGCCTTTTGGCCGTTAGCGGCCGCCATTGGCGTTGAATTGATCTATTATGCTAGTGAACTGGAAGGTAGCCCGACTGTCGCAGATCCGCCCGGGGTTCGCACCATTACTTACCCACAACTGGAGCCTCTGGGCATGTCGCCGCTCGGTACCATCCCGTTTATTCCATCCGTGTTCTTAATCCGTGAGAATGTGGTGCAATACTCCGCTCACGGGGCTATAATTCAGACCGATATGGTCCAGGCGGATATTGTGCGGTTTCTAGGTTCGGAGTCGAATCCGGCGAGCCATTTAGGTCCTCAAGAAGGAAGTGTCCCACAGATTGCTTCGACAGGAAGGTCAAGTGTGGTCGTGAATGAAGCTGGGTTGGGTGACATCAGCACTGGTGTAGATGTTGTATTTGTGTTTGATGATGATTGTCCGCAGACACCCTTTGTGTATGGCCCCCTTATGGAGTCGTTGCGGTCAGCACAGCCCGATATTGAAGTCTGGGTATTCGTAGTTGGTAGCGATAGCGCCGAATCTGTGGTTGAGTACACTAGGACCGCATTCCCTTGGATACACGTTAGTCAAGTTGCTTCCGTGCGGCACCCTCGTTCAATGAGCGACACGGCTGACTACGCGTCTGTTGTGCGTCCCGAGGTTTGGTACTACAGGGACGGACATTTTGTCACGAGCCTATTCGGGCAACTGGTCGGCTGGCAATCTGTTCCCGGGCACTTAGATGCGTGGGCGTTTGCTGAGGCAAGTCTGCAGGTCGCGAACTGTGTGGTGATGGGCGATATCGACTCACTTAGCGGAGAACTAACATGTGAGGGTTAGAGAATCGTGCGAATGATGGCAGTCCGCCACTCAGTTACACACTTTGGGAGGTCCTAAATGAAGTCGTCAATCATAGGGGCTGCGGTGTTATTAGCCGGATTTCTCGTTGCTATACCCGCGCCTACTTCGGCCCATAACTACAGCGAGGATCACGTTGCCGGATGGGATTGTAACCTGTGCAGCTCGAGCTACGGACGCATAGTCGAAGAGGTGGTAACCACATATTATGCGGAAACGAATAGCATGCCGGGCCATGATCATAAGATTGACGGCGTTCAAACAACATTCTACGTGTATCCGTGTGATACCTGTGGACTTACCCTAAGCGGCCCGACCCCAATTGGAGGCGAGTGACGCCCAAGGCCATGGGCGAGTTGGTTTCTGTTAGTGGAGATGGATTCGGGTCCGAATTGGCGAACGTTGGAGCCTAGTTCTATTGTGTTACTAGGGTTTGTGGCTTGCCCACTGTCACGACGCCTTCGCTTGAAGGGCCTGGCCGCCGTGCTTCTAGTACTTTCCGGAACGGCATTCGCCTGCCCCGAACAAGGCTCACAAGGGTGTCTTGGTGAGCTTCAAGTAACCGGTGGAGGAGATCAAGCGAGGCGTCAAGTAATTGCAGTGGCGACGACGGTGATGGACCGATTAAAACACGCGTTCAAGACATCAAGCTTTGACATTAGAGTCGGCTTAGAGGCGCCCTTGGAAGCCGAAGCCTGTCCCGCGCGCGCCTTCGCCGCTTTTGTGCGGGGTCGAGGGCTCGTTGGGATCCACTTCGACGATGATTGGTCGGAGGCGACGCTCGCGCGTATAGTTGCTCATGAAATTGCTCATTTGTTTCACTTTGACCAGATTAAATCTTCCGAAGGCCCAAGTGGTGACGCCATCTTGAAAGAGGGATTGGCCACTTGGTTAGCCGAACCCGAATGGCTTGCAGGTATTGGGTATGAGAGTTTTCAACAGGCCGTGAACGTTTATCGCGAAGATGGCAGATATCTGGGGCTCGCAGAGTACTACGACATTAGCGCGCACACGCTGATGGATACGCAAGAAGCGTGCTATGCGCTTCGCGATATGCAGTATACGCAGTGGGCCGGGTTTGTTGGATTCTTGATAGAGCACTACGGCATGGACGCGGTAATCGCGGCTTCTGCGCAGCCGCGGATTCTACTGCCGGGGGCGGTCGGCAGTGACCAATTTGAGCCAGTTGATTACCTAGAGGCGTTTGGCGCTAGCATTAGTGAGCTCGAAACAAGATGGCTGCTTGAACTTTCTCAAGGCGATCAATTAGGTGAATAGCAATTGCGTAGCAGTTGCGAGTCCATCCATCTTCGCTCCAAGAGCTCGTCGTCGAACGGCCATGACGTCCAGGTGGCGGCGTGGGGTGCCCACTCGGGGGGCATGCGGTAGCCAAGCGAGGCTGGGGTGGGGTACGAAGTCGTAGCCATGCTCCTGCCAGTTTAGGCCGGAGAGGAGGGCGCGGCGGTTCGTGTGAGGCTGCCTTGCCACGCGCTGGTGCGCTTGAGGGCTTCGACGCTCGTTATCCGCCGCGATGATGCCGGCACGGTGCTGTCGGGACTACGGCCGCGTCAAGACGAAATTCCGCACGTGGAAGTGCTAGCGTAGTCCGTTCGGCGAGGTACGCGCTCCAAGAGACAGCGCTCGCGTTCCCACCGAACCCCAAGCCGTGCCCGTCCGTCGGCCGCGCGGCCCGAAGTAGCACGGCGGAGCGCCTCGCCAAGTGGAGGACGATGAAGTGACCAGACCCACCCTCGACCCAGGTTTCAGCATCTCAGACGCCGACGAGCTCTACAGCATCAAGGCGTGGTCGGCCGGGTTCTTCGGGGTGTCTAAAGAGGGTCAGCTCACGGTGTCGCTCAAGGGTTCGCCTGCGGTTGCCCTCACGAGCATCGTCGACGGGCTTCTTGACGAGGGGCACGCGCTTCCTCTGATCCTGCGTTTCCCTGACATCCTGGAGGACAGGCTCGACCGCATCAACGACGCCTTCGCTGCGGCGATAAGAGAGGCGGGCTACCAGAACCGCTACCAGGGTGTGTACCCCATCAAGGTCAACCAGCGGCGCGTGGTCGTCGAGACCATCGCGTCTTACGGCGCCAAGTACCGCACGGGCCTCGAAGCTGGCAGCAAGGCAGAGCTGGCCCTGTGCCTCGCTCACGACACGCACGACGACGCCCTCATCTGCTGCAACGGCTTCAAGGACGACGACTTCATCCGCCTGGCGTTGTGGGGCCGCAAGCTGGGCCGCAACACCATCATCACGCTGGAGAAGGCAGGCGAGCTCGAGCGCGTGCTGCGCATCAGCAAGGAAGTGGGGGTAGAGCCGCTGCTCGGCGTGCGCTTCAAGCTTCACGCGCGGGGCAGCGGGCAGTGGGAGGCCTCGGGCGGCGACGACGCCAAGTTCGGCCTCACCGCCTCTGAACTCATCCACGTCGCGCAGCGGGTGCAGGAAGAGGGCCTGGGCCACGCGCTCGTGCTGCTGCACTGCCATGTTGGCAGCCAGCTGACCGACATCAGGCGCATCAGGTCCGCGGTCCGCGAAGCGGCGCAGGCGTACGTCGAGTTGGCCGAGATGGGCGTCGGCGTCAAGTACCTCGACGTTGGTGGCGGCCTCGCGGTCGATTACGACGGTTCGAAGACGACCTACTACACCTCCGCCAACTACGGCCTGCGCGAGTACGCAGACACGGTCGTCTACACCATCATGGAGTCGTGCCAGGAGTGGGAGGTCGCGCACCCGATCATCGTCACCGAGTCGGGGCGTGCGTTGACTGCGCACCACTCCGTGATCGTCGTGCCCGTCGTGGACGCGCTCGGGCCAACGCGCGAGCCCGTCAACCTGCCGCCCCTCACCGGCGAGGTCAACGCGCTGCTGCGTGACATGCAGGAACTCGACAGCGCCATTACCGTCAAAACCTACCGCGAGGTCTTCAATGAGGCCGTGAGCAACAAGGAGACCATGCACAGCCTCTTCGACCTGGGCTACCTGAGCCTCCTCGAGAGGGCGCACTTCGAGCAGCACTACAACCGCATCCTCGAGCGCGTCGCCAAGGTCGTCAGCGGCCTCGATTACGCGCCCGAGGAGTTCGAACTCCTCCCCCAGATGCTGGCCGACAAGTACGTCGTCAACTTCTCGCTGTTCCAGAGCCTGCCCGACCACTGGGCCATCAAGACGCTCTTCCCGATCGTGCCGTTGCAGCGCCTCGCCGAGCGGCCGACGCGCAACGCTACGCTCGTAGACATAACGTGCGACTCGGACGGCAAGATCGAGAGGTTCATCGACTTGCGCGACGTGCGCTCCACGCTGCCGGTGCACGATCTGCGGCAGGGTGAGCCGTACTACCTCGGTGTCTTCCTAACCGGCGCCTATCAGGACGTGCTGGCGAACGCCCACAACCTCTTCGGGCGCGTCAACGAGGCACACGTGCGTCTCGGTTCAGACGGCGCCGAACTCGAGCTTTACATCGAGGGGCAGAAGGCAAGGCGCGTGATCCACAACATGGGTTACGAGACGCCGGAACTTCACGCGGCGGTGCAGCGCCAAGCTGAGGAGTTGAGGGCAGCGGGGGCCATCTCGGCAGAGGAAGTCAAGGAGTTCCTCGAGATGTACGACCGCGAGCTCGTCGGCTACACATACCTAGAAGCCTTGTGAGCGCGTTTCCCGAGCCCGAACACCGGCTGCCTGACGGGCGTCGCGCCTTGGCCGGAGCAGTGCTACTCCACCCCGACGGGCGCGTCCTCCTGCAGCTGCGGGACGATAAACCGGGAATAGATGCCCCTGACCAGTGGTCGCTGTTCGGCGGTGGCATGGACGCAGGCGAGTCGCCGGAGGCGGGCATGCTGCGCGAGGTGGCTGAAGAGATCGGCTTCACGGTGCGCCACTACCGTCCCCTGCTCGTGTTCGACGGCTGGCGCGGACGCTTCCACATCTACCTCGCGGCCATCGATGAGCCGCTAGAGCGCCTGACGCTTACGGAGGGCGCCGGGTTCGACTACTGGCGGGTGCCTGACATCTTGGCTGAGACGCGGGTGTCAGACTTACTGCGATTGAGCCTCACGGCGTTGGAGGCGTTGCAGCGGCAACGCGCCGCGGCTAACCCTGGCGCCGAACTAATACCGGGCGCGGGCTACTAGCACGCGGCGTCCGCCCGCGAGGTCCTAGAAGTAGAGGTCCTAGAAGTAGTAGACGGCCCCGTCGCGCCCGAGTTCCGTGGCGGGGAACAGCTCGCGGGCGCTTGCGAGCGTTGCCTCGCCGTCGTCCGGCATCGGCGGCAAGTGAACCAGCACGAGGCGCTCGACTCGCGCCGCCGCTGCTACCTTGGCGGCGTCCGCGGCGCTGGAGTGGCCGGGGTGAGCTCCGCTCGCCTCGTGCAGCAGCAGGTCCGAGCCAAGGGCCGCCTCGACCACTCGCTCGGAGCGCGCGGAGTCCGCTGAGTAGGTGAGCACCCCGTCGCTGCCGAGGTCCGTCACCCTGATGCCGCATGACGGCACCGAGTGGTCGCCAGGGACTGCCGTGATCGAGAAGTCGGGCGTGGTCACGACCTTGGCTCCTGAAACGAGCGGCACTGAGTGGTAAACGATGTTCGGGTAGCCGGGCCAGGTCGAGGTGTCGAAGGCGTCGTGAACCCTGCGAGCCTGGTCCAACGCCGGCTGAATGCCGTAGACGTGAAAGTCGCCCTTGTGGCCCGCCAGCCACAGGCGCTCCATCAGAAGTGCGAAACCGCCGACGTGGTCCGCGTGCTCGTGCGTGACGATCAACCCGGTGACCTTCGTGAGGTCGAGGTCCTGCGCCAGCAGCCTTTGCGCGGCGTCGCCGCCGCAGTCGACTATTAGCAGCGTGGCGTCGCCCTCGAGGGCAAGCATGGTCGTCGTCCTCTCCTTGCCGGATAGGGCCGCGCCCGTGCCGAGTAGATGTACTCTGCCCACCTGGACCTCCTGGTCGCGACTATACGGCTGCCACGCAGTTAGCGTGCGGCGAGCGGCACAACCGGAAACACAACGCGCGCGTTAGTCATGCCGCGCCCCGATCATCGTTCTCGCTCGTCCGCGGCGGCTTGTGCGGCCGCGAAGCGCTCCCGCAGCCGCGCGAAGCCGCGCTCGAGCACACTGGTTGGCACGACTACCTGGACGGTGGTGCCCTCCCCGACGACGTCGCCTAGCTCGTTGACGGCGACGCAGGTGGCGTGAACCCGGTTGCCTGTCACGTGCTCGCAGCGCGCCGTTAGCGTCACGCGCATGCCTGGCAGGGCGGACGCCAAGTGGCGCACGCTGACAGCGTGGCCGATGCCGTCCTCACCCTCCTCGAGGAACGGCAGGATGAGCTTGCGGCTCGTCAACTCCATGTGCTTGACCAGCCAGTAGGTGGCGTAAACCGCGTGGAGCTGCCCGAGGCGCGCGTCCGTGCGGTCCTCGAAATCGACGGTCATGGCGGGGGTCACGAGGATCTCGTGGCTAGCCTCGAAGCCTGGCGGTAGCGGCCGCATGTCAGCCGCCCAGCGGGCTTGTGCCGTGGGTCACATGCCGCCGCAGGAGCGAGCTAGGTGCGTAGCGCTCCATCCCGAACTCACGCTGCAGGGCGCTGAGCCCAGCCATCACGTCTGCCAAGCCCAACTCGACCGCCCACGCTAGCGGTCCTTCCGGGTAGTTCACGCCGAGGCGCATGGCGAGGTCGAGCGTGGCGGCGTCGGCCAGGCCTTCCGCTAGGGCGATGAACGCCTCATTGATGAGCCCAGCGACCAGCCGGAACGCCACCCCGCCAGGCTGATCCGGGACCACGAGCGTGACGAGTCCGGCGGCGTTGAGCAACCCACGTACCCGCTCGCCAGTTGGCCCGGTGGGCGCGAGGAGCTCGACGGTCGTACTCTCGGCAGCTAGGCGTGCGGGCGGCGGCACGACGCTGAAACCTACGCCCTCCGCCGGCGCCGTCCTTGCCCAGCACAGGGTGAGGTCGGGCGTGCGCTCAGCGGTGGTCGAGTCCGCTGCAACGCGAGCGTCGATCACTAGGTCAGCTGCGGCAGAGGGCGGCACGGCGAGGAAGCGCGTGCGTAGCCACGCGGCAACCGGCCCGGAGCCGAGCACGTGCGCGCTCGGGAGCCTGGCGGCGGGCGCCGTCAGGGCCGCCGCGCCCGGCTCCGACCTCGCGGGCGCAACGGGTTCTCCGGCCTCGTAGCGGTAGAACCCCCACCCCGTCTTGCGCCCGAGCCTGCCCGCCGTCACCAGCGCGCGCTGCATTGGGTGCGGGCGGTAGCGCGGCTCCTGATAGAACCCTTCGTAAACGCTGGTGCTGGCGGCCAAGTTCACGTCGAGCCCGATGAGGTCAAGGAGCTCGAATGGCCCCATGCGGAAGCCCGTTGCTCGCATGGCCGCGTCGACGGTGGCGACGTCTGCGCCCTCCGCGGCCAACCGGATGGCCTCGAGGTAGTAAGGCCGCGCGAGGCGGTTGACGATGAAGCCCGGCCGGTCCTGCGCCACGACCGGGCTGCGCCCGAGGCTGCGCGCCATGGCGACCGCCGCCGCCGTCAGCTCCGGCGGCGTATGCGCGCCAGGCACGACCTCGACGAGCTGCATGAGCGGGGCCGGGTTGAAGAAGTGCACGCCGACGACGCGCTCGGGCCGCTTGCATGCCGCGGCCACGGCGGTCACGGAGAGAGTCGACGTGTTCGTAGCGAGGTAAGCGCTTGGCGCGCGCCGCTCCACCTCGGCGAACAGGGCGCGCTTGATGGCGAGGTCCTCTGGGGCCGCCTCGAACACCCACTCCGCACGGTTGCCGTGCGGCAACTCCTCGGCAACCGCTAGCCACTCCAGGAGTCGCTCTGGGCGCTCCTCAAGCCGGCCCTTCGCGTGG
>ERZ778018.1370-NODE-1370-length-20561-cov-11.075344_pt1 | contig 20561 bp, 20 predicted proteins | sample MGYA00375748_ERZ778018 | MGnify/ENA primary metagenome ERZ778018 (study PRJEB29350, sample SAMN05509839) | bioreactor metagenome | biome: bioreactor; material: wastewater | place: South Africa: University of Cape Town | collected 2014-04-22 ... | reverse complement strand
CCCCCCCTCATCCGGCCCTTCGGGCCACCTTCCCCCGCGAGGGGGGAAGGACGTTCCGCCGGCCGCGACGCCCGTATGGGACAGACTCCAGGGAGGCGGTCCCATCGGGACGAACGACGACCGTCACGGCTCTCCCCATGATGGGGAGGGCCCTTACGCCTCGTCGTCCTCCGCGACCGGCTCGGCGGTCCAGGCCAGGACGACCTGCTCGACGGTGAGGTCGCCCTTGCGCGGGGCGAGTTCCAGCTTGTCGAGCTGGAGCGAGTCCGCGCCGCCGGTGGTCTTGATTCGATCCAGCTCGGTCTGGAACTCGTTCTCCAGGTCCACGTATTCCTCGTTGAGCGCGTCGAGCCGGTCCTGGGCGGGGCTGGTCTGGAAGCGGTCGCGCGCCGCCTTGGTCGCGGCCCTGGCGGCGGTCCCGACCCTGGCGACGTTGGTCTTGGTCATGGTCTTGCGGCCGGTGAAGGCCCCCAGGATGGACGTGCCCAGGGAGACGGCCGCGTCCCAACTCGACTTCGACGCCTTCTCCCGCTCCCTCCCGAGCGCCTCGTGGGCCGCGGCCAGCTTCTTCTCCAGGGCGACGCGCCTGGGGCCGAACCGGGCGCGAAGCTTCTCGATCGCCGCGTCGCGGTTCTCGCGCGCGCCCTGGGAAAGCCGGACGCGGAAGTCGCGGGCGGTCTCCTCGGGGCGGCCGTAAGCCTTCAACTCGGGGCAGGTCCAGACGGTCAGCCGGCGCTCGCGGTAGAGGTAATTCTTGAGATCCTTGGCCCACTCGGCGTAGTTCTTGGCGCGGGTCATGGCGGCGGGGAGGTCGGCGAACGTCGCGCCGGGGGCGAGGGGAGGAGCCTTGTCGAGCGCCGGCACGCGCCCGGTGAGGTGCTTCCCGTCCTCCCAGACGTCGGCCGGGACGTCGTCGGCGACCGGGCGTTGCACGGTCAGGGTCTCCCAGTAGTCGACGCCTGATTTCCTGTCGACGTAATGCAGGCGGGCGATCCCCAGGAGCGTGGGCCGATACGTCGGGGCCTTCCCCGTCGCGGGGCCGACCACGAAGAACTCGGGGACGTCGGGGGGAAGCACCGGCCGGCTCCCCGAGACGGGCGCGGCGGGGGCGGGCTCGACGGGCACCGCCTCCTGGACCGGCGCGGGCTTCGCGGGGGCGGGGTCCGCCTCGGCCTTTCTCGGCGCCATCAACGTTTGGATCTCGTCGCGGTTGAGCGGGCCGCGGAGGTATGAGAGGGTCCAGCGGGTCTCGAAGACGACCGGGTGGGCCTCGTGGACGTTGTTGAGCAGGAAGACCCGCTTGCCCAAGGAGGAAAGGGTCTTGTCCATCGCCGCGCGGTCGAAGCCGGCGCCGGCCGCGGCCGAGGCGCCCTCCAGGCCGTCCAGCACGCGGTCCTTGTCGCGCCTGGTCTGAAGCCGGCCCAGGAACCACGTCCCGCAGTTGGACAGCCCCTTGTAGTCCAGATCGACGGGGTTCTGCGTCGCCAGCACCACCCCGACCCCGAACGCCCGCGCCTGCTTCAAAAGCGTGAGCATCGGCTTCTTCGAGGGCGGGTTGGCCGAGGGGGGGAAGTAGCCGTAGATCTCATCCATGTAAAGGATGGCGCGGAGGCTGGACGTCCCCGGCTGGGACCGGACCCACGAGAGGACCTCGTTCAAGAGGATCGTGACGAAGAACATCCGCTCGGCGTCGCTCAGGTGGGCGATGGAGAGGACCGAGATCCGCGGCTTGCCCGAGGGCGCGTAGAGCAGCCCGCCGACGTCCAGCGGCTCTCCTTGCATCCAGCCGGCGAACCCCGGCGAGGCGATCAGGTTGTTCAGCCGCATCGCCAGGGCGAAGCGGTCCCTGGCCGGGTAAAAGGTCTCCAGGTCGATGACGCCCACCTTGTCGAACGGCGGCGCCTGGATGGCGCGGATGAGATCCGCGAGCGCCACGTCGCGCCCCCGTCGCCAGGCGTCGTCCAGGACCGTCGAGAGCAGGATGTGCTCGCGCCCCCCCATCGGGTCGGAGTCGACGCCCAGAAGCGCCAGCAGCCCGGAGACGGCCGAGGCGATCCGATCGCGGTAGGTCTCGGTCTGCTCGATCACGGCGGCCGAGGGGGCGGTGAACGAGCGGAGGACGGTCAAGGGGAGCCCGGCGGAGCTGCCGGGGGTGTAGACGGCCATGTCGGCCGCGTCCATCAGGCGCTGGATTCGCGCGCCGTCCTGGCCCCATTCGGCCAGACCCTCCCTCCAGGTCCGGGCGGTCTTCTCGGCGAACGCCTCGCGGTCGATCCCCCGGCGTTGGGCCTCGTCGGCGTCGACCCAGGGGAGGAAGTCCTCGCCGCGGAGTTTGGGGAAAGTCAGCAGGATGTTGCCGATGTCCCCCTTGGGGTCGACGGCGATGACGGGGACGTCGTCGATCGCGGCTTCCTCCAGGAGGCCGATGCACAACCCGGTCTTGCCGCTGCCGGTCATGCCGACGCAGACGGCGTGGGTCGTCAACTGCTTGGAGTCGTACAGCAACAGGTCGGGCGTCCCCGTCCGCTCCTGGACGTCGTACCCCTTGCCGAGATAGAACACCCCGAGCTTCTCGAAATCCTCGTTCTTCATCGGACGGAACCCGCCTCGGCGCATGTGGCTCGATCGATCGACAAGGGGCCCGCGGGCCGTCTTGCGACGAGCCGGGGACGCTCTCATATTACAGCACCCGGCGAGGCCCCTCACCAATCCCCCCGAATCGGCTCGCGGCCTGACGGCGGCTTGGCGACCGGCCTCGCAAAGGATCTTGGGGCTGGCGTCCGCGACGCGCCCCGCGGTAACCTGCTCTTGGAGGTCGACGTCGGCAGTTTCCATCTTGGGGCTCCTGGTCCGGGGACTCGGCGTGACTCGTCGCTCTGAGTCTCCAAGGCCGGGAGACCCCGCAAACGTCGCGTCGACCTCCATCGACTCCTCTCGCGGCGTCGTTTTCGAGGCGTTTGACGGGGACGACGCCATGGTCCGCCGGCTTTCGACGCTCGCCGTCCTGGCGATGTTCCTGGTCCCGACGGCCCTCGTCGCGGCCGAGGCCCCGGCGCGACGGCCCAACGTCCTGTTCCTCTTCAGCGACGACCAGCGGGCCGACACCGTGGCGACGCCGGGCTCGCCGGCGAACTCGCCGAACGTCGACGCCCTGGCGGCTCGCGGGACGGTCCTGACCCGCGTCTACTGCAACGGCGGCCTCGAAGGGGCGATCTGCCTGCCGTCGCGGGCGATGCTCATGAGCGGCCGGGGCCTGTTCCGCATCGACCGCCAGTTGAAAGGGCAAGGGACGTGGCCGGAGGCGTTCGGCGAGGCCGGCTACGCCACCTTCGCCACCGGCAAATGGCACAACGGCCCCGAGTCGCTCGCCCGTTCCTTCCAGCGCGCCGAGGCGATCTTCATGGGAGGCATGGGCGACCCCTACAAGCTGCCGCTTCAGGATCTCGGACCCGACGGCAAGCTCGGCCCCAGGCGCTTAAGCGGCGAGCATTCGGTGAAACTCTTCGCCGACGCGGCCGTCCGGTTCCTCAAGGACCACCAGGGCGACGCCCCGTTCCTCTGCTACGTCGCGTTCAACTCCCCCCACGACCCCCGCGTCACGCCCCCCGAGTATCGCGCCAAATACCACGACGCGGACCTCCCCTTGCCGGCGAACTTCCTCCCCGACCACCCGTTCGACAACGGCGAACTGAAGATCCGCGACGAGGAGTTGGCCCCCCACCCGCGAACCCCAGGGGTCGTCCGCAAGCACCTGGGGGACTATTACGCCTCGATCGAGTACCTCGACGCGCAGGTCGGCCGGATCCTGGAGGCGCTTCGCGACGCCGGCCACGAGGGGGACACGATCGTCGTCTTCGCCAGCGACCACGGCCTGGCGATCGGCTCCCACGGCCTGATGGGCAAGCAGAACCTCTACGAGCACTCGATGCGCGCCCCGGCGGTCCTGGCCGGTCCCGGCGTTCCGGTCGGTCGTCGGATCGACGCCATCGCCTATCTTCACGACCTGTTCCCGACCCTCGGCGAACTGGCGGGCGTCGCCGGGCCGGAAGGAAGCGAGGGCCTCAGCCTGGTCCCGGTCCTCAAGGGCGAGACTCGCACTCGACGAACCGACGTCCTGACCGCCTATCGCGACGTCCAGCGCGCCATCCGCGACGAGCGGTGGAAGCTCATCGTCTATCCCCGCGTCAACCGCGTCCAGCTTTTCGACCTTCGCGACGACCCGGACGAACTCCACGACCTCTCGGCGGACCCCGAACACGCCGACGAGGTCGTCCGCCTGGCGATCTTGCTCCGTCGCCGCCAGGCCGAGGCCGGGGACGTCCAGCCGCTGGAATCCGACCGTCCGGCCGCCCCGCGTTGATCCGCCTCCGAGCCCGTTTTCGTCGCTTGGCCGCCGGCCGCGGCGCTTCTACAATGAAGGCGTCCGAATTATCGCGCGATCAGAGGGCCGGCCGGGATGAGCGACGGGGAACCAACGGATACGGCGACGATCCAGAAACGCCCCTTGTTCGGGGCGACGGCCGACGAGGCGCGCGCGTGGCTGGCGGCCGTCGGGCACAAGCCGTACCGCCTCAAGCAGATCCACCAGTGGGCGTTCCACCGTCGGCCGAAGTCGTTCGCCGACATGACCGACTTGCCGCTCGATCTTCGGAACAAGCTGGACGCCGAGTGGGACCTGTTCGCCACCCGGGTCGCCTATCGCGGCGTCGCCGACGACGGCACCGACAAGCTGCTTTTGCGCTGTCGCGACGGCCGCAACGTCGAATGCGTCCTGATGGCCGACGGCCCCCGGCGCACCGTCTGCGTCAGCACGCAGGTCGGCTGCGCCATGGGCTGCGTCTTCTGCGCCAGCGGCCTCAAGGGGGTCGAGCGAAGCCTGACCGCCGCGGAGACCTTCGACCAGGTCTTGCAGGCGCAACAACTCCTGCCGCCGGGGGAGTCGGTCACGCATATCGTGGTGATGGGGATGGGGGAGAGCCTGGCGAACCTGGACAACCTGCTGGTCGCCCTGGATCGGGTCTGCTCCCCCGACGACGGCCTGGGGATGAGCCAGCGCCGGGTGACGATCTCCACGGTCGGGCTCCCCGCCAAGATTCGCAAGCTGGCCGAACAAGACCGCCAGTACCGCCTGGCCGTCTCGCTGCACGCGCCGACGGAGGAGTTGCGCGACCAGTTGGTGCCGGTCAACGAGAAGATCGGCCTGACCGCCGTGATGGAGGCCGCCGACGACTACTTCCGCGCCACCGGCCGGCGCGTGACCTATGAATACGTCATGCTGGGAGGCGTCAACGACCGACCCCGGCACGCGACCGCCCTGGGGAGGCTCTTGAAGGGGCGCAAGGCGCACGTCAACCTGATCCCGTACAACCCCGTCGCCGGCCTGCCGTTCGTCCGCCCCGAGCCGGAGGACGTCCGGCGGTTTCAGGCGACGGTGCAGGATTTCGGCGTGGCGGTGACCGTGCGCCGGACCAAGGGTCGAGCGATCGACGCGGCCTGCGGCCAGCTTCGCCGCCGCTACGAGTCGGCCGCCGAGGGCGCCGCGGCCGTCGTCGCCATCGACTCGTGACCGCGCCCGTCTTTCGACGTCGAAAGGAACGACCGTGAGCCGAGGCGAACTCGACGCGCTGCAGCGCCGGCTGGAGGCTCGCGACCCGGACGTGCGGCTGATGCTTCAGATCCGCGACGACGTGCCGGGCGCGTTCGAGGCGATGGTCGCGCGGTATCAGGACCGACTCGTCGGCGTGTTGTTCCACGTCGTCGGCGATCTTGGAGAGGCGGAGGACCTTTCCCAGGAGGTGTTCCTGCGGGTCCACAAGGCGCGCAAGGGGTATCGGCCCCGGTCCAAGTTCTCGACCTGGCTGTTCACGATCGCCAACAACCTGGCCGTCAACCACGCCCGCGACAAGGGCCGCAAGCCGGCCGCGGCGCTCGGCGGGGAGGACTCGCGAGCCGTCTCGCCGATCCTGTCGGTTCCCGGCCGCGAGAAGACGGCGTCGGCCCAGATGCGCCAGGTGGAGTTGTCGGAGGTCGTCCGCGAGGCCGTCGCCGCGCTGGCCGAGGACCAGAGGATGGCCGTGCTTCTAAGCAAGTTCGAGGAGATGAGCTACGAGGAGATCGGCCAGGTGATGAACCGCTCGCCGGCGGCGGTGAAGTCGCTGCTGGCCCGCGCCCGCAACGAGTTGCGCGAGCGGTTGGAGCCGTATCTGGAAGTCGACGAGCCCGGACCCGGGCCGCGGGCGACGGAGGGTTGAGGATGGCCTCGGTCCTTCGGATCGTCGGCGAGGCGGTCTGCGACCTGGTCTTCCCCTGGCGTTGCGTCCTCTGTCAGGCCGCCGGCCCGGCCGTCCGGGGGCCCTTCTGCGCCTCCTGCCGCGGCGAACTTCTGGCGGAGGCCGCCGCGTACCGGGGCGCGTCGTGCCCGCGATGCGCCCTGCCCGTGGGACCTTACGCCGATCTCAACGGCGGCTGCTCCGAGTGCCGCGGCAAGTCGCTGGGCTTCGACGCGGCCGTCGCCCTGGGACCGCACCGCAAGGACGACCCCCCCTGGCGCGAGTTCGTGCTGGCGATGAAAGACGAGCGCGGCGCGTTTCTGGCGCCGGCGCTGGCCACGCTCCAGGCGGAGGCCCGCCGCGAGGACTTCCAGGCCGTCCCGGCCGACGCCCTGGTGACGCCCGTCCCGCAGCACTGGTTCCGACGACTGCGCCGACGTTACAATCAAACCGACGCCCTGGCCCGCGCCCTGGCCGTCGCCTTGCGGCTGGAGCGCCGCGACGCCTTGCGACGGGTCAAGTACACCCCCCACCTGGTCGGCCGGACCCGACAAGACCGCGACGCCGTGATGCGGGGCGCGTTCGCCGCGCGTCGCGGGGCCGCGCTGAAGGGTCGGACGGTCCTTCTAATCGACGACGTGCTGACCACCGGCGCCACCCTGGGCTCGGCCGCCCGCGCCCTGAAGCGGGCCGGGGCGAGTCGGGTCGTGGCCGTCGTCGTCTCCCGCGAAGAGTAGCCGAGGTCCCAGCCCCGTCATGTCGCACCCCGCCTTCCCGCGTTCGATCCGGATCGGAACCCGCGGTAGCCATCTGGCCCGCTGGCAGGCCGAGTGGGTCGCCTCCGCCCTCCGCGAGCGCTCTCCCGGACTGGACGTCGTCCTCGTGGAGATCAAGACCCGCGGCGACCGCGACCGCAACTCGCCGCTGGCGGCGATCGGCGGGACCGGGCTGTTCACCAAGGAGATCCAACGGGCGCTCGCCGACGGCGCGGTCGACGTCGCCGTCCACAGCCTCAAGGACCTGCCGACACAAGGGCCGGAGGGGCTCGTACTAGGAGCGACGCCGGAGCGGGAGGACGTCGCCGACGCCCTGATCGCGCCGGAACATCGCCGCTTGGAGTCGTTGCCGGCCGGGGCGAAGGTCGGAACCGGCTCGCTGCGGCGGCGGGCGCAACTGCTGCGCGCCCGGCCCGATTTGGAGGTCTCGACCGTGCGCGGCAACGTGGAGACCCGGTTGAACCTGGCCCTGGACGGCAAGCTCGACGCCGTGGTCCTGGCCTGGGCCGGACTGCATCGCCTGGGGCTGAGCGGCCACGTCACGGAACGCCTCGAACCGCCGACGTTCCTGCCGGCGGTCGGCCAGGGCGCGCTCGGGATCGAGTGCCGGGCCGACGACGAGCCGACGCGCGCCCTTTTGGCCCTGCTGGACGATCCCGCCACCCGCGCCGCGGTCGTCGCCGAGCGTCGCGTCCTGGCGGAGCTTGAGGGGGGCTGCATGGTCCCGCTGGCCGCCTGGGGACGGATCGGCGGGGACGGCCGGCTTCTGCTGGACGCCTCCGTCCTCCAGTCCGACGGTCGCGAGGTCGTTTCGGCCGCTTCGGTCGGAGATCCCGCCGACCCCGACGGTCTCGGCCGCCGCGTCGCCGAGGCCCTCCGCGACGGCGGGGCCGTGGCGATCCTCGACGCCTTCCGGGCCGGCCGTTCTTAAAATCGACGTCATCGTCCTTGAAATCAACATCGCCGACGTGGACAATGAGTGAAATCCAAGGTGGTCGGCGACGACCGCCATCGATGCTTGGTCCTTTTTACGAGACGCCAATCATCATGAGACGTACGATCGCGCTGGTCGGTTTCGCGTTGTTCGCCTTACTCGTTACCCGTCCCGTCGCGGCCCAGCAGTATGGCGGCATGGCTGGCAACCTGGCGGACACTTATGCGAAGGAAGGCAAGGAGCAACTCTCAAGGGCCAAGCGATATTCCGCCGCGCGGAGCTCCAAGAGCTACATGTCCGGCCCGGCCTCGACCCTCCACTTCAATCCGGCGGTGGACGCGAGCGGTCGAATCGACATGTCGGGCCACGCTCCCCCGTCGTTCTACAAGCTCCGCGACCCCAAGAGCCGCTTGTCCCACGCCCCGACCGGAAGCCGCGCGTCAGCCGCGCATGGTCGCCCGGCCCCCTGGGCGAAGTACGCCCCCGCGCCGAGGCCGGCCCTGAAGGACTTCACCGCGACCTCCTCGCGACGCTCCTCACTCCCGCCGATCCCGCCGCCTCCGCTCTGAGTCGGTCGCGTCGACTTTCCACGCCCGACCGCTGAAGCCCAGGACCACGCCCGCCAGCACCGCCAGGAACGCCGCGATCAAGACGACCGCCTCGCCCGTCGCCACCCGAGGCGGGCGCGCGCGGTTGGCGCGAACCGTCAGCAGGTGGATGGCGACGAACAACCCCGTCGTCGCCGCCCCGATCGCCAGGCCGAGGGCGAAGAGTCGGTCATAAGCCTCGCCCCGGCGCTCGAGCGCGAGCCAGTAGTCCCGGTTCGGGACGTTGATCATCGAGTCCGGCAGTTTGCGGGCCAGGTAGAGCGGCCCCGCGCACATGGCCGAGACCATCGCGGAGGCCGTGATCAGATAGGCCGCGTAGTCGGATCGCGGCCGCCAGTCGTCGGCCTGGCCGTTGGCCCCGAAGTGGGTGGCCACGGGGTCCGGCAACATCGAGTACGTCGCCGCCACGGTCGCGACCAGGACGACTTCGGTCAGGACCCAGACCCCGAACGCCGCTTTGATCATGGTGGAAACGTCGCTCAGGCGGCGGCCTCGTCGGAGCCGCCGGGGGCGGCGTCTCCGGAGTCGCCGCCGCTTTTGAGCGCCTCCCATTCGTCCCAGGTGAAGAGGACCTCGCGGGCCGAGCCGCTCTTGAACTCGCCGACGATGCCGTCCTCGGCCATGAAGTCGATCAGTCGCGACGCCCGGCCGTAGCCGATCCCCAGCGCCCGCTGCAACAGCGAGCACGAGCCGCGGCCCTCGCGGACGACGATCTCAATAGCCGGTTCGTACAACTCGTCGCGTTCTTTCAAGGCCGCCCCGCGCTCCTTGCCGCCGGGGCCGGCGCCGGCCTTAAGCTGCATGATCTCCCGACTGTACTCCGCCGGGTACTGCGAGAGGTAGTCGGTCAGCCGGTTCAACTCGGCGTCGGAGACGTAGGTCCCCTGGGCGCGGACGAGTCGGGAGGTGCCGGGGACCAAAAAGAGCATGTCGCCGTTGCCCAGGAGCTTGTCGGCGCCCATCTCGTCGAGGACCACGCGGGAATCGTTGCGGCTGGTCACCTGGAAGGCGATCCGCGCGGGCATGTTCCCCTTGATGAGGCCGGTGATGACGTCGACGGTCGGCCGCTGGGTCGCCAGGATCAGGTGCATGCCGACGGCCCGCGACTTCTGCGCCAGGCGGACGATGTGCTGCTCGACCTCCTTGCCGGCGGTCATCATCAGGTCGGCCATCTCGTCGGCCACGATGACGATGTACGGCATGTAGGTCGGGATCCCCTTCGCCTCCTCGTCGGTCTCCGGGGCCAGCCGGCGCATGATCTCGTCGGCCCCCAGTTGGTTGTACAGCGAGATGTGCCGCACGCCGGCCCTGGCCATGTAGCCGTAGCGCTCGTCCATCTTGTCGCACGCCCACGACAGGATCGATTCGGCCTTGTTCATGTCGGTGACGACGGGCGTCATCAGATGGGGGATCTTCTTGAACTGTGAGAGTTCCACCATCTTGGGGTCGATCATGATCATCTTGACCTCGGCGGGGGAGCGGGTCATGAGGATCGAGGTGATCATGGCGTTGAGGCAGACCGACTTGCCGGTCCCGGTCCGGCCGGCGATCAGGAGGTGGGGCATGTCGGCCATGTCGAAGACCATCGGCGCCCCCTTGACGTCCTTGCCCAAAAACAGGGGGATGCGGCACTTCGCCCGCGACGTCTCGGTGTCGGCGATGACCTCGCTGATGTGGACGGTGGTCCGGCGCTCGTTGGGGACCTCGATGCCCACGGTGCTCTTGCCGGGGATCGGCGCGACGATCCGCACCGTCGGCACCGCCAGCGCGATCGCCAGGTCGTCGGAGAGCCCGGCGATCCGAGAGACCCGCAGCCCGGCCTCAAGCTCGATCTCGAACTGGGTGATGACCGGCCCGGTGTCGATCTGGACCACGCGGACCTGATAGCCGAAGTCCAGGAGCGTCCGCTCCAGCAGCATCGCGCGGGCGTGGATCTGGGTCTCGTTCTCCCGCACGGGGTTGGCGGAGGGGGGCTCCAAAAGCTCGAACGGCGGAAGCTGGAACGGCGACGCCGGGTCGATCATCGGCACCGGCTGGGACGACCGCGCCACGGCCGGCGGTTGCGACCCGCGCGCGGCGGTCGTCGGTTGCGGCCCGCGCTGCACCAGCGGTCCCGGCCGCGGCCCGACCTCGGTCACGCGCGCCAGGGCGGCGCGAGGCGCGGTCCCGTCGGTCAGCGCAGGGGCCTCGTGCCGCCACTGGGCCAGTTCCCCCGCGGCGGGCGGCGGGGCGGAGGCCCGGTCGCGCTGGAACGATCCGGGCAGCATGGCCGAAAGCTCGCGCAAGGGAAGCGCGACCAACGCCTCCTGGCACAAGGCGGCGCCGAGGACCGCGGCCGCGGCCAGGATCAAAAGCATCCCGGCGAGCCCGAAGTACCCCTCCAGCGCGCAGGCGGTCAGCGCGCCGGCGTAGCCGCCGGGGCCCACCGGCGGGCTGGGGCGGATTCCAGGGCCGAACTTGTCGATCAGGGCGGCGGCGACGGTGAGGACCAGCAGGAAGCCGACCGCCGGGCCGAGCCGATCGGCGGGACGTCGGCCGCGGACGACCAGGAGGTTGAGGGCCGCGAGCGCCGCCAGGACCAGCCACGACGCCCAGCCGAACGTCTGTTGCCCGAACTCGGCCAGGCGGGCGCCGACCGGGCCGCAAGGGTTGGAGACGACGGCGATTCCGGAGTCCTCCGCCGCCGAACCGACGCGGAGCGCGTCGCCGGGGTCGTAGCCCGAGAAGCTGAGGCCCAGGAAGAGGTTGACGACCAGGAAGGCGAGACCGGGGGCCGATCGGAACAGTCGCTGTCGCAAGAGCATGGATCCCCCCGAACGCCCTCGTCCCCACGGCCGCCGCGGCGCGGCCGACGGGCGCGAGGCCGCGCCTGGTCGATTACGGAGTCGGCTTCCCCCGTCATCGACCGTCGGGCCGCTCGGGCTTCGGCGGTTCCATCCCCGGGCCGACCCCTTGGGGCGCGGGGGGCGCTTAATCCGACGGCTGGGTAAGATCGACCGTCTCGCCCTCGACGTACTCCTCGGACGTCTCGTTGATTTGGAGCTTGTCGGTCATGTCCAGGTAGATCTTGTCCTGCATGATCTCCTGGATCACCATCGACATCTTATCGAGGCCGCGGCCGTCGATCAGCGGGCGGGCGCCCTGGTTCAGCGCGATCATCCGCTTCTGGATCAGGGTGGAGAGCTTGAACCGGCCGCCGACCTTGTTGACGATCTCTTCTTCCTTCAACTCTTCAATCACGGTCGCTGCCCCCTGTACACTGGTGTTCGGCGAGCGTCGCGATCAGGGCCGCGACGCAGGCCTCCAAATCGTCGTTCACGAGCTGGACGTCGTAGCCTTTGGAGGCTTCGATCTCGCGGCGGGCGTTGGCCAGCCGGCGGGCGATGGCGGCGTCGTCGTCGGTCCCGCGCTCGCGGAGACGTCGTTCGAGCGCCTCCAGCGAGGGCGCCTGGACGAACACGAGCAAGGCGTTGGGGACCTTGCGGCGGACTTGCAGGCCCCCCTGGACGTCGATGACCAGGATCACGCAGAGCCCCGCGGCCAGGGCCTCGCGAACCGGGCCGGCGGGCGTGCCGTAGCGCGCGCCGTGGACCTCGGCCGATTCCAGCAGGTCGCCCCGCAGGGCTTCGAAGACCTCGGCGGTGACGAAGTCGTAGTCGACGCCGGGCGTCTCCCCCTCGCGGGGCGCGCGGGTGGTCGCGGAGATCGACCGTCGGACCTTGCCGCCGGCGCGGTCGATCAGGCGATGGACCAGGGTGCTCTTGCCGACGCCCGAGGCCCCGGAGAGGACCACGAGCCGCCCCGGCAGGGTCGACCAGTCGGTCTCGGCGTCCACGACGGCCTCCCTCGAGTTCGCGCTCATTCGACGTTCTGGACCAGCTCGCGGATCCGCTCCAGGGCCCCCTTGACGTCCACGACGCGGCGGCTGATCTCGACGTCGAGCGACTTCGAGCCGATGGTGTTGGTCTCGCGGCCCATCTCCTGGACCACGAATTCGAGCTTCCGCCCGCTGCTCTCCGAGGCGCCCAGGATCTCCTCGTACTGGTCCAGGTGGGCCCGGAGCCGGACGAGCTCCTCGGAGACGTCGCCGCGATCGGCGAGGATCGCGATCTCTCGGATCACGTCCTTGGGCTCGACGGTCACGCCGTGTTCGCGAACCAGCGTCTGGACGCGCTCGACGAGTCGCTTCTGGTGTTCCTGGACCAGATGGGGAACGCGGTCGGCGATCAGGCCGACCGTCTCTCGGATCGCGCGGCCGAGCCCCGCCAACTCCGCGGCCATGGCCGCGCCTTCGCGGGCGCGGTCGGCCTCGAACGTCTCCAAAGCCTCGGCGGCGACCCTGGCGACGATCGGCCAGTCGCGCTCAAGGTCGGGCGCGGCGGTGGACAGTTCCTCGACCACGCCGGGGAGGGTCATAAGCGCGGCGAAGTCGACGACGCCGCCGAGTTCCGCGATTCGGGCGCGGTAGCCGTCGAGGGCCGTCTTGTTGAGGCGGTAGTCCTCGGGCTTGCGCGGGCGCTCGACGCGGACGGAGACCTGGACGGTGCCGCGGCGGACGCGGTCGCGGACCAGGCGCTCCAGTTCCGGTTCCAGGCGGCCGTAGGGGTCGTTGATTCGGGTCGTGATCTTGAGGTTGCGGTTGTTGACCGCGCGGATCTCGGCCGAGATCGTCAGGCCGGCGTCGGGATCCTGGGTCCGGGCGTCGCCGAACCCGGTCATGCTCAGCAGCAAGGGGGGGCCTCTTGGGTCGTCGTGGAATGATCGAAGCGAGACGGATTCGATCCGCCTCGCCTCGGGGTTCTCGTGAGACCGTCGGAGGGTCACTTGGGCGACGGCGGCGGCTCGTTGCCGGGGGTCAGCGGGAAGTTGCCCGCGGGCGCGGCCGGGGCGGGCGCGGGGGTGCCCGCCGGGGTCGCGGAGGGAGCCGGGGCGCCTTCGATCGGGGCGGCGGCGTCGGAGGCGGGCGTCGTCGCGGTCGATGACGACGACGGCTCGTTCGTCAGGTCTCGGGTCAGCGAGGTCGGCGCGTCGTCGAACAGCGACGAGGCCGATTGGCGGCTGGTCAGGACGACCAGCAGCATCGTCATGAGCATCCAGATCGCGGCCGAGCCGATGGTGATCTTGGTGAAGGTGTCTCCGGCCTTGGTGCCGAAGGCGCTGGAGCCGCCGGTGCCGCCGAAGGCCCCGGCCAGCCCGCCCCCTCGGCCGCGCTGGATCAGGACCAGGCAGATCAGGAACAGGGAGAACAGCACGATCAGCGTGTTCAAGACGGCGGTCAATATGCCCACGTTGGGAATCCTTTGCTCGCGATCGAGGTTCACGGGCCCGGCTTGCTTGCGTGTTTACTTGCCGCGGGCGGCGACGTCCCGGCCCGCCTGGACGATGCCCAGGAAGTCGTCGGCCTTCAGCGCCGCGCCGCCGACCAGGGCGCCGTCGATGTCCGGACAGGCCAGCAGTTCGGCGGCGTTGGCCGGCTTGACGCTCCCGCCGTATTGGACGACGACGCGGCCGGCCGTCGCCTCGCCGAAGGTCTCGGCGAGCCACTTTCGGATGAAGGCGTGGACGGCCTGGGCCTGCTCGGGGGTGGCGGTCAGCCCGGTGCCGATGGCCCAGACCGGCTCGTAGGCCAGGACCACGCCGGCGGCCTCCTCGGCGGTCAGGCCGGCGAGCGAGCCGGAAAGCTGGGCCAAAAGGACGTCCTCGGTCTTCTCGGCGAGCCGTTCCTCCTTGGTCTCGCCGACGCAGACGATCGGGATCAGCTTGGCGGCCAGCGCCGCCTTGAGCTTGGCGTTGACCCGCGCGTCGGTTTCCCCCATGCCGTGGCGGCGCTCGCTGTGGCCGATGATGACGTGGGTGCAACCGACGTCCACCAGCATCGCCGCGGAGATCTCGCCGGTGAAGGCGCCGCTGGGCTCCCAGTGCAGGTCCTGGGCGGCCAGGCCGATCGGCGAGCCCGCCAGCACCTGGTCGACCTTGGTCAGGAAGACGAACGGCGGCGCGACCGCGACGTGAACGTCGGTCGCCGTCCCCAGCCCGTTCTTGACCCCCTCGGCCAGGGCCGCGGCGGCCTCGGTCGAGGTCGGGTTGAGCTTCCAGTTGCCGGCGATCAATAGCGCGCGCATCAGGCCGTCACTCCTTCGCAAACGTCGATGGTCCGGCCCAGCAACTCGGCGAGCCGACGCAACTCGGCCATCAAGCGGGCGTACTGGTCCGGCAGAAGCGCCTGGGGGCCGTCGGAGAGGGCCTTCTCCGGGCAGGTGTGGACCTCGACGTGGACCCCGTCGGCGCCGCAGGCCACCGCCGCCCTGGCCATCGCCGGGATCAACTCCGGCCTGCCGGTGGCGTGGCTGGGGTCGACGATGATCGGCAAATGGCTCGTATGCTTGGAGTTGGGGACCATCGACAGGTCCAGCGTGTTGCGGGTCGAGTCCTCGAACGTCCGGATCCCGCGCTCGCAGAGGATGACCTCGCGGTTCCCCTCGGCCAGGACGTACTCGGCGGACATCAGCAGGTCCTTCACCGTCGCGCTCATCCCGCGCTTGATCAGGACCGGCTTTTTGACCTTGCCGACCTCTTTCAGAAGGTCGAAGTTCTGCATGTTCCGCGCGCCGATCTGGAAGACGTCGGCATACCTGGCGACCAGTTCGACCTGGCGGGGGTCCATGACCTCGGTGACGACGGGCATGTTCAGCGCGTCGCCGACGCGGCGGAGGATCCGCAGGCCCTCCTCGCCGAGCCCCTGGAAGCTGTAGGGGCTGGTGCGGGGCTTGAACGCGCCGCCGCGGAGGATGTTGGCGCCGGCGTCGCGGACCTTGACGGCCGTCTCGTAGAGCAGTTCCTCCCCCTCGATCGCGCAGGGGCCGGCGATCATCGCCAGGTGGCCGCCGCCGATCTTCACCCCCTTGACCTCGAAGACCGAGTCCTCGGGGTGGAACTCGCGGCAGGCGAGCTTGAACGGCTTGAGGATCGGCACGACCTGCTCGACCCCCGGCAGCGCCCGCAGGGGCTCGACCTGGAGCTTCGACTCGTCGCCGATGACGCCGATGACGGTGCGGGCCACCCCCTGGCTCAGGTGCGGCGTCAGCCCCAACTCCTCGATCCGCTTCAGGACGTGGTCCACCGCCTCGGGCGTGGAATGGGGCTTCAGGACGATGATCATGGGACGCGGGTCTCGTTCGAGTAGGCTTCCAAATTCACGGGGAGTCTCCGACCGGGCGTCCGTCGTTTCCCAAAAAGACGCGCGCACGCGAACATCGACCCTCGGCAACAAGCGGGCCACACATCCTACCGCGCCGCCCCGTCGGCGCGAAGCGATCCGCCGCGGAATCGCGAAAGCGGCGACGCCTCCCGATCCGGAGCGGCGTCAGCCCATGTCCTCTTATGGAACAGCCCCGGCCGCCAGTTCCCGGTCGCGTTCGTCGTCCTCGGCTCGGCGGGCTTCGTCTTCGGCGAGACTCTCCGTCGCCGACCGTCCAGGGAAGCCGCGGGCGCGCTGCCCGGCGGCGATGGCTCGAACCACGTCGGCCAGGCCGCGCCGCGGCGTCCGGCGGCCGCGGCGACTCGGATCGTCACTCGCACGGGGCCGGGCGTGACCCGAGGCCAGTGGGCCAGGCTGAGATGGCCGCTCGGGTCCAGCGTGGCGTCGATCGTCTCTTCGCGGACACTCATGGCGTCCCTCCCTTGGCGGATAGGGAAAACCCGAGCCGCGCAAAGTCGATTCTTGACCGCGTCGACGTCGGGGCGATCGAGAACGGCGCGATGACGCGCTCCCTCGTCGAGGGATTGCTGGGGGAGTGGCGGAAGGCGATCGGCCTCTAGAATGAAAACCCCCCGGTTGGTCCGGGGGGAAGGTCGGCGGCGCGCGGTTCGATTCGAGGTCACTTCCCCTTGGACTTGGCGGGGCCGGCCTCCAGCAAGTCGGCCTCGTCGTCGGCGTCGGCTTCCTCCGCCTCCGCGACGATCGCTTCGATCTCGCCCTCGCCCTCGCCTTCGGCCTCGTCGTCGGGGGCGTCGGCGCCGGGGGCCTTGCCGGTGCGGGTGGTGGGGACGGCGAGATAGGATTGGTGTTCCCACTGGCCGGCCCAGAACTGGCCCGTCCAGCGCTGTAGGGAGATGGCGCGCACGGTGGGGCGGTCCTCGTCCCGGATCACCTCGCCCCAGGCGCCGGCGTAGGCGGCCCGCACCTGCGAGGAGCTTTCGCCCACGCAGAGGAGCCGTTCGCCGGTGGGGGCGAGGCACGCGATGGCACGCCAGTCCTGAGCGCCGTTCGTTCCACTACTCATCTTTGGCTTCTTTCCCCGCCCGACGCGGCGGTTGATCCTCGCGTCCCGCGCCTTGGTTGGGTCGGTTCGATGTCGCGTCGGGACTTGTTGCGGGCGACCCGGTGAATCCTTGGTCGGATGATTTTCTTATCTTATAAGGGTGCTGGTCCGCGGGGCCGGTCGCTCCGCGGGCGCCGTCGCGCCCGCGCGGCGACGCGACAGGCGGAATCGTCCCGCGACGGATGGTTTCCACGAGGCGGGAATCCGGCTTTCGGCGGCGCCTCGACCTCCCGGAACCTCCGGTCGGCGGCGACCGCCGCATCATGGAAATTGTAGCGTGGGGCCGCGCCGTCGGCGAATGAAATCCGGAAAATCCAGGCGTCGCCGGCCCCTCCGAAACGGTGGTTCGTCGCGAGGCGTAAGGTCTTAAGATTCGGCGGCGCCGATTTTCAGGAGGACCTTGCCGCCCCGGCCGACCGCCACGGCCTCGCGGGCGGCCTCGCCGACGCGATCCAGCGGGTACGACGTCCCGATGTCGGAGGAAAGCACCCCCTCGCGGACCAGCGCGGCGACCTCCCGAAACAGCGAGAGGGCCCTGGGGATGGAGCGCTCGGCCATCCAGTGGCCCAGCCAGAAGCCCTCGACCCTCGTCCGCGACGAGATCAGCGACCGGGGGGATACGGCGATCGGCTGGTCGGTCAGCGAGCCGTAGACGACCAGCCTTCCCCCCTTGCCCAGCGACTGGAAGACGGCCGCGCCGGCCTCGCCGCCGATCGGATCCAGCGCGAATCGCGGGCCGTCGTCGCCGGTGATCCGCCGAACCTGTTCGGGGACCGGACCTTCCGACGAGCTGATGACCGCGTCGGCGCCCAGGTCGATTAGCTCTTGCTTGGCCTCGCTTCGCCGGACGACGCAGAGGGTCTTGAAGCCGTCGCGGCGGCCGAGGCGGACGATCATCTTGCCGAGGCTCGATCCGGCGGCGGAGAGCAAGAGCCATTCCCCCTTCGGCACGGCCAGGACGTGGCGGACCATGGCGACGACCGTCATCGGGTTGACGAAGAAGACGGCGGCCTGTTCGTCGGGGATGTCGGCGGGGACGGGCCGGGCCTGTTTCCAGGGGATGACGGCGTACTCGGCCCAGTTTCCCCCCTTGTTGTTGATGGCGACGACCCGCTTGCCGACGCCCACGAGGAGCCGGCCCATCAGCCCCGGCCCGACCTTGTCGACCACGCCGACCCCCTCGAAGCCGGGGACGGCCGGCGGGGTCGGCCGGAGACCGTAACGGCCCTCGACGAACATCACGTCCGACGGGTTGATCGGGCTGGCGATCATCCGAACCCGGACCTCGCCGGGGCCCGGCTCGGGCGTCGGGACCTCGCGGACCTCCAGCACCTCGGCGGGATCTCCGAACTTCGAGAAGACGGCGGCTTTCATGGCGGTTCGCTTCCGGTTCCGACGGGTAAGGGGCCCTTGGGGGACGGGCGGGACCGGGTTATCTTAAAGGCGAAGCGACGCGAAACCCAAGGGGAGGCGCCCGCCATGCCCGACATAGACCCGATCGTCACTCCCGAATGGCTCGAAGCCCATCTGAACGACCCGGACGTCCGTGTCGTCGACGTCCGCGGCCGGGTCGTCACCCGCCGGGTCGCCCCCGGCGTCGAGGAGGCCGACTACCAGGGCGCGCCGGCGGAGTACGCCGAGTCACACATCCCAGGCGCGGTCTACGTCGATTGGACCCGCGACATCGTCGATCTGGACGACCCGGTGAAGGCCCAGATCGCCCGGCCCGAGGCGTTCGCCGAGGCGATGGCCGTCCGAGGAATCGGCGACGAGACCCATGTCGTCGCGGTCGACCATTCCGGCGGCCAGTACGCCACCCGGCTTTGGTGGGCGCTCGCCTATCACGGTCACGACCGCGTGAGCATCCTTCAAGGCGGCTGGGACCGCTGGGTCAAGGAGGGTCGGCCGACGACCGCCGAGCTTCCCTCGTCATCGCGCGCGAGCTTCACGCCGCGCGTCCGCCCCGCGCTTCGCGTGACCGCGGAACAGATTCGCGACCGGCTGGGCGAGCCGGGATTACAACTGGTCGACGCCCGAGGCGCGGGGCAGTACACGGCGGAGTACCGCCGCGGGCCTCGCGGCGGCCACGTCCCGGGCGCCGTCAACGTCCCCCGCGAGCGGTTCTTCGCGGCGGGGGGCGGGTTCCCCCCGCTCGACGAGGTGAAGGACGTCGTCGAGGCCGCGAGGCTGGACCCGAGCCGGCCGGTGGTCGCCTACTGCAACGGCGGGGTGGCCGCGACGGTCGTCCTGTTCAACCTCGCCCGGCTCGGCTTCACCGACCTCGCCAACTACGACGGGTCGTGGAACGAGTGGAGCGCGCGCGCCGATCTGCCGATCGAGGCGTGAGGGCCGTCCGCCGGGTCAGGCGGTGACCTTGAACTTCGGCGCCTTGACCTTCGGCGGCTTCACGGCGACGGTCGCCGCGGCGGCCTCCAGGCTCTCGGCGTCGGGGTCCTCCTGGGGCTGCAGGGGATCGGCCTGCTTGATGGCGCACTGGGGATGGATGCCGGCCCTGGAGTAGACGGATTGGCGGCAGACCGGACAGCGGCGGCGACGGTCGTCGGGGAGGGGGGCGTGGGAGTTCCTGGGGTTGATCATGGCGCGACCCGCCTTCCTTGGCATGACTAGGGGGAAGATCGAACGGTGGCGGCCTCGTCTCCGCCTTCGGGCGGGGATGCTACCAGGGAGTCGGCGATTCGTGAACCCCGTTTTCCTTCCCTCCCTGGCGCCACCGCCCGGGCGCGCGAAGTCGATTTTCGCCCTCGAAGGGATCGAGAACCGTTCCTTGCGAGCCCGCGCTCCCGATCCCTCGGGCGCCCGGCCGGGATTGGCTTCGATCGTGGGCGCCGAGCTTCCTGGGATTCTGACTTAATCGATTACCGTGAAGGGAATTACGATACTCGATTAGTGGGTTCGCTCGTCGGTTTTCGAAGTTTCGATTCGTTCCCGCGGCTTCGTCGAACGGTCGCGAGGTCAAGGCCGGGCGCCGACGCCCGCGAACGCGCGACCATCGATATCGTTCCGTGGAACGGCCTGGGGCCGGGGGGTTTGGTACGGCCGAATTGACAAAGAGCGCGGAGAGGGGACGTCGGTATGATCCGCGGGAGCGATCCTCTGATTTCAGGAATTTCCCGATCGGGGGCCGTTTCTCGATTTTGGCGGTTCGACGTCGCGCGTGGCGGCCGTCGCGGGGATGCCCTCGAGGGTGCCTCATCCGGGACGACGTCAGGCGCGCTCTGACGATTCGACACTTATGGGAGCCGGCATGCGACCCTCGCGCAAGCCGCCGCCGAACGGCCTGCTCCCCTTGAGCAAGATTATTCGTGAGTGACGTAAGTCCAAGAACGATCCCGGATGCCTCGTCCGATCACCCAACCGTCCAATGACTTAGGGCGGCCTTGGGCTGATTTGCGACAACACCCGGCACCATAACGATTTACGAGTCCCACGAATAATCTTGCCTTGAGGGAGAAGGCGATGATCGGCACAAACCCTGAAAAGGACTGACCGTCACGGATTTTGGGGGTGGTGGACATGACGGCCTTCCCCCCTCGCGGGGGAAGGTGGCCCGAAGGGCCGGATGAGGGGGGGCGAGCCAAAACGCCATCGACGTCCAGGGCCTCCTGGACGGGCTTCCGCGAATTCCAACGGTC
>ERZ778018.1360-NODE-1360-length-20778-cov-10.681513_pt1 | contig 20778 bp, 22 predicted proteins | sample MGYA00375748_ERZ778018 | MGnify/ENA primary metagenome ERZ778018 (study PRJEB29350, sample SAMN05509839) | bioreactor metagenome | biome: bioreactor; material: wastewater | place: South Africa: University of Cape Town | collected 2014-04-22 ... | reverse complement strand
GGGGAGAAGGCGATGACCGCCGCGACTTCTGAAAAAGTGTCGGGTCGTCAGCCCGCCGGGAGAGGGGACGGGCTTTCGACCCCGGTTGGTCGTGGATCCGCTGACGATGACGAGTTTTTTGCGGGGGCACAAACCCTTAAAGCCACGTCGGTTGCGATTTCCATCCCGGAAAATCCGCCGCCTCGCGTTTTCGAAGCCCGCCGTTTGTGGCACTACAAGGTGGCGGGTTCCCGTTTTCGCGTCGTGGGCGATTCGATGGGCGTCGGGAGAGGAGGGCGGACGTGCGCGTGAATCAACGTTCAAGCGTGAAATATGGTCGTCAAATCGGCGCGTCGGAGCCTTCCGTCCGAATATCGGTCGGGACCGACGAATCCATATTCGAAAACGACGATCGAAGCCAATCGTCAGACAAAGCTAAATGTCTATTCACAAGTAATTTAAGTTCCGTACTCGGGGGGCGCCGCGCTCGCGAACGAACCCGGCGCGGCGCTGGCGTCGGTCGGGCCGGCGGTGTACCTTGCGCGGGTCGACCAACCTGGGAGCCCCACGCCATGCGCCACGCTCGAATCTCCGCCCGCGTCCTGTTCGCCCTTCCGCTCGCCGGGCTGTTCGCCGCGGCCGCCGCGCAATCGCCGGCGCCCGAGTATCCGACGATCGGGCCGCCGCTGGCCGGGACGAGGATGCTCGACGTCCAGGGCGATCTCGCCTCGCGACTCGTCGACGGCGCCGACCGCTTCCTTCGACGCAAGCTCGACGAGTCGAAGTCGAAGCGCGCCTCGTACTGGGATCTCGATTTCGCGTCGACCGACGCTTACTTGAAGTCGATCGAACCCCAGCGCCGGCGGTTGGCCCACATCCTGGGGGTCCGTGACGATCGCGAGGCCGCGGCCGGGCCGATCGAGGTCGTGGAGTCCGAGTGGCGCGCCTCGTATCGCGGCGACGGTCTGACGATCCGCTCCGTCCGCTGGCCCGCGTTCGGCGACGTCACCGGCGAGGGCCTGGAACTCCGCCCCGACGGCGACGTGAAACCGATCGCCGCGGCCGTGGTGGTCCCCGACGCCGACCAGACGCCCGAGCAACTGGCCGGGCTCGCCCCCGGCCTGCCGCCGGAACGTCAGGTCGCGCGGCGACTGGCCGAGTCCGGCCTGCGCGTGCTCGTCCCCGTCTTGATCGACCGGACGACCGCCCCGCGCATGGGGGGGGCGACGATGACCAACCGCGAGTTCCTCCACCGCCCCGCCTTCGAGATGGGCCGAACCCTGATCGGCTACGAGGTCCAAAAGGTGCTGGCGGTCGTCGACCGCCTGACCGCCGACGGCCTCCGCGTCGGCGTCTTCGGTTATGGCGAGGGGGGCGGCGTCGCGCTCTACGCCGCGGCGCTGGGCTCAAGGATCGACGCATGCGCCGTGAGTGGATATTTCGACGATCGCGACGACGTCTGGCGGCAGCCGCTGGACCGCAACGTCTTCGGCCTGCTCGAACGCTTCGGCGACGCCGAACTCGCCTTGATGGTCGCTCCGCGGCGGCTGATCGTCGAGGCGGCGCGCGGTCCCGAGTTCGTCTTCGCCCCCGGCCAGGGAGGCGCGCCGGGACGGATCGCGTCGCCCGATCTGGAGACGGTCCGCGCCGAGGTCGAGCGCGCCGGGAAGCTGGTGGAGGGGCTCGGAGCGTCGGCCGCGCCGGAGTTGGTCGTCTCCGGCGACGACGGCCGGGGGCCGTTCGGGACCGAGCCGGCCTTGTCCAGGTTCCTCGCCGCGCTGGGGGGGAGGCTCGCGCCGGCGGGCGCGGCGATCCAACCGCCGCCGCTCGCCGCGGTGGCCCTCGCCGCGCGCCAGGCGCGACAGCTTCACGAGATCGACCGCCACACCCAACGGCTGATCGTCGAGGGGCCGGATCGGCGTCGGGAGTTCATGAAGGATCTCGACACGAGTTCCATCGAAGCGTATGAGAAATCGATCGAGCGATACCGCGAGATCTTCGCGACCGAGACCGTCGGCCGGTTCGACGACGAGTTCCCGCCGCTCGACCCTCGCACGCGCCGGATCTTCGACGAGCCGGGCTTCACGGGGTACGAGGTCGTCCTGGACGTCTTCCCGGACGTCTTCGCCACCGGGATCCTGTTGTTGCCGAAAGGGATCGCGGAGGGGGAGCGTCGGCCGGCGGTCGTCTGCCAGCACGGGTTGGAGGGGAGGCCGTCGGACCTGGCGGACCCGCGCGTGGAGAGTCCGTCGTACCATCGGTTCGCCGTCCGGCTGGCGGAGCGCGGGTTCGTCACGTTCTCGCCGCAGAACCTGTACATATTCCATGATCGGTTCCGGACGCTTCAGCGGAAGGCGAACCCGCTGGGCAAGACGCTGTTCTCGCTGATCGTCCCGCAGCACCGCCGGATCACGGACTGGCTCAAGACGCTGCCCCAGGTCGATCCGGAGCGGATCGGCTTCTACGGACTGAGCTACGGCGGCAAGACGGCGATGCGGGTGCCGCCCCTGGTGGACGCCTACAAGCTGTCGATCTGCTCGGGCGACTTCAACGACTGGGTGTGGAAGAACGCCTCGACGGCCAGCCCCTACAGCTACGTCCGCACCATGGAGTACGAGATCTTCGAGTTCGATCTGGGGAGCACGTTCAACTACGCCGAGATGGCCGCGTTGATCGCGCCCCGGCCGTTCATGGTCGAGCGCGGGCATCGCGACGGCGTGGCGCCGGACGAGGCGGTGGCCTACGAGTTCGCCAAGGCGTTCTTCCTCTACGACGCGCGGCTGGGGATCGGCGACCGCTGCGAGATGGAGGTCTTCGACGGCCCCCACACGATCCACGGCGTGGGGACGTTCCGGTTCCTACACAAGCACCTGTTATGGCCGGAACCGAAATGAATATGAGCGCGCGGTCAAGCGTCGTCCCCGGTTCGGCGTCCCCGCGCCGCCTCCCGGCGGAGCGCGGGGGCGGCGTGGCGGAGGTAGGCGCCGCCGCTGTAGAGGGTCAGGGCCACGGCGAGCCAGGTGAGGACGTCGCGCACGAGCACGAGGGCGGGGGGGGCGTCGCCCATCCAGAGGACCAGGAGGACCGCGGAGATGGAGGCGCACTGGCAGGTGGTTTTGAGCTTGCCGGCCATCTTGGCGCCGAACGCCATGCCGTGGCCTTCCATCAGGCTGCGAAGGCCCTGGATGATCAGCTCGCGAAAGACGATCGCGGCGACCATCCAGGGGTACACGCCGGCGCCGGGGACGGCCTCCAGGTAGATGAACGCGCCGCAGATGATGACCTTGTCGACCAGGGGGTCGAGTTGTCGGCCCAGGGGGGTGTCCTGTCCCAGCAGGCGGGCGAAGTAGCCGTCGAGCCAGTCGGAGACGCCGGCGACGAGGAACAGCCCGAGCGCCCAGCCGTACCACCCGGCGGCGATCGCCGCGAGGACGAAGACGGCCAGGCCGAGCCGGGAGACGCTCAGGGTGTTGGGGACGTTCCAGAACCGGCCGGCGGGTCGCGCGGGGGCGCCGGCCTCGGCGGCGACGGGGCTTTGGGGAGGCATCGGGGGCCGTTCTCCTTACATCCCGTCGAGGACGGTCAACGACGATCCCGGCCGCTTGCGGGGACGGGGCCGGGCGCGTCTCCGGCGCGACGGCGGGGCCGAGGCGCGGGCGACCAGGTCGTACCCTTCGGTCGCCAGGATTTCGCAGGGGACGACGTCGCCGACTTGCAGGCCGGGGCCGCGGGTCAGGACCACGCCGTCGACGTCCGGGGCGTCGGCGAAGGTGCGGCCGACCCACTCGTTGGTCCCGGAGGGGGCGTGGCCGTCGATCAGGACGTCCAGCTCCCGGCCGACCAGCGACTGGTTGAACGCCTCGGCGATCGGCCGTTGGATCCGCATGATCTCGTCGCGGCGGGCGTTCTTCACGTCGTCCGGAAGGTGGCCGGGGAGCTTGGCGGCGGGGGTGTCGGGCTCCAGCGAGTAGGTGAAGACCCCCAGCCGCTGGAACCTCCGCCCGGCGACGAAATCGGCCATCTCCTGGAACTCGGCCTCGGTCTCGCCGGGGAAGCCGACGATGAACGTGGTGCGGAGCACCAGGCCGGGGATCTCGGCGCGCAGGCGGTCGATGATCGCGGTCGTCTCCGCGCGGTCGTGGCGGCGGTTCATCAACTTGAGCATGCGGTCGTTGATGTGTTGCAGGGGCATGTCGAGATACGGAACGATCCGCTTCGCCCCGGCGAGGGTGGCGAACAACTCGTCGGTGAAGTGCCGGGGGTAGCTGTAGAGGATCCGGATCCAGGCCAGTTCCTCGATCTTGTCCAGCTCGCGGAGCAGTTCCGCCAGGCGGGGCTCGCCGTAGAGGTCCATGCCGTAGTAGGTCATGTCCTGGGCGACGAGGACCAGTTCGCGGACGCCGTCGGCGGCGAGTTCGCGGGCCTCCTCGACGACGCGCTCGATGGGCTTGGTGACGTGCTTGCCGCGCATGTAGGGGATGGCGCAGAAGGTGCAGAGGCGGTCGCAGCCCTCGGAGACCTTCAGGTAGGCCAGGTGGCGGGGGGTGATCCGGAGCCGGGCGCGGTCGTCCTGGGCGTTGACGGGGGCGGGGTTGAAGAGCGTTCGCTGTTCGTGCAGGCCGCCGAGGATCCGGTCGGAGACCTGGACGATCTGCTCGCGGCCGAAGACGCCGACGACCTGGTCGACGTCGGGGAAGTCCTCAAGCAACGTATCCTTCTGGCGCTCCGCGAGGCAACCGGCGACGATGACGCCCTTGACGCGGCCGGCCCGCTTGCGGCCGAGCATCTCGTCGATGACCCCGCACGACTCCTTGCGGGCGGCGTCGATGAACCCGCAGGTGTTGACGATGACGAGGTCGGAGTCGGTCCCCTCCGGCACCAGCGCGTAGCCCGCCTGCGCCAGCAGGCCGAGCATGCGCTCGGAGTCCACGGTGTTCTTGGAGCAGCCGAGGCTGACGAACGAGATCGTCCCTCGGAGTTCGGCCTCGGCCGGGTCGTTCGTGGATGGGCGCGTCATGGGGCTCGCGGGTGTGGATCGAGAAGGACGGGGCGGACGGCGGGGCCTCGCCGCGTGGAAACCTCATTATATCCCCCGACCCCCGATCGCGGTCCCCGAATCCGGAGAAGTTTCCGTGAGAGGCCATACAGGGGGAACCGCGGCGGGGCGTCTCTCCAGCGTGGCGCGCGATCCAAGCTAGAACGACGAGACGAGCCGATACAGGCGCCAGGACGACCCGCTTCCCGATCCGTACCGACGAGGGCTTGGCTAGGCGGCGATGGCGTGAGATCATGAAATTGAGAAGCCGCCCAATGTGCCGACTTGACTAAGATCAAGTCGTGACTAGAATCAAGTTGACGCCGAGTCGATACGGTGGATGGCGCATGCATGATCCAGACGAACACGACCTGGTCTTTCAGGCGTTGACCAGCGGGCTGTCTGGTTGCGTGATCTGGAAGAGGAACGCACGCGAATGGGTGCGCGGTCGGTACTGGGATCCGCGGGACGTCGTTCATGGAGTCGCCGGGTTTTTGAAGCTTTACGGACCCGAGGCGTTGCGACAGAAGCCGGAAAGGCGTGACAGTCTCGGGGATCCGAAGGACAATTTTTACGACGTGGTCTTTCCATACGCTGATTTGAGGAACGGCCTTTATCTTGAGGTCGTGCTTCAGGTTCCCGACGGTGAAACGTCGGTCGTCAAGATCGTGAGTATTCACGAGCAAGACGCTCGCGCGAGCGGCCGGAAGGGGTGGCGGTGATGTCGAAGCCGATGCGATGCGACGAGTGCGGCGAGAAGGCGGTCGTCGCGAAGGTCTTGGAGACCTACGCCGAGGACTTGGACCACGACGGCCGCAAGTACCATGTGAAGGTTCGCGACCTCCCCGTCTTCGAGTGCGCCGCCTGTGGCGAGATCGAGATGGACACGGACGCCGCGGGCCGACTCTACGACGCGCTTCGAGACGCCGTCGGAATCATGCCCGCCGCCGAAATCCGGCGGCGGCGCAAGGAACTCCACCTGACGCAAGAGGCCATGGCCTCGCTGCTCGGCGTCGCGGTCTCGACGCTCTCCCGCTGGGAGACGGGGGCCCAGATGCAACAGCGCTGCATGGACAACATGCTGCGGGCGTTCTTCGACGTCCCGGCCCTTCGCGCCTTCCTGATCCGGCGGTCGGGCCGCGTGGACGTCGTCGCCGTCGGGGGCGTGAGCGCCGTCGACCCCTCGCGGAGTCACGACTCGCTTGACGTTCAATGGTCGGGCGATCGATCGACGGGATAAGCGCGGCCCGCCGGATGGGGTCGGGAGCCGCGCGAGAGTTTGAATTCAGGGCTTGTCGGTCTTGGGCTTCAGGTGCTGGTCGAACCAGTCGGCCAGGACGGCATTGTCCTTGACGACGTCTTTCCAGCCGTGGCCCGCGCCGGGCTTGACGACCAGCTTGGCCTCGACGCCGGCCTCCTTGAGCTTCTCGACGATCATCTCGGCCTGCTGGATGGGGACGAGGTTGTCGGCGTCGCCGTGGAAGATGAGGGTCGGCGGATCGTCGGCGGAGGCGTGGGTGATCGGGCTGATCTGGCGGCCGATCTCGTCGCGCTTCTCGGCGTCGACGGGACGGAAGACCTTGTCCTTGGGATCCTGCTCCTTGAAGTCGAACGGGGCCTTGAAGCCTTGCAAGACGCCCTCCCCCAGGGCGCGCTCGCCGGGCTTGCCGTAGTTGAAGAAGTCGGTGGGGGGGAAGAAGCAGGCGACGGCCTGGACCCGGCTGGATTCGCGGTCCACGGGGTCCTTCGCCAGCGGGTTGCCGATCGAGCCGGCGCAGCCGAGCATCAGCGAGAGGTGGCCGCCGGCCGACGCGCCGGTGACGCCGATCCGGGCGGGGTCGACATGGTAGTCGGCGGCGTGGTGGCGGACGTAGCGGACGGCGCGGTTGACGTCCGCGACGGCCTCGGGGATCGTGAACCGGGGCTGGCTGCCGTGGACGACGGCGAAGACGGTGTAGCCGCGCTTGAGGAACTCGGCGACGTAGGCCGGGTTGATCGCCTCGTGGGCCGAGAACCAGCCGCCGCTGACCATCCAGACGATCGCCGCGCCGTTGGCGTCGTCCTTGGGCGCGATCACGTCCATGGTCAGCGCCATGCCGTGCTTGCGGCCGTAGACGACGTCCTCGGTTCGCGTGTAGTTCGGCCCCTCCTCGGCGACGACGGCCGACGGGTAGGCGCACAGCGAGGCGAGGGCCAACAGCAGGGCGGAGGTGGTTCGGTTCATGAGGGGGTCGCTTTCGTTTCCGGGGGTTCAGAACGGGAGGTCCAGGGGACGGATCAGGACGTGGTCGACGCGGTTGGAGTCCATGTCGACGACCTCGAAGTGGAGGCCCATGTCGTCGAAGCCCTCGCCGACGCGGGGGATGCGGCCGAGCCTGGCGACGATCAGGCCGCCCAGGGTGTCGAACTCGCCGGCGGGCGGGTCGGCGATCTGGAACAGGTCGATCAGTTCGTCGACGGGGAAGAGGCCGTCGAGCAGCCAGGAGCCGTCGGGGCGTTGCACGGCGCGGGGATCGTCGTCGGCGTCGGGGGCGGCGGCGGTCGTGCCCAAGAGGGCGTCGCGGACGTCGGCCAGGGTGAGCATGCCGACGACCGAGCCGAACTCGTCGAGCACCACGGCGGAGCCGGTGCGCGAGCGGTTCAGGACGTCGAGGAGCCGGGCGCCGCGGGCGCCCTCGTAGATGAAGTCGGGCAGGGTGATCAGGCCCTTGAAGCGGGCGGGGCGGCCCTCGGCGTCGCGGGCGAGCAGGTCTTTCATGCGGACCATGCCCAGGAGGTTGTCGAGGGTCTCGTCGCAGACCGGCAGGCAGGAGTGGGGGCTCCGCGCGATCTTGCGGGCGACCTCCTCCGGGGGGTCGTGGACGTCGAGCCAGACGACGCGGTCGCGGGGGGTCATCAGCACCCGGGCGCGACGGTCGCAGAAGCGGAGGCCGCGGCGGACGACGACGTGCTTGAAGGCGTCGAAGGCGCCGGCCTCGACCCCCTCGCGCATCAGGACGCGGATCTTGTGTTCGATCCCCGCGGGCTTCTCCGGCGCGCGGGCGCCGAGGCGGCGGGCCAGCGCCGAGCCCAGCCGTTGCGGAAGCGCCGCGACCGGCGCGGCCAGCCGCGCCGCGGCGCCGAGCGTCCCGGCCAGCCGCGCCGCGTACCATTCGGGACGGCCGGCCGCCAGGGCCCTGGGAACGGCCTCCGCCAGCGCGGAGGCGACGACCGCGACGGCCAACGCCGCGACCGCCGCCGTCGGCCGGGAGAATCCGCCGCCGTCTTCGACGATCGCCGCGCCGACGATCGCGCCGGCCGCGACCAGCGCGGTCGTCGCCGCCAGCCGGGCCGTCGCCGAGGGCCCCGCCGGGTTCCGGACCAGCTCCAACGCGCCCCGCGCGCCCGGCTCGCCGCGGGCCGCGGCGTCGCGAAGGCGAACCGCGTCGGCGGCCTCCAGGGCGTAGGGCAGAAGCAGGCAGAGTCCGGCGACCGCGAGCAGGGTCAGGACCTCCAGCGCGAGCATCACGATCGACGTCATTCGGCGATCCAACAACGGTTTCGGGGCGTGGCGTCCGTCCGCCTCGGGCCGGCGCGGGCCCCGGCGACGCCGATCATCTTAACCGCTCCCGCGGCCGGCGTCGCTCCCGCGGCGTCGGAACGTCGGACGACCCGATGGAACCGGCCCCGACGGCGCGTTACGCTCGGGGAAACGTGGGACGTGGACGGTTTTCATCACTTCGGGAGCGACGGCCGTGCTCCACATCTCCTGCCCATCCTGCGGCGAACGGGGCAAGATCCCCACCAACCTGGTCGGGGCCCGGATCAAGTGCAAGAAGTGCGGCGGCGCCTTTCAGGTGGCCGACCCCTCCAGGGCCGTCCCCGGCGGCGACTCCGGCACCGCGCTTCACGGGCCGGCCCCGATCGTCGAGGGGATCGTCGTGGAGGGGCTCGATCCGTCCGCCTGGTCGCTGGCCTCCGAGCCGTCCCCCGCCGCGGTCGAGACGCCGTCGGAACCGGCCGCGGACGAAGCCCCCGACGCCGCCCCGCCGTCGGGCCCCGTCAAGGAGTACAAGCTCCTCTCCTCGCGGGACAGGTTCTTCGACGGCAAGTTCGACCTGACCCGTCTGGAGGAGGCGATCAACCATTTCGCCCGCCAGGGCTGGACGGCCAAGTCCATCTGCCTGCCCCACGTCAAGAACTTCCAGGGGGTCATGCAGGAGGAGGTCGTCGTCCTTCTGGAGCGCTGAACCGTGGGCGTCGATCCGTCGCGCGAACGGGCCGAGCGGGCCGTCGAGGCCGTTTGGCTCCAGGGCGTCCGCTTCGTCGTGATCGATGCCCCGCCGACGCGCGCCGGTCGGGGGCGGGGCGCAAGCCCGCCGAAGGGCCGACGCCCGGCGAGCCGTCGCGAACAGGGTCGATGCGAGGACGTCGTCGACCGCGTCGTCGCCGGCCTCCGCTCTGGAGCGCTCGACGCGGAGGCGGCGCGGGAGTTGGTCCGGGAGGCCGGACTCGACGAGTTCGTCCGGGTGGCCGAAAGCCGCGACGCGGTCGTCGACGCCTTCGGCCGTTTTTACGACGTCGGCCTGGAGTTCTGGAGCTTCAACGCCGACGTGGAAGATCCGGGGCCGGGCGTCGTCCGGGCGATGTTCACGGATCGCCGGCGTTTCACCTGACCGATTCGCTTGATGAAAGCACGCCCGATCGGCGGCGCGCGGTTCGCAAACCGCCGGTCACGGGCGTATAGTGTGAACGGGGCCCGCGCGTCGCGGCGCGGACGATCGGAAGACCTCGGGACGACCGTCGCCGCCATGCTCGCCAAGCTTTTCGCCTACACGCTGGTCGGGATCGACGCCGCGTCGGTCGAGGTCGAGGTGGACGCCGCGTTCACCTCCATGCCCAAGACGATCCTGGTCGGCCTGGCCGAGGCCGCCGTCAAGGAGAGCGCCCACCGCGTCGAGCGGGCGCTGGTCAACTCCGGCTTTCGACGCCCCGGCGACCGCATCATCATCAACCTGGCGCCCGCCGATCTGAAGAAGGACGCCGGCGGCTTCGACCTGCCGATCGCCCTGGGAATGCTGGCGGCCGGCGGCCAGATCGCCCTGGAGCGGCCGGGGAACTTCGCGGTCGTCGGCGAGCTGGCGCTGACGGGGGAGACCCGGCCGATCAAGGGCGTGCTGTCGATGGTCTTGAAGGCCGTCGCCGACGGTCGCGAGGGGATCCTGGTCCCGCGCGCCAACGCGGCCGAGGCGGCGGTGGTCGAGGGGATCGACGTCTACCCCGTCGGCAGTCTGGCCGAGGCCGTCGGCTTCCTCTCCGGCCGACTCGACATGGACCCCGAGGCGGTCGACCTGGACGCCGTCTTCGCAAACTGCTCCCACATGGAGGAGGACTTCACCGACGTCAAGGGCCAGGACTACGCCAAACGAGCCATGCTCATATCCGCGGCTGGTTCCCATAATTGTCTTATGATCGGTCCTCCCGGAACGGGCAAGACCCTGCTGGCGCGCCGGCTGCCGACGATCCTGCCGCCCTTGACGCCGTCGGAGAGCCTGGAGACGACCCGGATCTACAGCGCGATGGGGAAGCTCGCGCCGGGGCAGGCGCTCATGGCGGTTCGGCCGTTTTGCACGCCGCACCACTCGGTCAGCGACGCCGGGCTGGTCGGCGGCGGCAACCCGCCGCAGCCGGGGCAGATCTCGATGTCGCACAAGGGCGTGTTGTTCCTGGACGAGTTGCCGGAGTTCAACCGCAAGACGCTTGAGGTCCTCCGCCAGCCGCTTGAGGAGGGGCGGGTCACGATCAGCCGCGCGATGAACTCGGCCACGTTCCCGGCCGACTTCGTGCTGGTCGCGGCGATGAATCCATGTCCTTGCGGATATCGATCCGATCCCCGGCGGTCGTGTTCCTGCACGCCGCCGCAGGTGGAGAAGTATTTGAGCCGGATCTCCGGGCCGCTGCTGGACCGGATCGACCTGCACGTCGAGGTGCCGGCGGTGCCGTTCACGCAGTTGGCGGAGATGCCGCCGGGGGAGTCGTCGGAGCGGATCCGCGAGCGGGTTTTGGAGGCGCGGGGGCGGCAGGCGCGGCGGTTCCACGACGAGGGGACGTCGGTCAACGGCCGGATGACCCCGCGGCAGCTTCGCAAGCACTGCAAGCTCAAGCCCGAAGCCGCGGGGATTCTCAAAGCGGCGATGGAGGAGTTGGGCCTCTCCGCCCGCGCCCACGACAAGGTGCTGCGGGTCGCGCGGACGATCGCGGACCTGGAGGCCGCGGAGGAGATCCAGCCCCAGCACGTCGCCGAGGCCGTCGGCTACCGCTCGCTCGATCGGGCCGTCTGGACCTGAGACGCAGCGCCCGCCCTGAAAGTCCGCCGTCGGGACGGGAATCGGGGAGTGGCTCCGAGCCACTCCTTGGAGACGGACCCTCAGCGTCCGCCCGCGGCCCCGGAGGGATCGCCGGTCGTGGCCGGCTCGGCTTCGTCGTGGTCGTGGGCGGACGGCGGGTGGGGGCGCCCGTGCCAGTGGATCGCGTGGCGGATCGTGCCGAGCGCCCAACCCAGCACGATCAACGCGCGGGGGATGTTCGCCTCGAACGGCCCGTCGTGCAAGGTCGGCGTCACGGCCCACGCCGCGACGGCGAACGGCAAGGTCGTCAGCGGGGCGTGGTCCGCGGCCAGGAAGAAGCCGATCGCCAGGGCGACGAGGTTCAAGTATCCGAACGCCTCGCCCGTCCCCGAGTAGGCGAAGGGGGGCCGCGTCATCTCGACGATCGTGGCGGCGGCGGCCAGCGCCAGGGGCGCCGCCACCGCTTTCGCGTGGCCTGGAATCTTCACGAGATCGTCTCCCGATTCCGCTCCGTCCCCCGCGCCGAGCGGAGGATTCGGCACAAGGCTTCCATCTGGGCGACGCCGTCCTCGGCGGGCGGCTGGAGCGATCCGGCGGCGACGGAGCGGGCGAACGAGTCGACCATCGCGGCGTACTGGTCGACGGCCGGGAAGGTCAGGGTCTCGTAACGGTCGGCGCCGGCGCCCGCGTCGGACGCGGCCTCCATCGTCCGCAGGGTCGCGACCGGCCCGGAGGACGGCGGCAGGAAGGCGTCGGGGACGACGATCGATCCGGTCTCGCCCACGAGTTCGTAGCGACAGAAGAACGGTTGCTCGAAGCTGCAATCGATCGCGGCCAGGACGCCGTCGGGAAACCGCAGCGACGCGGCGACCGCCATGTCGACGCCGTTGGGGGCGAAGTCGCCGACGGCCTCGACCCGCTCCGGCTCGGCCCCGGTGAAGAACCGCGCGGCGTTGACGCCGTAACAGCCGACGTCCCAGAGCGGCCCGCCCCCGCGCGCCGGGTCGAGCCGCCAGTCGCCCGCCTCGATCGGGAACGAGAACGACGCGCGGATCAGTCGAAGCCGGCCGATCGCGCCGTCGTCGAGCATCTTTTTGACGGCGGCCGTCCGCGGCTGGTGCCGCCACATGAACGCTTCCATCAGGATCACGCCGCGGCTTCGGCAATGCTCGGCCATGGCGCGCGCCTCGTCGGCGTCCAGCGCCAGCGGCTTCTCGCAGAGGACGTGCTTGCCGGCGTCGGCCGCCCTCGCCGCCCAGGGCTCGTGCAGTTCGTTGGGCAGCGGGACGTAGACCGCGTCGACGCTCGGGTCCGCGAGAAGCGCCTCGTAGGACCCGTGGGCCGCGGGGATCTGGAACTCGTCGGCCCACTCGCGGGCGACGGCTTCGTCGCGGCTGGCGATCGCCGCCAGCACGCCCGCCTCCGACGCCTTGATCCCCGGAATCAACCCGCGCCGACAAATCCGCGCGCAACCCAGAAGACCCCATCGCAGGGTCATGACCTCGCCTCCCGTTGGGACCGTCGAATCCGTCCGTTCCGACGGTCCCAATGTACCGGGTCGGCGCCGTCGCTCCCAGCCCGTGGCGACCGCCCCCTTGCGACCGGGCCCGGATCCCCGTACAAATTGACTTGACGGGACGTCTGGAGCGCTCGTCCGCCAATGAAGTCGAGGTTTGGGAGGTCGTCGATACGATGGTCGGATTCTTGAAGTTCGTCGCCGTGATCGGGTCGTTGCTGTCGGTCATCCAGTTCATCTGATCGATGAGGGACGGGCGCAAGACGTTTTACCGCGCCGTGCTGGCGTGCTGCCTCCTCGCGTACTTTCTGTTCCACGCGGTCAGGGCCGAGTTGTCGAGGGGGGTCTTCCGGGGGTCGTTCCCCAGTTTCATGGTCCCTCCCGCGTTGTTCTCGGTGGCGGGGTTGACGCCGGGGATCGAGTTCCCCTCGACGCGGAACAAGCTTTGGATCCAGGGGGCGACGACCGTCGTCGCCGCGGCCTGGCTCGAAGGCGTCACGCCCTTGTTCTACGCGCGCGCCACCGGCGACTGGCGGGACGTGGCCGCCATGGCCGCCGGCGCCGCCGCGTTCTTCCTCCTCGACGCCCTGGCTGGCCGACTTTCGCAAGGGACGTGAAACCTTCGAGGCCGAGGCCGGCTTCTCCGCTAGGGCCTGGGCGATGGTTGATCTAAGGATGTTGATTCGGATCATCGACGGCCAGCCTCTCGGCGAGCGCCGCGCGGTTCAACTCCGCGTCGGCGGAGACGAGCGTCACGGGCGATAGGCCGCGAACCGACCTTGGCCGGTCAAGGGCCTCGGCGGCGGCGAGCTGGACGGCGTCGTATCCGCGGAGACCGTGCTTTCGGGCCAGCCGTGAAGCGTCGTCGAACAACGTCGGGGAAAGCTCGACGACGATATAGCGTCGAGCGAGCCTTCTCCGGAAATGCCCGATGATTGCCGCGGCTTGCGCATGGGTCAAATGTCCTCCGCGCTCCCGGCGGGTGATCGCGGCGATCAACTCGACGATCGAGATCCGGGCGATGTAAAGATCGTGAGGAGCGTCGGAACGGGTCAGGCCGCGAACCCACGCCGTGCCGATCTCCCGGACGTTCCGCTTGATCAGGGCGCTGGTGTCGTGAAAGTAGGCGGCCACGCTCAACGACGCTCGCGAAGAATGGTTTCCGAGATCGGCTCGCCGGGGACTTCGATCGGCTCGTCGTCATCGTCGTTCGTCACGTCGATCGACGATGGGAGTTCGCTTATCAGCCCCAAGGCCAGCAACTCCCGTTTGTACGCTTCCTCCGCCGAGCTTTCGCGGGAAGTCGGGTCGGTTTCGGCTTCCTCGAGTACCGTGACGCGGACCCGGCGGCCGGCGAATTCCGACGCGCGGCGCGCGACCTGCTCCCACGTCCCCTCGATCGTTTTTCGTCGCATGTCGCCCTCCTCGCCGTTCCGCATTCCATTGTAACGGTTCGCGGCGCCGATTCATCTTCTCGCCCGACAGATCGCGGTCAGACGTTCGGCCACGCGCGCGGCGCCGTCGGCGGGGAAGGGGGGGGCGAGTCGGCCGAGGGCGAAGGCGCGATCCAACGCCGGGCCGATCCGCATCGCGGCGAAGTCGCGGGACGAGACCGGGAGGCCGCCTCCCCAGGCCCTCGCGGCGCGGTCCAGGGCGCGGTGCTCGGCGAAGCCGAACCGGGGCGGATAAATGATCGGCCGGCCGTGGGCCATCGACTCGCTCATCGTGCCGTAACCGGCCTTCGCGACGACCGCGTCGGCCGAGGCGATCAAGTCGCCCCCCGACCATTCCGACGCCTTCACCAGATGCAGGTTCGGCAAGTCCCCCCCCGGCGCGGCGTGGTAGCCGACGAAATGCACGCCTCGCGCGGCGAACGACGCCAGCCGGCCCCAGTCCAGATCGTCCTGGCCGTATCGACCGACGTAGAAGTAAACGAGCTTTTCCCTGTCGCCCAGCCCCAGGAGCGAGCGCAGCTCTTTCGAGCGGTCGCGACCGGGGTTGGCGACCAGGCCGACGTCGGTTCGGTTCGGCAGCCAGGACATCGCCAATGCGGGCTGGGCGCGGAAGACGCCCGCGGCCTCGCGGTAGGCGGCCTTGTGGTGGGCGAGCAGGCGTTTCGCCTCGGGATCGGCGGAACGGGCGTGGGATGCGTAGATGTCGTACCAGGTGAAGTTGGCCAGGAGCCAGCCGGGGACGCCGGCCTTGGCGGCGGCCCTCAGGGGGAGCGGCGGGGCGTCGCAGAGGACCGCGGCGGCGCCGAGTTCGCGAAGCCGTCGCGCGTCGTCGTCGAGCCGCGCGACGGCCTCGCGGTGGACCCGAATCGCGCGCTCGATCGTCGCCGCGGCGTCGGTGGTCCCGCTGTCGCCGATCGGGTTGACGGCCCCGGCGTCGGAGACGTGTTCCTCCAGTTCCGCCGGTCTGGTCAGCCGCTCGCGCCAGTTGGGGAACAGGTCGGCCGACGACCGGACCACCACCGGCACGTCCTCCGGCACCAGGTTGACCGCCGCCACCGTCCGGTTCATGTGGCCGTAGCCGTGACTCGTCACATGAACCACCAACGCCCCCGCCCGCCTAGCCGCCATCGTCCGCCCTCCTTGCGAATCACCTCGGATCACCGCGTCAGCGAATCGTCGTCGGGGCGGGCGACGATCGGGGGGGCTTCGGCGGGCGCGACGGTGGCGAGGTACAAGATCTCGTCGCGGAACTTCTCGATGTTGAGGCCCTCGACGGTCTCGTGGACCTCGACGTCGAAGTCGGGGTCGGCCCGCAGGAGGTCCAGTTCGTAGGGCGTCAGCGGCATCAGCAGCCGGCCGTAGTAGTCGGCGTACTCGACGAACTCGTCGCGGGTGCGCAGGACCGGCGCCGGGTGGCCCAGGGCGTAGACCACTCCCGGCGGGCGGAACGTACACAAGGCCGACAAGGCGCCCACCGAATGTTCAAGCGCCGCCATCCGCGCGCCGACCACCGACGGCGATCGGTACGGCTCGGCGGCGGGAATCAGCCAGCCGGTCAGGACCAACCCCATCGCCGCGGCGTGACCGACCAGGACCGCCGTCGCGTTCCGCCAGCGCCCGGCCGTCGCCTCGCGGACGGCGGCAAGTCCGCCGATCGCCACCACCGCCGCCAGGACGAGCGCCGGCAAGCGCATCGGACCCGGCAGCACCAGCGCGACCGCCGCGACGAGTCCCGCCGCCTCCACCGCCGTCGTGATCCCGATCAACCGCCTCGCGGTTCGCAAGAGTCTTCGCGCGGGGACCTCCGCGGGCGCCTCCAGCAGGCGGTCGAGCAGCCAGGCCGTCAGGACCGCGAGCGCTGGGACCGCCGGCAGGTAGTAATGGATCAGCTTCGTCCGGACGCATTCCAGGAAGATCAAGGGGCCGATCGCCCAGCCGATCAGGAACCCGGCCGCGGGCGACTCGCGCCGACGTCCCCAGGCCGCGGCCAACGCCGCGGGGAACAGCGCCGCCCAGGGGAGCAGCGTCCCCATCCCCACCACGACGTAATAGCCGGGGAAGCCGCCGTGCTCCTCCAGCCCCTGGGTGGCGCGACGGAGGATGTGATATCCCACGGCCACGTCGAAGTACTCGCCGCCGGAGCGGACCAGGATCGCGACGTTCCATGGAACGACGATCGCCGCGAACAGCGACAGGCCCCATCGCCATCGCAACCGCCGGAGCAGGACCAGCGGACTGGGCCCGCCCAGGAGCCAGCCGACGCCCGTCGAGGCGACCAAAAGCGCCGGCGCGGCCGGCGACTTGGTCAGCACGGCCAACCCCAGAAGCCCCCAGAACGCCAGCGCCGCGCGGAGCGACGGCTTTGCCGCCAGCTCCCAGAGCGCGAGTTGGCAGCCGACGAAGAAGAAAGTCAAGGTGGCGTCGGTGGTGCTGAGCTTGGACTCGAAGACCATCAGCGGCATCGTCGCCAGCACCAGCCCGGCCAGCGTCCCGGCCCTGGGGCCCAGGACCCTTCGGGTCCAGGTCCAGGTGAGAAGGACCGTCCCGACCCCCATCAAGGCCGAGACCAGCCGCGCGCCGAAGGCGTTGTCGCCGCCGACCGCCAGCCCGGCCTGCATCAGCCAGTAGATCAGGACCGGCTTGTGATAGCGGGGCTCGGCGTTGAAGGTGGGATTGATCCAGTCGCCGCTTGCGCGCATCTCGCGGGCGGCGCCGGCGTAGCGGGGTTCGTCGCGGTCCCAAAGGCTGGTGCGGCCGTTGCCGGCCAAGTTGAGCGTCAGGGCCAAGAGGCCGATCAAGAGCGCCTCGCGCCAGGGCGAGCGGCGCGCGCCGAGCGGATCGCTCGTGACGGGCGGCATGGGCGGTTCCTCCATGAACGCGCGACGGGCCGTTCCCTCGGTCCGCCCGGGTCCGCCGGCATCACAACCGATTTTAGGGCGTCGGGCAACGCCAGTCGTCCGCGGGAACGCCCCCGTCCGACGGGATCGTCGCCCGCGGGCGGACGACTTGAGATTGGCGGCTCGCCGCTTGACGCCCGGAACCTCGGCGAAGGTGGACGAGGATTTTCCCGATCGTCTACTCTTCCAGCCGCTTCAGCAACAGGTCGAGCCGGGCCTCGATGCGGTCGAGCCGTTGCAGGACGTCGCCGAGGGCGGGCTCGCGGGGGGCGTCGGGCTCGGAGTTCGGCGCCGCGGCGGCCGCCGGAACGGGGCCGGGGGAAGCCGCTCCCCCGTCGGCTTGCTTGTCGGCCTCGGCGGGCTTCTTCTTGACGATGATGTAGCCGCCGTGCTTGACGAACACCCGATCGGTGTCGCGCGCCGAGACGACCTTCCGCCGGCCCAGATCATCCAGCTTGATAAGTCCCAGGTCCTCGTCGCTCATGGCCTCGCGGAGACGCTCGACCACCTTTTCCTTGGCCTCCGCGACGGTGAGCCCGGCGACCTCGACCTCACCGTAGATGCCCAGCGAGATTTTGCCGTCCTTGCGGACCACGTACTGGTCGGAGATCGGCCGGCCCGGCAAGTCCTTCAGGACCTTGACGATGAGAATGTTGTTCGGCTTCAAGCCGAGGGGGGAAAAGCTTTTCCCTTCCGCCTTGTCGGTGGCGGGCGGGCGCTCCTCGGGACCGGCGGCCCTGGCCCGTTCGTCGTGGGCGGCGGGGGCCGGGTTCGGCTCTTGCCACCCCCGCGCGCGACCGATTCCGATGGTGGCGGCGAGGGTCAGGGCGGCGGCGGCGGCGATCGGGGCGATTCGAGACATAAGCATGCTCCTTGCGATTTGACGGGACAGTTCCATCGAGTAAAGACTTGCAACGGTGACGATCGATCGTCCGGCGACGGCCTCGGCGGCGCCGCGGGCGGCGGCGAGGGCCAGGGCCGGGGGGACGGTCGGCGGCGGGGCGTCGAGGCCGTCGGGGGCCAGGCCGCGGGCGGCCAGGCGGCGGCGGAGAAGCTCGCGGGCGCGGGCCGACCGACTTCGGACGGTGCCGACGGGACGCCCCAGGCGATCGGCGGCCTGCTCCTGGGTCAGCCCCTCCCAGAAGCACAGGATGACGACCTCGCGATACCGCGACGGCAGCCGGCCGACCTCCTCTTGCACGGCGCGGTCGCGCTCGAGGTCGGGCGGCGCGGCCGCGACCGCCGTCGGCCTGGCCGCGCGACGGTCGAGGCGGCGTCGGCGGGCGGCGTCGACGCGGGCCCTCGCCGCGGTTCGAACCGCCACGCCGCGCAGCCAGCCGCCGACCGATTCGAGCCGACCGGCCTCATGGATGCGGCGGGCGAGGACCAGGAAGACGGCCTGAAAGGCGTCGTCGGCGTCGGCCCCGTCCCCCAGCGCGCCTCGGCAGACGCGCAGGACCATCGCCCCGTGGCGCTCGACGATCGCGGCGAGGAACGCCTCGGCGTCCTCCGCGTCCGCCCCCGCCGCGCGTCGGAGCGCCTCGCCGTCCGTCATTCCGGCGGCCGTCCCCGACCGCCACAGCGCCCTCAGTTCCCGCCCCGCCGCTTCCGCCATGCCGAGCCCTCCCTCGCGTTTCGACCATGGTGCCGCGAGGGGCGTCCAACTATCCACGGCTTCGCGATAAAATTCGACGCTCGCCGCCGAATCGGGTTCGTTCGTGGGAGGCGCAGTTCCCATGTTATGAATCCAAGTCATTTTTGATACAGTGTTTGCGGCCTCGGGAATCTGGGTTCGCTCGTCGCTTTCGACATCGCGCCGAGATCCCGTTCCGCGGTCGATCGAGGATCGCCGGCCGAGGCGTCGGGGCCGCGGGGGCCGCCGGTGGGCCTCGCGGCGATCGGCGGTTGGATCTGCTTCCGGGTTGCCAAAGAGTCGGCGCGAGCCTTGGTCACTCGCATGATCCGCGGGCGGGGCGCCGTGGTTTCAGGATTCCGACGAAAATTCCGGGGCGAGGGTCGCGAGTCTTCGACGCGGACGGACGGGAGGCGCCCATGTTCCGGGAATCGATCGAGGTGGCGGCCGAGCCGGCGGCGCTCTTCGAGTTGTCGCAAGACTACGACCGGCGGCTGGACTGGGACCCGTTCTTGCGGGAGGCGCGGCTCCTGGACGGGGCGACGCGCGCCGGCGAGGGCGTCCGCGCCTGGTGCGCGTCGCGGTTGGGGACGGGGATGGAGACGCGGTACGTCTCGTTCCACCCGCCGGGCGCCTGCGCCGTGGAGATGACCCGCGGCCCTTGGTTCCTTCAAAACTTCGCCGGCTCGTGGCGGTTCGAGCCGATCGCCCCCGGCCGAACGCGAGTCGTCTTTTCCTACAACCTCGTCGCCCGCCCGCGGTGGCTCGCTCCGCTTTTGCAAGCCGTCTTCGCGCGCGAGTCGCGACGCCGGTTGCGGGCCTTCGGGGACTTCGCGGAGCTTCGTTCGGGATGACGGACGAAGGGGGCACCTCGTCCGCCGTCAGAACTCGGCCGCCGCGGGTTTCGAGACCAGCCCGGGCGGGCTCCCGCCGACGAACTCGAACCCGTCGAGGATCACGTCGAGATCCTCGCCCTGCATCCAGGCGAGGGCGAGGCGGCCTGCGTCTCGGAACGGGGGGCGAACGCAGACGCAGGCATGGCCCGGCAGACCGTACCTTGGCCCGAGCGGCTCCTCTTGCTCGTCCGTGTACAAAGAGACCTCCCAACCGTTGCGCCGACCCCGGAAGATCAGCCAGACGCCCCGTGAGCCCTCGCCGAACGACCCGGCCTGTATGGCGTTCCTCATGTTGAAGCGCGGGCGTCGCCCCGCCGCGCGCGCCTGTTCCAGGAAGGCGACGAAGTCGCGATCGAATTCGTTCCATTCCTCCTCGGGATTGACCGGGAACGGCCATTCCTTCCAGGCGAGGCTCATCGTTCTTCCTCCGTCGAGGCCAGAACCTCCCGCGCCCAGTCGCGGTATTCTTCCGGCAGGGGTGGGACGGGGGCGGTTTCGCGGTAGCGGACGCGGCGACGGTACGGGCCGACGTCGTAGGCGCGATCGAAGAGCTTTTGAAGGTCGGCGGCGACCTCGGCGTCGCCGGGAAGCAGCGGGACGGCGATCTCCGGCAACGGGTCGGGGGGGCGGATCAGGTCCGTCATGAAGGTCGCGCGGGGGTCGGGTCGACGTATCGAGACGTGGTAATCGAACGCGCCGACGGCCGCGCGGAGCCCGTCGCGCGAGACGGCCGTCGTGTGTCGCCCACCGCGGAACAGGTCGATCTCGACCAGGAAGGTCGGGCTTTCAAGACTTCGCGTTGCTTGCGAAGGTAGAGTTCGCGTCCGCGCTCGCCGGGCGTCTTGTTGCTGGGACTCAAAATCTCTGACCGTCACGGATTTTGGGGGTGGTGAACATAATGGCCTTCCCCCCTCGCGGGGGAAGGTGGCCCGAAGGGCCGGATGAGGGGGGGCGAGCCAGAACGCCATCGACGTCCAGGGCTTCCCGGAGGGCCTTTCGCGAATTCCAACGGCTCTTTGTCTCGTCGTCCCCCTCATCTGAC